>Ga0308157_10000596_pt1 | contig 109590 bp, 111 predicted proteins | sample PhyBR1_FD_201035 | JGI IMG/M metagenome (GOLD analysis project Ga0308157, IMG submission 201035) | Phyllosphere microbial communities from UC Gill Tract Community Farm, Albany, California, United States - DLSLB.R1 | ecosystem: Host-associated > Plants > Phyllosphere > Unclassified | place...
CCGGTTAAGGAACCGAGTAAACCTGCGCTGACAGCGCCAAAGAACAGAATTAAGATTTCCGACATGTCACAAATTTAAGAATTATATATTTTATGCTGCCGCTTGCGCGCTTTAAATCTCAGTTTTTTATTTTCTAAAAGTTTTTTAAACCGTATTTTTGTTTTTTTACCCCATGAAATTATTTTACATCATTTTAGGCGCCACGCCGGAAGGCAGAAATATCGAGCAACACGACGTGTTTTTTGGGATTGCTCCTTCACTGAAAGACCTCATTCCGGACATGAAAAATTTCTGGTCAGAAGCAAACGGTGAGATTCACATTGACTGTTATCAGGAAGTTCGCTTTGTCGATGGTTTTGAAATTAAGATTGTAGAAAAGCGAAAAAATATGCAGGAAAACCAGCTGTTTTTCATCAATCTTGGCGGCTACCAACCCGGAAAATTTGAAGAATTGCATGAGCAGTTTTTGATGGTCGGAAAATCGATGGCGGAAATTGTGAGAAGAGTAAAGCAAACCACTTTTTACAAAACAATGGGTTTTGAGAACGCGACGAGCCATATTGATGACAAACACGGCGTTGACATCGACGATATTTTTAAAGTGAATGACATTTTGCCTGCAGAAATGAAGGAAAAATATTCTATAATTTTAGAAAAAACCAACGCGGAGCAGCAGGACAATTTTACCCAAATTGGCTATTTAAAAATCAGTAAAATAAAATAAATGAAAATCGGAATTTTAGGAGGCGGGCAACTGGGCCGCATGTTGATTCAGGAAGCTTTGAAATATGATGATGAATTTCACACACTCGATCCAAATTCTGACTGCTCCTGTGCCCAAATTTCCACTTTTACCCAGGGGAATTTTAATGATTTTCAAAGCGTTGTAGATTTCGGAAAAGACAAAGATGTCGTTTCGATTGAAATTGAACATGTCAGCGCGGCAGCTTTGGAAGAACTTGAAAATCACGGAATAAAAGTTATTCCAAGCTCACATATTATTAAAATTATTCAGCAGAAAATACTTCAGAAAGAATTTTACAAAAAAAACGGCATTCCAAGCCCGGATTTTCAGGTAATTCAAAGTTTAAAAGACGAGATAAAAATCGCTTTTCCTTTTGTTCAAAAACTTAATACAGGCGGCTACGACGGCAAAGGCGTTCAGATAATCCGCAGTGAAGATGACGTCCAAAAAATGTGGGACGAGCCTTCGGTTTTGGAAAATCTGGTGGATATTGAAAAAGAATTGTCGATAATTATCGCCAAAAATGAAGCCGGTGAAATCAGGACATTTCCGGTCACTGAAATGATCGCCGATCCAAAACTGAATTTGCTGGATTTCAATATTTGCCCTGCAGAAATTTCCGCTGACGTTCAGGCACAAATTGATAAAATTGCGGAGCAGTTTACGACGGCTGCAAATTCTTCCGGTTTGTTCGCTATTGAATTATTTCTTGATAAAAACGGCAAAGTTTGGGTAAATGAAACTGCGCCGCGACTTCACAATTCCGGGCATCAAACGCAGGAAGGCAACGCCAATTCTCAGTTTGAGCAGTTTTACCGCGTCTTGAAAAATCTGCCCTTGGCGGACACTTCCGTAAGACAATTTTCCGGAATGTTAAACTTGGTCGGCGAAGAAAATTTTACCGGAAAAGTAAAATATGAAGGTTTGGAAAACGTCCTGAAATTACCGAATGCTTACGTTCATATTTACGGAAAAACGGAGACAAAACCCGGCCGAAAAATGGGACACATCAATGTTTTGGCGAATTCACGGGAAGAACTTTTGGAGCAGCTGACTCACATCAAATCTTTGGTAAAAGTGATTGCGGAATAAAAAAAATTAGGCGGTATATGGGTAAATTTTTTGCTTTTCTCTTGCTCGCCGCTTTTCTTCGTAGTCCCGCGCAGCAGCAGGATTCCGCGACTTTAATTTCGGAAGTCGTCATTGAAGCTTATAAAAAACCGACCGCTTTTCTAAATTCTACCAAATCAGTTGGTGTAATTTCACAAAATATTCTCGACAGCAATTCGCCCGAACGTTTGCTGGAATCCATCAACCAAAATCCCGGGAGCACCGTGGAAGAGCGCTCGCCCGGCAGTTATCGCATTGCAGTTCGTGGCAGTTCGCTGCGCTCGCCGTTTGGAGTTCGAAACATCAAGGTTTATCTCGATGATTTTATTTTGTCCGATGCCTCCGGAAATACTTATTTTAATGTAATTTCTCCGGAACTCATCAGCGGAATCGAAATTTACAAAGGTCCGGAAAGTGGAGATTTCGGCGCTGTCACGGGCGGAACTTTACTTTTGAAAACGAAAGAAAGTGACGGTTTAGCAGCTAATTTTTCTGCGGGAAGTTTCGGAACTTTTAACGAAAGCACGAATTTTTCGAAGACGATTGGCAAACATTTTTTCCAGATTTTCCAGAATTTTTACCGCACCGATTCGTATCGCGAACAATCGGCGGTAAACAGAAAACAAATCTTTCTGAAAGACAATTTTTCTTATTCCGAGAAGGGCGTGTTGAAATCGATGATCACTTTTACCGATTTAGCATACGAAACACCAGGCGGTTTGACATCGGAGCAAATGAATGCTGATCGACGTCAAGCGCGACTTCCGACCAAAACGCTTCCGGGCGCGAAAGAGCAAAATACCGGAATCCGAAATAAACTGCTTTTAGCAGGAATTTCAAATGACATAAAATTAGCCGATAGACTGACCAATTTTTTGCTTTTACAAGGTTCCTACGTGGATTTTGAAAATCCTTTTATCACCAATTTTGAAAACCGTTACGAAAGTAATTTTGCCCTCAGAACGCATTTGAATTACGAGAAAAACTGGAATAAGTTAAATGCGGAATGGCGATTGGGTTTTGAAGGCGCTACGAATTCAATTTTTATTAAAAACTACGATAACAACGGCGGAAAAGAGGGTTTGCCCCAAAATTTTGATAAGCTGAAAAATAATTCGGGATTTTATTTTCTGTCGCAAAAGCTGAATTTTAACCAAAAGCTTTTTACGGATCTTGCGGTGAGTTTAAATTACAATTCTTACCAATGGACGAATATTTTTCCCAATTCTGAAAGTGGAAAAGTAAAATTTAAAAATCAAATTTTACCAAATTTCGGGATGACTTACGTGCTTGGAAAAGGCTTTTCGGTTCGCGGAAAAATCGGAAAAGGAAATTCTTCTCCGACAAATGAAGAAATTCGTTCCTCGACTCAGGAAATTAATGTGGATTTAGTGCCCGAATATGGCTGGAACAAAGAAATTGGTATTCGGAAAGAGTTTGCAGATTTGCTTTTTGTGGAAGCAAGTTATTTTGATTTCCGGCTGAAAGATGCGATTGTGAGAAGGCAGAATGAAAGCGGTCAGGAGTATTTTCTGAATCAGGGAAATACCATTCAAAAAGGTTTGGAATTTTTGGTGGAAACAAAAAATTTCGACCTAAATAATGCTTTTCTCAGCAAATTAAAACTACGGTTTTCCGGAAATTTCTACGATTTTAAATTCGGAAAATATGGTCAGGAAGCGGCGAATTTTTCTGGCAATGATTTAACCGGTGTGCCGCAGGAAAGTTTCGCGAGTTTGATTAATTTGGTTTTCTTTAAAAAGCTCAATGTCGCTTTTTCACATTTTTATACGTCAAGATTTCCGCTGAATGACGCAAACACTGTTTGGTCTGAACCGAGTTTTATAGGCAATCTGCTGCTGAAATATCCGTTAAATTTCGGGAAAACCAAAGCTGATTTACGTCTTCAAATCCAGAATCTATATAATTCGGAATATGTTTTAGGTTATGACATCAATGCGTTTGGTGGCCGTTTTTACAATCCTGCTGCGAAACGAAACTTAATTTTTGGAGTAAATCTGGAGTTTTAACACCGCGCCCCGGCTTGAACGGAGCTCTTTTTGCGGAGCGCAGCGGAGCAAAAAAGCGGGAGTGGAAGACGGATCAAGGCGCCCAAAATCAAGATCTTCTGAACATTCCAGGTTTATAATTGGTGATGAAAACTCCGATGATAATCAGCGCGGTTGCGGCGATGAATGTGGCGGAAATTTCTTCATTTAAGACAAGCCAGCCGAGGAAAATCGCAATAATCGTGTTGACGTACGACAGAATTGAAATCTGTGTCGGACTGATTTTTTTCAAGGCGTAATGGAAGGCAAAAAAGGCGATCACCGAGCCGAAAATTGCGAGATAAACCGTGGCCGCAATGCTTGTAAGTGACCACGAAGAAAAGCTGATGTTTTCTTCGGCGATAAAACCGAAAATGATCTGTGCAACGCCTGCGAAACTGAACTGGTAAAAGAGATTCAGAGAAATATTCTGCGGACTGTGATTGATTTTTTTGGTAAAAATGGTGCCCAAAGCCCAACCTGAAATTGCGACAAACATAGATATTACACCAATTCGATATTCCGGCACCAGTAAATCCTGAAGACCGTTTTTGAAAATAAGTAAAATTCCGGAAAAACCGAGCAAAACGCCTATGAGTCCTCGAATTGTGAACTTTTGCATGCTGAATAAAATGCTGAGCAGAAAAACCAAAAGTGGCGACGTGGCGCTAATCAGCGAAGCCAGGCTGCTCGTCAGATGCTTTTCAGCGACGGTTGTCATCCCGTTTGCCACAATCAACATTAAAGTGGAAAGAATGATTTGATTCCGGAAATTTATCCAGCCGATCCATTTTAGTTTTTTCGAAAAAATCAGCAGAAAAAAGAGGATGAGACCAGCTAAAAACTGCCGAATTCCGGCAACAAACCAAGGCGGAATGGTTTCTACCGCAACACGGATTCCCAAAAATGTAGTTCCCCAAAATACAGCAACGGTGACGATGGCGAGAACTAATCTGGGATCTTTGAACATTTAAAAAATTGAAAATTTTTGCGGAAACGGGCGAAATATAACTTTGCAAAGGTAAATTTTATGAAAGTGCTGACCAATAATGTGTGGTGTTTTCTTTTTGAAAGTTGGTTTAAAAGCCGAAATGCATGTACTTTGTGGAAGCGAATTACAAAAGCAAATGTATGGGTGTAGAAATTGAGCGAAAATTTTTGGTAGACAAACAGGCGTGGGAAATGCTGGAAAAGCCCGCCGGAGAAAGGTATCGGCAAGGTTATCTGCTGACTGATCCTGCAAAAACCATCCGTGTGCGGCAGACGCCGGAGAAAGGTTTTTTGACGATTAAAGGAATTTCCGTAGGTGCAAAGCGCGCGGAATTTGAATATGAAATTCCGTTTGATGAAGCCGGTGAACTCCTCGATTCCTTTGCGAGCGACTGCATATCGAAAGTGCGTTACAAAATGACCGTTGGCAAACATCTTTGGGAAATTGATGAGTTCTTGGAGGAGAACGCAGGTTTGCTAATTGCGGAAATTGAGCTCAACGAAGAGGCGGAACTTTTTCAGCTTCCGGTTTGGGCGGCAGAAGAAGTGACCGGTGAGGCAAAGTATTACAACTCCAATTTAGCGGTCCATCCTTTTATAAACTGGGAATAAAAATTAGGCGCTTTTTGGTCATTATTTTAGAATTTAAAAAAATATGCCGCTTTTGCGCTGAAAAAATATTTTTTAAATTTCCTTACCTTTAAACTTTAAAACAAACATCAATATGGTCGGAATAATTATGGGAAGCCAAAGTGATCTGGAAATCATGGAACGTGCTGCAGATTTTCTCAATTCACTCGAAATTCCTTACGAACTGACGGTGGTTTCCGCGCACCGCACGCCCGAACGTATGTTCGATTATGCCAAAACTGCCAAATCACGTGGCATAAAAGTAATTATTGCGGGCGCAGGTGGCGCGGCTCATTTGCCCGGAATGGTGGCGAGCTGTACGACTTTACCGGTAATTGGCGTTCCGATCTTATCTTCAAACTCAATTGATGGCTGGGATTCTGTACTTTCAATTTTACAGATGCCGTCCGGAATTCCTGTAGCGACGGTAGCTTTAAACGGCGCCGCAAATGCGGGAATTTTAGCCGCGAAAATTGTCGGAATTTGTGATGAAGAAATCGCTCAGAAACTGGAAAAATACCAGGTTTCGCTGAAAGATAAAGTGCTCGGAACGGTGACTGAAATTAAAAAAGTTCATCCCAACACTTTTGACAACTAAAAAACTCCACATTTAAAATGAAAAAAACAACCAAATTTGGTTGTTTTTTTCGCTGATATTTAGAGTGTTTTTTCCATTTTTCTGGGTTGCAGAACGCCAACTTGCTCCATGCACCATTTCATTTTTTGGTAGGTCCGCTTAATGTCGTGATCCAGCCCGACAGACATTCTGATCAAGCCGTGTGAAAGTCCCATTTCTTTTCTTTCCTCTTCCGGAATTTCGGATGACGTTGAACTGCCGGAAGCCGAGAAAAGCGTTTTGTAAAAACCGAGGCTTACTGCCAGATAACCGAGGTTTTCTTTCTGCATCAATTCCATCAGTTCATTTGCTTTTTCCACAGTTTTTACGTCGAAAGTTAAAAGTCCGCCAAAGCCGTAGTCTTCATTCATCATGCTTTTGAATAGTTCGTGCTGGGGATGATTTTTTAAGCCTGGATATTTTACCGTTACGCCGTCCTGTTCAAATCTTTCAGCCAAATATTGGGCATTTTCGCTGTGTTTCTTAATTCTGATATGCAGCGTACGAAGGTTTTTCAAAATGCTGGCAGCGCGCAAACTGTCAAGTGTCGGGCCCAGAAGCATACATGCGCCGGTGTTTACATCTTTTAAATCATTAATGAACTGCGAACTCGCGCAAACTACGCCTGCAACGGCGTCGCTGCTTCCGTTGATGAATTTCGTCAAACTGTGAATGGTAATATCCGCTCCCAAAAGCGTTGGCGAAACCGAAAGCGGTGAAAAGGTATTGTCCACCACGAGCTTAATCTTGTGCTTTTTAGCAATAGCAGCTAAACCTTGTAAATCGGCAACTTCAAGCAACGGATTGCTGACTGTTTCGCAGAAAATAACCTTGGTTTTTTCGGTAATTGAATTTTCCACCAATGAAAGGTCTGTAATATCTACGAATGAAGTTTTGATGTGGTATTGCGGCAGGAAATTCTTCATAAAAGCATACGTTCCGCCATAGATGGTGCGGCTGGAAATAATATGGTCATCGCTTTTACAGAGCTGCAGCAGGGTAGAAGTGATGGCACCCATACCTGAAGCGGTTACGTTCGCGCTTTCAGTTTCTTCCAGTTGTGCTAAAGCCTCGCCGAGGTAAAGATTGCTCGGTGAAGAATGGCGCGAATACAAATAGCAACCTTCCGTGTTTCCTTCGAAAGTATCGAACATGGTTTTTGCTGAAAGGAAAGTGTAGGTTGAACTGTCTGAAATAGACGGGTTTACACCGCCAAATTCGCCAAAATACTGTAAATCCTGAATATTGTTGGCCGCATCAAACTTTTCCATAGGTTTTGTTTTTAGTTTGTTTAAAATTGCATTTAATCCAATTTAAAAACAATGCTTTACCTAAACTTTAGAAAAATTAACGGTCAAAATGGCATATTATAGATTTTTATTTTATATTTTAGCGGGTATTTAACGAAATACCGAAAATATTGCCGGCGATGTTGGACCCTAAAGATAAAAAATTACTCGTTCTACTGCAAAATGATTCCAAAAAAACTACGAAACAACTCGCGGCGGCCCTCGATCTTTCGGTCACTGCGATTTTCGAGCGGATAAAAAAGCTTGAAAAGAACGAGGTGATCCAGAAATATGTAGCACTTGTGGACAAACGAAAGCTTCATAAAAGTTTTGTGGTGTTATGCCATGTGAAGCTTGCGCAGCATAAAAAGCCGTATATCGTGCAATTTGAGGAAGAAATCATTCAATTTCCGGAGGTTTTGGAATGTTTTCATGTGTCCGGCGATTATGATTATATCCTGAAAATCTGTGTTGCTGACATTTCTGAATATCGCGACTTTATGGTTAGCAAACTCACCAGTCTGCAACACATCGCGAGCACCCAAAGTTCATTTATGATTAAAGAGGTTAAAAATTCTACCGTAATTGAACCGTAAAAATTTGCCCGTAAAACGGCATTTTTTTTAATTTTAGCAAAAAAAAACGAAGCTGAATTCTCAGCTTCGTTTTTAATTTTTTTATTTCCACAAAAAGCGCGTCGAGGCATTTTCTGTCTGAAGAATATAATGACCTTTTTTCAAGGTATGCTTAATCTCATTCCAGCCATTTTTTAATTCCACTTTTTCAAGAAGTCTGCCAGACAAATCATAAATCTTAGCTTGAGATTTCTGTGCTAAACCTTCAACGTAAATCTGATTTTTTTCGAAACCAACAACGAGTTTTTTTTTAACGGCATCTTTGGTCTTCAGCGCAGTGGTTTTAAAAAGCCATTGATACGCGGCCGCAAATTCACCTTTCCAATAGTTTTCGTTGTGCTGGCCGTAAGCGTCCAATTTAACAAAAGTGTTTTCCGTTTTCAGTCCGTCTGCTGTCATGGCATTTTTTACCGAAGCAATATCGGTCGCCATTGTAGCACTTTCCGTAGCCCCCGCGACAAAATAAATGCGCGTGTCGGATAAATCAGCTTTTGAATTTTCAATAAAATCATTGAATTGTGAAGAAACAATCCAGTACGCCGGGCTGAAAGAGCCGATTTTACCAAAAGTTTCGCTGTATTTTACACCGCCATAATTTGAGATTAAAGCACCTAAAGAGCTTCCAATCAGAGCATTGTATTCTTTTTCCGGTCTGGTGCGGTAGTGCGAATCCACATAAGGTTTCAGTGTTTCAGCAATAAACTGCATGTAAAGATCACCTTCGCCACCACCATATTTTGGGTTATTCCAAGGAGTATATTCGTCGATGCGCTTTTCACCTCCATTATCAATACCAATTACAATAGCGCCATAATCGCCTTCGGAAAATAATTTGTTTAAAGTTTCATCAATCTGCCATTCGCCGGAATAAGCAGTTTTATTGTCGAAGAGATTTTGTCCGTCCTGCATGTATAAAACAGGGTATTTTTTGGTAGAAGTTTGATAATCCGGCGGAAGATAAATCCAGATTTTTCTGGTTCTATTCAGTTGAGGAATAGCAAAGTCTGTGCTTATAATTTGAACGTTAGAAGCTGCTGTGCTTGGGTTTCCGGCACCTAAATCTTCCCAGGTTTGAATGGTAAGATTCAAAGTCTGCGCGCTTCCGGTAAAAGTTGCCGTTCTGTTTGCCAGCTGTCCGCCCGTGGCGTTTCCTTCAACGGTTGCCCAGCTGCCGCGCGTGAATTTGTATTCCAAAGTGCCGCTTCCTTCCGGAACGGTATACGTGTAATTTCCGGCGCCATCAGCAACCATCGGTGTGGAACCGGGATTCCAGCCGTTAAAATTTCCGGCTACATAAATCGTTGCGCCAGCAGGCGTATTTGCCGGAACGGCGGTAATTTTTAACGTAATTTGTGCCGAAATCTGTACGCCAGCAAAAATTAAAAAAAGGAGAAATTTATTCATCAGCTTCGATTTAAATTTGAGATAAATGTAAGATTTTTAGGGGTTTATTTACCAAAAAATTCCATTAAATCCATATAGTTTTTCTGGTTCACGCCGTGGCCACTCATATATTCGCGGAACGAAAAATACGCGCCCATATCATACAAAATATCCGCAGCTTTTCGGCCCCATTCGAGTGGAATTACGGTGTCATCAGTTCCGTGAGAGATGAAAAAGCGAAGTTTTTCGATCTTTTTTCTGTCTTTTGGAAAATTTCCGACCAGCTTTTCTTCATAATAGCAGCTTAAACAGGCAATCTTGCTGAAAAGATCGGGGTTTTGCAGTGCCAAAGCGTAGCTGATAATTCCACCTTGGGAAAATCCGGCGAGATGTGTAGGGCCATCGGTAAGTCCGTACTGTTGCTTGATTTTCTCAATATGTTGTAAAATGGCCTGTACTGAAGCTTTTGCCTGTGGTACATCAATACGGTTTTCTACGTTCATCAGATCGATATCATACCAGGAAAAACCCTGATATGTACTTGAAAGTGGTGCGCGAAGACTCACGATCATCCAATTTTCGGGCAAAGTCGGCGCGAAGCTGAACAGGTCTTCTTCATTACTGCCGTAGCCGTGCAGGAGAATTAATAAAGGGGTTTCGGAGGTGATATTTTCGGGTTCGCGAATGCGGTATTGTAAATCCATAAAACAAAGATAACGATTTGGGAAATTTATAATTTAAAAAAAAACCGGGAAAAACCCGGTAATTTTTAATGTTCTCTATTTACGACTGCGACCGGATTCAGTTTGATGAGTTTCATCTTATCAAGCAAAATCATAATCATGTAAGTAACATCGATTTCGTGCCATCTCACACCGCCGAAATTGGCTCTGCCACCATGTTTGTGGTGATTGTTGTGGTAAGCTTCGCCCATCATTAACCAATCAAAACGAAGTAAATTTTTAGAAGTATCGGAAACCTTGAAATTCGTATAACCGTAAATGTGCGCAAACCAGTTGATGATTACGCCGTGGATAGGTGCCATCATATAAGCAACCGGCAGCAAAAGCCACTGCCACCACGCCGTCGCGAAAAAGTAGAAAAACGCGGTGTAAGCAATTCCCCACGCAAGTCTGGAACCCCAGGAGCTCGCAAATTTGTCAAATTTTTCCCATTGCGGGACATTTTTGGTGAATTTTTCTTCGATGATCGCTTTTTGAGAATTGATGTCTGCGTAAATTTTCTTCGTGCGCCACATCATTTTAAATAAATTCTCATCATATTTCGGTGAGTGCGGATCTTTTTCAGTGTCTGCGTACGCGTGGTGCATTCGGTGCATGACGCCATAACCGTAAGCGGATAAATAATTGGAGCCCTGTGTAATCCACGTTAAAATATAGCACAGTTTTTCGCCAAATTTTGACATTTTAAAGGTTTGATGTGCCGCGTAACGGTGCAGAAAAAAGGTTTGAAAAAATAGTCCCGAATACCACAGAACTACGATAAATACAAGGATAACCATAATAAAATATTAGCCACAAAGATAGGTTGAAATCTTTTAAAATAAAAGCCGGAAATCTTCCGGCCTTCATAATATTATGTTAAATGTTCTGTAAAATTATATCGCTTTCACGATGAAATAATTTTTCTTTCCTTTTTGTAAAAGTAAAAATTTGCCGTCAATCAGGTCTTTTTTTTCAATTTGGAAAGTGTCGGTTACCTTTTCTTTATTGATCGAAATTGAATTTCCTGCCAGCTCGCGTCGCGCTTCACCTTTCGATTTTAAAAATCCGGATTTTTCAGAAATCAAATCGATGAGATTTCCGCCCACCACTTCATCTAAAGCGATTTCTTTTTGTGGCACTCCTTCGAAAACTTCCAGGAAAGTCGCTTCATCCAGATTTACCAAATCTTCCGCAGTGGAGCGCCCGAAAAGAATTTCCGAAGCTTTTATGGCTTTGTCATATTCTTCGCGGTTGTGCACCCAAACCGTCACTTCTTCCGCCAGTTTTTTCTGCAGTTTTCTTTCGTGTGGCGCGGTTTGATGTTCAGCAATCAAGCTTTCAATTTCCTCCTTTGATAAAAAAGTATAGAATTTAATGAATCTTTCCGCATCCGCATCGGTGGCGTTTACCCAAAACTGGTAGAATTTGTACGGTGAAGTTTTTTTAGCATCCAGCCAGTAATTTTCGCCGGCTTCGGATTTCCCGAATTTGGAACCGTCGGCTTTCGTAATCAAAGGAACCGTGAGCGCAAACGCTTCGCCCTGAACTTTTCTGCGGATGAGTTCTGTTCCGGTGGTGATATTTCCCCACTGGTCTGAACCGCCCATTTGCAAGCGGACATTTTTTGCTTTGTAAAGATGAAGAAAATCGTAGCCCTGCAGCAATTGGTAAGAAAATTCCGTGAAACTCATGCCTTCCGCGCCGCCTTCGCCGGTGATTCTTTTCTTTACAGAATCTTTCGCCATCATGTAATTCACGGTGATATTCTTGCCGACTTCGCGAATGAATTCCAAAAAGGAAAAATCTTTCATCCAATCGTAATTGTTCACCATTTCCGCGCTGTTGGCTTCAGTTCCGTCGAATTTTAAAAATCGGGAAAGCTGGTTTTTCAGGCAATCTACGTAATGATTCAACGTGGCTTCATCCAAAGCATTTCTTTCACTCGATTTTCCGGAAGGATCGCCGATCATGCCTGTTGCGCCGCCCACCAAAGCAATTGGTTTGTGACCGTGTTGCTGAAAATGCGCCAAAATTTTAATCTGAATTAAACTCCCGATGTGAAGCGAATCTGCGGTCGGATCAAAGCCGATATAGGCCGTGGTCATTTCCTTATTCAGTTGTTCCTCGGTTCCCGGCATCATGTCGGCAAAAAGGCCGCGCCATTTTAATTCTTCAATAAAAGCATTCATTTTCTTGCAATTTTTTCAGGTGCAAAGATAAGATTTTTGCCCGGAATGTGCGGAAAGGCTCTAAATGAAATTCAGAGGAAAACGTAGGAATTTCTGTCATTTAATTAAAAAATTTGCCGCTAAAACAGCACTTTTTTTAGAAATAACTTTTTCTTACTTTAATTAAAGTTTGCGCCTGCACACTTTTTTTCTTACCTTTTTCTCAGAAAACGCAAAATGGGAAATCAGGATAATAAAAAATGGATTATGATCTACGGGTCATTTGCCCTATTGCTGATCGCTACTTATTACCTGGTGATGCTACCGGTTTTCAATCCGTTTCGGGAATATATTCCGTTTGTACGAAAATTCTCTTTCAGTCTTTTTTTGATAGCGGTAATTTTTCTCATCAGCAAGGTTTTAGAGCGGCTCATCAACAGCCAGGACAGTCTGGAAGGCGACCGCTACAATCTCTTGCGCATCGTACATTTTTTGGCGATTGTTTTCAGTATCATCGTGGCGGCCTCTTTTCTGTTTCAAAATTTGTATGCGGCGGCGGTTAGTTTTGGTTTAATTTCCTTGGTCGTCGGTTTTGCGCTGCAGGCGCCAATTACGTCTTTTATCGCGTGGATTTACCTCATTTTCCGGCGTTCTTACTTGGTCGGAGACCGAATACAAATTAAAAATTTCCGCGGCGATGTGGTGGAAATCAATTATTTGGATACTTCAATTTTAGAAATTAGTGGCGATTATCTGGGAAATGACCGGCGAAGCGGAAGAACGATCCGTTTTCCGAACAGTTTGATCTTAAAGGAAGAAATTACTAATTATTCCGGGCCACAAATGCCTTTTATTTGGAATGAAACGGCGCTGCAAATTGCTTTTACAAGTGATTTGCCTTTTGTAGAAGAATGCTTGCTTGCAGCCGCGAAACAGGATTTTGCGACAAAATATCCAAAGTTTGAAAAGTGGAAATACAGCCAATGGGAAGCGTCGGTTTATTTCCGGAACAACAGTTTTGCCTGGCTGGAAGCTGTCATCAGTTATCCCGTAGAACCGTCTGATACCACCGGGCGAAGAACCAGAATCTTAAAAGCCGTTTTGCCGGTTTTAAATAACGCACCGGACAAAGTTCAGTTTCCGGAAGGTGTAAAGCGTTAAAAAACAGTTATTTTAAATAATATAATTTAAATTTACTTTTTAAAAGTTTTAAAAATGGCAAATTTTATCGGTTCTGTTTTCATCTTTTTTGCAATACTTCTGATCCGATATTTTATCACGGCAGGATTTTTCTTTTCGTATTATTTAAGGACAAAAAACAATAAAACACAGAAAAAAATCCTGAGTCAGCGGCCTTTGAAAAAAAATCAGGTTCGGAAAGAGATTTACTGGAGCGTGATTTCTTCAGCGATTTTTGCCTTTTTTGGCGCGGTTACCTATTGGCTTTGGTTAAAGGGTTTTACGGCAATTTACCTCAATCCGGAGAAGTTTGGTTACTGGTATTTGCCGGTAAGTTTAGTCATTGTTTTGCTTGTGCATGAAACCTATTATTATTGGATTCACCGCGCGATGCACATTCCGAAAATCTATAAAGTTGTGCACAAAGTGCATCACAACAGCTTAAGTTCCACACCGTGGACGGCTTTTTCCTTTCATCCGTGGGAAAGTATTCTGGAAGCTTCAATTCTTCCCATACTTCTGCTCATCATTCCGCTGAATATTTATGTATTACTTTTTTACCTGATTTTCATGACCTTCAGCAGTTTTGTAAATCATCTGGACATTGAAATTTACCCGGAATTCTTCCGAAAAAGTGCCTTCGGAAAACTCTGGATCGATGCCACACACCATCATTACCACCACAAAGAATTCAATACCAATTACGGTTTGTATTTTACTTTTTGGGATAAACTGATGCATACCGAAAGCCGAAAAATGCCGCAATAAGCGCGTAATATGCCTGTCTGAATTTTCTGGAAAATTATTTTCAACTTCCTGTAACCAATTAAAATTTAATTGTTTACCTTTGCACGCGCAAAAAACAGCTGCAGGCAATGAAAAGAATTGGAGAGCACAGAAAACTTTTGGGAGTGGATAAAACTGCAACTTTAAAGGAATTAAAGGCAATTTACCGCAATACGATGAAAGATTCGCATCCCGATAAATTTGTAAATGATGAAGAGGCTAAAATGGAAGCAGAAGAAAAAAGCAAATCGGTGATTGAAGCTTATCATTTCTTGGTGAGCATCAACCCGGAAACGCAGGAAAAGTACAAAGAAGAATATTCTGAAACCATTAAAAATTCCATTATTCAGGATTTTTATCTGGAGAAGTCTATTTTGAAGGTGCAGCATCTTAATGGTAAAATGTACGAATACATTGGTGTTCCGCGTAATACCTACATCAAAATGGTCAATTCAGATTCGCCGAGCCGTTTTGCGCGCCGACATATCTACGGAAATTACACGTACCGCAAAAGCGGTGAGGTGATGACCGATTAATTTTTCATTTAGGGTTATTTTTTTCAGGACACAATTTCCGCAAGGAAATTGTGTTTTTTTGTTTTTTAAGCTGAAACTAAAAAATATGCCGTTAAAGGGGCGGATTTTTGTGATTCCTCTGTGCTCTTTGTGTCCTCTGTGGTTTATTTTAGCAGCTCACCTTATTAAGACTTAAATTTTGCTTTCAAAAGCAGCTAATTTTTCACTTTTAAAACTCATAAAAATGAAAAAAATGCCGTTGGAACAGCATTTTTTTTAACATTTGCAATGGCTCAGTTTTATTGACAAAAACCATCAGCTTTTTTTCAGGCGGACTTCAATTTGCCCGTTTTGGGTCCTGATATCAAACTGCGGCTGTTTTTCGGTCGCAGGACCATTCACCACACTTCCGTCTTTTAACGAAAAAACCGAGCCGTGCCAAGGGCATTTTACCGTGTAATCGTCTAAAAGTTCACCCTCGTTCAAAGGTCCGCCAAGATGCGAGCAGGTATTCGCAATAGCGAAAATTTTACCATTCTTTTTTGCCAGCAACACTATTATTTCACCAGCTTTTACAGCTTTCATCGAATTTTCAGCAAGATTGTTCTCAGCCAGCACTGCTACAAAATCATTTGGATAACCGTCTGAAGTTGCGGTGTGATCTACGCCAACCTGTTCACCAAAAACCAGATGTCCGCCAAGATAGGCCGCAAGCGAAACAATTCCCAAACCTGCGAACGATAAAGCAATTCCCGTATCGCGTGTTTTATTTTTGCTCCGCAGAGCCAAGGAAGTTCCATACAGTGCGGTTCCGGTAACATTCAGCATCGCGTGCATCAGACCTATTTTACGTTTTTTACCATCGGTGCCGCTCCAGTCGGTAAGACCGGTTACAGCAGAACCCAAAGCGCCCACGAGGCCCACAGCCACGGAGACATCAGCTGCTTTTTTATATTTTTTGCTTCCGGTAAGTTCCAGCGTGTCAAAAATCGCGGCCAGCGACCAGGCGCCAACCGGAATGTCGGTAAGTACCGGATGGAGCGGGTGTCCGAGCCAGGTGCCATGTAAAATGTTTTTCAATTGCTGTCCGGCTTCGCCACCGGCTTTAAAAGCATCGAGGATTAGCGGCTGAACTGCGTCGGCAACTTTTCCCAGCCATTCTTGTTTTTCGATTAAATCGATCGGATTGTTCTGACTCATAATTTTGATTTTTAAGGTTAAGGACTTTCAAAGTATGGCAGCGTAAAATCATTAAGAAAAATGGTGATGTTCCGCGCACTGCCAAAAATAGTGCAGCATAAAACATACCTATCTGATTATGAATTAAATGTAAAACAGATTTTTTTAAATGGCAGGTTGCTAAAACAAAAAAAACGCCGTTAAAGCAGCGGATTTTTCATTTTTAAAGTGGTGTTGTTAGCAGGAACTTTTTACATCTAGAGGAAAAAGTGCTGATCAAGCAGCGCTTTTGCGCATTGCTCTGTGTCCTTTTTGTTTTTTCAGCAGCTACATCAACCTCGGTACTTTTCTTTGTGATCTTTGTATTTATTTAAGCAGCTAATTTCACTTAAAATGGAAATTTTAGCCTAAATAACAGCCAATTTTTCGGTTTAAATTTTACAATTGGATCACTTTTTCCTGTTTAGAACTATCTAACGCGGCTTCGATGATTTTCATATTTTGCACGATTTCCACACCGGGAGAGGGTAGTGCCGCGCCGAAAACGATATGCTCATAAATTTCACTATAATATTGCATGTAATCGCCGGGTTCGCTGGAAGTCAGGATTCTCTCCGTCTCGGAATTTTCATTGATGAAAGTCAGGATGCCGTCTGGTTCCGCTAAAGGTTTTGTCCAGGTTTCATTGAAGGTTGGTTTTGCTCCGGCAACTAGTTCCGTTTCCTGAGAATCGGTTCTTTCCTGCAAAAAACTGCCTTTTTCACCGTGAAAAATATAAGCATAATGGGCTTCTTTGCTAAAAACGGAAGATTTCAGGCGAACGCGCAAATCGTTTTTATAGTAGAGGATAATTTCAAAATAGTCATTCGCAAAAGCAGAACCTTTCATGGAGAAAACATCGGCGAAAAGTTTTTCCGGAAAACCGAAAAGCTGGGTCGCCTGATCGATGAGGTGCGAACCCAAATCGTGCAGCGCGCCGGAGCCCGGCAAATCCGGATTTTCTTTATGTTCCTTGGAGCTCGGTTCGGGACGGAAACGGTCAAAACGGATTTCAGCTTCCTTGATGCTGCCAAGTTTTGCGGATTCTAAAATTTTCTGGACCTGAAGAAAATCGCGGTCAAAGCGGCGGTTTTGGTAAACGCTGAGAAAAAGATTTTTTTTGGCTGCTATTTCAACCAATTTTTCTGCTTCAGCCGAAGTGACGGTGAAAGGTTTTTCAACGATTACATTTTTGCCGGCTTCTAGCGCCATTTTTGCGTATTCGAAATGCGTTTGCACCGGCGTGTTTACCACTACCAAATCGATGTCAGCGTTTGCAAGCATTTCTTCCACGGAGCGGAAAATTTCGGCGTCGGGATAATCTGCTTTTGATTCTTCTTTGGAACGTTCCACCAAGGCAGCCAGAAAAAATCCCGGATGTTCTTTAATAAACGGTGCGTGGAATACTTTTCCGCTCATTCCGAAGGCGCAAAGTCCGACTTTTATTAGCTGCATGATGTAAATTTTAGCAAAGATAAAAGCTTTTTTTTGATCCTTCGACAGCTCAGGATGACTGCAGCGGAAGTGGAAATCCTTCGACAGGCTCAGGATGACAGTTGGTGGGTTCAGATAATCCTTCGGCAGGTACAGGATGATAATTCGACAAATTGAGATGATTATAAGGTAAATCGCGCCCCGGCTTGAACGGATCCCGAGGTAAAATCGGGAGGGAGTGGAAGACGGAAATAGGCGCCAAAAAATACGCCGTTAAAAGGGGAAATTTTTGGATTTTAGCACTCGTCGCTGTTAAATTGGTGAAAGGGCGCGAAAATCTTTAGAAATAGTGTAACGATTGCGGGAAAAGCAATACTTATTAATGATAGAATTAATTTAATATTATGATAAAAAAATCTTTTTCAGCTTTTGGCCTTCTGCTTTTGGGAGTTTTGTCACAGGCTCAGGAAATTAAGTTTGAAGAATATGATCTGCCCAACGGCATGCATGTTATTCTCCATCAGGACAATAAAGCGCCGGTAGTGACCACCGCGGTGATGTATCACGTAGGCGCGAAAGACGAAATCGCGAACCGTACTGGTTTTGCGCACTTTTTTGAGCATCTGCTTTTTGAAGGAACGCCGAACATCAAACGTGGTGAATGGATGAAAATCGTTGGTGCGAACGGCGGTTCAAACAACGCAAATACCACTGACGACCGAACCTACTATTACGAAACTTTCCCGTCAAACAACCTGCAGCTTGGCTTGTGGATGGAATCTGAAAGGTTAAGACATCCGGTCATCAACCAAATTGGTGTCGACACGCAAAATGAGGTGGTGAAAGAGGAAAAAAGAATGCGCGTAGACAACCAGCCGTACGGAAATATTATGAAAGCCATCAAAACCGGTCTCTTCAAAAAACATCCGTATAAAAATACTACTATTGGCGAAATGGAAGATCTGGATTCTGCGAAGCTTGACGAATTCCTGACTTTCTTTAAAAAATATTACGTGCCGAACAATGCCACTTTGGTGGTAGCCGGAGATTTTAATACTGCTGAAACCAAAAAGTTAATCGATGCGTATTTTGCAGGAATTCCGAAAGGCGCGCCGGTGGTAAGAAATTTACCAAAAGAAGATCCGATCACTCAGGAAACGGTGATGACGTATACTGACCCGAATATTCAGTTGCCGGCTTATCTTTATACCTACAGAACGCCAGGCGATAAAACACGTGACTCCAAAGTTTTGGATATGATTTCGTCTTATCTGAGCAACGGAAAATCGTCGGTTTTATACAAAAAGCTGGTTGATGAAGATAAAAAAGCGCTGCAGGTGCAGGCGATTAATTTAGGTCAGGAAGATTACAGTGTTTTTGCTTTTTTTGCCATTCCGATGGGAAATACAACTGAAGCTGCTTTGCGTGCCGACATCGATGCTGAAGTGAAGAAATTGCAAACGACGCTTATCAGCGAAGAAGATTTCCAGAAACTGCAAAACCAGTTTGAAAACCGTTTTGTAAACGCGAACTCAAGCATCCAGGGAATTGCGAGTTCTTTGGCAACGTACCACGTTTTGGGTGGCGATACCAACCTCATCAACAAAGAAATAGAAATTTACCGCAATATTACTCGCGAAGATCTGCGCGAAGCTGCTAAAAAATACCTGAACAGCAACCAGCGGGTTATTATTAATTATTTACCGGAAAAAAAATAATCGAAAAATGAAAAAATCATTATATAGTATTGCGGCCGTATTTCTTGTGTCTGGTTTCCTTAGCGCACAAACGATCGACCTGAACAAAATGCCCACACCGGGGCCTACACCAACGGTTAATATTGCAAAACCAAAATCTTTTAAGCTGAAAAACGGCTTAACGGTAATGGTGGTGGAAGATCATAAACTGCCACGCGTGAACACAACTTTAACTTTCGACCGTCCGCCAATTGTTGAAGGCAACAAAGCCGGTGTAAGTGGAATTATGGCCGATTTGCTGGGAAGCGGAACTTCTAAAATTTCAAAGGATAAATTCAACGAAAAAGTAGATTTTCTTGGTGCGTCCATCAATTATGGTTCAAACGGTGCCAGCGCAAATACACTTTCTAAATATTACCCGGAAATCTTATCACTTTTCGCGGCGGGCGTAATTGACCCGAAATTTGCCGGTGAAGAATTAAGCAAATCCAAAGACCGCGCGATAGCTGGTTTAAAATCAAATGAATTAAGCGCGCAGGTGATTGGAAACCGTGTTTTCAATGTTTTAACTTACGGTAAAAATACCGCACAAGGTGAGTTTGAAACCGAGGAAACCTTAAACGCCATCACTTTGGCAGATGTTGAGGATTTTTATAAAAAATCCTACAGTCCGAACAATGCGTACCTGGTCGTAATCGGTGATGTAAAATATGCCGATGTAAAGAAAATGGTGGAAAAAGCCTTCAACGGCTGGAAAAAATCAGATTATAAATACGCGCCTACACCTACTTTTACTAATGTTGCAAAGACCGAAATCGATGTGGTAGACGTGCCGAATGCAGCACAATCTGTTGTGCTTTTAGGTGATTTGCACAATCTGAAAATGAAAGATCCACAATATTTTGCCGCTACAACGGCGAATTATATTTTGGGTGGCGGAAGCTTGGAAACCCGTGTAAACATGAACCTTCGTGAGAAAAACGGATTTACTTACGGCGCCTACACTTCTTTGGATACGTCAAAATATGACTCCAGTTTTGGTGGAACGGCAAATGTTCGTGGCGAAGTAACCGACAAAGCCATTAAAGAATTCATGACGGAAATTAATGGAATTAAAACCATTAAACCGGAAGAGTTGCGCAACGCCAAAGAAAAACTGAAAGGTTCTTTCATTTTGTCCTTAGAAAGACCGGAAACTGTGGCGCGTTTTGCTTTGAATTTAATTACTCAGGATTTACCAAAAGATTTTTACACCAACTATTTGAAATCGGTTGATGCTTTAACGGTGGAGCAGGTTCAAAAAGCGTCCGACAGTTTCATCAAGCCAAATAACATGAGAATATTTGTGGCAGGAAAAGCAAGTCAGTTTGCAGATCAGTTGGATACTTTGGGTTATCCGGTAAAATATTTTGATAAATACGGAAATCCAACCGCGAAACCTGAGGTGAAAAAAGTTGATACAAATGTAACTGTTGCGAGCATTGCTGATAAATATTTAACAGCAATTGGTGGTAAAGACAAAGTTTCAAAAGTGACCTCCATCTCTTCAAACTCTTCAACCAAAATGCAGGGAATGGAGCTTGGAATTAAAAATACCCAAGCGCTTGGCGGGAAAATGAATATGGAAGTTTCCATGATGGGCAACACCGTGCAGAAAATTACTTTCGACGGAACGAAAGGAACCATGTCTGCACAAGGAAATAAAATGGATATGCCGGCAGAAATGCAGGCAGCTTATGCGAAAGAAAAAAATCTCTTCCCTGAACTGGCTTTCGGAACTTCAAAAGACTACACTTTAGGCGGAATTGAAAAGATTAATGGTGCTGATGCTTATGCTGTAAAAACCGCTGATGCAACTTACTATTATGATGTAAAAACCGGCTTGAAAGTAGGTGAAATTAAAAAGCAGAAAATGCAGGGCAAGGAAGTTGAAATCCCAACTTACTATTCCAATTACAAAGAGGTGGACGGCGTGAAGTTGCCGTTTACCATCAAAGTAAACCAAATGGGGCAGGACATGCAGCTGGATGTAAAATCTTACGAGCTGAACAAAGCAAAACCTGAAGATTTTAAATAGAATTTTTCAAGTTGAATTAAATGAAAAAAACGGCACTTTAGTGCCGTTTTTTTTTATTCAGATGATGTGAACTTTTTTATTTCACATTGAATTTACCTTTCATCACTGAATAGTGTCCAGGGAAAGAACAAAGGAAATCATAAGATCCTTTTTCCGGAGCAGCAAAAGTGATGGTTGTAGACTGTCCACCTCCGATTAAATCAGTGTGTGCAATAACATCACTTTGGTCAGCCGGCTGGTAACCGCCTTCTTTGTTTTTTGCAGCTGCTTCCTCAAATTTAGCCAAATCAGTTCCCTGTTTCAACAAGGTAAAGTTGTGTCCCATTGCTTCTACAGGCATTGTACCGGTGTGGTTCAATGTTAACTCTACAGTCTGACCTGCGTAAACATTAAGTTCTGTTTGGTCGAACTGCATTTTGTCGTTGGCGTTCAAGGTAATTTTAATAGTATCCTGTTTTGCAGCGTCATCTTCAACAGTTGCATCAGGTGCCGCTGTAGTTTCTGCAGTAGTATCTGTGGTTACCGCAGTATCCTTTTTATCACTACAAGAAGTAAACAAAGCCCCGCTTAAAGCGACGGCCACAAACATGGTTTTTAATGGTAAACGTTTCATTTATTTTAATTTTAAGCAAAGTTAGAAATATTGTTTTGAAGATAAAAACTTTTAGGCAATTAATTAGGATAAATTTATCCTATATAATTTATTTCGCCTGAAATAAGGCTTTTTTTGATTTTTCCTGGAATTTTCTTACGCCGCATACGCGCTGCAGGCTTCCTCACATTTTCGGCAAACTTCAGCACAATGGCGGCAATGTTCCATGTCGTGTTTTTCGCATTCAGCTGCACATTCAGAACAGATTTTCCGGCATAAATCAACCATTTCCTGTGAAAGAGATGAGTCGAAAGCAATCACTTTTGCAGTCGTGCTGCAAATTTCGGCGCAGACGATATCGGTCTGGATACAGCGCGCCATCATTTTTACGTCTTCCTCTGCCAAGCAGGCACTTGCGCAATGGTTGCAAGCTGCCACACATTCGTTTAAAGCGTTGATTAAATTCTGATTTTTCATAATAGTGTGTTTATAAGATGAACTTAAAATTACAAAATATTTTTTTTAGCTGCTTTTCAAGCCTTTTTTTAGATTTTAGCATTTGATGTTTCCAGCTTGAAATTTAGACCTGTCAACTTTAAATTTTGCCTGCTTTTTCGGGATATTTTTTCAATTTATAAATATTGAAAGCTGCTTAATTCCGGAAATATTGTCCAATTCCTGCGCCATCAAAAGTGAAAGAAGACTGACTTTCAGATTTATCGAGCTTTTTATTGATGGTTAAAGCCCATAAAACCAATTCCTTGCAAAAATCCTGATCTTCAGCTTCCAGCTCTTTGGCATATTCTGCTACAATTTCATTTAAAGGCTTGATGCTGTTTAATTTTTCGTTTCGTTCTTCATCCGTATCATCGTAATTCAGCTGAATCGATTTTTGGTTAAACCACTGTATCAAATCGGTATAAGCAGTTTTAATGCCTTCTTTTTCCAGTTTCGGAATTCTTGGGAAAATCATTTCGAACTGCGTCATCACGGCTTGGTCGATCAGTAATTTTGCGACATGGTCAGCGCCTTCCTGTTCACCTTCGTAAACGAGTTCTATTTTTCCGGTGATTGATGGAACAATCGACATGAAATCCATGAGGCGGATTGAAGTTTTGCTGTCGCCGGATTCGATAAGCCGAAGTTTTGCCGCAGCGATCAGATTTTCCATCGCACTAATGGTAAGCCGCGCACTTACGCCGCTTTTTGCATCTACATATTCGCTGTTCCGCGCTGCAAAAGCTACTTCTTCCAGCAAATCTTTCGCAAGCTCGGGGATTTGGATTTTTTCCTTGTCTTCAGCGGAAATCCGTGCTTCCTGTTCCGTAATTTCACGAGCCAAAGCAATGGTTTTTGGATAATGCGTAAAAATCTGCGATCCAATTCTGTCCTTCAGCGGTGTTACAATACTTCCGCGGTTCGTGTAATCTTCCGGATTCGCAGTAAAAATAAACTGAATATCCAACGGCATCCGAAGTTGAAAACCCCGAATCTGCACATCACCTTCCTGAAGAATATTGAATAACGAAACCTGAATTCTCGCTTGTAAATCGGGTAATTCATTCAAAACGAAAATACAGCGGTTCGCGCGCGGAATCATTCCATAATGCAAAACGCGCTCATCGGAGTAGGGAAGTTTTAAAGTTGCAGCTTTAATCGGATCGATGTCGCCAATTAAATCTGCCACATTGACGTCCGGTGTTGCCAGTTTTTCGAAAAATCGGTTGTTGCGGTGAACCCAGGAAATCGGTGTGTCGTCGCCTTTTTCTTCAATGAGGTCGCGTGCAAATTTTGAAATCGGTTCAAAAGGACTGTCATTAATTTCCGATCCTTTTACAATCGGCATATATTCGTCCAGCAGACTTACCATACTTCGCGCAATTCTTGTTTTGGCCTGTCCACGCAAACCGAGTAAATTGATGTGATGTCCCGCCAAAATCGCTTTTTTAAGCTGCGGAATCACCGTGTCTTCATAACCCCAAAGTCCTTCAAAAACGGGTTCTTTAGCCTTTAATCTGGCAATTAAATTCGCCTGAATTTCCTGATTAATGGTCTTCGGCTCAAAGCCGGATTCCTTTAATTCTTTAAATGTAATATCGTTCATAAATCTAGTTGTCAGTTATCAGTTGTCAGTTGTCAGTGGTCAGCGGCTTTCGAATTAATAATCAATAATTAACAATTAATAATTAACCATTAACCATTAACCATTAACCATTATTTCATCTTTCGTCCTTCATCCTCCAGCCTCCATCCTTCATCCTTGCTTCTTCCTCCTTCTTTTAAATTCTCTTAATTCTGTTTTTTTCGTAGTCTTCAAAAATCATTTGTCCAAGGCCCGAAAGTCCGGTGAGAAATGCTTTGCCTTTATTCATCGCTGTAAAAGCTTCCACAAATTTGCGCAGGTATGGGTCCTGAGCAATCATAAAAGTCGTAATTGGGATTTTCAGTTTTCGTGCCTGCGCTGCTTTGGTTAAACACTGCGCCACGATTTTTTCGTCAAGGCCGATGCTGTTCATGTAAAATTCACCTGTTGGAAGCGTAATACAACTCGGTTTTCCGTCGGTAATCATGAAGATTTGCTTGTTGGTATTTCTTTTCCGGCGCAGAATATCCATCGCCAGTTCAAGACCTGCCACCGTGTTCGTGTGATACGGACCAACTTGTAAATAAGGTAAATCTTTAACTTTTATCGGCCAGGCTTCGTTTCCAAAAACAATAATATCAATGGAATCCTTCGGATATTTTCTGTTGATGAGTTCCACCAGCGCCATCGCCACTTTTTTGGCGGGCGTAATTCGGTCTTCACCGTATAAAATCATGGAGTGGCTGATATCGATCATCAGCACGGTGCTCATTTGTGCTTTGTGCTTGGTTTCTTCAACGATGAGGTCGTCTTCGGTCAGACGTAAATCAGAAATTCCGTTGTTGATCTGGGCGTTTTTCAAACTTTCGGTCATGTTGATGGCGTTCAAGTCGTCGCCGTACTGAAAACTGCGGTTTTCACCATCGCGTTCATCACCAACCCCTGATTTTTTGGTGGTATGATTTCCAATGCCGCTTTTTTTCAGCTTTCCGAAAATCTGGTCTAAAGCAAATTCGCGCAAAGCTGCTTCCAGTTTTGCAGTCAAGATATTTTTTCCTTTTCCGGTGCCGGTATTTCCGTCTTTTTCGTCGGTTTCTTCTTTGATGTAACCGCGTTTTTTCAGGTCTTCCTCAAAATCTTCCAGCGTGTATTCATCAGTGAAAATATCGTATTCTTTATCCAGCATGTCCAGCCATTCAAAAGCTTCTTCTATATCACCTGAAGTGTGCGTGAGAAGATCTTTAAAAACGTCGAAAACCCGGTCAAAATGCGAAATTTCTTCCGGTATGTGCTTGCTGAACGTAAAACCTTTACCGAAATTCAAGTCGCTGTTTCTCCTCTTTTCCATTTTCTCTCTCTCTTATTTTTTTTAAATACGAAATGTATTATAAAAAGGTTTTTCTGCATGAAATTTAAAATGAAAAAATATGCTGTTTAAACGGCAGATTTTTCCAAAATTCAGCTTTCAAAAAACCTGTTCATAACAGCAAATATAAGTCCAACAAAATGAGATGTCAATTCCTTTTCCAAATCATGCTAAAAGGGAAAAACGATAAGCTGGAAATTCGCGCAGTTTTACAATTCGAAAAAAAATGCCACTAAGCCCGGAATTTTTTTAAATGAATTTTCTTACGCTTCGATGTGGATTTGGTATTTCTGCAAAAGTCCGGCGAGACCGGAAACAGAAAAACATGCGGCTTTCAGGCGGTTTTTTTCCGGATCGAAAGAATAATTAAAAGCAGTGCGGAAATCTGCTTTTTCAAGATTGGTTTGGTCGAAAACGGCTTGCGCCAAATCACAATCTTCAAATGTTGATGAAGATAAATCCGTCTCCGAAAAATCGACTTCGCGAAGCTGGCAATTTTTAAAAACCGTTTTCCGGATTTTCAGCTGGAAAAAAGAGGAGTGATTCAGCTGACAATTTTCAAAGGAAAAAGCAAGACCGAAATCATTGCAGCGCTCAAATTGCAGACCGAGCATTTTGCAATCTTTAAATTGAATTCCGCGGAAAACCGTGCCGTTCAGTTGTGCTAAACTTAAGTTACATTCCAGAAATTCGCAATCGTGGAATTTAAATTCAGAAAGATTAGCGTCGCTGAAATTACAGTTCCGGAAAATACAGTTTTCGTAATCACCTTTAATTAAAGGATTTTCCGCAAAGTTGATTTTGGTAAAAGTTTGGTCAAGGAAAGAAGTCATGAAATTTTACGCCAACTATTTAGTAATATTTACTCCGCCGGATTGTATGCCCGTCAAACGGTGATCTTTTTCTAAAGTCCAGATGTTGATGATTTTTTCGGTGTTCAGTTCGCGCTCGTTCGGGCTGATGATTTCCACTTCCTTGATGGCTTTGGAAGCAATTTTCAAGTCATCATTATCCACCAAAAATCCATCCACATAAATTTTATTTTTTGCGTCTACACCGAAAAATTTCCGGATTTCTTCCTGGCTTTTCACTTCAATTTCAGGATTTTCAACGGTGAAAAGAATAAAACCGTATTCACTTAAATTAGAAAAATTATTAGCGTTTTCAGTCGCTTTTTTAACCGCAATGCTTTTGATTTTCACGTTCGGAATCGATGTTGAAACTTCCTGATTGGCGATAATCTGAGCATTAATAATATATGTCGGGGAATTTTTCTTGGAATAAATAAGCTTGTTGAAACTTTGCGCGTTCGCGACGGTTACAACAAACAGCAAAAGCAAAATGGAAATTTTGGTCTTCATAGCAGCAAATTTTTGAGATTGATTAAAGATAGAATTTTTTGCCGTTTAAAGGGCAAAAAAAACTTCCGGAAAATATTCCCGGAAGTGGTGCTTTTTTGTGACCGCTATTTTAGTTGGAATAGCTCATCAATTCTTCTTTTTTAGAATTTACCATTTTGTATTCCAGGTATTTGAAGGAATCGCGCGGGATGATGGTCACCCATTTTTTGTATTTCAGATACCATTTCATCTGAATGCTCATCATGCCTTTGGTAAGATATGCTTCCACGAATGGGTGTACGTGAAGGAAAAGTTTGCCTTTTTCGGTTTGGATCAGGTTTCTGATGACTTCTTCCATTCTCTCGACCACCACAATTGGTGCCAGGATTTCTCCGTCGGCATTGGGGTTGTCTTCTTTGGTCTTAATCTGTTTTTCCGGGCGTGTGCGCTGACGCGTGAGCTGGATCAGGCCAAATTTGCTTGGCGGCAAAATCTTGTGCCGTGCTTTGTCGCGCTGCATTTCGGTTTTAAAATGTTCGTACAAATCGCGGCGGTGATCGGGATTGATCATGTCGATGAAATCCACTACAATAATTCCACCCATATCGCGCAAACGCAACTGGCGCGCGATTTCTGTTGCTGCCATTTTGTTGACATTCAGCGCATGTTCCTTGCTGGAAGCGCCGCCACCGGAAATATTGTTGCCGGAGTTTACGTCGATGACGTGAAGTGCCTCGGTATGTTCGATGACCAGGTAAGCGCCTTTGGAACTCGGGATATTCACGTGTTTGCCAAAACTCTGTTTCAGCTGTTTTTCCACGTTATAATATTCCATCAGCGGAATCGGCTTGTCGTAAAACTGCACGATATTTTTGCGCTCCGGTGCAATGACTTCCAGATAATTTCGCATATCATCCACCATTTGCTCATCGTCGCAATAAATATTCACGAAATCTGCGTTGAAATTGTCGCGCAAAATTGCAGACGCTTTGTCTTCTTCGCTTAAAACCTTGCTCGGAACCTTATTTTTCTGAATATTTTTAAAAGCAGTTTCCCATTTTTGAATCAGTTGATTCATATCGTTGTGGAGTTCTGCAACTTTTTTGCCTTCTGCTACGGTGCGGATAATCACGCCAAAACCTTCAGGTTTAATGCTTTCAATCAGGGTTCGAAGTCTTTCTTTCTCTTCGCCGCTGCCGATTTTTTTGGAAATCGAAACACTTTTATCGAAAGGAATTAAAACCAAAAATCTTCCGGTAAGGGAAATCTGCGTAGAAATTCGCGGACCTTTCGTGGAAATGGGTTCTTTGGTGATCTGAAGAATTACGCTGTCGTCTTTTGCCAGTACTTTTTCAATGATTCCGTTTTTCGGAATTTCCTTCTGGACTTCGAAATTTTTCAGTGACGAGGTCTGCTGTTTTTTAGTAACGGTATCGTGCAGAAATTTTTTGTAGGTCAGAAATTGCGGGCCAAGATCCTGATAGTGCAGGAAAGCATCTTTTTCATAACCGATGCTTACAAAGGCCGAATTAAGATTGGGTGCAAGTTTTTTTACTTTACCGATGAAGAGGTCGCCCACCACGAAATCTCTTTTGTCTTCCTCTTCGTGAAGTTCAAAGAGACGGCCGTCTTCCAAAAGAGCTATTTTGGACTGCGCATCGTCATGTGATATTATCAGTTCTTTCTTCATTCTGTTTTAGGAGTGATTAAAATAATTGAAGATATTTTCATTTCGAAAATTCAAAACAAAGTCACTCAATTTTTTAATAGATGTGTTTTTTTTGTTTTTGGGTAAGGAAAGGCAAAAATCCGTCGTAAAAATACTAAATATTCGCCGTTTACCGCTGGATAAAAACAAAAATATAGTCGGTGAAATTTATACCTATAAAAACACCAACTATATTATTATATTGTAAATCGCAAAAAGACTATTTTTTCTTGTGTCTGTTTGCTCTTCTTCTTTTCTTTCTTTTGTGGGTCGCAACCTTATGTCTTTTTCTTTTCTTTCCGCTTGGCATAATTTAATTTTTTAGGTTTGTAACGTATATTTCTTTTGTTAATTATTGAATTCGTAATTTAAAGACTATTTTACTGCAACTTTCGTTTTTACTTTCTCAACAAATGTTTTTGATGGTTTGAAAGCAGGAATGTTATGTGCAGGAATTTCGATTGCGGTGTTCTTAGAAATGTTTCTTCCGGTCTTCGCAGCTCTAGTTTTGATGATGAATGAACCAAAACCTCTTAAATAAACATTGTCCCCATTGTACATTGATGTTCTGATCTCCTGCATAAAAGCTTCTATAACCTTCTGTGTCTCATTCTTTTCCGTCCCCAGTTTATTTGATATGGTGTTCACCAATTCTGCTTTTGTCATTCCTTTATTTATTTATATTTTTGGTGTGCAAATATAATAACTATTTTTGAAAACAAAAAAACAAAATGCTGATTTTGTTCACGTTGGTCGCAAGTTGCTCGGGTGGTATCAGCTTCACGGACGCGATTTGCCCTTTCGGAAAACAAACGATCCTTACAAAATCTGGATTTGTGAAATTATTTTTCAGCAAACGCGCATCGAACAGGGTTTAAACCACTACAACCGCTTTATTGAAAGATTTCCCGATGTACATTCTTTAGCCGAAGCTTCCACCGATGAAGTGCTGCTGTACTGGAAAGGTTTGGGCTACTATTCGCGCGCGCTGAATCTACACCAGGCGGCGAACCAAATTTTGGCGGCTTTTCAGGGCAATTTTCCGGAAAATTATGAGGATATTTTAAGCTTAAAAGGCGTGGGGAAATACACGGCCGCGGCCGTCTCCAGCATTTGTTTCGGGCAACATATTCCGGCGGTAGACGGCAATTTTTACCGCGTTTTATCCCGAATTTTTGCCGATGATTTCGATGTTTCCAGCTCGAAAGCTTTTGATTATTTTTCGCAGTTGGCATTGCAAATGATGCCCGCAGGTGAGGCCGGCCATTTTAATGAAGCCATGATGGATCTCGGTTCCGCCATTTGCAAGCCGAAAAATCCGCTGTGCGAAAGCTGTCCTTTGACTGAAGATTGTCTTGCTTTCCAATTAGGGAAAGTTCAGGATTTTCCGATGAAAACCAAAAAGGCAAAAGCCACGGATTTGGAACTAAAGTATTTCTTTGTCGAATTCGAAGGAACTTTTTTGGTGCGCCAGAGAGCAGAAGATTTCATCTGGAAAAAACTGTATGAATTTCCGGAAAAAATCCCCGCTGAATGGGCAGAATTTATCATTTCCCAGAAAACGGTTTTTCATAAGCTCACACATAAAAACCTGACAATCACTTTCGATCATATTCAACTTCCGTCTTTGCAGATTTTACAAAAATTTGCCGCGAAAGAAGGATATTTTTTAATTTCAGCTGAAGAAGCGCAGCAAAAATCTTTCCCGAAACCTTTACAGAATTTTTTAGAGGGGATATTTCAGCCCGCCGAAAAGCTTTAAATTTCGCTAAAACACTCCATATATAGATACTTTAAATTTAAAAGTAATTCGTATTTTTGCGCAATGTTTAAAAAACTCATTTTCACTTTTTTAGGTCTGGTTTTATTTTCCTGTGCGGAAGATACCCAACCAAAACCTTCGGGTGAACTTCGGCTTGAATATCCGGAAGCCAAATACCAGGCTTTCAGCTCGCCTTGCAACTTTTCCTTTGAATATTCTATGTTTGCCAAGGTGCGCGATGCCAAGCAGCCGTGCTGGTATTATATAGAATATCCGGCGATGAAAGCAAAAGTTTTCGTGACCTATTTTCCCATCAAAAATGATTTCGACCGCCACGTGAAGGAATCCGAGAAAATGGTGTACGAACATACGATAAAAGCCAGTGCCATTGATACGAAATCCTTCAGCTATCCGGAACGCAAGGTTTACGGCAATTTTTATGAGCTGAAAGGTCCTTCAGCCAGCAATCTGCAGTTTTTTGTCACCGATTCCACGCGGCATTACGTTACGGCAAATCTCTACTTCAATTCGCGGCCAAAACCCGATTCTCTGGCGCCTGCGGTAGATTATATTAAAAAAGACTTACTTCACCTGATCGATACGTTCGAGTGGAAATAAATTAGAATAAAAGAAATTATATGAAATTATTAGTTGTGGGCTCCGTTGCCTTCGATGCCATTGAAACTCCTTTTGGTAAAACCGACAAAATCTTGGGCGGTGCCGCTACCTATATCAGCTTAACTTCCTCCATCCTGAATGTGGAATCCGGAATTGTTTCCGTGGTGGGCGGGGATTTTCCGCAAAGAGACCTGGATATGCTGTCCAATCGCGGCATCAACATCGAAGGACTCGAAATTGTAAAAGACGGAAAAACCTTCTTTTGGAGCGGAAAATATCACAACGATCTGAATTCCCGCGACACTTTGGTTACCGAAGTCAACGTGCTCGAAAACTTCGAACCGAAAATTCCGGAATCGATGCAGGACGCTGAGATTCTGCTTTTGGGAAATCTACATCCCGGAGTGCAGCTTTCAGTATTAGAAAAAATGACTTCCCGCCCGAAATTGGTGATTTTAGATACCATGAATTTCTGGATGGATACCGCCTGGGATCTTTTGGTGAAAATCATCGGTAAAACCGACGTCATCACCATTAATGATGAAGAAGCGCGCCAACTAACCGGCGAATATTCTTTGGTTAAAGCTGCGAAAAAAATCCATAAAATGGGGCCGCAGTTTGTTATCATTAAAAAAGGGGAGCACGGTGCTTTGCTTTTCGGTGACGATAGAATTTTCGCGATTCCTGCCTTGCCTTTAGAAGAAGTTTTTGATCCAACCGGCGCAGGCGACACTTTCGCGGGCGGATTTGCTGCTTATCTGGCGAAAAAAGAAAACTTCAGTTTCAACACCATGAAATCTGCTTTGATCGTAGGTTCGGCTATGGCATCTTTTGCAGTGGAAAAATTCGGGACCGAAAGACTAGAGGAAGTTACAGAAAATGAAATGATGGCGAGAATCCAGGATTTCAAGGAACTGACCGCTTTTGAAGTTGAAGTTTAACCTTCTGCAACAATCCGCATCTTTAAAAGATAAATTTTACCTGTTAAAACAGCATTTTTTTCTGTTTTACATTTAATTAAGAAAGAATATATGAATAAATTTTTTGGCTTCGTTGCACTGTTTGGTCTGGCCAGTACGCTTTCTGCGCAATATATGATCATCGGGAACGACAGTATTTCGCTGAACCAGTTTAAAACAGAATATAAATACGGACTGGAAAACGCCGGAATTGAAAAAACCATCGCTTCCACCCAGAATTTCCATTTGTTCCAGCAGTTTGCAGCGGAGAAAAAAGCCGATACTTTGGCGAGTTTCCGGGAAAAAATGGCAGAAAAGGAGGCAGAATTACGCAGCAAATTTTTCTTTCCATCTCAGGTAATCGACCCGATTTTGAATGGTTATATTAAAGACAACCAAACCGAAAAGGAAGTTCAGGTTTTTATTTTAGAGAAAAAAGCCGGCGACACCAATAATTATCAGCAGGTTTACAACGATGTGAAAGCCGGAAAGATGACGATGGAAGATGCCATTACCAAATACACGCAGGGCAGCGGAAAAGCGATTTACATTAAACCCGGAAGTCTGGACAATTTAATGTACAACGAGGTGAAAACCGCTGCAAACAATACCTACACGAAATTTTTTGATACGCCGTCTTACATTGGTTTTGCGAAAGTGCTGAACTCGCGCCCAAGTTTGGGTTACCTGGTTTTCGGAACGATTACTTTCCCAAAAAATGAAAATGCGGCCGCTTTGCAGCAAAAAATTTATGCTGATTTAAAAGCCGGAAAAAGCTTTCAGGAAGTGGCAAAATTATACGGCTCCAATGAAAATGAAAAGCAAAATGGCGGAGTGATCTTGGGTTCACCAACATTGCCGAATGAAGTTTACGAACTTTTCAAAGGAAAGAAAGCAGGTTACTATACGCCAGAACCGGTTCTGTATAACGACAATTATTATGTTTTCAACCTTTACAGTGTTGATCCTTATGTGCTCACCGACAAAAACCGCGCTTTCTTGCTTCGCGAAATGAACAATACGCTTTACGCGGAACTCGTGCAGGATAAAATGATTGAATACTTAAAAATGGATTCAACATATAAAGAATTTCCGGCGTTTCAGCAGGTGAAAAAGTCGTATGCGAACTTTGCCGCCGCTAAGGATTCCGAAAATTTATACCAATATAAGGGGCAAAAAATCACGGTTGGCGATTTGCGCAAAATGCTTGGAGACAAAAAAGCAGAAGCCGCGAAACTTTCACCGGCGATGTGGTCTGAAGCTTTGGGCAATGTAAATTCTCAGGATTTATTGCGCATTTACAGCCAGAATTTCGCCACCATAAAAGACGTGAAAGCCCAGCTGAACGATTTCAAAAAAGGGTTGTATTCCGATTTTATTTTAACCAAATATCTTTCTGAAGAAATCGCCAATCACCCCGAATGGCTGACCGAATATTACAACCAGAATAAAGCTAAATACATGTGGGGCGACAGGGCAGACGGCCGTGTAGCCATTGTTGCCGATCCGAAGTTGGTTAAAGAAATTTCGAAAGAGATTAAAACCTTAAAAGGCTGGGAAGCCTTAAAAACCAAATATGCCGGAAAACTGAACGATCAGAAGCAGGTTTTAGTGGCTTTCGAAACGGGTGAAATGGCAAAAGAAGCAGACGTTTTCACCAAATACAAAGTGCCTTTTAAAACCGGGGTTTTCGATACCACTGTGGGCGCAAGAACTTTGGTCATTGCCATCGATAAAATTTTACCTCCGGAGCAAATGTCGCAGCAGGAAGCGCTGGAAGAAATAAAAGATGCGGTGACGGAGCAGAAGATGAACGAGATCGTGGAGACGCAGAAAGCCAAGACGAAAATCATCATCCAGCCCGAATTTATGAAGGATTTGGAGAAGAACTTTAAGAAATAATTATAATAAATATTGCAGGTTATTTCGATTAGAATGATAATTTTGCAAGTCCCTAAAAATTAGATATGAACAAGAACATTAAAAATATTTCTTTCCTCACCCTGATAATGTTGTTTTTCAGCATTGTTATGCAGGCGCAAACCAAGTTGAAGCCGGGCGACCTGGTGGATGGCATCGCCGTGGTGGTAGGTGACGAGATTATTTTGGAATCTGATATCGCAGAGCAGGCGAACTATGCAAAAATGCAGGGCGGCGCCGTGCAGAACCGATGCGATTTCGTGGAAAGCATTGTAAACAACAAACTTTTGATTTACGAAGCAAAACGCGACACGTTGATCGAAAACCGTTCTGCAGCAATTAAAGAAAATGCGAACCAGAAATACAACCAGATTTTAGGGCAGTTTCCTGACGAAAAAACCATGTTGGCGCAGTATAAATTCCGTACTTCGTACGAGATGAAAAACGCCATCGAAAAAATTGATACCGACAACTATTACGGCCAGAGCAAATTCGCCAGAATTACCGACAAAGCCGACGTAACGCCGAACGAAGTCACCGATTTTTACAATACCTTTAAATATCAGCTGCCGGAAGTGAAAGATGAAGTTTCGCTTTCGCAAATTGTGATGTATCCAAAGCTGACGAACGCGCACAAAGATGAAATCATCGCGAAGCTGAACAAAATCAAACAGGATATTTTGGCGGGTGAATCCTTTGAAAGTCAGGCGAGGATTTATTCCGATGATCCCGGTTCTGCCTCGAAAGGTGGTTTGTACACCAATATTTCAAAAGGAAAAATGGTAAAACAGTTTGAAGCTGCGGCGCTGAACCTGGCGGAAGGTGAAATTTCCGAGCCGGTAGAATCTGAATTCGGCTATCACTTGATACAACTGGTGAAAAAAAGCGGAAAGAATTACGACGCGCGACACATCCTTTTGAAAGCTGAACCAAACGACGAAGAAATCGCGGCGGCGAAAAAAGAGTTGGACAGCATCCGAACTTTGATTATCGACGGTAAAATGAGCTTTAAAGACGCAGCATTCCGTTTTTCTGATGACAAACAGACGAAGTTCAACGCCGGAATCGTAACTTCTCCGGAAGACGGTTCTGATAAAATTGAAAAACTGAATTTGCCACCGACCATTTCTTACCAAATTGCAGGTTTGAACAAAGGTGACATCACTGATGTTTTCCAGGACACGGCGGCGCAGGACCGCAAAACCGTAAGCATTGTAAAAGTGGACGACGTGATCGCGGCACACCAACTGGATATCGCCACGGATTACAACCGAATCAAGCAAATGGCGCTGAACAAAAAGAAAAATGAAATGGTGGAAAAATGGGTAAAAGAAAAATTACCGACGATTTTCATTTCCATCAACGACCGGTATAAAGACTGCGCTTTCAAAACCGACATCCGGAAATTAAACGCTTCGAATTAAAAATTATCTCTGCTTCGGCGGAGATTTTTTTTTGGCTGCTTCAAAGGCATTGTATAAACTTCAAAGGCTTCGACAGGCTCAGCCTGACACTGCAGAGAAACGAAGATCTGTTTTTTGAATTTTTTGCCGTTATAGAGGCATTTTTTTGCATTTTTCGGTTTTGGCCAGCTTTGCTATGATTCAATAATTGTTAAAGCTGGATGTCAGTCTGAGCTCGTCGAAGACTTTTATGTTTGAATATGTATTAGGTGTACAGCCTGACATTCTCCAGCAACCGGTATAAGACTGCGTTTTCAAAACAGACATCCGGAAATTAAACACTTCTAATTAAAAATAAATCTCTGCTTCGGCGGAGATTTTTTTTTGGCTGCTTCAAAGGCATTGTATAAACTTCAAAGGCTTCGACAGGCTCAGCCTGACACTGCAGAGAAACGAAGATCTGTTTTTTGAATTTTTGCCGTTATAGAGGCATTTTTTTTGTATTTTTCGGTTTTGGCCAGCTTTGCTATGATTCAATAATTGTTAAATCAGGATGTCAGTCTGAGCTCGTCGAAGACTTTTATGTGTGAATATGTATTAGGTGTACAGTCTGACATTCTCCAGCAACCGGTATAAGACTGCGTTTTCAAAACCGACATCCGGAAATTAAACACTTCTAATTAAAAATAAATCTCTGCTTCGGCGGAGATTTTTTTTTGGGTTAGTGGAAAAAAAAATTAGTGCTTATTAGAGAAATTATCTATATTTGATATTGACTTATTAAGAAAGGCACCAATTTTCACAAACCAACTTATCTAAATTTGTAATATGATTAAATAATTACTACCTACAACCACAATACTTTCACTGCTTCTAACTTTGTTTTATTCCTGTAGAGCAGAAACAGACTCTTTGCAAACGGATAATGGTAAAATTCAAACATTCGCTGTATTTACAAAGCACTCTGAAAATGACGTTATTAATTATCCTAAGGGATTTAAAACGTTAGTCTTAAGGTATGACAGCATTAACAAAAGCCAATATGCGGGGAAAAAGAATATCAATGAAGTTTTAAGTGTTTTCAACAAGGTTAATTCTAATCTTTATATCGAATTTCGCCTTCGTTCCCAAGTGATTACTGAAAAAAATGGAGATATATGGGTGGTATTTCCAAAAAGTAAAAATAGCAAGGTTACAGCTTTGGTAATTTGTGCTTTATCGAAGGACGGGACCTTAGTCACCTATAAAAATATTGGACCTGGGAATGAGCTTTTTAATCTGAATATTAAGGGCTTTCAAGATGCGTTTTTAAAGATGCAGGTTAATCCAACTAGTTTCTCAAAATCAATTTACAATCCAAATAGCTATGCTGTTGAAGAATGCAGAAGAACTGGAAATTCTCAAGGAACCAAATGCCCATAAAATGAAGAAAACAATAATAATAGCAGTTTTATTATTATCGAATTTTATATTTTCACAGGAATATATTTTATTAGATAGTTTAAAGACCGAATTTAAAATAAATAAGTACACCTTAGAAACTAAAGATTTATACAATATTGATAAAGAAATAGAAGTATTCAACGTATTTATATCGAAAAATGATATTTTACTTATATCAGTACTACCTGATTTAGATCAAAAAGTAACCACTGGATTTGATCTACAAAGTTCAAATTGGATGGTGATAGACTCCGCTAGTTTTAAAAATAAAATATTTTCGAATAATAAAATACGTAATTTAGTTTTTAACTGGAAAGCTGAAAATAAGCCTGAAAACAAAACTTTAAGCTACAAATTGATAAAAAAAATAGACGGGAACTATTATGTTACAAAACTTTGTTTAACGGAGTTTTTCACTGTATCAGATCTTAAGCTACCGTTCATAACATCTTTCGGAACTATTAATATAGCGGAGAAAAAAGTGACTATTAAAGAAATGAGAAAAAGCTTTAAAAAACAATTGCCTAATGAAGGTTTTATTATGGATGTAAGAGAAAATAACAATATTAGAAATATAGATAATATCTTTGTTTTTAGAAACTATTTGTCCAAAGAATTGAAAATCAGTGGTTTAAAAGCGTATCAATTTTGGACCTTTGAAGGATGGTGGGGACATGATGGTTATAATGAATATAGAGGGATTGATAGATTTGTATATGTACCGGAAAAAGGCATAGTTGGTGGATCTTACGACTTTTACTTCAGAGTGAAACCTAAAATTTCCAGCAATAAATATTTTACGGTTTCGAACGAAATATTATGGCATAATATCATCAATGAAAAAGTAATGGTTGCGCAGGAATTGTCGAATTAAGGAGCGGCGCGAGCGTAGCGAGCGCCGATAAGAGTTTTTGTAGCGTAGTAAAGCGCTGTTAGAGCTCAAAGCTCTAACAGCGCTATTATGTGGCGTAGTGCCGGTGGAAGTGTGGGCTGAAAATGGAGCTGGAAAAATGTGCTTCTTAATGGTCTTTTTCGCTTTTGGCTTTTGAAAAAATTTGGCGTTAAAAGCCCATTTTTTTTGCTTTTTGATTTTGAAAAAAATTGCCATTTGAAGCGGTAATTTTTTCAGAATGAAGTTTCGAGGTTTATTTAGAATGATGCTTCGTCTTGAGTTTTGTTTTTTTTCGCCGCTAAAAAGCCCTTTTTTTCTTTTTCGCTTTTGTGGTCTTCTCTTTTTTAAAATTTCAAAAATTTCCCTCTTTTAGCGGCGAATTTTTTTTGCGGTGCCGGTGGAAAAGGTGACCAATCTTGCTCTAGCCCTGATCGCAGTGGAAATCCCGTAAAAAGCAATTATTATCAAGGAACCAAACGCCCATAGAAATGAAAAAAACTCTACTTATAATAGTAATCTTGCTGTTTGATAATTTGAAATGCCAGTTATTAAATATTGAACGTTTAAAAGCTGAATATCCAGTCAAAGAATACACCTTGTACACAAAAGATATCTATGAATTTGATAAAAAAATAGATTTGTTTAATGTTTTCCTAAATGATAATACCATATTACTGATATCAATTTTACCTGATGTCGAAACTGGTGAAAATTGGAAACAAATTGACAAAAAAAACATCAAAAAGAATGAAATAAGTATTCAAGATTTTATAAAGCTTGTGTCACAAGATGAGAACCAAAAAAAATTGGTTTTCAATATGATACATAAAAATGAAAAAAATAAAGAATTTTTTGCGTTTGTAGCTCTCGCGGAATTATTTCATATAGAAAATTATGTATTTCCCTTAATAAGTGACAACAGAACCATCAATATCAAAGAACAAAAGGCTAGTATAAAATCTTTTTTGAAAGCGTACAATTCAAATTTCAACGCAAGCACTTTTAAAAGTGTGTTTCCACTTGATGTGCGAAAGAAAGATCGTATGCTTGGAAATGTTAATCATTTACATTACAAGCCATATCTATCAAAGGAGTTTTTTATAAAAAATAAAAAAGCATTCCAGTTTTGGACCCTTAACGACTGGGGCGTTATCGACGGTTATAATTACCAACGGGGAGTGGATAGGTTTCTTTATATACCAAATTTCGGTATAGTTGGTGGTTCATATGACTTTTATTTCGAGCTAAAACCCAGAACAATTTTCAAAACCAATTTTGCTTTACCTGTAGGTGACGAACTTCTATGGAATAATATGATCAATGAAAGATTGATGATTGCATCAGAATTAAAATAAACAACCATAGAGCTAAAATCTTTTTTTTAAATCTAAGTATTTCAAAGGTCGGAAATGCTTATAAAAAAATTGGCCGCAAAAACTAAGCTTTTTTTGATTTTAAGAGAAATATAAAATACATGTTGCTCCTAAAAAAAAATGCCGCTAAAACGGCATCTTTTTGTGTTTTGCATTTTCAAAAATTCCCCTCATTTACCGGCAAATTTTTTGCGCTGCCGGTGAAAAGATGACAACCTTTCTCTAGCCCTGATCGCAGTGGAAATCCCGCAATGAGGCGCGAGCCGCGGCAGCGGCGAGCGCCGAAATGAGGAATTGTAACGCAGAGCAGGTCGAAATCTTCAAAAGATGCTTAACCCTGGATTGGCTCCTCAGAAAAAAATGCCCGTACAACGGCATTTATTTGTGTTTTGGATTCGACTCTTCTTCAGCAATCTGAAAGTTTTCAATTTCACGGAATAACTAATTTTATTGCCCTTAAAACATTAATTTTTTTCGATTTAACTTTTGTTCCTTATACCCTCAAATTTTCGGGCGCAAAGTGGTGTTTACCGGTTGTACAATAAAGTACAAAAATAAAGTTCAGGAAAATAAATCCTGAAATTTTTTATTTCAAGAGAGCCTACATGCCGAGCTTGATTCTCTTCACTGCGGATTTTTTCCGCTCTAAAAAGACAGATTTCGAGAAAATCGGAACTTGACGTGCGGCTAAATTTTCAAAATATTTGTACAAGGTATTCATTTAATTTCTCCCTCGCGGCTATTCTTTCAAATAATACCTGTAATGGCACCTAACTTGGTGCAACTCACTGCAAATGAGTATAGATTTTAAAATAGGAACCATGTTGCCTTGCAATGTTATCTTGCAGGAAAAAGAAGCCGGAAAGGTAGAAGTGTCCGCAATAGATCCGGCTGCTTCCATGGGGCGATTGAAAACGAGAACCTTCAATCTATTGCAATAGAAATTGGGTCTAAACTGCAAAAGGTTATTAACGCATTATAAACTTTTTAACTTTCGATGAAGTACTGCGAACATCGAGTATTTTTAAATACACACTAACATAAAGCTTTACCATTTAGACCTCATAACAGGTCTGATGCGGGAGCTTTTTTTTCAACTTGGAGTGAAATTTCGAAAAAACGTGGGTTTAAATCCAATCTTGATAAATTTTCCCACCTGTTTTCCTATTATTTCCTAAATTTCCGGTAGAAAAAGTTTGATTAAAATAATCGCCCACACAAACACCCAACCGTTGTTCCAGCAAATCCTCCGCACCGACGCTTCAAAATCCAAAATCATCATTCGCGTGATGGTCGGAGGCGTCTTTCTTTCCGAAGGAATTCAGAAGTTTCTCTTCCCGGACGAACTCGGCGCCGGTCGTTTTCAAAAAATGGGTCTTCCGAACCCGGAATTTTTCGGATCTTTCGTCGGGACTTTTGAAATCATCTGCGGAACACTGATTCTTCTGGGACTTTTCACCAGACTCGCCACGATTCCGCTTCTCGTAATTATGTTCGTCGCGCTGGCAACTACAAAAGCCGAGATTTTAACAGAAAAAGGCTTTTGGGAAATGATGCACGCCAGCCGAACCGATTGGACCATGCTTTTAGGAAATCTATTTTTGTTACTCAATGGCGGCGGCAAATGGTCACTGGACAAAATTCTCCTGAAAAATGGCGCCTGAGGCAACTTTAAAAGACATTGCCAAACTCTTTCTGAAACTCGGCATCATCGGTTTCGGCGGTCCCGCCGCGCATATTGCCATGATGCAGCACGAAGTCGTCACAAAAAGAAAATGGCTCACCGAACAGCACTTTTTAGACGTCATCGGTGCCACCAATCTCATTCCCGGACCCAACAGCACCGACATGGCCATCCACATCGGCCATGAAAAAGGCGGCTGGAAAGGCTTAATCATCGCCGGCCTCTGTTTCATTTTACCCGCCGTTTTCATCACCGGAGTTTTCGCCTGGCTCTACAAAGAAGACGGCAAATTCATCCGCGAAACCATCGCCAGAACTGGCGCTTTCATCATGGGAAAACGCATGTTTGAGGAAGGTGAAGTCAGCTGGCCAAACGACCTATATAAAGCCGACGTTTATGTTTTGACCCACGAAGTGCGCGAACCTTGGGTTCAGGAAGGATCTACGGCTTTCTATTTCATCAACGACGGCATAGGAAGCGCCCTGGAAAAAGCCCGGACTTCCGCGAACGGCAAAGACATCCGCATACAGGGCGGCGCAAATACCATTCAGCAGTTCCTGAATGCCGGCCTCGTTGATGACTTTTTCCTGCACCTGGCTCCGGTTTTTCTGGGCAGCGGCATCCGCCTTTTTGAGGGGATTGATAAAAGCAAATACCAAGTTCAAATCGAAGAAGTTATTCCATCGAAACTTACAACGCATTTACGGTACAAACTCAATAAAAAATAAAATCAAAAACCAACCAAAATCTCTTCAATGAAACATTTAAAACTACTTTCTATACTTTCGATTTTGCTAACTTCATGCGTTTCCACGAAAGTCGGTTCATCAAACAATTATGACTACAAAGTCCTGAAAGCCAAATCAAATTATACTATTGAAACCAACGATGGTAAAAAAATACAGACCTTCCAATTCCTGCAGGAAAATGAAACTTCCTTGCTCGGTCTGCAGAACGATAAGGAAATCGAAATCGAGAAAAACACCATTAAAAAAGTCTCAAAAATCAGTGCCGGAAAAACAATTGCTTTAGTTGTGGGCGGATTTGCAGTCGCCGTAATTGCGCCAGCTTATATCAACAACAAGCCGGTGGGGCTGTAATTGAAAAATAAAATTTCGCCGCTAAAACCGCAAATTTTCCCAATTTAGCTTTACGAAGCAATTTTGATAAAATTAAAAAAAATGCCGTTTTAGCGGCATATTTTTTTGGAATGAAGAACAAAAACATCTGAAGTTAAACTTAAAAATTCGGCCATAAAAGGCCCAATTTTTCCAAAACAGAAAATCGCGCATAATTGATTTACTACAACAACTTCAGCTTAAATTTCTTCCGAAAAGCCGTAAATTTACGCCGCAAAATTTGGATGATTTTTCACCAACAGAAACACCAAAACGTTGCGCGAAATCACCCGAAAAAAAACTAAACCATGCAGCCGAAACTAAAATTTCTCGACCGTTATTTAACCTTGTGGATTTTCCTCGCCATGCTCCTGGGCGTCGGTCTAGGTTCCGCTTTCCCCAATATTTCCAGTATCACCAACTCGCTTTCCGTTGGCACCACCAACATTCCGTTAGCGATCGGACTGATTTTAATGATGTATCCGCCCCTCGCAAAAGTGGATTATTCGCTGTTGCCCAATGCTTTGAAGGACAAAAAAGTACTCGGCTTATCGCTCCTGCTGAACTGGGTGGTCGGCACCGTTTTGATGTTCGCGTTGGCAGTTTTGTTCCTCCGAAATGAACCCGATTATATGACCGGCTTGATTTTAATCGGTCTCGCACGCTGCATCGCCATGGTCATCGTCTGGAGCGATCTCGCCAAAGCCAACCGCGAATACACCGCCTTGCTCGTCGCGCTGAACAGCCTTTTCCAAATCTTCACCTACAGCTTTTTCGTCTGGCTTTTCATCAATGTTTTACCCAACAAACTCGGACTGGCCAATTTCAACGTCAGCGTTTCCATGAAAGACGTCACGGAAAGTGTTTTAATCTATCTCGGAATTCCTTTTGTAGCCGGATTTTTAAGCCGCTATTTCCTCGTAAAAGCAAAAGGACTCGAGTGGTACAACCGGAACTTCGTACCGAAAATTTCACCCATCACGCTGTATGCCTTGCTTTTCACCATTGTTTTGATGTTCAGCCTGAAAGGCGATAAAATTCTGGAATTGCCGCTGGATGTGTTGAAAATTGCCGTTCCGCTCGTCATTTATTTTGTGCTTATGTTTTTCATCAGTTTTTTCATCGGAAAGGCAATGAATATTCCTTACGACAAAAATGCTTCGGTCGCCTTCACCGCCACCGGAAATAATTTTGAACTCGCCATCGCGGTTTCCATCGCAGTTTTTGGGATTCATTCGCCACAGGCTTTTGTGGGCGTTATAGGACCTTTGATTGAGGTGCCGGTTTTGATTTTACTCGTCCGTGCCAGTTTAGTTTTGAAGCAGAAATATTATAATTAAAGGCTTATTTTAGCCCTGATTTTATCATTAAATTGGAGATATGAAAAAGAAAATTTTAGTGCTTTGTACCGGAAACAGCTGCAGAAGTCAGCTCGCGGAAGGATATTTACGTCATTTTGCCGGTGAAAAAGCCGAAGTGTACAGCGCGGGCGTGGAAACTCACGGCGTAAACCCAAAAGCCATCGAAACCATGAAGGAAGACGACATTGATATTTCCAATCACACTTCCAACCATATTGACGAGTACCGCAACATCGATTTTGATTTTGTAATTACCGTTTGCGACAACGCCAAAGAACGCTGCCCCTACTTTCCCACCAAAGCAAAAATGTTTCACCACAACTTTCCGGATCCCGCAAAAGCCACCGGAACTGAGGATGAAGTTAAAGCCGAATTTCGCGCCGTCCGCCAGGAAATTAAGGAATATTGCGAAAATTTTGTGAATGAGAATTTATAAACTTTTCCACAGAATAAGCCTTTCGGAAATTCGCCGCTCAACAGCCATTTTTTCAGTTTTTGCCAAATTTTGTGCTCTTTATGAGAAGTGAAATTTGATTTTCTAAAACTTGCTGCTCATAAAAAAAAGGGCGCTTAATAACCATTCTTTTGCTTTTGTCGCTTTTGCGGTTTCATTAAAAATACGCCGCTCAACAGCCATTTTTTTAGCTTTTGCCACTTTTGTGGTTAGAAACCAGAACTTCCTCTAGCCCTGATCGCAGTGGAAATCCCGGAATGAGGCGCAGGCGCCGAAATGAGGAATTGCAACGGAGAGCAGGTCGAAATCTTCAAAGGATGCGCAACCTTGATTAGCTCCCGAAAAAATTTCCCGCTAAAAAGTCTATTTTTACAAAAGAAATCGCTGGCTGAAAGTCTCAAAATCCATCAACACGATAAGATGCATCCAATTCTCGAAAAATTCATCACAGACCGGACGGAAATTGGTGCAGAAACACTTCGTGAAATTTGCTCTTATTTTCACGTGAAGGAAACGGAGCGCAATGAAATTCTGCTGGATTACAACGAGGTTTGCAACTGCTATTACTTCATCAACAAGGGCTGCATCCGCCTTTTTACGATTTCAAAAGATGGCGCGGAACATTCCCGCTATTTCGCTTTCGAAGGAAGTTTTGCCACCGCTTTGCCCAGTTTTATCGATCAGCTGCCCGCGCACGAATATCTGCAAACCATACAGAAATCGGAACTTCTTTACATTTCCCGAACCGATTTTTACCATTTGGTCGATACCATTCCGCAATTCGCGAGAATTTACACCGAAATCCTGGAGCTCGGATTTATTATGGCGCAAAAACGCATTTACGGTTTTCAGGGCTCCGACGCGCTGGAAAAGGTGAAATGGGTTCTTGAACACCAGCCGCAGCTGCTTCAAAAAGTTTCCAATAAAATGGTTGCGTCTTATTTAGGCATGGCACCTTCCACCTTAAGCCGCCTAAAATCGAAATTGTAAAACGTTGACATAGGACAACTTTTTTGCGCTTTCCTGCGCCTAACTTTGCAGAAACAAATGGTATGAAAAATATATTTTTATTTCTTGCATTGCTTCCGGTTTTCGGATTTGCGCAAAACAGGGTGGAACCACGAACACTTACCAAAAGCAGCTATGTGAAATCGGTGTCTACCTTGACTACCGACGGCGCTTTTGAACTTACGAAGCACGCTTTTGAAGCTGCTGCGGCATTAGACAAAAAAGTTTCCGTAGCTGTTCTGGATGCAGACGGCGTCATTATCTTGCTCGTGCGCGGAGAAAATGTGGGCCCACACAATACCGAAGCCTCGCGCCGAAAAGCCTTTACGGCACTTTCGACGAAGAATGCAAGTTTTACACTGATGCAAAACGCGGCAGCGGATCCAACGGCGCAAAATTTAAACACTTTACCGGAACTTTTGCTTTTAGGCGGCGGCGTACCGATCTGGCAAAACGGTCAGATCATTGGAAGTATCGGCGTTTCGGGCGCGGGCGGTGGTTTGCAGGACCATAACGTGGCGAAACAGGCCGTGGAAAAACTCGGTTTCAGCATCACCAATAGCGTATTGAATCAAACAAAATAATCAAAATCAATCATATGAAAAACACAATTTTAACCGCCTTATTCCTGTTAATTACGACATTTGCTTTTGCGCAGGAAACGAAGTATCAGCTTTCCAGCCATATTTTGGATATTACCAAAGGTCAGCCCGCGGCCAATGTAAAAATCGGACTGTCGAAACAGGATAAATCCGGAAAATGGATGGCTGTAGATGAAAAACAAACCGACAAAAACGGCAGAATCACCGATTTTCTAAAAGAAGAAAAAGGCGTGAATCACCAGGGAATTTATAAGCTTACATATTACACGGCGCCTTATTTTCAGTCTTTGGGACAGGAAAGTTTTTATCCCTTCATCGAAGTGGTTTTTGAGCTGAAAGACAACAATCATTACCACGTTCCGATTACGCTTTCCGCTTACGGATACTCCACGTACAGAGGAAATTAATTGAGCAAGAAAAGGATTGCATATCTTTTCTATAGCCGCGGCAGAATTAGTTCTCGCCGTGGCTTTTTTGTTTTCTAGAGTCAAAAAAAATGCTCTTTAAGCGGCGAATTTTTTCTGAATAAGTTTGATGTTGTAACAGCAAATTTCTATTTGAATCCGTGAACATTTGTGTGAATGTAATTTCTAAAAAAATACACTTTTAGCGGCGAATTTTTTTAAATAAGTCCGTAATATTTTCATCTGCTTTCATTTTAATTAAATTCTTCCTCGCCGCTTTTCGTGACTGCGGTCAATTTAAAGTAGCTGCAATGCTGCAGTTTCTCGCCTCATTTTTCGTAACTTTATATCACTGGAAAGTGGGAGTGGTGCGTAATTTAAATTGAAGGTGATGAAAGAAAGCTACATCAGCAAAACCGAGATCAATAGGGGAGAAGAGATTAAAGGTGAAGACATCCGCGAAGGAATTTTCAACCTCATCCAAGCTGAACATCCCGGCTTTAACAAAGAAAACTTCATCTCCTTAGCTGAACTGAACCAGTACCGGCGGCTTTATTTAACCTCACTCATCCTACAGGAAAAAGGCGAACTTGAAATCATCGACCTGGATGTCATGGACGCCATTAAAAACAACGCAATCCTTTCCGAAAATATTCAGGACGAAATTGAAGGCGACCTTACGGTCGGGGAAAAAATTGCGGACCGGGTCGCGGCTTTTGGCGGCAGCTGGACTTTCATCATTGCTTTTTTCTCTTTTATTTTAATTTGGATGCTCATCAACGTTTGGCTTTTAGCTACCAAACCTTTTGATCCGTATCCTTTCATTTTGCTCAATTTAATATTGTCCTGTCTCGCCGCGATTCAGGCGCCCATAATCATGATGAGCCAAAACCGGCAGGAGCAAAAAGACCGTCAGCGCAGCGAACACGATTATAAAATCAACCTCAAGGCGGAACTGGAAATTAAACTATTAAGCGAAAAAATGGATCATTTGCTCGTTCATCAAAATAATAAACTGCTGGAAATTCAGGAAGTTCAAATCGATTATCTGGAAGATTTGATGCGCGAGGTAAAAAGAAAATAAGTTTTCTTCGCCCAGTTTTTATTAATGATTTTTTGTTGAAACTCAGCTTTCACAGTGCTTAAATTTTCTAAAATAAATCGCATGTCCTATAACATTCCTTCCCACTTAATCGGTCTCAGCGATGCTGAAGTAGCTGCTTCTCAGAAGAAAAATGGTTTTAATAAAATGCACTCGGCACAGAAAAGTTCCTGGTTTCAGCTGCTTTTAAATATTTTGAAAGAGCCGATGCTGCTTTTGCTTTTTGCGATTTCCGCGATTTACCTTGTCGTTCAGGATTACGGAGAAGCTGCCTTTATGTTTGTGGCTATTGTGGCGGTCTCCGCGATTTCTTTTTACCAGGATAACAGGAGTAAAAAAGCGTTGGAAGCTCTGGAAAAACTCAATGAACCTTTAAGCACAGTGATCCGAAATTCAAAAGTAATTCAGATTCCGACCCACGAAATTGCAGTGGGGGATTTGTGCATCATTGAAGAGGGGAAAATGATTAATGCGGATGGAAAAATCGTTCACAGCAATGATTTTTCCGTGAATGAAGCCTCGCTTACGGGTGAAGCTTTCTCGGTTTTTAAAAGCGCCGACACCGAAGACCGGAATGTGTACAGCGGAACGGTCGTCGTTTCCGGTTTGGCGGTATTTGAAGTTGAACAGATTGGCGCTCAGACGAAACTGGGAAAAATTGGCGCTTCTATACAGGAAATTGAGGAAGAAAATTCGCCGCTGCACCAGCAAATTTCCAAATTTGTAAAAGGCATGGCGATTATAGGCAGTGTGGTGTTTTTGCTGGTTTGGGCGTACAGCTATTGGCAGTCGGGCGACCTTGTTGAAAGTCTGCTGGCGGGTTTAACGCTGGCAATGTCTATTTTACCCGAGGAAATTCCGGTCGCCTTTACCACTTTTATGGCGTTGGGAGCCTGGAAACTTATGCAGGAAGGCGTCATCATCAAGCGCAGCAGCGTGGTAGAAACACTTGGCAGCACCACGGTGATTTGTACCGACAAAACCGGAACCATTACCGAAAACGCCATGGAGCTGAAAGCGCTTTTCCATTTCCGCAGCGGAAACATTTTTGAAGCTGAGAATTTTGATGATCCGGCACTTTCGGAACTCATTCAATTTGCGATGTGGAGTAGTGAACCTCTGCCTTTCGATCCGATGGAAAAAACGCTGCACAAGGTGTATGAAAAAATACAAACGGTTGATGCGCGGAAAGAATTTCACATGATTCACGAATATCCTTTAGACGGAAAACCGCCCATGATGACGCATATTTTCGAAAATGCAGCCGGAGTACGTTTTATTGCGGCTAAAGGTGCTCCGGAAGCAATATTACAAGTTTCACATTTGTCTGAAGACGAAAGGAAGAAGCTACGCCAGCACATCAAAGATTTTGGAAAAAAAGGCTATCGCCTTCTGGGTGTTGCGAAAGCTGATTTCAAAGGAACGAATTTCCCTGAAAAACAGCAGGATTTTAATTTTGAATTTTTAGGATTTACAGTCTTTTACGATCCGCCGAAAAAAGGTATTCAGCAGGTTTTTCAGCATATTTACGACGCCGGAATTAAAGTGAAAATTATCACCGGCGACAATGAAGATACGACGAATGCAATCGCGCTTCAGGCCGGAGTTATCAATACCACGCCGGCGATTAATGGTGCGGATATCATTCATCACTCTGAAACTGAACTCATTGAACTCTCGCAAAAAACCAATTTGTTTACCCGAATGTTTCCCGAAGCCAAACTGAAAATGGTAAACGCGCTGAAAAGTGATGGTGAAATAGTAGCGATGCTCGGCGACGGCGTAAATGATGCGCCCGCCTTGAAAGCTGCACATATCGGCGTAGCGATGGGAAATAAAGGAACAGAGATCGCGAAAGCCGCCGCAGCTTTAGTCATTGTTAATGATGATCTGGATAAGCTCGTTCTAGGGATTGCTGCAGGCAGAAGGATTTATACCAATATTAAAAAAGCGGTACAATACATAATTTCAATACACATTCCGATTATTCTGACGGTTTCCCTGCCTTTATTTTTAGGCTGGATTTACCCCCATATTTTCACGCCGGTTCACGTTATTTTTTTGGAACTCATCATGGGTCCTACGTGCTCCATCGTTTACGAGAATGAGCCTATGGAGAAAAATACCATGCAGCAAAAACCAAGAAAACTCACCGATACTTTTCTCAGCTGGAAAGAGTTGTCACTGAGTATTATTCAGGGACTGATGATTACCGCCGGAGTGCTTTTTGCGTATCAATTTGCGGTTCAGAAAGGAGGAGATGAGCTTACCACGCGCGCCATGGTCTTTACCACGGTGATCTTTGCTAATATTTTGTTGAGTTTAACGAACCGGTCTTTTAGCTACAGCATTTTGGACACTTTAAAATATAAAAACACACTGTTTCCGTTAGTTATAGGAATCACCCTGTTGCTGCTTGCCAGCATTTTATACATCAGACCCGTTGCTGCTTTTTTTCAGGTGCTGCCTTTAAATTTAAGTCAGGTTGGAATTGCCTTTTCAATTGCCACGGGTTCTGTTTTATGGTTTGAAATTTTTAAATGGTTAAAAAGGAAAAACAAAAAAAACAGTGTTTAAGCAGGTGAAATTTAGATGATTTGACCACAACAATTTTTTGGCTGCTTTTCATATATTTTTTTTAATTTAGCCACAAGGAAGAATCAGCTGAAAATCAGCGACTAACTTTGAACGATTAATAAGATTTAATGAAAAAAGCGCTGAAAATTATCTCTACAGCATCCATCATCTTGTTCGCAGTCTTGTGGATTGCCGGCAAATTTGATTTTTTACCCGAAGTCAACACGCTGGATAACAGGAACGTTTTGGTACTTATTTACCTCTTCACCAGCTTAAAATATTACCAAATGGAACTGAAGGACCGCGATGCTTCCAGGGTCTGATTTATGACTGCTTTAATCTTTAGCCATCCTCAATGAACAAAGAAAAATCCAAATTATACCGGAAAGTCAATACCAAAACTTTTAATGTGCGGCACGACTACGGCAGCGATTTCAGCAAAACTCGCCATTCTAAAAGAGAACAGCGCCAGCAGGTGCTTGGAAGCATGTCTGCAAAAAAGGACCGCGGCCTGGATTATACGCCGCTTTACCGGTTTTTACTTTCAAAAGTCGGTAAAAACTGGGACGATGTCTACAGCGAAGCAAAATCCAGATTGGATAAAACGGATGAAATTTTTTGGATGGTCGCCCTTAAAGAAGAAGACAAAAAAGATTTTGTGCGGTGTGGTGAATCTTCCTATTTTTCCGGCCTTTTCGTGGATGAAAACGGCATTTTGCAATTAAGCAATCCTGATTTGACAGCCAAAGATATGGTGCCATATTGCACATGCTGCACGCATACGCTGAATGGTAAACTGTTTGGGACCGAATAAATATGCTGAAGCTGCTTTAGTTTGACTCACAAAAAGTTATGCCCACATTTGTACACCTTACCGACGAACGCGACGCTGAAAAAATCCGTAAAAACGGCATCAAATCCCGAAAAGGTTTGGGCCTTTACTGCATGCCTGTTACCCAAAATTTTTACCTTTCGCACCAATGGCTGCGCGAACTGAAACGTGACGGAACGAAATCTATTGTCGGTATTTATTTTAAAATGTCTTCGGAGGAAATGGTTTTTGCCGGCCGTTATGGGCGGCGCCACAGGTATATTACCGCCGGCGAAGCCATCAAGGAAATTATGTCGCTGGACGACGCTTTGGGCTACGAGCTGATCGTTGACCGTAAGATTGAAGCCAAACAAATTGTTGGCATTAAACATTTGCCCCAAACTTTGGGCTGGCGTTATATGCCGGAGAGTCACAACAAAAAACCCTGCTCCTGCGAGTATTGCTTAAAAGGCACCATTAAAGGTCGCCGCACTTTCAACCGGCTGGATTCTGAAGAGTAGACGAGGTGCTGGAAGTGAAAAAATGAGGTTTTCAAAAATTACCGGTTTTTTTTGCTAATTTTATCTTAAAACCAAAACGATGGAAGAAATCCGGCCTTATATCGAATATTGCGCGCGCGCCCTGGAAATTTTAGGAATCATCACGATTGTCATCGGAACCGTTCTGGCGGTCATACAGTTTCTGTTTAATAAGCAAAGCGTTTCACCACGTTCGTATAAAATTCTGCGTCAGGAACTCGGCAAAGCCATTCTTCTGGGCTTGGAAATCCTTGTTGCTGGTGATATCATTGCGACGGTCGTCACGGATCCAACAATGGAACGCGTCATGATTTTAGCCATCATCGTTTTAATCCGGACCTTCTTAAGCTTGTCCATTCAGGTTGAAATTGAAGGGAAATTTCCGTGGCAGAAAAAAACTTCAGAGGAAACAACTACCTCGTTTTAATTTAAAAAAAATTACTTTTTTAAAATTCTAAAAAAAATACCGTTTTAAGGGCGAAAAATATTTATTTTTTTTTGATTAATGCATTCTTAACAGAAAAATCTTCTTTTCTGTAACCTCCAAAGCCGACCTTTACATTTCCTAAAACTTTTAAAACTAAGGTTTTAGAAAATAATTATGTACATTTGCGCCCTGAAAAAAATCGCCTAACAAATCTTATGCCGAAAAATCGATATTTGATCGAGTTTGAGGCTACATTTAAGTATTATGAAAAAATTTACCTTAATTTTCTGTTTGGTTTTAGCGCAGGTTAGTGCATTTGCTCAAATTTCCCCTATTAAACAGGATTTCCCTTTACCATCCGTTTTGAGCGAATCTTCCGGAGCTATTTTCTTTAATAACAAACTGATCAGTCTGAATGATTCGGGCAACCAAAATAAGCTGTATGAAGTGGATACGCTGTCTGCTGAAGTGACCCGAATTGTGACCATCGATAACGCTGCAAATGCTGATTGGGAAGACCTTACCCAGGACGAAACTTCAATTTATGTGGGTGATATCGGAAATAACAGTGGCAACAGAACGGATCTAAAAATTTATAAAATTAAAAAAGAGGACTTTCTGAATTCTACCAACGTAAATGCAGAAATCATCTCTTTCAGCTATTCGGATCAAACGGATTTTAAACCAAATCCCAACAAAACCGACTGGGATTCTGAAGCGCTGGTGGCTTTAGATTCGGAGCTAATTTTGTTTACTAAAAATTGGGTGAACGGAACGACAAAGGCATACTCCATCCCAAAAAACAGCGGAACATATTCGGTTAAACCGCTACCGACTACTTTAAAAAGCGGCGGTATGATTACGGGTGCTACTTATAACGAAGAAACGGGCAAAATTTATTTGGTGGGCTATAACATGACCCTGCAACCTTTCCTGTGGACCGTTGAAAATTACGTTGGAAGCGATGTTTTTTCCGGGAAAAATACGCCAATTTCACTTGCGAGCCTGGGGCTGGAGCAGGTGGAAGCCATTGCGCACGTGGGAGCTAATAAATATTTTATGACTTCGGAGTCGTTTAAAATTCCACCGTTTGCAAAAAATTCAAAACTGTTTTCATTCACCACAAAAGATAGCAAGTTATCTGCAAAACAGCCTGTGGTGGCAGAGGTGAACATCTATCCAAATCCGGTTCAGGAGGTGATCAATATTACCGGAAAAGATTATAAGTCTTTGGAAATCTATGATGCTACGGGCAAATTTCTATTAAAAGATCAAAATCGAACTGTGAATATTTCTCACCTTAATAAAGGGCTTTTTTACGTGAAGATTCAACTTGCGGATGATCGCTTTCAGGTGAAGAAAATTATTAAAATGTAAGGTGAAAAAAAGGTTGGTTGGTGCTTTTTCTTAGCTAAAAAAAATTGAGCGGTCAGGTAGATAAAAACCAAAAATTTGCTCTATTGTAGCTAAAAAATTTATTTTAATATATTTAGGTTTGAAATAAATCAACACAAATGGAAGTCACACCCGAACATAACGAGCGTATCGCGAAACTGACCTTTGCTTCGGTTTATCCCCATTATATCGCGAAAGTAGAAAAGAAAGGCCGTACAAAAGCCGAACTTCATCAGGTCATCGAATGGTTGACCGGATTTGATGAAAATCAGCTTGAAGAATTGGTGCAGGAAAACGTCACTTTTAAGACTTTCTTTGAAAAGGCGAAACTGAATCCGAAAGCAGAACTCATTACCGGCGTTATTTGCGGCTACCGCATCGAAGATATTGAAAATACACTGACGCGCCAGGTTCGATATTTAGATAAAGTTATCGACGAACTCGCTAAAGGAAAAAAAATGGAAAAAATCCTACGACAGTAATAAAGCTATATTGAAAAAAAGTCTGCTTCTAACAGCAGATTTTTTTTTTTGAATAAGAAAGTGCCGAATTATTTTGTTTTAATTAAGCAATTTTAAAAACGAAAAATTTCCCCTTTAAGCCGGTATTTTTTCGTTTTCCAGATGAATTTTTCCGGGCTTTTTTCAGCGTTTTTTTTATCTTAGCGAAACCGAGAGGAAACTAAAATTGAAATATAGTTTATTCTTTCGAGCTTCATTTACAATTCGCCACAACCGCACAACAAAACCGCATGAAAAAAATCCGAAAATATTATACGTGGACCACTTCAATCCCTTTGTTGGCGTGCGTTTTATACCTGTCCGGTTACCTGAATGATAATTTGGTTTTCCAGGCAATAGCCGGAGTTTTACTTATTTTTTGTGTGATGTCGGCGGTGCACCATTCCGAAATTATTGCGCATCGGGTAGGAGAGCCGTACGGAACGATAATTCTAGCGGTTTCCATTACCATCATTGAGGTGGCGATTATCGTCTCGCTCATGATCAGCGGTGGCAAGGAGTATGCGCCGTTCGCACGGGATACGGTGTATGCCGCGGTGATGCTGATTTTAAACGGAATCGTGGGCTTATCTTTATTTATCGGGGGACGGAAATTTCATACCCAGACTTTTTCGCCACATTCGGTGAAAATTGCGTTGGTTTCATTGATTTCCATCGTTGCTTTCACCATGATTTTGCCCACTTTTACGAAAGGTAAAGCGGGTCCGTTTTACACTGAAGCGCAGCTTGTATTTGAATTTATCGCCTGTCTGGCGATTTATATCGCTTTTATTTCCGCACAAACCGGCAAACACCGTGAATACTTCCTCACCGAAACCGGCGACTCTCCCGAGGAAGATCACACCGGCGATGTTTCCAGACAGTCGTTGTGGATCAGTATTGTCTTTCTTTTAATCAGTCTCATCATCGTGGTTTTACTGGCCAAAGTCTTAACCATTCCGATTGAAGACTTAATCTTGTATTATGGTTTGCCGAAAAGTTTAGTCGGAATTATCATTGCCGGGATCATTCTTTTACCGGAAGGTATTGCGGCGGTGAATGCGGCGCGGTCCAATAAGCTCCAGACCAGCTTAAATTTAGCCTTAGGTTCCGCAATAGCAAGTATTGGTTTAACCATTCCGGCGGTGTCGCTCGCCAGCTATATTTACGGCTTTCCCCTAGTGTTGGGACTGGATATTGTGCCTATTATTTTGCTGGTAATATCCATTTTCACCGTGCTTATTTCGCTTATTGGCGGCCGCAGCAACTCAGTGTACGGAGTGGTATTGTTGGTGAATCTTTTAGCTTATATTTTCCTGACCATCAATCCGTAAAAAAGGTGGTTCAAGCACGGAATTTTTTTATTTAAGATTTCTTTTTAAGACCGAAAATTCTAAACGTTTCTAAACGCTTAATTATTAAAATTTTATAAAAATAATTTTGCTGTTCGAATTTTTATATTTTACTTTGTAGTACAAAGTACTTTTAAAAATTAATTTAAATAAATGAGATTATGAAAACGCTCACCAAAGAAAGATTAAATATCTTTCGAATCATTTCGCTGATCATTACACTGGTCGGAATTGCATTACTGATATTTATGATCACCGTAGAAAGTGAGCCTGGACTTTTGCCGCTGCTGCTCTTTTTTTCCGGAATTTCAGCTACGCTTTATTTCCATTTAAAACTGAAAAATATGGCCAAATAGCAGCAAATTTTTTATCAAATTAAAATTTAAACAAATAACAAAATACCTTTAAAAATGAAAACATTTGAAACCATTGAAAAAAATACAAACAAAAGACTTTTGGCATTGTTAGCGGGCGTCGCTGCGATTTTAGCTTTTTTTGCCTTACTGCAGGTTACTATCGGAACGGGAATAGACGGACAGGGATTTAACTGGAAACTCAACGATTTCGTCGTTATCGGAGGCTTGCTGCTTGGCACGGCTTTGCTTATCGAATTTGTGCTGCGAAAAGTAAAAACCCGCAATACGCGGATTTTAATCTGTATCTTAGTTCTGTTGGCTTTTGTCTTGATTTGGATTGATCTTGCCGTCGGAATTTTCAATATTCCCGGCTTTTCCGGCAGTTAAGATGAGCTGAAATATTAAAAACTATCGCCCGAAAATTTCAGAATCGGGCGTTTTTTTGGTAAAAAATAGAATTATTTTCACAAAAATATCATCATTAATGACTCAAAAAACCCTTTCAGAATTCACCGATGCAGAACTTTTGCTGGAAAGTAAAAGAATGAAAGCCACGCAGTTTATGAATGCGGTTTTGTTTGGAGTGATGATCGGCGTCGCGACGTACAGCACGGTGAAAAACGGTTTCGGCATTCTGACCTTTTTCCCGCTGCTTTTCATCCAAATGCTGGTAAAAAACCGTTCCCGCAAAAAAGCGGTGGATGCGTAGTCAAAGAAAGAAATTTGGCTTAAACAACTCCGAATTTTTCAAACCTTTCTCAAAAAAATTAGTTGCTATTTGACCATTTTTTTGAGAAATAGCCAAAACAGAAAAAAATGCCCATTTACCAGCGAATTTTTCAAAATGAAAATCTTGTCCATTTAGCGTCATATTTTTCTCTTTGTCTCATATTTTCACATTTATACATTTTCACATTCTCACATTCTCACATTCTCACATTCTCACATTCTCACATTCTCACATTCTCAAATTCCCACATTTTCAAATCACCATATCACCCCATTACCACATCCTCACATCCTCACATCAACCCATCGGTAATTTTCTTAAATTTACCCCATGAGTAATTTTATCGATTTTGGCGCCGCCAAAAAACTGAAGCAACTGCAGGAAAGTCAGAACAGAATCTGTAATTTATTTGATATTAAATACCCGATTGTGCAGGGTGGAATGATTTGGCACTCCGGTTGGCGTCTGGCGTCGGCGGTTTCTAACAATGGTGGTTTGGGCCTGATTGGCGCCGGCAGCATGTATCCCGATATTTTGCGCGAAAACATCCGGAAGTGTCAGGCTGCGACGGACAAACCTTTCGGCGTAAATGTGCCGATGCTTTACCCGAATATCGATGATGTGATGCAAATAATTTTAGAGGAAAAGGTGAAAATTATTTTTACTTCCGCCGGAAATCCGAAAACGTATACGGAAATGCTTCAAAAAGAAGGTTTGAAAGTGGCGCACGTGGTTTCTTCCACCAAATTTGCCATGAAATGTGAAGATGCCGGCGTAGACGCCATTGTGGCGGAAGGTTTTGAAGCTGGCGGACATAACGGGCGCGATGAAACCACGACTTTGTGCCTGATTCCAAACGTGAAAAAGCATATTTCAAAACCGTTGATCGCGGCGGGTGGAATCGCGCTGGGTTCTCAAATGAAAGCGGCGATGATTTTGGGCGCTGATGGCGTACAAATTGGGTCGCGGTTTGCGGCGACCGTGGAAGCGAGCTCCCATGAAAACTGGAAAAATAAAGTCGTTTCCTTGAACGAAGGTGACACGCATTTAACCTTAAAGGAATTGGCGCCGGTGCGTATGGTTAAAAATAAATTCTTTTACGAACTCGAAAAATTATACGACCAGGGGCGCGATCCCGAAGCATTGCGTGAAACCTTAGGCCGTGCGCGCTCAAAACGCGGCATGTTTGAAGGTGATTTGGAAGAAGGCGAGCTGGAAATCGGCCAGGTTTCGGCGTTGATTAAGGAAATTTTGCCGGTGGAAAAGGTTTTCGAAAATTTGCTGCGCGAATATCGGGAAGCGGCTGCAATGGATTTATAAAAAATTCCGTCTCAAAAAAGAGGCGGAATTTTCTTTATTAATATGAAGTGTGGTGTCGGTTAAATTCTCGGTCTTGCCGAGCTTTGTTTTTTACCTTGAAATTTTTTCATGACGTAGCCCAAAATCATTGGTGCTGCGAAAATTAAAGCTCTTCTAAATAGTGATCCCATAATAATTTATTTTGTTGGAAAGTCATTTGCAAAAATTTTGCCAAAAGAGTTCGGTATTTTTTTAGCAGCAATTATTGCGATGAACGAATCAAACCCCAACTTCAAATTTTTAGAAGTCGCTAACCTAAAATTTTCAACGCTTCACTTTCGAAAGAAATTCCGTCCCAGCCAAACTGCTGGAAATTTCGGATGTTTTGGTGATCGCTTCCTTGTGGATTTTTTAAAACATCAGTTCTGTAGAAATCACCGAAGAGCGCCAGCGTTTCTTCTTTCGAAAGTTTATTAAGTTTCGCAAAACTGAAAATCTTGCAGGAACCGTTATTTTCACCCGCTTCGTTCACCGTATTTCCATTGGTGAATTTTGTCGGCGTGAACTCATAATGTTCGTCGATATAAGCAATGACTTCTTTAAAGTCGATGGTTTCTGGGGAGGTTTTGAGTTGTTGTAAGATCATTTTTAAATTACATTAAAAGCACCTTGATAAGACTGCACTAAAACGCATTGTTTCAATTTGCTAAAACATTTATTTTAAATGTTTTTTTATCGCAGTGATTACTATATGTTTTCTTTTTCTGAGTTGATGATCAAAATCTTTTGTTTCAAATATTTCAGAGCATCTCCTAACATAACCCATATAGTTTGAATTTTTTCGTTTAGAATTCACTTCTGAACTTATCATTGAATATTCTCCTCTTTCATTTAATTCTAGTACTGACCTTCTTCTGAATATTTGTTTAAGTTCTCCAGTTTCTGAATCTAATTCTCTTAAGGGTCTATTATATAGTTTTTTAATTTGATTAAGAAAGATTGCCTTTTTTTGGAAAGGATTATTTTCAATTCCCCTCTTAGCTCTATTCGCTCTACGCTTAACTATACTGACTAATCTTCTGTAATATTTAGCAAGATTAGTTGATTTAATTAAAACATTATAACCTCTAAATTCAAAACCTAAATAAATTAATGGAGCACCAATTTTGTGAGAACCATCATTATTTATTTTTATAGATGTTAATCTTTTTTCGCTGCGTTCATTATATTCTATCTTGTCGAAGATAAATGTTTCGGTTTTTGCAGTGCTGATTTCAACTTTACTCTCTTTAATAAGTTTTTCAATGAAATTTTTTGTCGAAGCTATTTTGTCAACATCACAAATCAAAACAATGTCATCAGAGTATCTTCTATAGTATGCGTTTTCTTTACTAATTAAAGTTTCAACAATTGTTTTGTCGAAGTCATATAAATAAATATTTGCCAACACCGCACTAATTGGTAATCCTTGCGGAATTCCCACTAATCGTTTTTCTTTGGATCTAAATGGATTTTTATAAACCCTTAATTTTCCTTGTTTTATGTGACTTCTAAAGTCCTTGTTTGATTCGAAAAAACATTTATAACCTTTTTCTCTTCTAATTTTAGCCAACTTTTTTTCATCATAACCGGTTCTTCTGCCACCTTTTCTATGCGAAATTCTAAGATCATCCTTAAGAACATAACTAAAATTTGTACAAGACTTGAAAACATTATAATGATCTTGAGGAAGAATTTTTTCATCAATAATGAAAGACCATTTTTCCTTTAAAATTTTATGATCTAGTGAAGAAAAAAAACCTTTAATATCAAAAGTTAGAACAGCAACCTTTTTATCACTAAAAGTTCTGCTTTTTATTTCATCAAAAACTTCTTTAGCAAAGTGGATTGTGCTCTTTCCCTTATCAGAACTTTCATCAATTTTAATTTTTCTGTAAGCAGTAACACATTTGTAAAGTTCTGGGTGCACAGAAAGTTTATCTTCGTATTTCGAGTTTAGCAAATAGGCATAGTATCCATAAATCAATGCGTCATAATGACTTGAATAATGTAACGGCCTTGCTTTCGCAGTTTGTTCGGTTAAGCCACATTCTTTTAAAACATGTTTATGTGCCCGCTCACTAGTACGGTGCTTTTTCTCATCAGCCTTCTTATACTTTCTCTCTTTTATCAAACCATGTATTAGCGGATAGAATGCATATTTTGCAACAAATTCTTTATTTTCAATCTGCCTCTTATAAGTATGCCAATTTTCGCCAATTTTTAAACTTGGGGAGAGATGTAGGTACCCTTTCGACTTGAGCCAGTCTGGAATTTGATTGCAATTGTTCATAAGAAAAACTTGTGCATAAGTTCTAGCGATAACGATATTATATCTTACATACATCCTAAAGGATCGGACCAGTACCCAATTGCTGAGTCATCGTTTATTTCGTAAATTAATCGAAACTATAACCAAATCAGTAACCCAATTTGATATGAGCATATTTATTGCTATATTCGCATCGATTCTGAGTACCTTGATAGAGGTTACCCTTTGTAAATCTCACGCCTGAATATCTACACATTCAGTAAGGCATTTCGCCATTCAGTCCTAACTAGTTGTAAGAAATCAACTTTCTGCACAAGCCTAGCAAATATAACATTATAATTATTAGATTTACAAAAACATAATTATAGATGATGAAAATTACACTAGGTGATTTATATTCCCTAAAAAACCATCCGTACAGTGGTGAATTCACAAATATTAAAATTTCTGGGCTTGCTTCAATGACTCCACCGATTTTAGTAGTTTCTGAAATATTAAATATTCCAAAGCAACATGACACTGAAACAGGTAAAGTAAAGTCTGGTCAAGTCAAGTGTATTTTTTACAGTCATAAAAGCCATCATTTTGAGGATATATGGATTAGCATAAATGATATAAAACCACTCGCGCAAAAAAAAGCAGAAGAGTCAGCCGGTGAACAAGTCAACCACGAAATTCCTACGGCAGATTTCCTTTTAGAGAAATACTCTAACCCAGGGGCGATCGCAGAAATTAGAAAGGAATTTTTAAACGCGCAGGTAATTCTAAAATCTTGCGACCTCGAGCTTGGTAAGCTTAAAACTACGTTTAGCCAGACAGAAAACAAACCCACTGATAAGGTTACAGCACATTTGGACTTCTTACCACCAGTTTTGACTGTAACTGATGTTAAGACTAATGAAGAAAAACATTCATATAACCCAAAATCAGGAAATCTAAGAAAAATTTTTTCTACTTATCTGCTAAAATGCAAATGGTTTAATCCCATGTCAGGATCATTTTCAGAATGCCTCTTACCGATTGATGCTGTTAAAAAAATAATACCAGTCGACATAATTTCAATGAAAGAGGCAATTAAAGAAAAGCAAATCTTTCGGCATGATTTACATAAAGATATACTAGTGGAAAGTAATATATCTATCTCTCATACATATATACAACCTTTGGAAATATTATTTAATCATTATTCGTATCAAATAAGGTACTATGATATTTTTAGGAATCGCTACTCAAAAATGGATGTATCGGCAGTAGTATTTGAGCAAAAGGAGAAACTGAAAATAGACGATTTAATACTTGAAAAGTTTCCAGAATATAAAAAAGAATTAGAAAATTACACTACAATAAAAGATTTTTCTTATGAAAAAAATCAATTTTATAGAATTACTTATAGGGATTTACACGGAACTATAACTAAAAGAATTATCTATCTAAAAGAGTTCGTCCCTAACAAAATTTTAATTGCAGATTGTTTTCTACGGAATGGTGAGGAAAGGCATTTTAGATTGGATGAAAATGCATTACTAAAATTGGAAGTATTAAATCAGAATTTATTTATATATAAATAACAAGTATCCATTAAATGTCTGTAAAATAACTTACACCTCCAAACAAAAAAAACCACCTCAACTTGAGGTGGTTTTTCTTATTTTAAACCTTTAATTAAAAACCTTCCGGTTTTGTATCGGTTGGGTTTTCACCTTCGTTTAGTGGTTTGAAGGTATCATCACCAGCTGGCCTCTCGTTGGTTTGTCCGCTGTGTTGAGGTCTTCTGTCTCCGGAGTTTCCGTCTCTGCGATCACCTCTTTGTCCGTTGTCACGGTTGTTTCGGTTATCACGGTTCTGAGGTCTCTCACCTTGTGGACGATCGCCCTGCGGTCTTTCTTCTCTCGGAGGTCTTTCTAAAAGCACTTTTCGGGAAAGTTTCATTTTTTTACGGTCATCATAGCCCATAAATTTAACTTCCACCATATCGCCTTCGTTGTACGGAACTTTGTCCAGGCGTTTCCACTCAATTTCAGAGATGTGAAGCAGACCTTCAGTTCCTTTCGCAATTGCTACGAAAGCACCGAAATCCATAATTTTCACCACTTTACCGTTATAAACTTCACCTACAACAGGTACGAAAGTAATTTCGTTGATGGCTGCGATGGTAGCATTGATATTTTCTCTGTTAACACCGGAAATTTCAATTCTACCGATTTCGCCAATTTCTTCAATTGCAATAACCGTATCGAAATCTTTCTGCATTTGCTGGATAATTTTTCCACCAGGTCCGATAATCGCGCCGATGAAATCTTTTGGAACTTCCAAAACTTCCATTTTCGGAGCGTGAGGTTTTACATCTGCTCTTGGTGCATCGATGGTTTTCAACAATTCGTTCAGGATATGCAATCTTCCGTCTTTTGCCTGGATCAAAGCTTTTTCCATGATATCCATGGTTAAACCTTCTACTTTAATATCCATTTGGCAAGCGGTGATTCCGTCTGCAGTTCCTGTTACTTTGAAATCCATGTCACCCAGGTGATCTTCGTCTCCCAAGATATCAGAAAGTACAGTGAATTTCCCGGATTTTGGATCGGTTACCAAGCCCATTGCAATTCCGGAAACCGGTTTTGAAATCTGTACACCGGCATCCATTAATGCTAAAGTTCCGGCACAAACTGTCGCCATGGAAGACGAACCGTTGGATTCTAAAATATCAGAAACGATACGGATGGTGTAAGGATTTTCCGTTGGAATCATTTTCGCCAAAGCTCTTTGAGCCAGGTTTCCGTGGCCAACTTCTCTTCGGGAGGTTCCTCTCAAAGGTCGCGCTTCACCCGTAGAAAACGGTGGGAAGTTATAATGTAAGAAGAATTTCTGGTCGTAATTGATGGCTACGGTATCTACCATATTGGCATCTTTTACAGAACCTAAAGTTACGGCGGTTAACGACTGAGTTTCACCTCTGGTGAAAATCGCAGAACCGTGCGCGCCCGGTAAATAATCGATTTCTGACCAAATCGGACGAATGGTTTCCGGAGATCTTCCGTCCAAACGAACTTTTTCGTTCAAAATCATCTGACGCATTGCTTCTTTTTCCACGTCGTGGAAGTAGATTTTTGCGAAAGGTTTTACCGTTTCTAATTCTTCTTCGGAATATTGAGTTAAAAATTCCTCTAAAACTGCCTGGAAATTGTCGTGTCTTTCTTCTTTTGCAGAAGCGGTTTTTGCCACTTCGTACACTTTTTCATACGTTTCAGCCCAAACTTTTTCGCGGATGGCTTCGTCGTGCTCTTCGTGGGAATATTCTCTTTTCGGCAATGATTTGCCAACTCTTTCAGCTAATCTTTCCTGAGCTGCTACCTGAACTTTAATTTCTTCATGCGCGAATTTGATCGCTTCGATCATTTCCTGCTCGGAGATTTCGTTCATTTCGCCTTCTACCATTACAATCGAATCTTTTGTAGCGCCCACCATAATATTTAAATCTGCTTTTGCAAGATTTTCCATGCTTGGGTTTACTACCAGTTGACCATCGATTCTTGCAACAGTAACTTCAGACATTGGTCCGTTGAAAGGAATATCAGTAATTGCAATGGCTGCAGACGCTGCCAAACCTGCTAAAGATTCCGGCATACATTCTTTATCATAAGAAATCAGGGAAATCATCACCTGAACTTCTGCGTGAAAATCTGAAGGGAAAAGCGGACGCAAAACGCGGTCAACCAATCTCATCGTCAAGATTTCTTCATCAGAAGGTCTTGCTTCCCTACGGAAAAAGTTTCCCGGGATTTTACCTGCAGAATAAAACTTCTCGCGGTAATCTACCGTCAAGGGTAGAAAATCTACGCCTGGTTTTGCTTCTTTGCTGGCGACAACGGTTGCTAAAAGCATCGTTCCACCCATTCTTACTACTACAGCACCGTTAGCCTGTTTTGCTAACCGTCCTGTTTCGATGGTGATTTCTCTACCATCATTTAATTGAATTTTTTCAATAATTGCTTGTGGAGCATTCATAAAATTGATCGTCTTGGGCACTCCGTATTGAGTGCGTTATTATTTAATGTATTTAAATTTTCGAGGGCAAATATACGGTTTTTTCACCACTTTAAAATGTGGAAAACCGTGGTTTTTGGTCGGTTTAGCCGGTAAAATTTAATATTGTTAACCGGGTTTTTAAACCAAAGATCTCATCGAAGCTGAAAAACGATAGATTTTAAAAATAAAAATAAATAAAGTGCAAACGCCGTGTTAATCAGTGTTTTCCCAGGAAAGCAGCTATTAAATAATTGCGATCTTAAAAATATTCGGCACAACTTTGGATATGAAATTTACATCAAACAATTATAAACATTAAAAATTTTACATTATGGGAATTCTATGGACGCTCATTATTGGAGCAATCGCAGGTTACTTAGGATCATTAATTTTTAAAGGCGGCAGCCTTGGATTAATCGGGAACATCATCGTAGGTATTGTAGGTGGTTTTATCGGTTATTGGTTGCTGGGTGGCAGATTAGGCGAAGGCGTTCTTGGTGAAATTTTAACCGGAACAATTGGTGCCATTATCCTTTTAGCCATTGTAAACCTCTTTACCAGGGGAAGGGTGTAAGTGTAATTACACTTTTGAAAAATTTAGCAGTTTTGCCCGGAATTTTTAGGAATTTCCAATTTGCAAAATCTGAACAAAAAAAAGCAACTTATTTCTAAGTTGCTTTTTTATTTCGCTTCGCGGAAAGATTATTTTCTTAATCCTAGTTCTGCGATGATAGCTCTGTATCTGGTAATATCTTTTTTCTTCAGATAATCTAAAAGGGCTTTTCTTTTACCTACCAAAAGTACCAAAGAACGCTCAGTTGCATAATCTTTGTGATTTTTTTTCAGGTGACCAGATAAGTGGTTGATTCTGTAAGTAAAAAGTGCGATTTGTCCTTCTGCTGATCCTGTATCTGCATCAGACTTTCCATGTTTTGCGAAGATTTCTTTCTTCTTGTCAGTTGTTAAGTACATTCCAATATTATTTTAATGATTATTATGTAACGGGTGCAAAAGTACAACTATTTTTTTGTTCCATAAAGCTAAATGAAAAGACTTTTTCTACAATTTGTTAAAATATCTTAAAAATTTATTGCTTTTCTTCCGCCATGGCAATATCTTTGCACTACACAAAGCCATGAAAAATCTTTATTTAGTCCGAAATTCCTTTACAGCACTTTTGCTGTTCGCGAGTTATAGCTTGTTCAGTCAAACTACGGTCTCAAATAAAACCTCCCAAACGCACAATATTCTCTATTTCAATCCGGAAGTTTTTCCCGAGATTGATGAAATAAAAGAACCTACTTATGCGGCATTTTTTTCTGCTTTGTCCGATCAACTCAGCCAGCGCGGCGCAAATAAACTGTTGCGTGTAGATTACAACGTGCCTTTTGATGATGCCGATCCGGCGCTGATTTCGGAATTTTGTGAAAACAATAATGCGCATTTTGCCGTCGTGCCGAAGGTAAAATATTTTAAAGTCGGTTTTGGGAAATATGTTTTTTCAAATCAGGTGATTGTGAGTCTGAAAGTATATTCCGCGACCGGAAATCTTTTGGCTGAAACTTCTTATGACACTTATAAAAAAGGTGGAAGATTGGTGGGCTCCGCTGAAAACTCTATTAAAGTCGGGACTTTGGGTGCTTTGAAAACCATCAATAAGCAACTTCGTAAAAAATATAAAGCGGAATGGAGCACGCTAAACCAGTTGGAAATCCCAACTTACCAGTATTCACGCATTTAGTTTTAAGCTGAATGTGTAAACGTAGATAGAAAAATAGTTTTAGATAAAATGGAAAATTTCCTGCTTTTAGCGGGAAATTTTTTGTTTCGGATGTTGAGTTCCGGAGGTTATGACCTCTTTTTTTTGAACACGATTTTGTATAAAATTCGGCCAGCACTATACATTTTATAAAACCTGATATTTCCTGCTTTTAGCGGGAAATTTTTTGTTTCGGATTTTTTGAAGAGATGCTTTCATTTTCTTCTAGCCCCGATGGAAATGAAAATCCTTTTTTGCCGGCCCCTCGGCAAAAAAGATTGCAATGGACAGCGGGTTAAAACTTTTCTGAGGAAGAATCATTTTTGTTGCTCCTGAAAATAAAGCGACAATCAATTGATTGTCAATGTTATAACCGATACAAACGACTACAAACGACAATAAACAATTCTTTACCGGCTAATTTTCCGCCTCCGATGAATCTTTGCTCCAGAGATTTGAGGAAAGAAAACAAGCCTCATTTCTAATGTTTAATTAAAAAATGTAAAGTCATGTCACTAAGAAACAAAGTGAGCCTTGTAGGCCGCACCGGAAAAGAAGTTGAAATTTTAAAATTCGAATGGGGGAAAATCGCAAAAGTAAGTCTCGCAACTACGGATCATTACACCAATGCAGTTGGCGAAAAAGTAGAAGAAACGCAATGGCACAACCTGGTTGTCAATGGAAAACTCGCTGATGTCATGGAAAAATACGTAGAGAAAGGCAAAGAAATCGCCGTTGAAGGCAAAATTGTCTACAAAACTTTCGACGACAAAGAAGGAATAAAGCGCCACACCACCGAAATCCGCGTGGAAGAACTTCTGTTGTTAGGCGGAAAATAAGCCGCTAAAACGGCAAATTTTTCCGATTTGGCTCTTCCAAAAAATTATATCAAAAAACACAAATGATGAAAGTTAAAATTTTTAAAATCAGACTGTCTGAGGAGTTTATTTACTCGGATCAGAAATTATTGGATCGTTTTTTAGAAGAAAATAACATCTTAAAATACGAAACCGCTTTTGTAAAAGACGACGAAAGTTATTGGTCGATGGTGCTTTATTTTGAAGAACTGAAAGTTTTGGTGAATGAAAATCAGCCCGAAAAATACAGCGCTGATGCCGATTGGGTGCTTTCGGAAGATGAAATAAAAATTCTGGACTCGCTGAAAATCTGGCGCTCCGAAAAAGCTAAAGATCAAAAGTTGCCGGTTTATTTCATTGCCACCAATAAAGAACTTTTTTCCATCGCGAAGTACAAGCCCGCGAAAAAAGAAGAATTACGCGACATCAAAGGTTTTGGAAAACACAAAATTGAAAATTATGGCGAAGAAATCATCGAAATTTTAGAAATGGTCTAAAAACACAAATTTTCTATATGAAAGCCGGAGAAATCCGCTCCGGCTTTTTCTATCGCAAGGATGCAATCGTCCTTTCACTTTTAGATTGTTTATCAAAGTCATCTTCCACCTTGTGCACTTTGTGAAAATCCTTGTGTTCTTTGTGGTTAAGAATGCTGTATAAATGTTCTTTGTGGTTAAAAGAATTTTGTAAAAATATAAAGTCACAAAAGTATTCTTGTGCCCTCCGTGAAACCTCCGTGCTCTCCGTGGTTAATTAGCAAATCACCCTTGCTTACGATGGTTAAATTTCCCATGCCCGTACTTTTAGTAGCAAGATTTTTTTCTACTTTTATAAAATGGAAATAAAAATTCGAGAAATTCAGAAATCAGATAATCAAATATTAGCAAAGATAATCCGCAGTTGCTTTCACGACTTTAAAGTCTCCACCTGCGGCACCGTCTATGAAGATCCAACAACCGACAATCTGTTTGAGTTATTTACAGAACCGAAATCCGCGCTTTTCGTTGCTGAAGTCGACGGTGAAATCGCCGGCTGTTGTGGCATTTTCCCCACCGAAGGCTTACCGGAAAACTGTGCCGAGCTGGTAAAATTCTACCTCGATAAAAATGTGCGCGGCAAAGGACTCGGAAAATTATTGATGGAAAAAAGCGTTGAATTTGCCCGTAAAGCCGGTTATAATTCGATTTACATTGAAAGTTTACCGGAATTTTCCACGGCGGTTTCCATCTACGAAAAACAAGGTTTCCGCTATCTGGAAAAACCGTTGGGCAACTCCGGACACAGCGGTTGCAACCTTTGGATGCTCAAGGAGCTTTAGGTTTTTGGCGTAATTATTTTGTATTTTTGCGCTCCGACTTCCATTTAATCGGATCTACCAAAATATAAATATCAGCCGCTTATGAAGCCCAGTTTAGCCAAAGGAACGCGCGATTTTTCCGCGGAAGAAGTGTACCGCAGAAAATTCATTGTCAATATTTTACAGAAAAATTTTGAACTGTTTGGTTTTCAGCCTTTAGAAACGCCAAGTTTTGAAAATCTGTCCACTTTAACCGGAAAATATGGTGAGGAAGGCGACCGCTTGATTTTTAAAATTCTGAATTCCGGCGATTACGCTTCAAAAACTAAAGACGAAGACTGGACGGCGAAAAATTCTCAGAAACTGACTTCGCAAATTTCCGAAAAAGCCCTTCGTTACGATCTTACGGTTCCGTTTGCGCGCTATGTCGCGATGAACCACGGGCAGCTGAATTTCCCTTTCAAGCGTTATCAAATTCAACCTGTTTGGCGTGCAGACCGTCCACAAAAAGGCCGTTTCCGCGAATTTTATCAGTGCGATGCCGACGTTGTAGGTAGTGTAAGTTTATGGCAGGAAGTGGAACTGGTGCAGCTGTATTTAAAATCATTTTCAGATTTGAATCTGAAAGTGGCACTTCACCTCAACAACCGAAAGATACTTTCCGGTTTGGCAGAATTTGCCGGCATTTCAGACCAACTAATTGATTTTACCGTAGCACTCGATAAATTGGATAAAATCGGGAAAGACGGCGTGGTGAAAGAGCTTTTAGAAAAAAACATTTCTGAAGAATCTATTGAAAAGCTTGACTTTTTATTCAACCAAAGCGAAAATGCGCTTGAAAATTTAGCTCAGCTAAAAGATAAATTTCAGGGAAATGATATCGGAACGAGTGGAGTGGAAGAGCTTAAATTTGTCTTGAAGAACTCTTTCGAACTTGGAATTTCCGAAGAAACTTTGAAATTCGATATTACTTTAGCGCGCGGTCTGGATTATTACACTGGTGCCATTTTCGAGGTGAAAGCACTCGACGTAGCGATGGGTTCCATCGGAGGTGGCGGGCGCTACGACAATTTAACCGAAGTTTTCGGCGTGAAAAATATTCCTGGAATCGGTGTTTCATTTGGTCTGGACCGAATTTATCTTGTAATGGAAGAACTCAATTTATTCCCGGAAGAATCGGCAAAAAAAGTGGAATTTCTATTTGCTAATTACGGAGAAAAAGAATCTTTAGCCGCCATGAAAATTATTGCTCAGCTTCACCAAAAAGGCATTTCCGCGGAGCTTTATCCGGAATCGGCAAAACTGAAAAAACAGTTCGTTTATGCCGAAAAAAAAGGAATTCCAAATTTGGTTTTTTATGGTGAACAGGAAATTTCCGACGGAAATGTTACGGTAAAAAATCTGGGAACCGGTGAGCAAATCACCAAATTAGTCGACGAGTTTTTGAAGTAAACGCTTTCCATTTAAATTGCTATTTTTAAATTTTACAAGCAATGGAAAATTACCTTGATATCAACCGGAAACTGTGGAACGCAAAAGTTGACGCGCACTTAAAATCAGACTTCTACTTTCTGGAAGAATTTCTGCAAGGCAGAACGTCCTTAAATTCAATTGAACTCGATCTTTTGGGCGACGTTGAAGGCAAAGATATTCTTCATCTTCAGTGCCATTTCGGTCAGGACAGCATTTCGCTTTCCCGCCTCGGCGCTCATGTTACCGGCATTGATCTATCCGACAGAGCCATCGACGCCGCGATTGATTTAGCAGAAAAATGCAGCACAGACACCGATTTTTTGGTTTCGGACGTCTATAATTTGCCCGACATTTTACCTCAGAAGTACGACATCGTTTTTGCAACGTACGGCACCATCGGCTGGCTTCCCGATTTGCAAAAATGGGCGCAGGTCATCTCTCATTTTTTGAAACCGGGCGGTAGATTCGTTTTTGTAGAATTTCACCCTTTTGTCTGGATGTTCGATGACGATTTTAAATATATAAAATACAGTTATTTCAACGATGAGCAAATCATCGAAACCAAATCCGGAACTTACGCAGACCGCGACGCGGACATTGTAGAAGAAGAAGTGAGTTGGAATCATTCAACCTCGGAAGTGCTTACCAGTCTCTTGGAAGAAAATCTGGAGCTGCTCTCATTCCAGGAACATAACTGGTCGCCGTATCCGTGTTTTTCTCATATTGAGGAGGTGGAAAAAGGCAAATTTCAGATTCCGCAATTCGGCAATAAAGTTCCGCTCGTATTTTCTTTGGTGGCACAAAAAAATAAAACGCAGAATCTTGTTTTAGAATAACAAAAATTTGTATCATTGCAAATCCGAATTTTTCCGCACGAAAAATCTGAAAAATTGGGGGATTAGCTCATCTGGCTAGAGCGTTAGACTGGCAGTCTAAAGGTGGTCGGTTCGATCCCGATATCCTCCACAACCACTAATTTGTAAAAATTGGTGGTTTTTTTATGCTTTTTTTCCATTTTTCATTCACACCGGCACGCACGAAAAAGTGACCAAGTTCCAATGGAATTTCAAATAAACCACAAAAAAAGCCGCATAAAAAATGCGGCTTAAATTATTTCTATAAAGAAATTTATTTTTTAGCAACGATGTTCAGCTCCAGGTCAACACCTTGAGAAATCATCCAGTCTTTCGGGTCGCCTTCAGCGCCATAAGCCAATCCCCAATCTTCTCTGTTGATGGTGAATTTAGACTCCAGACTTGCCTGATTTTCTGTAACCACAACTTTCGCCGGGAAAGTCACGTTTACGGTTTTACCTTTAATGGTCAGGTTTCCGCTTACTGTTTTGTTTGCGCCAACAGTTTTGGTTTCAGTTCCTGCAGCTAAATCTTCCACTTTTGTGATGTCGAATTTTACACTTGGATATTTTTCAACATCGAAGAAATCTGCACTTTTCAAATGCGCATCAAGATCTGCAGAAGTTTTACCGTCGCTCATCGCCGGGTCTACAGATTCCGGGCTTGTTACCAAACTGTTGATGTCAGACACCAAACTGCCCGCGGTTAATTGTCCGTTTTCGAAAGCCAAAGTTCCGGACGCTTCAGTAGTACCAAATCTTGGGTTCAGGCCGCCTTTGTGCGTAGCAGTCCAGTTTACGGTGCTCGCGTTGCTGTCTACTGCGAAGGTTTGTCCTGCTGTTTCCGCTACGGTTTGCTCGGTTGCGGTGGTTACCTGGTCGGCTTTAGCTTCGGTACAAGACACTGCAAATAAAAATGCTGAAAGTGCTAAGATTGTTACTTTTTTCATTGATCTAAATTTTTTGTTTTGTTTTATGGTGCAAAAGTACGTCGGCGGTGGTTCACGCGGAGTTGACCTATGTTAAGAAACGCCTATTGGTAGGTGTATTTTTTATTTGGGCGCCTTTATCCGCCCTCCGTTCCCGCTTTTTTGCTCGTCGTTCCTCCTCGCAAAAAGAGCTCCACTCAGGTCGGGGCGCGTCCTACACCGAAAATTTGCCACTATTTCAAAATTTTCCGTCCCACAAAAATTCCCTGCTAAAACACCGAAATTTCTCGATTTATATTTCAGAAAAACCTCGCGAAAACACTAAACTTTCCAACTTTTGTGGTTCATTTGCTGCCAAACACGCTGCTTTTTTGGACTTTCTAAATCATTTTTTTGCTACACACCAGATTTCCACCTTTTGTGGTTGAAAAAATTCCCCGCTTAAATGCCCATTTTTCAAAATTTTTTGGTTTGTAAAAATCCCCCGCAAAACACGCTGCTTTTTTGGACTTTCTAAATCATTCTTTATTTTACCAAAAATCTTTTTCTACACGCCGATTTTCCACCTTTTGTGGTTAAAAAAATTCCCTGCTAAAACACTCAACTTTCCAACTTTTGTGGTTCCCAGAAATTCCCTGCTAAAACACCAAATTTTTTTATTTTAATAATTAATTATTCTTTATTCATTAATTTCAAAAGCGTCAAACCCAATTTCTTATGCCGCAATTTTTCCGTATTTTTGCAAACTCTGAAAATTGAAATTTCAGCACATAAATGAAAGAAAACAAAGAATATATAGAAGTTTACGGCGCCCGTGAACATAATTTAAAAAACATTGATGTTAAAATTCCGCGTAATGAACTCGTTGTCATAACAGGACTTTCCGGCAGCGGAAAATCATCACTCGCTTTTGATACCATTTTCGCGGAAGGTCAGCGCAGATATATCGAAACTTTTTCCGCCTATGCGCGGCAGTTTCTTGGTGGTTTGGAACGCCCGGACGTCGATAAAATAGATGGACTTTCTCCCGTTATTGCCATTGAGCAGAAAACGACCAATAAAAATCCGCGGTCTACAGTCGGCACGGTTACAGAATTATACGACTTTTTGCGTTTGCTTTTCGCGCGCGTCTCGGATGCGTACTCCCTGACTTCCGGTAAACAGCTCGTAAGTTATACCGAAGAACAAATTTTAGAAGCCATCAAAACCAATTACAAAGGCGAAAAAGTAATGCTATTGGCGCCGGTGGTGCGTTCCCGAAAAGGGCACTACCACGAGCTTTTCGTGCAGATGGCAAAAAAAGGCTATGGTCAGGCAAGAATTGACGGCGAAATTCAGGATATCGAATATGACTTGAAACTCGACCGTTATAAAACCCACGATATTGATATCGTTATCGACCGTTGGATCATTGGCGAAACCGCTTCCGAAAACCGCATGGAAAAATCGCTGAAGACCGCGCTTCAAATGGGCGAAGGTATTGTCGGCATTCAAAAGCTCAATAGCGAAAACATCGAATACTTTTCTAAAAACCTCATGGATGCCGAAACCGGACATTCACTTGCGTTACCGGAACCGAACACCTTTTCCTTCAATTCCCCGAAGGGAAGTTGCCCGTATTGCAAAGGTCTGGGAACCGTAAAAAAAGTGAATACCGATTATTTTGTCGATAACCCAAAACTTTCCATAAACCAGGGTGGATTATTGCCTTTGGAAGACATGAAATCCAACAAATGGATTTTGGGGCAGATTAAAAATATCCTTGAAATTTTCGGACTTTCCCTGGCGACACCCATCAAAGATATTCCGGCCGAAGCGCTGGATTATATGTACAACGGCTGCCACAAAGAATTCAACAAAGATTTGAAATATGCCGGCATTAACAAAAAAATCAAAGTAAATTTTGATGGTTTGATTTCACTTATCAATGATATGATCGATGATAAAGAAAGCTACGACGCAATCTTGCTTGAACGCCATTTTACAACTGAAGAAACCTGCCCTGAATGTCACGGCACGCGTTTGCAGCCTTCAAGTTTAAGTTTTAAAATCGACGGTAAAAATATCGCTGAAATCAACGCGCTGTCACTTTCAGACCTTAAAGAATGGCTTATTGACATTGAAGATAAGTTCAGCAAAAACAATAAAATCATCGCGCACGAAATTCTGAAAGAAATTAAAACGCGTTTGCAGTTTCTTTTGGATGTCGGTTTGGAATATCTCAGTTTAAGCCGCAGTTCACGCACGTTGTCCGGCGGTGAATCGCAGCGGATTCGCTTGGCTACACAAATTGGTTCTCAGCTTGTAAATGTGCTGTATATTTTAGATGAACCTTCGATTGGTTTGCATCAACGTGATAATGAGAGACTCATCAACTCGCTGAAAAATCTGCGTGATATCGGCAATTCTGTACTCGTTGTAGAGCACGACAAGGACATGATCATGGAAGCTGATGAGGTTTTGGACATCGGACCGCGCGCCGGAAAGTTTGGCGGCGAAGTCCTGTGGCAGGGAAAACCGCAGGAATTGCTGAAAGCGGACACCATTACTGCGGATTATATTACCGGAAAACGCAAAATAGAGGTTCCCGAGAAACGTCGCGAAGGCAACGGAAAATCTTTAATTTTAAAAGGGGCGACCGGAAATAACCTTAAAAATGTCAACTTAGAAATTCCGCTCGGTAAACTGGTTGTCGTTAGCGGTATTTCAGGTAGCGGTAAATCTTCTTTAATTAATGGAACTTTATATCCGATTTTAAACCAGCATTTTTACCGCAGCGTTCAGGAGCCTTTGCCGTACAAAAAATTTGAAGGAATTGATAATATCGACAAAATTGTGGATGTTGATCAAACCCCAATCGGGCGTACACCGCGCTCTAATCCAGCGACTTACACCGGAATGTTTACCGATATCCGAAATCTTTTTGCCGAACTTCCCGAATCAAAAATTCGGGCTTATAAAGCCGGAAGATTTTCATTTAATGTAAAAGGTGGACGTTGTGAAACCTGTCAGGGTGGTGGTTTAAAAGTCATTGAAATGAATTTTTTGCCTGATGTGTATGTTCACTGTGAAACCTGTAACGGAAAAAGATTTAACCGCGAAACACTGGAAGTTCGCTACAAAGGAAAATCTATTTCGGATGTTTTGGAAATGACCATCAACGAAGCCACAGAATTTTTCCAGCCGATTCCGAAAATTTATGCAAAAGTGAAAACCATGCAGGATGTTGGTCTAGGTTACATTACGCTTGGGCAGCAATCAACGACTTTAAGCGGTGGTGAAGCGCAGCGCATCAAACTTGCTACAGAACTTTCGAAAAGACAAACCGGAAATACGCTTTACATTCTCGATGAACCTACGACAGGACTGCATTTCGAAGATGTAAAAGTTTTGATGGACGCCATTAACAAACTCGTAGATCTTGGAAACTCTTTCATTATCATCGAGCACAATATGGATGTCATCAAACTCGCCGATCATATTATCGATATCGGTCCGGAAGGTGGTAAAAACGGCGGCGAAATTATCGCGAAGGGAACACCTGAAGAAGTGGTAAAATCTAAAAAATCGCTTACGGCGAAGTTTTTAAAAAAAGAGTTAAACTGAAAATTTTGCCTTTAAAGCACCGAAAAAATGAACTACGAAATCCGCATGATGCAGCCAGAGGACGCCGCGAAAATCATCGATATTTATCAACAGGGAATTAATGGCGGCAATGCCACTTACGAAAAAACGGCGCCGACCTGGGAAGGCTGGGATTCTAAATATTTGAAAGTCTGTCGTTTTGTGCTGGAGAATGAAGCCAATGAAGCTGTAGGCTGGTGCGCGCTTTTACCGGTTAGCGAACGCGCGTGTTTTAAAGGCGTGGCAGAAGTCAGCATTTACCTCGATGGTTCGGTGCAGGGAAAAGGACTGGGAAAAATGTTGCTGAAAAAATTAATTCTCGACAGCGAAGAAAATGGATTTTGGACCTTACAGGCCGGAATTTTTCCGGAAAATGAAGCCAGCATTGCCATCCATGAAAAACTGGGTTTCCGTGTGGTGGGACGACGTGAGCGGCTGGGCCAGCTTAATGGCGTTTGGCGCGATGTTGTTCTGCTGGAACGCCGCAGCGCTATAGTAGGAAGCGATTGATTATCAATGGGTAATGTTTTTTTTGAAAAGTTTGGCATTAACATTGGAAGTAAGGTTTTAACTCAAAACAATTAAAATGAAAAGTTTATTTAATATAATTATCGGTTCCGGTTTAGCATTAGCTTTAACAGCCTGTGGAACGCAAAATGATGCCTACGGCAACAATTACCCGAACAACAGATATCCAACCAACGGAACAGTATACCGTGCAAATGACGGTGCCGTGTACCGAAGAGGTGAAGTGTACCGTGACCGCAGCGGAAATGTGTATCAAAATGGACGCATTATTCGTACCGGCGATGTGACCGGAAATCCGGGCATTTTAAGCGGTGGAAACAATACGGTTTATTACCCAAATACTAGAAACCGGCAAAATTTGCCTCCAGGGCAGGCAAAAAAAATCTACGGTGGTAAGGCGACAGATTACGCGCGCGGACAGCAGAAAAAGCGTGCGCAACAGTATGACAACTGGGGCAACGACAACGACCACGCTTATAAAAAAGCGAAAGGTAATAAAGGTAAGAAAAACCACAAAAGAAAGTAAAAACAAAAAAAATGCGGCTTTAGCCGCATTTTTTTATGAATTAAAAGTTCTGATTATTTGTCAATTGAACCCAGAACTTTTTGGGCAAAGCCATTTAAGGCGTCGCGTTCTGCCGTTCCTTTTGCGACCTCCGCATGAACTTCCAAAGCGCCACAGATATTGGTGATTAATTCGCCTACGACGTTTAAATCTTCTTCAGAAGCTCCGCGGAATTCTGAAAAAACTTCTAAAACTTCTAAAGTTTTTTCAAGATTTTCGGTAGTCTGCGTTTGATAGAACTGTCTGATTATTGGGAGTTTCATTAATTTAATTCTTTAAAAAGATTATTTAAACTTTCAGCCTGATTAGACTGAACCTGATTCACCAATTCACCATTTTTGAAAATGGCAAAGGTTGGTAAATTATCTACTTTTGCTAATTTCCGGCTCTCCGGTAATTTTTCGGCGTCTACATATAAAAACGGAATTTCTTCGTTTTCAGCAGCCAATTTTTTAAACTTTGGCTTCATAATGCGGCAGTTTCCGCACCAGGTAGCGCCGTATTGTACTACAACTTTTTCATTATCTGCAACAATCTGCTGCAAATTGTCTTCTGCTAATTCTGTGTACATAATGCTTTTTTTAGTTTTGTGATGCTAAATATTCCGCCGTAGATTTTCTGTTCGCCTGCATTGCATCTTTGCCTTCTTCCCAGTTGGCAGGGCAAACTTCACCGTGTTTCTGCACGTGTGCGTAAGCATCGATTAATCTTAAAAATTCTTTCACATTTCTGCCCAATGGCATATCGTTTACCGCTTCGTGGAAGATTTTTCCGGTTTCGTCGATGAGGTAAGTCGCTCTGTAGGTTACGTTTGAACCGGTGAAAGATTCATTACCTTCATCATCATATTCAAAATCCTGATCTACGATTCCTAGAATATTTGCAAGTTGTCTGTGCGTATCTGCTAAAATTGGGTAAGTAACACCTTCAATTCCGCCGTTGTCTTTTGGCGTGTTCAACCATGCAAAGTGTACTTCGTTGGTGTCACATGAAGCACCGATTACTTTGGTGTTTCTTTTTTCGAATTCACCTAAAGCTTCCTGAAAAGCGTGAAGTTCTGTTGGGCACACAAAAGTGAAATCTTTCGGATACCAGAACAAAAGCACTTTTTGTTGGTTATTAACTGCTTCTTCGAATACGTTGATTCTTAAATCGTCGCCCATTTCAGACATTGCATCGATGGTTACGTTCGGGAATTTTTTTCCTACTAATGACATAATTATATTGTTTTGTTATTTACAGGTGCAAAAGTACACCGTTTCTATCAATTAAAAAACCAATTTCGATTTATAAAATCTATAACGTTGAAATATTGAAAAATTGGCCTGTTTAGCGGCAAATTTATCATTTTTAAGGTTAGAATGTCAAGAAAACTGAGAAATATCAGCGGTTTTTAAGTGCTTTTAAATGCTATTAGAAAAATATTGAGTAAATTCACAAAACAAAAATATACCGTGAAAAAGATTCTTGTTATTTTGCTGGTGGCGTTCATTTTGATTCAGTTTTTCCCGATTGATAAAAATAATCCGGAACCAACGCCGCAAATGGATTTTTTGAAAATTAAAAATACGCCCGAAAAAACGGCGAATTTAATTAGAAACGGCTGCTACGACTGTCACAGCAACGAATCGAAATATCCGTGGTATTCAAACGTACAACCGATGGCGTGGTTTCTGAAGGATCATATTGACGAAGGCAGGAAAGAATTAAATTTTTCCACCTTCGCGACTTATCCTACAAAGAAACAAGCTAAAAAAATGGAAGAAGCCGCGGAATTGATCGAAAAGAACGAAATGCCGCTGGATTCCTATATCATATTACATTCGGAAGCAAAATATACCGACGCTGAAAAACAGGAGCTAATTCACTATTTCAAAACCTTGGCGGAAGAAACGCGCCTGATGAATACGCTGCCGACAGAGGTACAAAAATCTGATTTTAAAATACAGTAATGACAAATATAGACCCAACAAAATATTACGTTTTTTACGACGGTGAATGTGGATTTTGCAATTTCTGGGTTCACTGGATTTTAAAACGAGATAAAAAAGACCAGTTTTTATTTGCGGCTTTACAGGGAGAATTTGGTCAGAAATTTTTAGGCGACCGAAATCTGGAGCTTAAAGATCTGGACACTCTTTATCTTTGGAAACCCGACGAATATTACTTGAGAAAATCGCATGCGGTTTTTAAAATTTCTGAAATTTTGGGCGGTGTTTACCAGTTTATTTCACTTTTACGTTTTTTACCGACTTTCATTACGGATTTTTTCTACGACCAAATCGCGGAAAACCGAAAATCCCTTGCCACTCAAGCCTGCGAGATCCCCACACCAGAAGAAAGGAAAAAATTTATCGGCTAAAACTGCAAATTTTTTCAAATTTTTAAAAGATTGGGAGCCGCAGACCGACCCATGCGGCTGCCACGGGACGGCAAGGGGCACGCCCAAAATATATCGCTTCCCAAACTGAAAAACTTTACAAATTCATTATCTTTGCGCTCATGGAATATAACACACAGAAAACGCTCCTGCAAATGCCGGAATACGGCCGCATCATACAGCAGCTAGTAGAACGCTGTAAGGAGATTGAAAACCGCGAAGAGCGAAATGAAATGGCAGTGGCGATTGTGGATTTCATGGGCCAGCGCAACCCGCAACTGCGCGATGAAGAAAATTACAAACATAAACTTTGGGACCATCTCTTCATCCTCGCAAGCTACGACTTGGATGTAGATTCGCCTTACCATATCCCATCCGCCGAGGAAATGAAAGTAAAGCCAAAACGCATGGACTATCCCGTTTTGCAGGGAGAATTTAAGTTTTACGGTAAAAGTATTCTGCAGTTAATCGATAAAGCGATTGAGCTGGAACCTGGCGACGAAAAAGACGCGCTGATACAGGTCATCGCCAACAATATGAAGAAATCTTACAACGTGTATAATAAAGAACACGTGCAGGATGATGTAATTTTCCGCCATTTGAAAGACCTTTCTGGTAATCGCCTGGATCTTACAGTATTGGATTCGCTGGAAAAAAGCAAGATTTATTACGCCAACAACCGCGCGAATCGACCGAACAACGGTAAAAATAACCAGAGCAACCAAAACAGCCAGAACGGCCAAAACAAACGTAGAAATTTTCAAAACAATAAAAACCGGAAGTAAGGATGAGCGGAAGTTTTCAAATTAGAGGTGGAAAAAAACTGCACGGGGAAATTACACCACAGGGCGCTAAAAACGAGGCATTACAGATTTTATGCGCGGTGCTGCTTACCAATGAAGTGGTCCGCGTAAAAAATATTCCGGATATCCATGATGTCAACCGATTAATAGAAATTTTAGGCGATTTTGGGGTGAAAATTACCAAAAACGCTCACGGCGATTATTCATTTCAGGCTGATGCGGTAAATTTTGATTATATAAAATCTCCGGAATTTAAGCAGGACGGCGCGCGCCTTCGCGGCTCGATCATGCTTTTAGGTCCGATGCTTGCCCGTTACGGCGAAGCTTATATGCCTACACCAGGCGGCGATAAAATCGGGCGCCGACGTTTGGATACGCATTTCCAGGGTTTGGTAGAACTGGGTGCAAAATTTCATTACGATGAAAAACAGCAATATTACTCGCTGAAAGCGGAAGCGCTGCACGGAACGTACATTTTGCTGGAAGAAGCTTCGGTTACCGGAACTGCAAACATCATTATGGCGGCAGTTTTAGCGCAAGGAACTACAAAAATTTACAATGCCGCCTGCGAGCCTTATCTGCAGCAACTTTGTAAAATGCTGAACCGCATGGGCGCAAAAATCAGCGGGATTGGCTCGAATCTTTTGACCATTGAAGGTGTTGATGTTCTGAATGGAACGGAACACACCATGTTACCCGATATGGTAGAAATCGGTTCCTGGATTGGTTTGGCAGCGATGACAAAATCTGAAATCACCATTAAAAATGTACAGTGGGAAGAACTCGGCGTAATCCCGAACACTTTCAGAAAATTGGGCATTCAATTAGAAAAATGGGGTGACGATATTTTCGTGCCCGCACAGGAACATTATAAAATCCAGAAGTTTATTGATGGTTCTATTTTAACCATTTCCGATGCCCCATGGCCAGGTTTTACACCAGATTTACTATCAATTATTTTAGTTGTAGCAACTCAGGCAAAAGGAACGGTGCTGGTTCATCAAAAAATGTTTGAATCACGCCTATTCTTCGTGGATAAAATCATCGATATGGGTGCGCAAATCATTTTGTGTGACCCACACAGAGCAACAGTGGTTGGCTTGAATCACGAATATCCACTACGCGGAACCACGCTGGTTTCGCCTGATATCCGTGCCGGAAATGCTCTGCTGATCGCAGCTTTAAGCGCGGAAGGAACTTCAGTTATCCAAAATATCGAACAGATTGACCGCGGTTACGAAAATATCGACGGACGATTAAAAGCCCTCGGTGCCGATATTGAGAGAATTTAGATAAATTCAAAAAAAACAGCTAAAATGCCGCGAATTTTTCGCGGCATTTTTGTTGGCAATTCCATGATGAAAGGGAAACCGCCAAAAAAACTTATCTTTGCAAAAATTTTTGGGCTCGAAAAGTTCGAGTAACCCATTAATAATGTCATTATTAAACAAAATTTTATGTCGAACATTGTCGCCATAGTTGGCCGTCCCAATGTTGGGAAATCCACCCTTTTTAACCGTTTTCTCGAGAGAAGAGAAGCTATTGTAGATGCCACTTCCGGCGTAACCCGCGACCGCCACTACGGCAAATCGGACTGGAATGGTGTAGAATTCACCGTCATTGATACCGGTGGTTACGAAGTAAATTCTGAAGATGTCTTTCAGGGAGAAATCACCAAGCAGGTTGAACTGGCTGTAGATGAGGCCACTTCAATTATTTTTATGCTGAATGTTCAGGAGGGTTTAACCGATACTGATCAGGAAATGTTTGAAATGTTGCGCCGCTCGAACAAGCCGCTATATATTGTTGTTAACAAAGCCGATTCGGCAAAAGAAGAACTTGCTGCCACAGAATTTTATCAGCTCGGCATCGAAAAATATTACACTTTATCTTCCGCAACAGGTTCAGGAACCGGTGAACTCTTAGATGATATCGTAAAAGACTTTCCTACCAACGATTACAAAGATCCTTTTGAAGGTTTACCGAAAATAACCATCGCCGGCCGACCAAACGTCGGAAAATCTACTTTAACAAATGCTTTATTGGACGCTGAACGAAATATCGTAACTGATGTTGCCGGCACCACGCGCGATTCCATCCAGACTTTATATAACAAATTCGGCTACGAGTTCGTGTTGGTTGATACCGCCGGTATGCGCCGGAAGGCCAAGGTAAAGGAAGATCTGGAATTCTATTCCGTGATGCGTTCTGTGCGATCAATCGAATTTTCAGACGTCGTAATTATTATGGTTGACGCAACTTTAGGCTGGGAATCTCAGGACATGAATATTTTTGGACTTGCGCAGAAAAACAGAAAAGGTATTGTTATCGTGGTGAATAAATGGGATTTGGTGGAAAAAGATACCAACACCACCCGCGATTTCGAAGCCAAAATTAAGGAAAAAATTGGTCAGTTTACGGATATTCCGGTGCTTTTCATTTCCGCTTTAACCAAACAGAGAATTCTGAAAGCTGTGGAAGTTGCCATGGAAGTTTACGAAAACCGCGCGAAGAAAATTAAAACTTCAAAATTAAACGAAGTGATGCTTCCGGTTTTCGAAGCAACGCCGCCACCAGCGTTGAAAGGTAAATATGTAAAAATAAAATATTGCGTACAGCTGCCAACGCCGAGTCCGCAATTTGTATTTTTCTGTAATCTACCGCAGTATATTAAAGAGCCATACAAAAGGTTTACTGAAAACCAACTGCGGAAACATTTTGGTTTTACAGGCGTACCGATTGAGATTTATTTCCGTCAAAAGTAAAAATTTAGAAGCAACCTTAGTGTTGCTTCTTTTTTTATTTGGTAACCCGCTTTCCGCTGTATCTTTTGCTCCACTTCGTTTTGCAAAAGGATGCCGCTGCAATCGGGGCTAGAAGAAAGATTTTGGTGTTTCCGAAAAATTAGCCTTTTTAGCTGCCAAAATTTTTCAAGCTGAATTTTTCTAATCTTAATTTTAATTAAAATTCCCGACCTTTACGGCCTAAAAATAAGCAATGGTTACAGTTTTATCGCACCAATTTTCTTTAGTCAATACCTGGATTAACGAGCTTCGAAATGTTGAAATTCAAAACGACCGAATGAGATTTCGCCGAAATATGGAAAGAATTGGTGAAATAGCCGCTTTTGAAATCAGCAAAGATTTAGAGCAAAAGGAAATTGAGATTACCACACCTTTAGATAAAATTACGGTTACAGAAGTTGCGGTTCAACCTGTTATCACCACCATTTTGAGGGCTGGTGTGCCTCTTTTTCAGGGGATTTTGAATTATCTGGACAAAGCAGATTGCGGTTTTGTGGCAGCTTACCGAAAACACGATGCCAACGATTATTTTTCCATTAAGCAAGATTATTTAACCTGTCCAAGCATTGACGGGCGTCCGCTGATTGTTGCAGACCCCATGTTGGCAACGGGCGCGAGTTTAATTGAAGCCATCAAAGATCTGCTGAACCACGGCAAACCAACGCAGCTTCACATTGTAGCAGCAATCGCCTCGCAGCAAGGGGTGGAAACCATTCAAAAGGAATATCCGGAAGCGAAAATCTGGGTCGGAGTTATTGATGAAAAACTGACTTCAAAAGGATATATTACGCCAGGTTTAGGTGACGCCGGAGATTTGTCTTATGGTGAAAAACTCCAGCGATAACGTCATAATTTGATAATGTGATAATTTGATAATTTGAAAATGTACCATTATTAATTTTCTATATCAAATTTTCATATTTACGAATCACCACATCAGCAATTCATCAAATCACCACATCACCTTAATCCACCGCCATTACCAGAACGCTCACTTTATTATTTCCCGCTTTCAAAACTTCCCAAGCTACAGCGCTCATCGTATTTCCGGTGGTGAAAACGTCGTCAATCAGCAAAACATGTTGATTTGATATTTTCTTCGTAACAGAAAACAGTTGCTCTTTATAATCCCTTTCATCGCGGTTTTTTTGGGCTTGCGCTTTTTTGTAGAAATTTCTTTCAATCAAATGATGGTCGCACGGAACATCTAATTCTTTGGACAACGTATCAGCAAAAAGGTGCAATTGGTTATAACCGCGTTCTTTTAATTTTTTCGGATGCAATGGTACCGTGGCAAAAATATCCGGCTTAAAGGGCAAAAAATCTATTCTTTCCAAAGTCCATTTTGCTAAGATTTTCCCGATTTTTTCCCTTTTTCCGTATTTCAGCTGGTGGATGATTTTCCGACTCGTATTTTCTTCTTCAAACTGCATCAGCGCCACCGCGTGTTCAACGGGAAATAAAAGCCGGCACTTTTCAACCAATAGATTGTGCTCTGAAAACTGGTGGTGGGTGAAATAAACCTGATCAAAACAAACGGCGCATACGACTTCCTCAGCCGGAATGATGCGGTTGCACTCCAGACAACGGTTCGGAAAAAGTAAATCTACCAAATGCATAAAAGACTACATTAAAAATCTGTTGGCGAGATGCAAAACCGAAAAATTAAAGCATTTCGCGCCGAATTTTTTCAATTGATCTTTTCATATTTTCATTAAAAAGCTCCTTTTCCAGCCGGTAAGGCGGCGCTTGCCGGACTTCACAGTCGGGAATACTGCAAAATTCACACGTTACACCGACATTAATGGTTTTTATACGGTCGCTTTTAGCAAATTTTATTTTTCTCAATGAAATGGAATTCAATAAAATACCAATGCAATAACTTCTGTTGGTGCCATCCGAAAAAGGGTTTTTCTGGGAAGTTGATAAAACCAGATAAGTCAAGCCGCTGTCTTTGTAATGTGAAATTTGCGCGTCCGTCAACTGCTCATTTTCTTTTAAATTGCTCAGATTTTTTACCGCAATCCAGCGCCGGCAATAATGCTCATTAGTAGAATTGGCGTGGGGTGCCTGCTGCTGATTAAGGTGTAACTCCTTTAAAATCTGAATTTTATCTGAATTTTTCTTTTTTGTAAAACACAGATAAAACAAATCTTTGATTCCCAACTCCTGCGGCAGAATGTTGGTCAAACGCTGATAGAAAGTTTCGGGAGAATTGGTAAATTCTGCAATCAGACTTTCAAAAAGCTCCGGGTTCCACTCGGTCATTTGAAAGAAATAGGCCATTTTTTGCGCTAAAATTTCTTTCCGAATAAGCAGGCAACCCGCGAAATATCCAGCGAAATAGTTGTTCAGCAATTCTTCAAAACTCGTAAAATCCAGCCAGGAATAAGTGTGGGGACGCGGACTTAAATTCAACACATTAAAACCGATTTCTTTCGCAAAAATGAAGGTTTTTTGGTCTTCATCTAAAAGCTCGTTCAGGATGAGCAGTCTTTTTTCTGCCACAAAAAGAGACCGCAACTTGCCCGAAGCGCCGTACTGCTCAAGATTTATTGATTGGATTTCATACCCAAACTCCGCGCGCAAAATATTTTCAAATTCTAATGAAGTTGGCTTATTTGGAAGTGAATTTTCCCGAATATAAACGCCCGCTTTTTCTTCAATTTCCGGGAAATAATTGTCGTACAATTCCTGAAAACTACGCAACACTGCAAAATAAAAAAGGTCTTTGCTGAGGTTGTAATTCTGCGAAATTTCAATTAAAGTATTAATGAAAGCGGTGACTTTTTTCGGTGCATCGCTGATGATACTGATGAGGTTGCTTTTGTTGATGCCGAAAAGCTCCAAGGGAATTTCTTTAAAAAAATCCGACTGAATAATTTCTGCAATCGGCGCTAAACTTTTGTCCAGTTGGGTGGACACCAAATCATCATAGGTGCAGTTTAAAGCCGCTGCAAGCTGTGAAATTTTGTCGTGTTTTGGGTATTTTTTTCCGTTTTCAATTTCATTTAAATACGATTTAGAAACACCGGTAGCATTCGCAAGATCCTGAAGAGAAAGGTTGTTTTTCTGGCGGAACTGCTTCATTTTCAAGCCGAAGACCGTTTTTATAAATGCACTGTCGCGTATCATTAATTTGTAATATTTCTAAATAGCTTATGGAAACCGATGAACACAAAGGTAGAGAAAATATTTGCTGCTCTGAGAACATTTTTCTTAAAAATAAAGTAGCGAACGTTCGCTGTTGGTGAAAATATTTTTATTAAGTTTGTTTAACCGAATCAAAAAATCAATGTGTTATGGAAAGAGTAACCACTTTTAAAATAGTAGCTAAAGAAAAGTATGAGGATATTTTTTCGCCGCAGTTAAAGCATTTTTTGACAGAGCTTCATACCAATTTTAATGCTGAAAGAATTGCGCTTTTAGAAGCCAGAAAAATGAAACAGGTGGAGTTTGACTACCATCAGCTTCCGCACTTTTTACCGGAAACCGAAGCCATCAGAAACCGAAACTGGGTTTGCAATCCTTTGCCCGCTGATTTATTGGATAGACGAGTTGAAATTACAGGTCCTGTTGACCGGAAAATGGTCATCAATGCTTTAAATTCCGGCGCCTCAACTTTTATGGCGGATTTTGAAGACAGCAATTCGCCCACCTGGAAAAATTGCATGGAAGGTCAGCAAAATCTTTTCGACGCGATCAATGGTACCATCACTTTTGAAAATGAAAATGGTAAAAAGTATGAGCTGGGCGAAAACCTTGCAACGCTTTTGGTTAGGCCGCGCGGCCTGCATTTAACGGAAAAAAACATCGAATTTAACTTGGAAAAAGCTTCCGCTTCGCTCATTGATTTTGGAATTTTCTTTTTTAGAAATGCTAAAAAATTAATCGAAAAGGGCAGTGGACCTTATTTTTATTTGCCAAAATTAGAACATTATTTAGAAGCGCGCTGGTGGAACGAAGTTTTTAAATTTTCTCAAAATTATTTGGAAATTCCGCAGGGAACCATAAAAGCGACGGTTTTAATCGAAACGATTACAGCAGCTTTTCAGCTCGATGAAATTTTATATGAATTAAAGGAACACAGCTCCGGTTTGAACTGTGGTCGCTGGGATTATATTTTTTCTTACATCAAAAAGTTCCGAAATCTCGCCGAATTTTTGGTGCCGGACCGCGATCAGGTGACAATGACATCTCCATTTATGAGCGCTTATTCCAAAAGAGTGATTCAGGTTTGTCATAAAAGAAACGTTCACGCGATGGGCGGAATGGCGGCGCAAATTCCCGTGAAAAACAATGAAGAAGAAAATGAGATCGCTTACGCGAAAGTACGTGCCGACAAAGAACGTGAAGTGAAAAATGGCCACGACGGAACCTGGGTCGCACATCCCGGCTTGGTTCCCCTTGCAAAAAAGATCTTCGATGAATTGATGCCTACACCCAATCAAATTGACAAAAAATTTGAAGATTATCAGATTTCCGAGCGAGACTTGCTGGAAATTCCAGAAGGAACAATCACCGAAAAAGGCGTTCGGAAAAATATAAATGTTGGAATTCTTTACATTGAATCCTGGCTGATGGGCGTCGGTGCCGCAGCTTTATACAATTTAATGGAAGATGCCGCGACGGCGGAAATTTCCCGCACTCAAATTTGGCAATGGCTGAAAAATAAAGCGCAGCTGGAAGGCGGACGAACTTTAACCCGCGACCTGGTTTTGAGCTGGCAGGAAGAAGAATTGGTGAAAATTAAAAATTACGTAGGTGAAGAACGCTTTAAAAATGGAAAATTCCGTTTGGCAACCGAGCTTTTCAATGACTTGATTTTTAATGAAGACTTTGAAGAATTTCTGACGTTGAAGGCGTACGAATATGTGGAGTGAAGTTTTTTAAACCTCAAAATATAAGATTAGAAAGGAAAAATTTTAAACCACAAAAGACGCATAAGCTAAATGGAAAAATTTAGCCTCTAAAAGAGCAAAAAAAGTTCGCGCAAAAGTTGAAAAAAGAAAAGTACTCTTGCTAAGTGAAACGCCTTTGCGGCCGAAGTTTTCAAGTTTCTAATTAAACTCTTCGCGACCGTTGCGGTAAAATAGAACCACAAATCCACAAAAGCTGAACGGAAAATTAGCCTTTAAAAGCACAAAAAAATTAAAAAAACCAAAAAACAAATCGATATGAAAAAGCAAGAACAAATCCAGCAACTGGAAAAAGAATGGCTGGAAAGCCCAAGATGGACTGGAATTAAAAGACCGTATTCCGCAGAAAAAGTACTGAAACTTCGCGGAACTTACAAACTCGATTACACCATCGCAAAACTGATGTCGGAAAAATTGTGGGACAAACTAAATTCTCAGGATTTTGTCGCCGGTCTCGGCGCTTTAACCGGAAATCAGGCGGTTCAGGAAGTTGACGCAGGTTTAGAAGCGATTTATCTTTCCGGCTGGCAGGTTGCTGCTGACGCGAATTTAAGCGGCGAAATGTATCCCGACCAAAGTTTGTATCCCGCGAATTCAGTGCCGTCGGTGGTGAAAAGAATCAACAATGCTTTGTTGCGCGCGGATCAAATTCAGTCTGTAAACGACGTTGAAGAAGCAAACCGTAAAGAATATTTGGTGCCGATAGTGGCGGACGCTGAAGCTGGTTTTGGCGGAAACCTAAATGCTTTTGAACTCATGAAGCAGATGATTGAAGCAGGCGCGGCGGGCGTTCATTTCGAAGATCAGCTGTCTTCCGCGAAAAAATGTGGTCATTTGGGTGGGAAAGTATTGGTGCCGACTCAGGAAGCCGTTAACAAATTGATTGCGGCGCGCCTGGCAGCCGATGTTTGCGGCGTTCCAACAGTTTTGGTGGCACGCACTGATGCTGATGCCGCAGATTTGCTGACTTCCGATATCGATGAACGCGACAGAAAATTTGTGACTGGGAAAAGAACTTCCGAAGGTTTCTACGAAGTGAAAAACGGAGTAGAGCAGGGAATTGACCGAGGTTTGGCTTATGCGCCATATGCGGATTTAATTTGGATGGAAACTTCAAATCCGGATTTGGATTACGCTAGAAAATTTGCGGAAGGAATTCACGCAAAATTCCCGGGAAAAATGCTGGCGTATAACTGTTCACCATCTTTTAACTGGGCAGCTAAATTATCCGTGCCGGAAATGGAAACTTTCCGCGAAGAACTCGCCGCGATGGGATATAAATTCCAGTTTATTACTTTGGCAGGTTTCCACGCTCTGAATACTTCCATGTTTGAATTGGCTTTAGCCTACAAAAAACGTGGGATGGCAGGTTACAGCGAGCTTCAGGAAAGAGAATTTGCGCTCCAGAAAGAAGGTTTCCGGGCGGTAAAACATCAGAATTTCGTGGGAACCTCCTACTTTGATGAAGTGCAAACCGTGGTAACCGAAGGAAATTCTTCCACCACAGCGCTGGCGGGCTCTACTGAAGCGAAGCAGTTTCATTAAACAAATCACATCGTCATATTTCAAATTTGATAAATTCCTGCTTTTAGGCGGGAATTTTTCTTTTGGCGTGTCTTAGCAGCCGCATTTTCCGATGGCGAAAGACCGCGCTTTCCGTTGCAATCTTTTTTGAGACAAAAAAGGATTTCCACTGCAATCGCTCACGCAGGTTGCGCTCTTTACCAAAGTTTTACCAAATTAAAGATTTTACCACCTTATAAGTGCAATTTCATTATTCGTTACAAAAAGTTGAAACTTTCTTTATCTTTGCAAAATGATACGAATCACCAAGATTTTCACTTTCGAAACCGCGCACGTTCTTTATAATTACGACGGCAAATGCAAAAATATGCACGGCCATTCTTACAAACTTTTTGTGACGGTGAAGGGAAATCCGATCGACAATTTAGACGACTCAAAAAACGGAATGGTCGTAGACTTTGGCGACATTAAAAAGATCGTTAAATCAGAAATCCTTTCGGTTTGGGACCACGCGGTTTTGCTGAACGGTCTGTCACCACACAAAAATTTGGGTGAAGATTTGGAAAAGCAAGGTCACAAAGTGATTTACTGCGATTATCAGCCAACCTGCGAAAATATGCTGTTTGATATTGCAAAAAAAATACAGTTTCACCTGCCAAAAAATGTTTCGCTCGCTTATCTTAAACTGCACGAAACCGAAAATTCCTACGGCGAATGGTTTGCGGAAGACCAGAATTAATGTGATTATTTGAAAATGTGTTAATTTGACGATTGTAACCATCGTAATTTGTCTTAAAGTACAGCTTACCAATTAATAAAAGTTTAAATTCTTGTATCTTGATTCTTGCATCTCGACTCCGAAAAAATGAAAATCACTTTAGAACCACAAAAAAAGATTTATTTCGCTTCTGACCAGCATTTTGGCGCGCCGTCGCCAAAAGAAAGCAAGGCGCGCGAGGATAAATTTATCCGCTGGCTCGAGGAAATTAAAAGCGATGCGCAGGTTTTGTTTTTGATGGGCGACCTTTTCGATTTTTGGCACGAGTGGAATCACGTAATACCAAAAGGATATGTACGCGTTTTGGGAAAATTGGCGGAGCTGAAAGATTCCGGAATTGAGCTTTACATGTTCGTAGGAAACCACGACTTGTGGATGAAAAATTACTTTGAAGAAGAAATCGGCTGTAAAGTTTTTTTCGACAAACAGTATTTTGAAATCAACGGTAAAAATTTCCTGCTGGCGCATGGTGACGGACTTGGTCCCGGCGATAAAGGCTATAAAAGAATGAAAAAACTTTTTACAAATCCTCTCGCGCAGTGGGCTTTCAAATGGCTGCATCCCGATATTGCGATGAAAATTGCTATTTATTTTTCGACCAAAAACAAGATGATTTCCGGGGAAGAAGACAAAGCGTATTTAGGTGAAGACAAAGAATTTTTAATCATTTACTCCAAAGAAAAGCTGAAAACTGAAAACATCGATTATTTTATTTACGGTCACCGCCACTTGCCGATGGTTTTAGATTTGGAAAACGGAAAAGCAAAATACATCAACCTTGGCGACTGGATTTCTTATTTTACTTATGGGGTTTTCGAAGAGAAAGAATTTAGCTTAAAGGAATTCAAGCATTAGAACTTACCACAAAGCGCACCAAGCTTTCCACGAGGTACATATTAATAGCATTCAACATTAAATGCAAAATATTTTCAACATCAAATCTGAAGAGGATTTCCGGCAAAATTGTCTGGAAACTTTTCACTACCAATATCAAAACATTGAAGTTTACCGGAAATTTGTGGATTATCTCAACATTAATCCGAAGGAAATTTCGGAGGTAGAAAAAATCCCGTTTCTGCCCATAGAAATGTTTAAAAATCATACGATTTTAGACGGAAAAATATCCGCAAATCTGTATTTTCAAAGTTCCGGCACCACGCAGATGAACCTTTCCAAACATTGGATTGCTGATGAAAACTTGTATCAACAAAGCATAGAAAAAAGTTTCGAACAATTCATCGGCAAAGCTGAAGATTATATTTTCGTCGGCTTGTTACCAAGCTATCTGGAAAAGCAAAATTCTTCCTTAATATATATGGTGGATTTTCTGATGCGAAAATCCGGTAAACCTGAAAACGGCTATTTTCTGTACAATCATCAGGATTTATTGGACTTGTTGAAAAAACTTTACGCGGAAAATAAAAAAGTAATTTTATTCGGTGTTGCCTTTGCCTTGTTGGATTTTCTGGAATTTTGCCAAAATAGCAACCAAAAAATCGAAACCTCGGAAGAGCTCATCATCATCGAAACCGGCGGTATGAAAGGCCGGAAGGAAGAAATGACGAAAGACGAGCTGCTGAAAATTTTTCACCAGGGTTTTGGAACGGAAAAAATTTATTCCGAATATTCGATGACGGAATTGCTGTCGCAAGCCTATTCATTAGGCGAAAATATTTACGAAAGTCCAAACTGGATGCGCATTCTCATCCGCAATACAGAAGATCCTTTTTCTTATGTGCAAAACGGCAGAACCGGCGCCCTCAACATTATTGATTTAGCAAACCGCCATTCGTGCAGCTTTATCGCGACACAGGATTTGGGCAAAATTGTAGGTGAGTCTGAAGGTTTAACTGAAATCAATTCTCGAAAATTTCAGGTTTTGGGCAGAATCGATCATTCTGATATCCGCGGCTGCAGTTTGCTCGTGTCTTAATTTTCAACCAACATGTTAAAAGTAGAAGAACTTACCTATAATTATATTTCGAAATTTTGTGATTTTGAAAAAGATTTGGTGCTCACAAATCATTTTCATTCCGATTGGGAAGCAGATATTTTAGTCATTAATGAAGAAGGTTTCAGTCATGAGCTGGAAATTAAATTTTCAAAAGCCGACTTTAAAAATGATTTTAAAAAGAAATATCAAAACCATCAGACCAAAGAAAAATTCCTGAAACACGACAAAATTTCCTGCGGCGATTATCCCTGCAACCAGTTCAGTTTTTTGTTACCGCAGGGAATGATCGAGCACAAAAATATCCCGCCACACTGCGGAATTATTGAATTTTACCACAATCCGGATTCCTGGGTGACGACTTTCACCGAAATCCGAAAACCCACAAAAGTGCACGATGATCCTTTCTGGAAATTTTTCGATAAAGATCTGATGCTGAAAATCATGGCGCGAAATCTTTATTTCAAAAAACTGGAGGTAAAAGGCAGGTTTGAAGAGCTGATTTTGCCGCCGCAGTTTGTGCCGAAAAAATAAAATTTGCCTCTAAAACGGCAAATTTTTCTGTTTTACATTCATTTTTGAAAATTCTTACCTTTACGTAAATTCAAAATGATGAACTTCAAAAAATACAAATTCGTTTTCTGGGCGTTGGGTATCGCCGCGGTGCTTTTTATCGCGTATCTGCTTTTCCAAATGACGCAAAGTTCTTCCATCAATTCGGTGATGACCCTTTTGATGTTAGTTCTGGGTTTGGTTTTGGGCGGCGTAATTGCCTTTTTGGCTTCAAAAAAAATGGGTTCTTCGGCGCCGGTGATTACCGAAAGTTCGCATACGATTGCGGAAAGTATGCGGAAAGTTTTTAAAGTGGTTTCCGCGGAAGGTCATTTTAATGAAATTTACAACTACGAAGAATCCAAGAAAATTTTTAATTTTATTCCGTCGAAAAAGAAAGCTTTGGTCATCATCGAAGCGAAAATTCTGGTCGGTTATGATTTTGAAAAATTTCAGTGGGAAGTTGATGAAGTTAACCGAAAAGTGAAATTGCTGAATTTCCCTGCGCCGCAGATTCTTTCCACAGAAACTGACTACAAATATTACAATATCGAGGAGCAGTTTTTTAATCTTTTCAGCAAAGATGATTTGGCAAGAATTCAGCAAAATGGCAAAAAACAGGTCATAGAGGCGGCAAAAAAATCGCACCTGCCGGAAGTTGCCGCAGAACAGATGCGAACGCTGCTGACGGAGATTTTAGCCGGCAAAAACTACTTGTTGGAAAATGCTTCTGCGATTTCTGAAAGTAAAAACTTTATCGAGTATAAACCTGATATTTCTAAGGATTCTTAAATATTTTAATTAACTCTTTGAAATTCATTTCAGATCGTAAAAAATAATGATTTCGGAACTGAACTTTTAGTATTTTTACAGATTGAAAAACCTATTTGATATGAAATATATTTATACGCTGTTACTGGCGGTGTTTTTGCCTTATTTCGCTTTGGCAAACATCATTCCGGTAACTTCCACCATCAGCCCCGCAACGTTTAATGAAACGGATGCGATTACCATTACCTTTAAGATAGATGAAAACGCTTACGGCGTTGCCAGTTCCCATGAACTTTATCTTTGGGCTTGGTCGTTTGACACGGCAAATGTCTCAGTAAATGCGCCAACCAATGGCATCTGGGCAACACCGAATTCTGCGAACAAACTTACCTACGTTTCCAGCGCGGGAAATATCGGAACCTATACGTACACGATGAATACTGTGAAATCGTATTTCGGAAACCGTGCAAATCCGCTTGTGAAATTCGGTTATCTGGTGAAGACATTTTCAGGCTCCAACCAGTCGCCGGATATGTTTGCCGATGTAGGCGAATTTCAATTTTATTTAACGAATCCTGCGGCGGGAAGCACATCAATCCACTCTGCCGGTACGGTTGTGAACATCACCGGAAATTCCACGCGTAACGCAACCTATGTAATCAAAGAAAACGGAAACACGGTTTATACCAGTCCTTCCGCTTCCACCACAGTAAATTACGCTTATACCGTTACTAAAGATGCTAAAATTGATGTTATTGCCACCAATGCGACCGACGGAAAGGTAATGACGAAATCTTTCACTATCGCTTTAGCGCTGAGCGTACAGTCTGCACCAATTCCGAGCTATATTCGCCAAGGGATTAATTATGATCCTGCGGATGCCACAAAAGTTGGACTTGCCATTTACGCACCTTACAAAAACTGGGTGCATGTGATTGGAAGTTTTAACAACTGGGCGGTTTCCAGTACTTATTTGATGAAGCGTGACACCACCAATCCGGATTTATACTGGATTGAGATTACCGGTCTGACACCTCAGCAAATTTATACTTTCCAGTACCGAACTTCAGATGGTATTAAGGTAGCTGATCCATATTCCCCACTGGTGCTTTCGCCTTATGATGATCCATACATCAGTTCTTCGGTGTACCCAAATCTTCCGGCTTATCCTACAGGACAAAATTTTGAAGTTTCGGTGATTCAAACCGCAAAACCAAAATACAATTGGACCATCACCAACTTTAATAAACCGGCAAAAGAAAACCTGATTGTTTATGAATTGCTGGTTCGTGATTTTACCGTTGAAAAATCGTGGCAGTCTTTAATTGATAAAATCAGCTATTTAAAATCCTTAAATATCAACGCGATTGAATTAATGCCGGTGATGGAATTTGACGGAAATGAATCCTGGGGTTACAACACAGGTTTCCACTATGCTTTAGATAAAGCCTACGGAACTCCGGAAAAATTCAAAGAATTCATCGACTTGTGCCACCAAAACGGTATTGCTGTTATTTTGGACATTGCATTAAATCATGCGACAGGAAGAAGCCCGATCGAAAGATTGTGGGCAGTAGATCCTGATGGTGACGGTTTTGGAGACCCTGCGGCGAACAATCCGTATTTCAACCAGGTTCCGAAGCACGCTTATAATGTTTTTAATGATTTCAACCATACTTCTTCCTCGACAAAATATTATGTTGAACGAGTTTTGGAACAATGGATTAAAGAATACAAGATTGACGGTTTCCGTTGGGATTTAACCAAAGGTTTCACCCAGAACTGTTCCGAAAACGACGAAATCTGTACCAATGCATACCAGCAGGATCGTGTGGATATCCTTAAAAATTATGCCGATAAACAGTGGAATTTTGATAATTCTTCTTACATCATTTTCGAACATTTAGGTATTGATGCTGAAGAAAAACAGTGGGCAGATTACCGAATTAATGAAGGTAAAGGCATCATGATGTGGGACAAAGAAACGGTACCTTATAATGAAACCACCATGGGCTACGCGCCAAACAGCAACTTTAGCAGAGTGGATTTCAAAGCGCATGGTTTTGCGGAAAGAAGAGCGATCAGCTACGGAGAAAGTCATGACGAAGAGCGAATCATGTTTAAAAATCTGGCATACGGAAATTCCAATGGCAGCTACAGCGTGAAAAATTTAGCAAACGCTTTAGAAAGACAAAAAGCTTACGCGGCTGTATTTTTAACTGTTCCGGGTCCGAAAATGATCTGGCAGTTCGCGGAACTGGGTTACGACAAAAGTATTTTTACCTGCCCGGATGGTACCGTCAACTTCGATTACGCGGATGGTATTCCTGGTGATTGTAAACTTTCAAATAAACCTTCCGCATTTGGTTTAGAATATGATAAAAATGCCGCCAGAAAATCGGTGTACGACACCTGGGCGAAAATCTTGTCCTTGAGATTAACCAACCAGGTTTTTGATACCAAAGATTTCACCGTAGAAAGCGGTAATTTAATGCCGAGAATTTTCATCAGAAATACTACGACATCAGAAGATTTAAAGAACGTAGTGATTTTGGCGAACTTCACTTTAACCACCCAAAATATAGTTCCTAATTTCCCGAAAACCGGAACTTGGGTGAACTTAATGGATGATACCACTCTTGCGGTGACGAGCACAACAGCGCCCATTACCGTTGAACCGGGAGGTTACAGAATTTTTGGTGATGCGAAAGCAAGTTTGGCAACTTCGGAAGTTGGTCAGAATAAAAATGCAGTTTCTGTAACGTTGCTGCAAAATCCGGTAACCAACGGCGTAGCTACTATCCGTTACACCAACGCTAAAAACGGAAAAATCGCAATTTATGATCTTGCCGGTGCTTTGGTGAAAACTGTAAAAGTATCGAAAGATAACGGTGATGAAACGATTTCGGTAAACGGTTTACAAACCGGAATGTATCTTATTCAGCTGAAATCTGAAAAAGGTGTTGCCGTTACAAAAATGATTGTTCAGTAACGTAGAACTTTTAAATAATGAAACGGTCCGCAAAATATTGCGGACCGTTTTTTTTGTTAATAGTGGAAGTCTTTCGGCGTGTGTTTAAGGTAATCGCTCAGGACCTTTATCTGTTGTTCACTTCCCATTTCTACAAGTTTTTGATATTGCACTTTATTAGGAAGATAAATTTTTTGGGTGATTAAATTGCCTTTTTTTACAATTTGAGGAAAGATGGTAAAAACTTTTTTAGGTTTCGGTATGTTCAAACGACTATTAATTTCTTCGTCCAGCAGAAACCAATTCACGCTTTGATGAAGATTGAGCAGCATTTTACGTTGAAAAGTATGCTTATAAATGGTATTGTTTAAATTTTCACGCAGCAGCGCTTCCGCGAGATGTGCAGAATCGTCATCTCCTTCGTCCTGAATCGTAGTCCACCAATAAAATTGTTCTACGGCTCCTGCCGGTTTTCTGGAAGGTATTCCTCGGGAATTCCCAATAGATATCCAATATATTTCCAAAGGTGAAACACGCCTTTTTCTTCATCTGCGGAAATATTGATTCCGAGTTTTTTTAACCCCTGCATGAAAACCAAAGAAAATCCCCCGTAAGTCGCGATCATATCCCAGGAATTAATTGGTTCGCCCCAGTTTTCGAAATCCCAATCGGTTTTCTCTTTAATTTTTAATCGTGCGTACGAATGCATCAACCGCGTTCTTATAACGAGTTGGTATGCGTCGGAATTTGTTTTCAACGCGTTTTCCCGCGTCACATGCACCCAAAATTCCAGTGTGTCTTTAAGCCGTTTTACCGTACCTTTTTTTAAAATTCCCGTGAAAATCAAAGGTTTATTCAGATACGCAAAATCGTAGCCGCCCATTAAAGTGAAATCCCGTAAAATAATTAAAGCGTTTGCGCCCGTTCGCATACAAAATCTTGCGCCGATATTGGCTAAATTTTCGTCGAACCAAATGGGAATTTTTTGGAGCTGAAAGAAGAAATTTTTCAGGTTTACCGACTCGCCGTCATTGTCAGAAAGTGGGCGTTCTGAATATTTTTTGATTAAAGAACTGGCTTCTTTATAAGGAATTTTTAGGTAAGTTTCTTTCACAACTTCATCACCCAAAATATCAATTTTGTGATAAAGAGTTGCGAACTTTTGAAAGTTTTGGGGATTTGGTTTTATTCCTGCCCAATCCAGAAGTTCTTTGCCGTTTCCGTCTTCCCAATAATTTTTAAAGTGCCGAGAATTTTGAAATTTTGGTTGCATTTTTATCTGAATTTTTGAGAAAATTTATACGGTTATCGAGTGAATTTTGAACTTTCGGCAAAAAGTAAAATTTTGCATGTTTAGCACGTAATTTTCTGCAATTTTTAAGCCGAGACTGCTGTGGTTCGTTAGTCCGCAATAGGGATTGCAATGGAGATCCTTTTTTTGCAAAAAAAAGATCGAAATGGAAAGCCCGACCCGAGGTGCAGGACTTGCGCGGGCGAGGGAATTGCCCTAATATTCCAAAAAAAACCTCCCGTTGCCGAGAGGTTTTTCCTATTTAAAGTAAAAATTTCTGACTATAAAGAAGCAGAATGTACCAATAAATCAGCTAATTTATTAGAATATCCCATTTCATTATCATACCATGAAACCACTTTCACGAATTGTGGAGACAACATAATTCCAGCATCTTTATCGAAAACAGAAGTTCTTTTTTCTCCCACGAAATCCTGAGAAACTACGGCGTCTTCAGTGTAACCTAAAATTCCTTTTAATTCACCTTCAGAAGCAGCTTTCATTGCCTGGCAAATTTCTTCATAAGAAGTTGGTTTTTCTAATCTCACGGTTAAATCAACTACAGAAACATCCGCTGTTGGAACTCTGAAAGACATTCCTGTCAATTTCCCGTTCAATGCAGGGATAACTTTTCCTACGGCTTTTGCAGCACCTGTAGAAGATGGGATGATGTTGTTCAAAGCAGAACGTCCACCTCTCCAGTCTTTTACTGAAGGTCCGTCAACGGTTTTTTGTGTTGCAGTAGTTGCGTGAACAGTGGTCATCAAACCTTCTTCAATACCGAAATTGTCATTCAACACTTTTGCAATTGGTGCCAAACAGTTGGTGGTACATGATGCGTTAGAGAAAATTTTGATATCATCAGTCAAATCTTTATGATTTACGCCCATTACAAACATTGGCGTATCATCTTTAGACGGAGCAGAAAGGATTACTTTTTTTGCACCCGCGTTGATGTGCGCCTGAGCCAAATCTTTAGAAAGGAATAAACCTGTAGATTCCACGATATATTCTGCACCTACTTCGTTCCATTTCAAGTTGTTAGGATCGCGCTCGGCACTTACTCTGATTTTTTTTCCGTTTACGACAAGGTCATTTCCTTCTACGGAAATATCACCTTTAAATTCACCATGTACAGAATCATACTTTAGCATATACGCCATATATTCGGCATTGATAAGGTCGTTGATTCCTACAACTTCGATGTTTTCTCTCTCGGCCATTGCTCTGAAAACAAGACGACCAATTCTACCGAATCCGTTGATTCCTACTTTGATTGTTGACATAATTTCTTTTTTAAGATTTATATTTATTTAAATTAAATGGCCAGAATTTCCGAGATTTTCAGCAAATCCTGGTCGAGGTCATTGTGTTTTTGTACTGCTTCATCAATGGGCGTGTACACCATTTTGTTGGACTGCATACCGACCATGACATTGGTTTTGCCCTGCATCAGACCCACGACAGCGCCGTAACCCAATCTGCTCGCCAAAACGCGGTCTGCACAGCTTGGCGAACCACCACGCTGGATATGTCCTAAAACCGCCACGCGGATATCATAATCCGGGAAACCGGCTTTTGTGGCTTTTGCAATGTCATAAATGCTGCCGAGTTTTTCTCCCTCTGCAACAACAACGATGCTGGAAGCTTTTCCTGCTTTTTCCGCTCTTTCAAAGTTGGCAAAAAGCTCTTCGATGCTGTCCCTTTTTTCCGGAATTAAAATTCCGATGGCACCTGTCGCTAAACCGCTGTTTAAAGCAATAAATCCGGCATCGCGTCCCATCACTTCCACAAAAAAGATTCTGTTGTGCGACGTTGCCGTGTCCCGAATTTTGTCGATGGCTTCCATTGCCGTATTCAGCGCCGTGTCGTAACCGATGGTATTATCGGTCCCGAAAATATCGTTATCGATGGTTCCCGGAACGCCAATTACCTGAATGCCAAATTCTTCGCAGAAAAGCTGTGCACCTTTAAAGGTACCGTCACCACCGATGCAGACTAAGCCGTCGATGCCGTGTTTCTGGCAGTTTTCAAAAGCTTTTTTTCTGCCGGCTGCGGTTTTAAATTCCAGCGAACGCGCAGATTTTAAAATCGTTCCGCCTTCGGTAATGATATTTTTCACTGAGCGCGGACCCATTTTTGTAAAATCATTGTTTATTAAGCCGTTGTAGCCTTCGCGAACGCCGTAACAATCTATCTTGTAGTGACTTGCTGTTCTTACCACGGCCCGTAGTGCCGCATTCATGCCTGGGGCGTCACCTCCGGAAGTAAGAACTACAATTTTTTTCACTGCAGTGTCTATCATATATAAAAATTTCAGCACAAATTTACGAAATCTAATGCAATTTCTGGGGCTTAAATTGGTAAGATTTTTATCATCCTTAAGGAAGTTTTGCTCTTTTTATTTTTGAAAAAATTCGGCGCTAAAACGGCATTTTTTACCTCTTTAAATTTTTGTATTTTTGCCGGATGCTGAAAAAAAGAGAACACCATAGGATTTTAGCACTGCTTTTCGCGGCGCTTTATCTTTTCGTGGCCTTGTTTTCACAAAATTTTCACAACCACGGCAGCGGAGAGATCTACAAAGATTACCATTTTAAAAAAGCGGAAAAAACTTTTTCTGCCAATACAAAAGCTGCGGAATATACCGACTGTCTCTCGTGTCATATTTTGCATGACGGAAAATATGCCGTTCCGGAGCAGTTTTTTTTAAGTTTTGGTTTTACCGAAATATTTCTAGTACAGTTTTTCGAAACGGAAAAAAAAGTTTCCCAATTTTCCTACTTTAATCTTCAGCTGCGCGGCCCGCCAGCACATTTCATTTAAGCACGATTTTTTTCGAAACGATTTTTAAAGAACTGATTTTCAGTTTTTTAAATTTCTGTAGTTTTTTATTTTCACACTTATTTTAAATGAAATTTACTTTAAATATCATGGCAATCTTTTTTGGATTGCTGTTCGCAAACGCGCAGAATACTTTTAATATTACGGGAAAGGTGATTGATTTTCACGACAAAGTTCCTCTAAAAGGCGCCACTGTCATTATCGGAAAATTCACGCAGGTCACGGATGAAAACGGAAATTTTGCGTTTTCAGGCGTGAAAAAAGGCACGTACACGTTGCTCGCCTCTCATCCCGACTGTAATTCTTTAAACCAGCAAATCAGCGTTTCAAAAGATTTGCAGATTACGCTGCAGTTGGAACATCACATCGCCGATATCCAGACCATTACGCTGCATGGGGCGCATAAAAATTCTGGTGCTGTTTTCGTGGAAACTTTAGACCGAAACGCGATTGAGCGTAATTCAACCGAAAATTTAGGAAATATTTTATCCGGAATTTCCGGTGTGGGTGCTTTAAAATCCGGAAATAATGTTGCGAAACCTATTATTCACGGCTTGTACGGAAGTCGCGTGCCCATCATCAATAATGGAGTAAAAATGGCGGAGCAGGAATGGGGCGTGGAACATGCGCCAAACATTGATGTGAACCAGTTTGACCACGTAGATGTGATTAAAGGCGCTGCCGCGCTGAAGTATGGCAGCGATGCCATCGGTGGAGTTGTGGTGCTGGAACCTCAGGTATATAAAAGAAAAGATACCATTCAAGGTGATGTAAATCTTTCCGGAATTTCCAACGGCCGCGGACTTGGAGTTGCCATTAATTTGCTGAAAACCTGGGAAAATGGCTGGGCGATAAAAACCACCGGCGGTTTTAAAAAATTGGGTGACCTGAAAGCGCCTGATTATTATTTGATGAATACCGGTCTGCAAAATCAGTCTTTTGGTTTTACGGTGCAAAAAAACTCCTATTTGCAGGGAATTTCTTTCGATTACAGCGGCACCGATCAGGAAATCGGGATTTACCGCGGTTCAGATTTGGGGAATCTCGAAGATTTTTACAAAGCAATTACGAGCAATCTTCCTATTTATAGCAGCGATTTTTCTTACCAGATTAATAATCCGAAGCAAAATGTGCAGCATCACATCGCGAAAATTTCTGCTTTTAATAGGTTTGACAATTGGGGCAAAATTTCAGTGGATTATAATTTCCAGTACAATCACCGAAAAGAATATGATGTAAGACGTGGTGCACTGGCGCAGCTTCCATCGCTGGATTTGGAACTATTCACGAACCAGTTCAATATTAATGATTTGATTGAGCGCGAAAACTGGAGTTTGGAAACGGGAATCGATCTGAAATATCAATACAATTATTCCACGCCAGATACGCAGGCGCGCCGTTTGGTGCCCAATTACAACCAATATGCGGGCGGAATTTATTCCGTGTTAAAATACCGTTTTTCACCAAAATGGAATGCTGAAGCCGGTTTGCGCTATGACATCACGCAGTTCAAAGTCAAAAAATGGTATGATTTAAGCGACTGGGAAAACCGCTTCGCGGCAGATTTCTCGGAGTTTTATGTGAAAACAGAAGGCAACCGCGTTTTCACAAAACCGGATTTGCTGTTTAAAAATCTCTCTTTCAACGCAGGTTTACATTTTCAGCCTTCGAAGAACTTTGATATGAAGCTGAATTACGCAAAAGTAGGCAGAACACCGAACATTGCTGAGCTTTTTGCGGACGGTTTGCATCATTCCGCGGCGATTATTGAAGTCGGGAATTTGGGAATGAAAAGTGAAGACGGTCATCAATTCAATTTAAATATCGGCGTAAAACCGCAAATTTTTGAAGGTGCGAGAATTAATGTGAATCCGTATGTATTTCTTACCAAAAATTTCATCACGGAAGTTCCGACAGGAATTCAAAATACGATTCGCGGTGTTTTTCCGGTCTGGTCTTATCAGCAAATCAATGCGGAAATGTTCGGAATTGATGTAGATGCAGAGGTGAAATTCAATGATTTCCTGCAATACCGCGGTAATTTTTCCTACGTAAATGGTCAGGATAAAACGAATGATCAGCCATTAATCCTTATGGTTCCGACGAATTTCGCGAACAGTCTGGAATTTAATAATGAAAAGTGGCGCAATTTCTACTTTAAAGTTCAGCAGCAAACGTATTTGCAGCAGAAAAGATTTCCGGTTTTTAATCCAACCATCAATATTTTCGAAAATGGCGAGCAGGTGGAAAAAATTTTAGACCTGTCCACGCCGCCGCCCGCGTACACTTTGTGGAGTCTTCAAACCGGTTTTCAGCTTAATCAGCATTTTTCTGCTGGATTGAATGTGACCAATATTTTCAACATCAATTATAAAGATTATCTGAACCGCATGCGTTATTTTTCCCATGAAATGGGCAGAAACATCATCTTTAATATTAAATACAACTTCTAAAACTTCGACATGAAACCATTAATAATACTAAGAAATTTTCTGATTTTTTGCCTTTTTAGCGGCCTATTTTCCAGCTGCAGCCGCGCCGATGAAGATGAAGATGTGCTTTCGCAGGAAGATATTTCGAATATCATTTTAAAAGTGAAAGACGACGTGACCGGAATTACGAAAACCTATAATTACACCGTGAATTCCCCCGCGAATCCCGTCCTTAATTTAGAAAACGGAAAAATCTATACGGTAAACGCGGTATTTTTAAACGGAAATGAAGATGAAACGCAAAGCATCATCGAGGCGAAAGACGAACATTTTCTGCTTTTTAATTTCCAGAATTCGGAGGTGAATTTAACAAGAATTGACGAGGAAAGCTCCATTCGCAGCGACAAAAAGCGCGTTGGCTTAAAAACAAAGTGGCAAGTGATAAATGCCGTGACCGGAAGCAATCCGCAGTTGGTGCTGACCGTTATTCACGATGCGACTTCGGTTAAGGAGGAAAAAGACGGCAGCGTTTTCGGCAGTGTGGTAGGCGGTGAAACCGATGCAATGGCGACCTATACAATTTCGGAAAATTAGCCGTTTTAGCAGGAAATTTTTCTGTTTGCTACTTTCGCAGCCTTTAAAAATAATCAAAAAAAAATTACTATTTTTGCAACCTAAATTTTCAATAAATTAAAATGAACGTTACAGCGACCAACCATGACGAAGTAAGTGCGTTACTTACAGTTACTTTAGATAAGTCAGACTACAAAGATAAAGTTGAGAAACAATTGATCAACTACGCGAAAAATGCACAGGTTCCTGGATTCAGAAAAGGAAAAGTGCCATTGAGCATGGTGAGAAAACAATATGAAGCCGGAATTGCTTTTGAAGAAATCAACAAGCAGGTTTCTGAAGCGTTGAACAATTACGTAAATGACAATAAATTAAGATTGGTCGGTCAGCCCGTGCCGCAGCCTGTGGACGATTTAAATCCGAACGCAGACCAGCTTTCTGTACAGTTTGAAGTAGGTTACGAGCCGGAATTCAGCGTAGATTTAGCAAAATATGAAGCGCCACATTTCAAGGTAGAAGCTTCTGAAAAAGAAATCGGACAAAGCATTGAAAATATGCAGAAACGTTTCGCTGAGCAAATTCCACAGGAAGAAATCGGCGATGAAAGTACTGTTTCTTTAGAAATCAGCCAGGTTGTTGAAGAAGATGCAGAAGGCGCACACAATCATCCACCAAAAAATATCACTATTGATGCGACTAAAAAAGAAGCGTTCCAATTGGTGAAGGATTTGAAAATGGACGGTTCTGTAAAAGTTTCTAAAGCAGATTTGGAAAGCAACGAAGAATTGGCGAAAGAATTAGGTTTTTCTAAAGAAGAAGTTGAGCATTTGCACCACGATCAAATTGAGGTTAAAGTGAAAGATTTCTTCGGTTTGAAGTTAGCGGAACTGAACCAGGATTTATTTGACAAAGTTTATGGCGAAGGAACCATCAGCTCTGAAGAAGAATTGAGAGAAAAGGTAAAAACTGAATTGGATGAATATTTCCAGCAAAATGCTGATGTTCATTTCGTGAATAAGATTTTGGAGCAGATTAACGAGAAAGAAGAAGTTAAATTGCCGGAAGAGTTTTTGGTGAAATGGTTGGTTTTCAGCAATGAAAATGTAAAAACTGAAGAGCAGGCAAAAGAAATTTTGGAAGCTGAAAAAAATCAGTTGAAATACCAGATTTTGGAAGGTAAATTAATGACTGACAACGATATTAAACTGGATTATGCTGATGTTTTAGCACAAGCTGAGCAGTTGGTTCGTAACCAGTTGGCGATTTACGGAATTCACCATTTACCGGACGAAGAAGTTCAAAAATACGCAGTTGAAATGTTGAAAGATCAGGAGCAGGTTCGCCAGATTTCTTCTGAAGTTGGCATGGCAAAACTGAAAGACGTGATTTTGGAAAAAGCTTCAAAAATCGAAACTGTGATTTCTCACGACGAATTTTTAGAAGAAGTAAAAAAGTAATTCTTTTTTAAATATTATAAAATCCGCCCCGATTTATCGGGGCGGATTTTTTTTTGTAAAATCGAAATTAATAGCTGAAAGACTCGATATTTTTATTCTCCATAAGGTAGATTTCCAGCTTTTCCAGTTGGCGCGTGGTGATATGAAGTTCCATACTCACGACCAAATAATCTTCTTTTTTTTCGAGTGCAATTTGATAACCTACTTTCGAAATCTTATCGATTTCCTGGATAATGTCTTTTTTTTCGGAAAAGCGGCTGGCGTCGATTTTAAACTTTAAAATTTTATTGTGGTGATGCGCTAAAAACCGGTTCGTCAGAAGTTTAGCAACGTATATGATAATTAAAGCTGAAATTAAAAAAGTAAAGGCGATATTAATTTCACCAAAGCCAATCGCCATACCCACGGCGGCGGCGATCCAGATTACGCCAGCAGTTGTAAGTCCGTACACATTAAAACCTTCTTTGAAAATGACGCCGGCGCCGAGGAAACCTATTCCGCTTACGATATATGAAGCAATCCGCGTTGGATCGCCCGTGCCTGCAAGCTTATAAGAAAGTATGGAAAAAAGGGCGGAACCAAGGCAAATAATTGTGATGGTCTTTAAACCAGCAGATTTGTCTTTCATTTCGCGCTCAAAACCCAGAATCAGTCCCGCGATCAACGCAAAGAAAGCTTTGTAAACATCTAAAAGTTCAAAATGTTCTGACATTTTTCTTTTAAAGATAAAGATTTTTTAGGAACCGTATTCCTTTTTCCACTCATCGGCGGCTTCGCAAAGCGTTTCATAAAATTCTTCGCCGTATTTCCGGATGAGTGGCGTTTTCACGAATTTGTAAATCGGAACCTGAAGTTCACGTCCCAATGTACAGGCGTCGCTGCAAATATCCCATTTATGATAATTCAGGGCTGTAAAAGTGCGGTATTCATCTACACGAATCGGGTATAGGTGGCACGAAATGGGTTTTTGCCAATCTACAGCGCCATCTTCGTAGGCTTTTTCAATGCCACATTTGGTGATGCCTTTGTCATCGAAAATTACATAGGCGCATTCGCGGCCTTCCACCATCGGAGTTACATAATCGCCGTCATTCGGATCGATCACCCAGGTTCCCTGCGCTTCGATGGCTTCCACGCCTTCTTTCCTAAGATAAGGTTTTACCTGCTCGAAAATTCGGTCTAAAATCACGGTTTCTTCCTTGTTTAAAGGAGCGCCGATGTCGCCTTCCACGCAGCAGGCGCCTTTGCATTTGCTTAAATTACATACGAATTCTTCAGAAAAAATATCTTCAGAAATTAATTTATCGTCAATTTGAATCATGTTAAAAGAAATTAAAATAAGAGGAAAGTTTAAAGAGCAAAAGCGAAAAAATAATAGTCCATAAACCGGCTTCCTGCAACCAGTATTTTTTGGAAAATCTCAGCATTCTGCTCAGAATAATTGAGGCGGGTAAAGCCAACAGTAACAGATATTCGTACGTTTTACCCATATACATAAAAATGGTGATGAACTGTGCCACCGAAAAGACCAGCAAAAAAGTGTATTTAAAGCGGCTTGTAGGGCTTTTTTTATTAAAATGCCGGAAATGGTCTGCCACAGAATGAATTAAAAATATGAGAACCGGACTCAACCACAATAGATGGTCGAAGTTTTTGGTCGGTTCAAAACCGGTGAAAGGAAAATAAGCAGCATTCCAGCTGTTTAAATTTAAATAATAAGCCACCGAAAAATAGCAGATTGCAATCAGCAGAAAGCCAAAAAACAACCGAAAAATCTGCAAACCAATTCGGCCTGAAGTTCCTATAATGTGGAAAATTACAAAAATAGACATCGGCCAGGTCGTGGGTAAAAAAATGAAATTAATGGCCAGAATAGATCCCACCAAAATATATGAATTATGGCGCACTGAAAGATCATCTGCGGTAAGAATCAATATAATAATGGAATTAGTAAACAGCGACACCGCAAGGCCAATATCCAAATCTCCCGGATATAAGGCAAAAACGAAAAAAGTATACAAAAAGAGCGGTAAATGGCTTTGGTAAGTAAGACCGATCGCATTGAAACAGAAATAACCCAGCGCCACGCCGGCAAAGGTAACAACGGCTGAAATTACGTCTAAGGTATTGAAATCTAAAATGTTAAAGCTGATCACAATCAAAAGCAGAACGCCAATATAAACCGGTACCGAAAAAATATTGCTTTCTTTTGAAAGTAATCGAAACATTTTTTATAAATTTGTGCAAAGTTAATTTAAAAAAGGAAAATAATGACGTCTATATTTCTGTTAATAAGCAGGTTTTTCAAATGGTCTTTCGGTTTGTTCGACTTTGCAGGAAATATCCTCAACTGGATTTTGTTTTTCGCAGCGGTGGCCATTTTTACCTACTGGTGCTACGTTCTAATCAAAGTATTGGGCGGAAATAAAGACAAAGAATATTTTTCACCAACCGAAGGTCACTACCCATACTATGACCCAAGAATTTACAACAAAGAGAAATAATAATTGATACCCGTTTTTTAACGTGAAAATCCCGAAATTTTTTGAATTTCGGGATTTTTATTTATTCAATTATTTTTAATGAATCGGTATCACCAAAACCGGAATGTGCGATCTGCGCGTAAGTTCTTTGGTTAAACTTCCCACAAAAACATCGTACATATTGCTTCTGCCGTGCGAGCCCATTACAATATACGCCGCGGCTTTGTCTTTGGCATATTCCAGAATGGTGTCGCCGGAAACGCCTTGTTTCAGCAAGTGCTCACAATCAATTCCCTGGGCGATAATGCGCTGTTCCAAAGTGTTCAGCTGCAAAAGTTCCTGCTTAATTTCATTCTGTTCCACTTCCGGAAAATACTGAAATCCCATGTCTCCGATGGCAAAACCAATGTCGGCTGGTGCCACGTGAATCAGGCAAATTCTGCCGTTCAGCTCCCGCGCAAATTTCATGGCGCCATCCACCAAGCGGTCGGTAGCATCGGAAAAATCTACTGGTAAAATAATGTTTATCATGATTTTTTTATTAGTAGCTTAAAGTTACAAACTTTTTCCGGTATTTGCACGTTGAAATTTACTGAATTCTGAGGTCAAAAACCTTTTGATCTTCCAGGAAAGCCTGCAGTTCGTCGTTTTCAGAAACTTTCCCTACGCCTTGTGGTGTGCCCGTGAAAATGAGATCGCCGACCCGCAACGTAAAATATTGCGAAACAAAAGCAATGATTTGTTCCGGCGTAAAAATCATGAGCGAAGTGTTGCCGTTCTGAACTTCTTCTTTATTTTTCAACAAAGAAAAGTTCAGGTTTTTCATGTCAAAATTACTTTTTGGGAAAAACTCCGACAAAACTGCGCTTCCGTCAAAACCTTTGGCAAGTTCCCAAGGCAAACCTTTCGACTTTAGTTGTGACTGAAGATCGCGCGCCGTAAAATCGATTCCCAAACCAATTTCGTCGTAGTGCTTCGCGGCATTTTCTTGCTGAATATATTTTCCGCCTTTTGAAATTTTCAAAACCACTTCCAATTCGTAGTGAACATCACTGGAAAATTCCGGAATGTAGAAGTCGTTCCCTTTCAAAACTGCGGTGTCGGGTTTCATAAAAATCACGGGACTTTCCGGGATTTCGTTGCCTAATTCCTGTGCGTGCGCGGCGTAATTTCTTCCGATACAAATGATTTTCATTTTGATTTTTTTTATGGTTTTTAGTGGCTAAAATCTGCTTCTCAACTGAATTCCGGTCAGCACTTTTTTCGTGTAAAGCGGAAAATCCGCATTTTGAATCCAGCCGTAATAGCCCAAATCTTTCTGGAAAACATCTTTCACACGCTGACCTTTGTATTTTCCGAAGGTGAAAATTTCCTTTTCATCTTTGTCAAAAGCGACAAATCCCGCTAAATCTGCAAATTTATGATGCGAAGAAAATTCGCTCAATCCCGCGATATCTTTCGGTAAATCCGGATAATGACCGACCTGCGCATCGAGAACTTCAAAAGTTGCCAAAACATCAGCTTCCGCTGAGTGTGCATTTTCCAGGCTTTTTCGGCAATAAAACTGATAAGCTGCGGTTAAGTTTCGTGGTTCCATTTTGTGGAAAATGGTTTGTGCATCTACGAGCTTAAATTTCGTCAAATCAAAATCAGCGCCTGCGCGCAAAAGTTCTTCCGCCAAAAGTGGCACATCAAAACGGTTGGAATTAAAGCCTGCCAGGTCGCAGCCGGTAATCATATCGATAATTTTACCTGCTATTTCGCGGAATTTTGGAGAATCCTTCACATCATCATCGCTGATGCCGTGAACTTCCGTTGATTCCTTCGGAATAAACATTTCCGGGTTTACGCGCCAGGTGCGGGATTCGCGTGAAGCGTCGGGATAAACTTTTAAAATAGAAATTTCCACGATGCGGTCGCGAGCTACCTGAATTCCGGTGGTTTCCAAATCGAAAACGCAAAGTGGTTTATGGAGTTTTAAATTCATTTATTTGATGTGTTGATGTGTTGATGTGTTGATGTGATGATTGGTTGATGTGGTGATGTGATGATTGGTTGATGTGGTAATTTGAAAATGGGGCAATTTGAGAATTTAAGAATTTGAAAATGTGGTGAAATGTAACTTCTACTTTCTAAGTTCTAAGTTCTAAGTTCTAACCTCTTAAATACTGACTACTGACAACTGATCACTGACAACTTTTACTTCAGCTGCCTTTGAAACGCCACAGAAATCAAAATATAATATAGAACGACCAGCGGTATTCCCGGGATTTTTAACAAAAGAAGAATTAAAATTCCGCCTGCTAAAAGGGCAATTTTTGGGTAATTGTCTTTTACCTGCATCGATTTAAATTTCATGGCGATCATCTTTACGGGACTTACCAAAATCAGCGACGAAATCAGCGTAATCATCATAAGTAAAAGCGAATTTTCAAAGTAAATGCTGAAAGCGCCGTTCTCCATATAAGCGTAGTACAGTCCGAAAATCAAAACCGTGTTGGATGGCGTATTTAAACCTTTAAAATAATACGTTTGCTCTTCATCCAAATTAAAAATGGCGAGACGCAGACAGGAAAATAAAGTAATAAAAAGCCCGATATATTGGATGTTGAACGGTAAATCGAAACCTAAAAACTGGTTTCCGAAAGGTTCCAACGCTTTATACATTACAACGCCCGGAAGCACACCGAAACTCACCATATCCGCTAACGAATCGAGCTGAACCCCGAGTGGTGAATTGGCTTTCAAAGCCCGCGCCACAAGTCCGTCAAAAAAATCCAGAACTAAAGAAATGATGATGCACAACGCGGTAATTTTATAATTTCCGGTGATGAGGTGAATTACGCCAATGCTGCCGGACATCAGGTTTCCCAATGTCAGCATATTCGCAAAATTGTTTTTGAAGAACGTCATAGCAGCAAAAGTAAGGATTTTATTGGTTTTTTCAGCAGCTTTCCGGCACCTTGCGGAGTATCTTTAGAATACGAAAATAGTGTAAATTTGCAGCATATTTTTCAGAAATTTAATGAACGAAATTAGAAAACAGGAAATTTTAGCCTTAACATACCGCATTCTTCTGGCTTATGTCTTTTATCAAATCGCGCGGCTGCTGTTTTGGTTTTTCAATAAAAACCTCATTCCTGTTGACAGTTTTTCCGAGTATTTAAACATCGCCTATCGCGGAATTGCTTTCGATACCACAGCAATTCTTTACGTGAATTCGCTTTTCATACTTTTAAGCCTCATTCCTATTGTGGTAAACACGCGGAAATCCTACCAGAAATTTCTTTTCTACCTTTATTTTATTACGAACGCAATTGCTTTCAGCCTGAATTTTGGCGATTTTATTTATTATAAGTTTTCACAAGCGCGCCTTACCACAGCGGCTTTGCAAGTGGCGCAGCACGAAGATAATGTCGGAAAAATCTTTCTGACTTCGCTTGGTGAGCATCCTTTTGTGCTGATTTGGTTTGTGGTTTTGATGACGTTGTGGACTTTCCTTTATAAAAAGGTAAAAATTGCCCAAAAAGCGCCGAAAAAATTGGTGCCGTATTTTCTTTTTTCAATTCTTACGCTTTGCGTAGCTGCGCTTTTCGTTGTGGGCGGAATTCGTGGTGATTTCCGGCATTCCACGCGGCCGATCAATTTGGTGGATGCCAACCGTCACGTAGAAAAACCCGTTCAGGCAAACTTGGTTTTGAACAGCGTTTTTTCATTTTTCCGTACGATAACGACCAATAATTTTAAGGAAGTTCATTTTGTGGATGAAAAATTCATCGAGGAAAATATTAAACCTTATAAATATTATCCGCGCGAAAACGTGCAGCCAAAACCGAACGTGGTGATTTTTATTTTAGAAAGTTTTGGTAAAGAATATTCCGGCGCTTTTAATAAAAATTCCGGGATAAAAAATTTCGAATCTTACACGCCTTTTTTTGACAGTTTGGCAACGCAAAGTCTTATCGCGACCAATGCCTTTGCGAACGGGCGGCAGTCGATTCATGGCATGAGTTCCGTGTTGGCAGGAATTCCGAGTCTGAAAGATGCTTTTACGAGTTCGCCTTTTTCTAACCAGAAAATTCAGTCCGTAGTTTCCGTGGCGAACGAAATGGGTTATGATACCTCGTTTTTCCATGGCGCGCCGAACGGTTCGATGGGATTTTTAGGTTTCGGAAATATTTTGGGTTTCAAGCATTATTACGGAAAAACGGAATTTAATAATGATCAGGAGTTTGACGGCATTTGGGGAATTTGGGACGAACCGTTTTTTCAGTTTTTTGCGCAGACCATAAATCAAAAAAATTCGCCGTTTCTTGCCACTATTTTTTCGGTTTCCTCGCATCACCCTTTTAAAATTCCGGCAAAATATGAGGGAAAATTTAAAAAAGGCCCCCTGGAAATTCACGAACCGATTG
>Ga0308157_10000597_pt1 | contig 109501 bp, 116 predicted proteins | sample PhyBR1_FD_201035 | JGI IMG/M metagenome (GOLD analysis project Ga0308157, IMG submission 201035) | Phyllosphere microbial communities from UC Gill Tract Community Farm, Albany, California, United States - DLSLB.R1 | ecosystem: Host-associated > Plants > Phyllosphere > Unclassified | place...
CAATCAATTGATTAGCAGTTTGTTCTAATTCAACATTGATTTGTTTGAAGTGTGCTTTTTTATTTTCAACGTTCTTAGCGTTCACTTTTGTAATCAAAGTATCGAATGCAGCGATAGCTTCATCGATTAAAGCATTCGTTTCTGGAGTAGGATTTCCTGTTGTAGACATCTCAAACAAGTAAACTGCCTCAATAATATCTCCTAATACGAAATTGATGTCTTTCTTTAAATTTTTAACGTTTGCCATTTTATTATAATTTTAATTTGCGTCTGCAAAAATACACATATTCTTTATATTAAGTGTTAAGAAATGTAAATTTCTAAAATTGAAGCTTTTCCACTCAGATTAAATGAATTTATCGCAGCTGGAACCAACACTGTATCTCCTTTTATATATGTATGCTTAAATCCGTCATATTCAATTTCGAAACTTCCCTCAACACACATATAAACCGTAAACGTCTCGCCAGATTTAGAAACTTCAACTTTATTTTCTAGCGGAATCAAATTGGTTGTAAAATAAGGACAATCTACAACTGTATTGGAAGTATTGACTTTTGTCTCATATTTTTTCTGAGTTTCTACTCTATTATAGTTAATTGCATCTAAAGCAAGATCTACGTGCAATTCTCTTTTATTTCCTTGAGCATCTACTCTATCAAAATCGTACAAACGATATGTAATATCTGAAGTCTGCTGAATTTCGGCAACAACCAAACCTGCTCCAATTGCGTGAACCGTTCCCGTTTCTAAAAAGAAAACATCTCCAGATTTTGCTTTTACATCATCTAAAATCGAAACCAGCGTATTATCATGCAAATGTTTCAAATATTCCTCTTTGCTTGAGTTTTCTTTAAATCCAACAATAATTCTTGCATCGGCGTCGGCTTGCATTACATACCACATTTCCGTTTTACCGAATGAATTATGACGCTCTTTTGCCAATTTATCATTTGGATGCACCTGAATCGAAAGATCTTCGCGCGCATCAAGATATTTAAAAAGCAACGGAAATTGTTTTCCAAAACGTTCATAAACTCTAGTTCCAAGAATTTCATTCGGAGTTTCATCAATCAGTTGCATTAATGATTTTCCTTTCAAAGCACCATTTGAAACTACACTAACATCGCCTTCAACTGTTGACAGTTCCCAGCTTTCGCCAGTAATTTTAGAAGTAATTGGCTTATTTAATAAAGTTTTTAATTTTTCGCCTCCCCAGATTCTTTCTTTTAAAATAGGTTCAAATTGTAATGGATAAAATTGCATAGTTGTTGTTGTTTTTTTTGCTAATATCTTTATTATTTAAATATTGAAATAATACTATTTTCTTAATTTATAATACTAATTCTTTAATCGTTTCTAATGCTTTCGGAATGTGTTTTGCCGCATTCATACTATCAAAAATATAGATTACGACACCATTGCGATCAACGATATAAGTTACTCTTCCTGGCAAAAGCCCAAAAAGGTTATTTCGTACGCCAAACAATTGCCTCAATCTTTTATCTTGATCTGACAGCAAAATAAAAGGCAACTTATGCTTATTGGCAAATTTGTGATGTGATTTGACACTATCACTGCTGATACCAATAACTTCAGCGCCTAGATCTTTGAAATCTTCATATTGATCGCGAAAACTACAAGCTTCGGTCGTGCAGCCCGGCGTATTATCTTTTGGGTAAAAATAAATAACGAGCGGTTTTCTACCTAAAACGCTTTGGCTTTCAAAAAGTTCCCCATGACTATCTTTTGCAGTAAAATTCGGAACTATATCTCCTATTTTTAATGACATTTATTATTCTCCTTTATAAGTTACAAAATTGCGGTCGGTTTCATAAAGCACAACTTCTAGATCAAAATCGGGCTGAATTCTTTTTCTAATTTTATTCCATATCACAACAGCAATATTTTCTGCAGTTGGATTCAAATCCTGAAATTCTGGAACATCCAGATTTAGGTTTTTGTGATCAAACGGAATCTCAACTTCTTCAAGTATGATATCCGCTAATACTTTCACATCTAAAACAAAACCAGTTTCCGGGTCAATTTTTCCTGTAACACTAACTGTCAAACCATAATTGTGACCATGAAAATTGGGATTGTTACATTTTCCAAAAACAGCATTGTTTTTTTCTGATGTCCAATCTTTCCTATGTAATCGATGCGCAGCATTAAAATGTGCTTTTCTTGATATGGTTACTCTCATTTAGGTTTTTGGTTGCTTTGGTTATAATTTGTGGTCTTCAAGATAATGATCAAATTCATCGAAAATTATCTTAAACCAAACGGTATAAATTTCGGGCTGTTTCTCAATATCAGCTTTAACATCTTCAATGCTCATCCATTTCCAAGCCTCAACTTCATCTAAATTTATGTTTGGCTCATCATCATAATAACCAATCATAACGTGGTCGAGTTCATGCTCGGTTAAACCATTATCAAAAGGCGCTTTATAAATAAAATGGAAAAGCTCTTTCAATTCAGATTTAAATCCCATTTCTTCAAATAATCTTCGGCTTCCAGCTTCAATATTACTTTCCCCTTCTCTTTGATGACTGCAACAAGTATTTGTCCAAAGCAATGGCGAATGATATTTATGATGCGCACGCTGTTGCAGCATAATTTCGTTTTTACTATTTAAAATAAAAACCGAAAAGGCACGGTGCAAAAGCGCTTTTTCATGTGCTTCTAATTTTGGCATCAAGCCAATTTGTTCATCGTTTTGATTAACTAATATTACGTTTTCTTCTGTCATAAGGCTTCTTAAGCAAACAAAAATACGAAAAAAGAAATGGCTTAAAAATGCTAATTAAGCTTGATAAAATCTAAGCCTAGCATTGAATTTCTATTTTCCTGATTTACAACATTATAATTTATGTCAAAAATTAAAAGCTGTTAAAATTAAGACATAAAAACTACATTGCCTTATTTTACGTAACTAATAAAAAGTTAAAACACACTTAAAAAAATCTCAATAATAACTCCAACTGTAATTTGAAGCTAATTCTCGACGTATCTTTGAAATACAGATTAAAGCACCCAAGAACTCATGAAATCTAAAAATCTAATTTTAAGTCTTTGTTTTTTACTACCGCTTTTTATTCTACAAGCATGCGGTCAAAACACCAAAAAAGAACCTGCAAAAACAACTTCCATGGAAAATGTAATTAAAAAACCCGGAAATCCTTATTATTCAAATACCGATACGACCAAGTTAAATGTAAGCAACGCCGAATGGAAAAAAGTGTTGCCTGAAGATGTTTACGCCGTAATGCGTGAGGCAGATACCGAAAGACCTTTCACAGGAAAATATTGGAATACAGACGAAAAAGGAACATATTATTGCGCTTCTTGTGGCAATAAGCTTTTTAGATCGACTGCTAAATTTTCGAGCAGTTGCGGTTGGCCAAGTTTCTTTGAACAAGAAAACAAAACGAGCATAATTTTCAAAAATGATAATTCATACGGAATGGAACGAATAGAAGCACTTTGCGGAAGATGCGGCGGACATTTAGGCCATTTGTTTGATGACGGACCAGAACCAACTGGAAAGCGTTATTGCATGAATTCCATTGCCTTAGATTTTATCCCTGATTCTAAATAATTAATTCCAATGAAAAATATACTTTTAACTTGTCTGTTTGCCTTATCATTAAATGGATTTTCGCAAAATAAAAAAGCTTCAAATCTTGAAACTATTACGCTCGGAGGCGGATGCTACTGGTGCGTTGAAGCAGTTTATGAAAACTTGGACGGAGTAAAATCTGTGGTTTCTGGATTTTCTGGAGGCACCGTTCCAAATCCTAGCTATGAAGAAGTATGCACTGGCGAAACAGGTCACGCCGAGGTTGTACAAATTACGTATGACAAAAACGTAACCGATATTAACGAAATCTTCAAAGTCTTTTTTACCGTTCACGATCCAACAACCTTAAATCGTCAAGGCGCAGATGTTGGAACACAATACCGTTCTGTGATTTTTTACAAAAACGAAGAGCAGAAAAAAGCGGCACAAAGCATTATAGCCGAATTGAATAAAGCAAAGGTTTACAATAATCCAATTGTGACTAAAGTTGAGCCTTTCAAAGTTTTTTACAAAGCGGAGGATTATCATCAAAATTATTATGCGAACAATAAAAATCAGCCGTATTGCAAAATGGTCATTCAGCCGAAAATAGAGAAATTTGAGAAAGTCTTTAAAGACAAACTGAAAAAGAAATCATAAAAAAAAGGGAAATGAATCGATATCATTTCCCTTTTTTTATGGCTTGAACTTTGTCAAAGTTTGAAACTTTGACAAAGTTGAATAATCTTAAATTATTGTTTTGCTACTTTTTTGAATCGCATCGTTGCTACATCGCCTTCATTCAAAATCAGTTTTCCATCTTTATCAATAGAATAGCTTGTGATTTTTTTCATTTGTTGCAAAAATTGTTGCTCTCCTCCTCCATCACAAAACATTAATGTTGACGGGCCTGGCTCCCCAAAAGTCAAAGAATTTCCGCTTAATGTATAAGGTGCGCTGTATCCGTTGCATCCATTATTCCCAAAAACTTTTGTTTCTTTTTGATCAAAAGTAATTTGCGGTTTTTTATTTGGATATAATCCTTCAAAAGCAATTCTTGGTCCAGAAATATATTCTAATTCCCAAGTTGTATCATAAATACTAGCAGTGCTTTTATCTTTTGATGCCCCACAAGAGTTTAGCAATAAAGTCAAAACTGAAACGATAGCAAGTGTATATTTTTTCATAAAATGCATTTTTAAAGATTAATAAAATTTGTTTTTTTGAAGATTAAAATTCTGTTATAAACATTCCATTCTCAACATTCATGCCTATTTAAACTTAAATTTCATTTCAAATTGAAATTTCTTGATCTCTAAGTTACGTCATTTTATTCAAAACAATCTTAATCAAATGTTTAAATTACAATTCGCAATTCTATTTTTTTTGTAATTTGCAAGGATAAAAACCAAGAAACCTCATCAAAAAACCAAAAAAATGAAGCAATTATTAGCATTCTTTGCATTCTTAATTACAATCCACCAAATACAAGCACAGGAAAACCTTCCTACAGATTACCTTTCAAAAGAATTCCACAAAGGGCGTCGCGAAGCTTTCAGAGCTTTGATGCCGGACAATTCTGTTGCTGTAATTTTTTCGTATCCAGAAAGAGTATTTTCAAGAGACATCAATTACAATTACCATCAAAATCCTGACCTGTATTATTTAACAGGTTACAAAGAGCCAGACGCCGTTTTATTGCTTTTTAAAGAATCTCAAGGAAGCGAAAAATACAATGAAGTTCTTTTTGTGAGAGAACGAAATGCTAGTCGAGAAATGTGGACAGGAAGGCGTTTAGGAGTTGAAGGCGCGAAATCGAAATTGGGTTTTGCAAATGTTTTTAACGGAAAAGAATTTAAAGATTTCAATATCGACTTTAAAAAATTCGGCAAAATAATTTATGATAAAATCCCAACAGATATTAGCAATGATAAAAGCGGTTTTGATTTAGCGGGTTTAATTGAAACTTTCAAGTCTAAAGCTTCTATCACAACAGAAAATAAAGATGCTCAGAATGTTTTTAGCACAATCACCAATTCATTAAGAGAAATCAAAACCCCGGAAGAACTTGATTTGATGCGAAAAACGGTTAAACTTTCTTGCATTGCACACAATGAAGTAATGAAAGCAGTTGGCCCAGACATGAGCGAAAATGAGGCTGACGGAATTCATGCCTACATTCACAGACATTACGGTGCTGAAGACGAAGGTTATCCGCCAATTGTTGGTGTTGGTGCAAACGGCTGTATTTTACATTATGGCGAAAATAATGCGCAAAAAATGGACAACCAATTATTATTAATGGATGTTGGTTCTGAATATCACGGTTATTCCGCTGATGTTACTCGAACAGTTCCTGCAAACGGAAAATTCACGGAAGAACAAAAAGCCATTTATCAATTGGTTTATGAGGCACAAGAAGAGGTTTTTAAAATTTGTAAAGAAGGAATTCCATTTCAGGATTTAAATACAAAAGCAAGAGAAGTTATTGCTGCTGGACTTGTCAAACTCGGAATCATAACAGATCCCAAAGATGCTAGAATATACTACCCGCATAGTTGTTCACATTTTCTTGGCTTGGATGTTCATGACAAAGGCGATTACATGGGCAAACTAAAAGAAAACATGATTTTTACCGTTGAGCCCGGAATTTACATTCCAGCAAACAGCAAATGCGATAAAAAATGGTGGAATATCGGTGTCCGAATCGAAGACGATATTTTAATCACAAAAGGCTCATACGAAAATCTTTCAGCAGAATCTCCAAGAAAATGGCAAGATGTTGAGTCTATGGCCAAACAAAAAAGCACTTTTAACGAAATGAAATTTCCTAAAATATAACATCAAAGGATTATTTTAACACATAGAAACATAGATTATTTACTTCTACAAAAAGTAGACAAAAGAAGAAGCTAGCTTCCACACATAGCTATGTTAATTGAAGCAAGTGAAACGCCTTTCGAGATTTACAAAAACTATGTCTCTATGTGTTAAAACAATAAACTTAGAGTATCAAAGCCACGTAATTTTCCCGTACTTTGTATTCTAAATTTATTAAAAATGAAAGCACTTACATTTTCTTCTTTTGGAGATTCAGATGTTTTAGAATATATAGAAATCCCTAATCCACAATTAAAAAGCGATGAAATCTTAGTCGAAATGAAAGCCATCGGCTTAAATTTTGCCGATGTCTACAGACGAAAAGGAAATTATCATTTAAAAGGAAATCCGCCTTTTATTGCTGGTTATGAAGGCGCTGGAATTGTGGTCGATGCCAATAATCATCCCGAATATAAAATTGGTGATCGTGTGGCTTTCGCCGATGTTCCTTTCGCAAATGCTGAACTGGTTGCCGTCAATATCAATCACGTTTTGCCTTTGCCCGAAGCCATTTCTTTCGAAACCGCAGCTTCTGTTTTGCTTCAAGGTTTGACGGCACATTATTTAGCTACCGATAGCCATAAAACCCAAAAAGGCGAAACCGTATTAATTCACGCTGTTGCTGGAGGAGTTGGACAAATTTTAACTCAAATCAGCAAACTTTTAGGCGCAAACGTTATTGGCTTGACTTCATCTGCAGACAAAGCCAAAATTGCACTAGAACAAGGCGCCGATCAGGTTTTTCTTTATATTGACAATTGGAAATCGCAAATTTTCAAAATCGTCCCAAAAGGGGTCGACGTAACTTACGACAGCATAGGAAGTACATTAAATCAAAGTTTTGAAGCCACAAAAGAATGTGGTCAAGTCGTTTTCTTTGGAATGGCGGGCGGCGATCCAGCACCTGTCGATCCAAGAATGCTAATGGATACTTCAAAAACCCTAACAGGTGGCGATTTATGGAGTTATTTAAATTCTAAAGAAGAAAGAATTAAAAGAGCAACACAATTATTCAATTGGATTGTCGACGGAAAAATCAAGATTTCAGAACCAACATCTTTCAAATTATCAGAAGGAAAATTGGCGCACGATTATCTTGAAAGCAGAAAAAGTACAGGGAAAATCATTTTGATTCCGTAAATAATCAGGGCGTGCCATCAATAAAAAAAGGGCCCAACTTAGCAATGCGCTTAGTCGGCCCCTTTTTTATTGCTGTCGGGCTATCCGCGCTACTTCGGTAGCTTGCTCCTATCCCTCACGCGATCTCGTTATCAAAACATTATTTACGAATTCAGAATTATATTATTTTCTCAAAGTTTCCGCAATCATCAAAGCACATTTCTCACCATCAATTGCTGCAGAAATAATGCCACCCGCATAACCTGCACCTTCTCCGCAAGGATACAATCCTTTTATTTGCAAATGCTCTAAAGTCATAGGATCTCTCGGAATTCTAACAGGTGATGAAGTTCTACTTTCTGGCGCATGCAAAATTGCTTCATTAGTCAAATAACCTCGCATTGATTTTCCAAATTCCTGAAATCCCTGACGCATAATCTGCGTTAAAAACCCTGGGAAAACTTGTCCCAATTCCACCGAAGTTGTTCCCGGAACATAGGATGTTTTCGGAATATCAGCTGATAATTTACTTTGTGTAAAATCAATCATTCGTTGTGCTGGAGCTTTTTGAGTTTCCCCAGCCAAATGCCATGCTTTTTGTTCGATGCTTTTTTGAAATTCCATTCCGGCCAAAGCTCCGAATTTTGCGAAAGGTTTGAAATCTTCCAATTTCAATTCTACTACAATTCCAGAATTAGCAGTTGATTGATCACGTTTAGATGGCGACCATCCGTTTGTAACCACTTCGCCCGGGCTTGTCGCACAAGGAGCAATTACTCCACCTGGACACATACAAAACGAATACATGCCACGACCGTTAACTTGTTTTACAATTGAATATGGTGCTGGAGGCAAATGTTCTCCACGGAAATCACAACTGTATTGAATACTGTCAATCAATTCTTGAGCATGTTCTGCTCGAACTCCTAAAGCAAAAGGTTTTGCTTCTATAAAAATTTTCTTTTTATCTAATAATTCAAAAATATCACGCGCTGAATGTCCGGTTGCCAAAATCAATTTATTGGCATGAATTTTATCTCCATTTTGCGTTACAATCCCTTCAACTTCATTATTCTTAACTAGAATATCGCTTACACGAGTTTCAAATAAAACCTTACCTCCAAATTCTCTGATTTTATTTCGGATGTCTTCAATAATTTTTGGCAATTTATTGGTTCCAATGTGCGGATGCGCTTCCACCAAAATATCTTCAGAAGCACCAAAAGCGACCAAAAGTTCTAAAATCCTAGTTACATCACCACGTTTTTTAGAACGCGTATATAATTTTCCATCAGAATACGTTCCTGCACCACCTTCGCCAAAACAATAATTTGAATCTTCATTTACAATATGTTCGCGGTTGATTGCTTTTAAGTCACGACGACGCCCACGAACGTCTTTTCCACGCTCTAGAACAATTGGTTTTAAACCTAATTCGATTAATTGCAAAGCAGCAAAAAGCCCAGCCGGACCTGCTCCAACTACAATAACTTCCTGCGCGTTTGAAACATCCTTATATATAGGAAGCTCCAATTTAGTTTCCTGAAAAGGTTCGCCTTTTAAATAAATAAGAACTTTCAAATTGATTTTAATCGCTTTCTGACGAGCGTCAATCGAGCGTTTTAAAATCGAAACATGCTGAATTTCTTGAACCGAAACTTTGATCTGCTTAGACAAATGGTCTTTTAGCAATAATTCGTTTGCAGCAATTTCTGGTGTAACTTGAAGTAAAAGTTCTTTAGGCATTTTATAAAATGGTAATTAATATTATTAAAAGAATTTAGACATTAAAAAATACAAGACAACATATGCCAATATTCCAATTCCTAAAGCCATATAATGCATTTTTAAATATCTAAACGAAATTTCTAATGCTTCTGAATCATCATCTCTAAATGCTATATTGACATTTAAAGAAAATTTATATAAAAAATAAAGTGGAAAAAAAATTATCAAAAAGATTAAGATATAAATAGGCAATAACCACATAATCATCGCATAACCAACCCCTCCTCCCGTTGGAACATCATTCCAAGTAGATAGCGATATATAATCATAAAATAAACGAAGAATAAAAAAAGCGACAATTAACAATCCAATACTAGACATTGCATAAACCCATTTTCCTGCTGTCTGTAAGTGTGCTTTTGCTCCTTCACTTAGCAACAACTCATCTGAAACCAAATTATCCTTCATTTATAATTATTTTTTTTTATGATTTGAGAAACCGAAAAATATTCTGCAAAAATAGCACTTTGAAATGAGATTTTATATTTCCTATAAAATTTGGACGCAGATTAACACAAAGTATATCGTAGAGATGCACTGCAGTGCGTCTCTACCAAATATTGGAACGATAACAAAATATTGAAATCGTATTTGTTTTTTCTCTCGCAGATATCGCAGATTTTGGAGATTTTTTTTTTAGCACAAAGAATATCGTAGAGATGCATTGATGTGTGTCTATGCAAAGAATTTCCACAACAACTTAGACGCACTGCAGTGCGCCTCTACAAAAAAACCTCAGAACCTTAGCATCTTAGAACCTTAGCCCCTTTAAAAAAGACTTTGTATCTTTGTTTCTCTGTCACTTTGAACCTTTAAAAAAAATGTCTAGAAAAATAAAATTGATTTGGGATTTCCGTGGACCAGCCTCAGCAAAAACAGCCGAACATCACGAAATTCATTTAAAAGAATATATCGCAATTGAAAAACTACCTTTAAATATTACAGGATTTAAAATCATAAACGACATGCACGCCACAGCTTTCATGGTTGTGACTGATGAAAATATGATTCAGGTACGAGATGCTTTGAAACCACACCGAGGGGAAATTTATACCGAGTAAAATTCCAATATTTTAAATTCAAAATTCCAACCTTTGGAAAACTCAATAAAAAAATTCCAAATTCCAAGCGATGAAGCAATTGGAATTTGGAATTTATATTTTAAACTTTTTGTTTTTGGAATTTAACTTTAGTTTGCGACTTCGCTGATAAACTTAATACGCATTAAACGCAATTCATCAATATCATAGTCGCCATCAAACTCTTTTAAGGCATCTTCGATTTTATCCGATTCTGATTCCATGAAGTAATCATGAATTTCTTCTTGTTGATCGTCATCCAACATATCGTCCAGCCAATATTTGATATTCAGTTTTGTTCCAGAATAAACAATCTGTTCCATTTCTTTGATCAAAGCATCCATCGAAAGTCCTTTTGCAGAAGCAATATCGCTTAAAGGCAATTTCCGGTCAATGTTTTGAATAATGTATAATTTGTTGGCAGAATTTACTCCCGTAGATTTCACAACCAAATCATCCGGACGAATAATATCATTGTCTTCAACATATCGGCTGATTAAGGCTACGAATTCGCCACCATATTTTTTGGCTTTTCCTTCTCCAACTCCATGAATATTGTATAATTCAGTTAATGAAATTGGATATTTCAACGCCATATCTTCAAGCGAAGGATCCTGGAAAACTACAAATGGAGGAACTCCCAGTTTTTTGGCAACTTTTTTACGAAGTTCACGCAACATTCCAGTCAAAACTTCATCAGCGGTACCCGAAGCTTTAGAACCTGAAACAATAGTTTCATCATCAGCTTCAGTATATTCATGATCTTCAGACATCATAAATGAAACCGGTTTTTTAATAAAATCCAAACCTGCTTTCGTTATTTTGATAACGCCATACGTTTCAATATCTTTTGACAAATAACCAGAAACCAAAACTTGTCTCAATAATGCCATCCAATATTTTTCATCATGGTCTGAACCCGTTCCGAAGAAAGATTGCGTATCTGTTTTGTGTGCTTTAATTACTGCGTTGATACGACCAATTAAAGTGAACACAATTTCTTTTGATTTATAAATATGTTTCGTATCACGAACAATTTCAAGCAATTTGACCACTTGATCTTTGGCTTCCACTTTATGTTTTGGATTACGAACATTATCATCCATATCTGCACCTTCTCCCGTTTCGCTGTCAAATTCTTCGCCAAAATAATGAAGAAGAAACTTTCTGCGCGACATTGAGGTTTCGGCGTAAGCCACAACTTCCTGCAAAAGAGCAAAACCAATTTCCTGCTCGGCAACTGGTTTTCCAGACATAAATTTCTCCAGCTTTTCTACATCTTTATAAGAGTAATACGCTAAACAATGTCCTTCTCCTCCATCTCGACCAGCGCGACCCGTTTCTTGGTAATAACTTTCAAGCGATTTTGGAATATCATGATGAATTACAAATCGAACGTCTGGTTTGTCAATACCCATTCCGAAGGCGATTGTTGCAACCACAACATCAACATCTTCCATCAAAAACATGTCTTGATGTTTTGCTCGTGTTTTGGCATCCAAACCTGCGTGATAAGGAACAGCGCTAATTCCGTTGACTTGTAAAACTTCGGCAATCGATTCTACTTTTTTACGGCTTAAGCAATAAATAATTCCCGATTTGCCTTTATGTTGTTTGATAAATCGAATAATATCCGATTCAATATTTTTCGTTTTTGTGCGAACTTCATAAAATAAGTTCGGTCTGTTGAATGATGCTTTAAAAGTATTTGCATCAGCCATATCAAGGTTTTTCAGAATATCTTCCTGAACTTTTGGGGTTGCAGTTGCGGTAAGTCCAATAATTGGTACTTTACCTAATTGTTTGATTATATTTCTAAGATTTCTGTATTCCGGCCTAAAATCATGTCCCCATTCTGAAATACAGTGTGCTTCATCAATTGCGACGAAAGAAATGGGCACACTTTGCAAAAAAGCCACATATTCTTCTTTAGTTAAAGATTCGGGCGCAACATACAAAAGCTTTGTCAGGCCTGAACTAATATCCTTTTTAACTTGGGCAATTTCTGTTTTTGTAAGAGAAGAATTGAGCACATGCGCAATTCCATTTTCTGAAGAAAGGCTTCGAATCGCATCGACCTGATTTTTCATCAAAGCAATTAAGGGAGAAACGACAATTGCCGTTCCATCCTGAATTAAAGCGGGTAATTGATAACAAAGAGACTTTCCACCGCCCGTAGGCATAATTACAAAAGTATTCTTCTTACCTAAAATACTCGTAACGACTTGCTCCTGCAAGCCCTTAAATTGGCTAAAGCCGAAATACTTCTTTAATTCCTTGTGTATTTCAATTTCGTTTGAATTCATTCTTTATTTTAATGGATATTTTTGTATAAATTTGCAACACATAAAGATACAACTTTCTTTTATACATACAAATTTTAAATATTCTGTTTTGATCTCAAAAGAAAATATATTGGCGATTGCCAAAAAAACAATACTATCTGAAAGTGAGGCAATTACAAAATTAATTGATTTTCTTGACGAAAATTTCTACGAAGCGGTTCAGCGTATTTATGAATGTAAAGGCCGTTTGATCGTTACAGGAATCGGAAAAAGCGCCATTATTGCACAAAAAATGGTTGCGACTTTTAATTCAACCGGAACTCCATCGATGTTTTTGCATGCCTCAGAAGCCATTCACGGCGACTTGGGAATGATACAAAATGACGATATTATAATCTGTATTTCAAAAAGCGGGAACAGTCCTGAAATTAAAGTTTTGGTTCCATTATTAAAGCGTTTCGGAAATACATTAATTGGAATGACAGGAAATATTACTTCATTTTTGGCAAAAGGTTCGGACTATGTTTTGAACACGACTGTCGAAATCGAAGCTTGCCCAATCAACCTTGCACCAACAAACAGCACAACGGCACAACTTGTCATGGGTGATGCGCTTGCGGTTTGTTTGATGGAAATGCGCGATTTTAAACCCGAAGATTTTGCGATTTATCATCCTGGAGGTGCTTTAGGCAAAAAATTATTGCTTAAAGTAAAAGATATGATTGAGCATTCTTTAAAACCAATGGTTACTCCAGAAACTTCAATCAAAAAAGCAATTTTTGAAATTTCTGAAAAAAGACTGGGCGTAACTGCCGTTATCGAAGACAATAAAATTATCGGAATTATTACCGATGGAGACATCCGAAGAATGCTTAACGACGTAGATAGTATTGCGGACTTAACTGCAAGAGATATTATGTCGAAAAACCCAAAATTAGTTTCATCAGAAACAATGGCTGTTGATGCTTTGAATATCTTAGAAGATTTTTCAATCACACAGCTAATCGTTGCCGATAATGGCGAATATAAAGGAGTATTACATTTACATGACATTTTAAAAGAAGGAATCGTATAATGGCAAAGAAAAACCTTGGCGAGATGTCATTTTTAGATCATCTTGAAGAACTTAGATGGTTATTAGTTAGAAGCACAATTGCAATATGTATTATGGCATTTGTGACGTATTTTGTGAGTGATTATTTATTTGATCAAATTATTTTAGGTCCAATCCGACCAACATTCTTTACCTATGTTTGGTTTTGCGACCTATCACATTCATTAGGATTTGCAGACAGCATTTGTATTACAGAACTGAATTTCATTATTCAGAATACGGAAATGGAAGGACAGGTAAATATATTCGTTTGGATGTGTCTTTTGGCCGGATTTATTTTGAGTTTCCCTTATATCTTATGGGAAATCTGGAAATTCATCAGTCCTGCATTGTATGAAAAGGAAAGAAAAAATGCTAAAGTATTTATATTCGTTTCATCATTGCTTTTCTTTTTAGGCGTATTGTTTGGGTATTATGTCGTAATTCCGATGTCGGTAAACTTCGTTGCTACTTTCTCGGTAAGTGATATTGTAAAAAACCAATTTACGCTTGAATCGTATATGGGAATGGTAAAAACGAGTATCCTCGGAAGTGCAATCTTTTTTGAGTTGCCAATCGCTATTTATTTCTTAACCAAACTAGGATTAGTAACACCTACTTTCTTAAGAAAATATTGGAAATATGCAGTTGTAATTATTTTAATTATCGCCGCAATTGTAACGCCACCGGATGTAGTAAGCCAAACTATTGTTGCTATCCCGATGTTGATTATCTACGAAGTGAGTATCCTTATTTCAAAGATTGTTTATCGAAATAAAATGAAAGAAAATGTCTGATATCGTACAAGAATTTAACGACTATCGTTCTAAAATGAACGAAAAATTATTAGCTGACAATAACAAAATTGTAAAGCGAATTTTCAACCTTGACACTAATGCTTATGCAGAAGGCGCTCTTGATGTTAAAACAAAAGAACTTTTAGGCCTAGTTGCATCAACAGTTTTAAGATGTGATGACTGCGTAAAATACCATTTGGAAACAAGCTATAAAGAAGGTGTTTCTAAAGAAGAAATGATGGAAGCAATGGGAATCGCAACGCTTGTTGGCGGAACAATCGTCATTCCTCATTTAAGAAGAGCTTACGAATTCTGGGAAGCTCTTGAAGAAGCAGGGAAATAATTAGAAAATGTGTCAATTAGATAATTGCCTTAAAAACGTAAATATCTGATTTTGAAAACGAAATAATTTGTTAATTCATTTATCTGATTGATTATTTTACTTTTAATTTGCCTCTTCGAATAAATTTTAAAATTAAAAATTGAGTTAGTTTTCAATTATCTCATTTTCAAATTATCTAATTATCTAATTAAAAATGAAGCTAAGAGCCGATAATTTAATCAAAACCTACAAAGGCCGAAGTGTTGTAAAAGGAATTTCTGTTGAAGTAAATCAAGGAGAAATTGTAGGACTATTGGGTCCAAATGGTGCTGGAAAAACTACTTCTTTCTATATGATTGTAGGATTGGTAAAACCAAATATGGGGAATATTTATCTTGATGATTTGAATATTACCGATTATCCAATGTACAAACGTGCACAACAAGGAATTGGATATTTGGCACAAGAAGCTTCAGTTTTTAGAAAATTAAGTATTGAAGATAATATTCTGAGCGTTTTGCAATTGACAAAACTTTCTAAAGAAGCACAAATTGCAAAAATGGAAAGTTTGATTGAAGAATTCAGTTTAGAACATATTCGTACCAACCGAGGCGATTTACTTTCTGGAGGTGAGCGTCGTCGTACTGAGATTGCACGCGCACTGGCTACCGACCCAAAATTTATTTTATTGGACGAACCTTTCGCAGGAGTTGACCCGGTTGCGGTTGAGGATATTCAAAGAATTGTTGCCCAATTAAAAAACAAAAACATCGGAATTTTGATTACGGATCACAACGTTCAAGAAACGTTAGCCATTACCGATAAAACATATTTAATGTTTGAAGGAGGAATCCTGAAAGCTGGAATTCCTGAAGAATTGGTTGAAGATGAAATGGTTCGCCGTGTTTATCTGGGACAAAACTTCGAACTTCGTAAAAAGAAATTGGAATTCTAAAAAAATATAAAAATGGTAAAAAGTTAATCTTATTTCACTTTTTACCATTTTTTTTCGACTTTCGACTTTTTTACTCAACAGTAATAAACTGCAGTTGCTCTAAATCGCCATTGTAAATATTAACATCAACTCGATGGTCAATTCCTGGCAGAGAAGCTTTTTCTGTAAACTGCCAAAACAGCCAATCGTCTTCAATTTTTTCTCTGTAGAAATTATAATTGGCAATCCAGAATAAGTACTCTCCAAATTCCTCTTTCAAAAAATCAGTATAATATCGTTCTCCTGAATAAATTATTGGGCGAACTTGATAATGTTTCTCGACTTTAGTCAACCAACGCTTTAAACCTTTTTTCAAACTGTCTAAAGGCTGATTTTTGGGTAATTTTTCAATATCTAAAACCGGTGGAAGATCACCCTTTTGCAGCTTTACCGTTTTAATAAACAGATTGGCTTGCTCAATTGAATTTTCATTTGGACGGTAATAATGATAGGCGCCTCGCATAATCTTATTTTCCTTCGCTCCTTCCCAATTGCGTTTGAATTGTCTGTCAACATAATCATTTCCGGCTGTTGCTCTTATAAAAACAAATTGCACAGGATATTTTTCGTCTAAAATTTCAACTTCGTCCCAATCAACTTTTCCTTGAAATTCAGACACATCAAAACCTACAACTTTTCCTTTGTGATTTTCGAGAACGCGAATATTTCGAACATCCGAAAGATGTTTATCAACTTCATTTTCGTCTAAAGTTTTATCCGATTTAAATCCGAGATAATATGCTAATCCTGCGCGATAATGATAAATTGTTCCAATAAAAAGTACTGTCAAAAAAGAGTATACCAAAAACCGAATCAGCCTGCTAAAAAGCGATGGTTGTGCTTTTCGCGAATAATTAGTTCGTCTTGTCGTTTTTCTAGCCATTCGGGTACAACTACTTTTTCAAAAACATATTATTTACGATTGATAACAATACATAAAAAATGATGATCACCGGAATTGCTCCAAAGTGAAGTAATAAAAGCAACGCAAGAGAAATTGCTAAAAATACAATTTGCAATGCATTATCTTTAAAAGTGAATTTCTTAATTTTTAAAGCAAACAAAGGAATTTCAGCATTTAAAATATAAGCACTGCATAAAGTAATTGCCAATAGTACATATTGATTCGTTAAAATTTCAAGCAACATCAAAGAATCTGAAAATTTCAGAACCAAAGGCAAGCTCAAAATAAACAAGGAATTTGCCGGAGTTGGCAATCCAATAAATGAATCTGTTTGACGTGTATCAATATTAAAATTTGCCAATCGGTAGCAAGATCCCAAAGTCACAATAAATCCAAGAAAAGGGATCGCTGGATTTGTTCCCAATTCATGTGCACTGTTAGAAAAAAGGCTGTACATTACATATCCTGGCGCAACACCACTGGTTACCATATCCGCCAGAGAATCTAATTGCAAACCTAACGGACTTGAAACTTTGAATAATCTCGCGAAAAAACCATCAAAAAAGTCAAAGAAGATTCCTAGACAAACCATGTAAAAAGCCATCTCAAAATTGGCTTGCGAAATAAAAACAATAGCTACACAGCCACAGAAAAGATTTATTAAGGTAATTAAATTAGGAATGTGTTTTTTGATATTCATCTTTTTAAATTTTGATAATGGTGAGAACAAATTTCGTATAAAATAACATGCCATTTTTACATTTGCCATAAATTATTTAAACAATCTACTTGATTTTTTATACTCAATAGAAAACGAGTTCGTTAAAAAAGAAGTTTGAAATTACAACTTTCTTGATATTTATCAGAAGGACGAAAATTACATGGCCAAAAAATTATATTTTTGAAGAAAATTAAAAACAGGCCTAAATCTGCAAATAAACATCAGTTGAAAAAACTTTTTGCACTTTTATTATTTTGGAGTTTTACTGCACAGTATGCACAAACCGTTCGGAAATATTCGAATGAGTTTATGAATATTGGTGTTGATGCCGCTGCATTAGGAATGTCGAGCGCTGTAACTGCGTCAACAAACGATGTAAACGCCGTTTACTGGAATCCGGCGGGCTTGACTAATCTTGAAGACCATCAAATTTCATTAATGCATGCGAATTATTTCGCTAATATCGCACAATACGATTACATTGGCTACGCAAGCCCGATTGACGACAGAAGCGCATGGGGAATTTCGATGATTCGTTTTGGCGTCGATGATATTATGGATACTACGCAATTGATCGACAGCCAAGGAAATATCGATTACAACCGAATTAGTTTATTCTCAACTGCCGATTATGGTTTCACCTTTTCGTATGCGAGAAAATTACCTGTAGAAGGTTTTCAATATGGCGTAAATGCAAAAGTGATCCGAAGAATTATTGGGAAATTTGCTAATTCCTGGGGTTTTGGTTTTGATGTTGGTTTGCAATTTGAACATAACGACTGGAAATTCGGATTGATGCTTCGTGATATTACGACCACTTATAACATCTGGAATATTGACGAAGAAGAATACGCAAAAATCGCCAATGCCATTCCGGGAGAAAACAATGAATTGCCTGAAAGTACCGAAATTACTTTGCCAAAAGCACAATTAGGAGTTTCACGAAGATTTGATTTCCATAATGATTACAGCCTTATGACAGCCGTAAATTTGAATATGCGATTTGAGCAAACAAATGATATTATTTCTACAAAAGCAGTAAGTATTGATCCTGCAATTGGTTTTGAATTTGGTTACACTGATCTTGTTTTTTTAAGAGCCGGCGCAGGAAATTTTCAGAATGTCATGCAATTGGATAATACGGAAAAAGTAAATTTCCAGCCTAATATCGGCCTTGGATTTAAATACAAAGGAATTCAGGTTGATTATGCTTTGACTGACTTAGGAAATCAAAGCGCAGCATTGTATTCGAATATTTTTTCTTTAAAAGTAGATTTAGGTATCTTTAGATAATTTTTGCAACTCAATAAAACTTCTTAAAAATTTTAAATTATGAAAAATGTCCTTTTCAAAAAAACACTTTTTTGTTTACTATTCTTATGGAGTTTCATTGGCTTTAGCCAAAATGTTCCTTTGTCAAAAGATGCTAAAATAAGCGTTCTAACCTGCGGGCTTGGAAATGAAACGTATTCTTATTTTGGCCATACAGCCATTCGTGTTGCTGATCCTGTCAACAATATCGACTACGTTTATAATTATGGCGCTTTTGATTTCAGAACGCCGAATTTTGTTGCCAAGTTTGCAAAAGGAGATCTTCAATATTTTGTAATTGTCCATCCGTTTATTGATTTTATGAATGAATACAATTATGAGAAACGAAGCGTTTTTGAACAAGAATTATTAATTCCGCAAGATTCAAAACAAAAGCTATTTGATAATTTGAATGCCACTTTACTTTCTGAAGATCGTTATTATACCTATAAATTTATTGATAAAAACTGTACTTCTATGGTTGTGGACATTATCAATAAAACGCTAAACGGAACCGTTATCACTAAAAAAGGAGATACGGACAAAACCTATCGTTCTATATTATTCCCTTATTTTGATGGACATTTTTACGATAAACTTGGAACCAGCATTATTTTTGGAACCAAAGTAGATCAATTGGGAACCAAAATATTTTTACCTTTTGAATTGAAAAACAGTTTGGATAAAACAACATTTCAAGGACATCCTTTAGCCGGAAAAAGCCAAACATTATTAAGTTTTGAAAAAGAAACGCCATCTTCATGGTGGAATAATGTTTACACTTATATCATTATATTGGGTTTTGTAATTTTGGCGAAAAACAAAATAGTGGACAAAATCTTTCTTTTGATTTTATCGTTGATGGGCGTCTTTTTTGTTGCTGTTGGGTTTTATTCTTTTCACCACGAATTGGCAATGAACTACAATGTACTTTTGTTTAGTCCGCTATTGTTGATTTTGCTTGTTTTTTCACTGTTGAAAAACAAAAGATGGACGTATCGATTTGCCGTTTTACACGTACTTTTTTTACTTGTCTACACTTTATTCCTAATTAACAAAGCGCACTTTTTTATTGTTTTGCCAATGATTATAACCAGCGGATTTGTTTTAGTTAGAGTAGCAATCAGAAACAAAAAACGTATTCCGATTATTATCTAAAATTATTGTCCACGATAAAATAAAACGGTTGTAATGGTTTTGAAAGTGATACTTAAGTCAAGAAAAACGCTTCGATGTTTGATATAATACAAATCATATTGAAGTTTTATTAAACTCTCATCTATAGATTCTCCATACGAGTAATTAACTTGAGCCCAACCGGTCAAACCTGGTTTTATAACATGACGCGTTTCGTAAAAGGGCATTACTTTAGCAATTTCATTAACAAAATAAGGACGTTCAGGACGAGGTCCGATTACGCCCATATCGCCAATCAAAATGTTGAAAAACTGAGGAAGTTCGTCTAATCTGGATTTTCGCATAAATTTCCCAAATGGCGTAATCCTTCGATCATTTACTTGAGCAAAAGGACCATTCACATCTGTATTTTCGATCATGGTTCTAAATTTGTAAATCTTAAAGACGACACCATTTTTTCCCACGCGTTCTTGCGTGTAAAATAAGCTTCCTTTGTTCGCAATAAGATTTCCGATAAAAATAATCGGAATAAAAAAAACGCAAAAGACCAAACCTATCGAAGAAAGAACAAACTCTATTAAACGGATTAAAACCAAATATAATTTATTACTATTGCTTCGGCTGAATGGGAAAAATCTATAAAAGTCGCGTTCGATATAATGTACCGGAATACGTTGCGTTTTGCTTTCATAAACGTGCGTATATTCTTTTATAATATTTCCAGATTCTAATAAATGAAGCAATTGTTGATAAAGATCTGGAGTGATTCCATCTGTCTTCTGAGCTGCAATAACTATTTCAGAAACATTATTGTGATGAACAAAACCCTCTAAATCTTGTTTTTTTATCTCTTTCACATACTGAAAATCACTAACCTCACCAACAACTGAATCAGAATTTACAAAACCAATTATATTATAATGTGGGTCAACATTTTCCAGTCCTAAGACCAATCCTTCGACTTCGTCTTTGTCACATATTAAGACAACATTTTGTGAAAAACGATGTGAAGCTAGGAAAATGGCATAAAAAAAACGCCAAATCAGCAAAGAGCCAAGAACCACAAAATAAAAAACCAGAATAACCAAACGTTTTTTTGGAAGTTCTGGCGATAAAATAGGAGTAAACAAATATACTATTACTGAAGCGGTAACTGTTAGAATAACACTTCGAAGTATCTGAAATTGGTTGCTGGAAACTTGGAGATTATACATTTCGAAAATTACTCCGAAAATAAAAACATAGGCAACTAATAAAATTGGTCTATAAAAATAATTCCAGTCTAAAATGTAGTAGCGATTATCAAACAAAAAATGCAATGCATATAAACCTGTTAAAATAAAAGCAGCATCAAAAAAGCGCAATAATATTTTCCTTTCCGAAATCTCGAAATGCATTTTTTTTTGTGCCATAATAAGTTGTAAGTTTTAAAGTTGGGGACTTTTTCTTCAACGCAAATGTATTATAAAAATTATATTTAACCTTCTGATTTTTCAGCTTTTTCTGGGAATGTAATTCGTACGGAAAGTAATGATAAAGCATATACAAATGCTGGCGCGGCAATTCGCATCGCAGCATGGTTAATAGTTAAGAGCCAGAACAAATAAAAAGATATACAATAAAGATGTTGTCTATTATTTATAAAAAGAATTAGTGGTGTTATAAATAATATCAGAAGTCCAAAAACACCAAACATACCATGCTCAGCAAGCATTCTTGTTATTTCATTGTGAGAGGCGATTTCTGTTCCAGATTCTTTTCTCATTTCTTTCCCCATTCCTGCACCGACGCCCAAAATAGGATTATCTAAAAACAGCTTTATTTCTGAGTCCATGATCTCCTCACGCCCACTCAAATTACTTTTTTTATCCCTTCCTAAAGCATCTTTGTTTGCATAACGTTTTCCAATAAGTCCACTAGTCTGAATCGAGCTATATGTCCAAATCCCCATTCCCATTAAACCTGTTAAAATAAAGACTAATCCAAATTTCCCTTTTCCTTTTGTATTTGAAAATAAATACAACAAAAACAAAAGACAAACAATCATCACAATTCCCGTTATAACTCCACCTCTAGAAAAAGTTACAACTCCTCGATAACTTACAAACAATAAAAGACATGTATTTAAAACAATGTCTCTAATCGATTTTGAAAACAATGTAAGTTGAGTAAAAAAAACAAAAATTCCTAAACCTAAAATTGTTGAAACTTGATTTGGGCCAAATCCACCTGAAGTTTCAAAGTTAGAATCTGTTCCTGTCACTACATCTCTTACACTTGGATTATAAAGAAAAAGATAAACTGTTGTAGTTAAAATTGGCAGTCCCATTACAGAAAGAATCTTCTGAACAGAAGAAAATGGAATCCGTCTACTAAAAGTATATATTGAGCAAATCCCTAAACAAACTGGACCAGAAAGATTAAAAAACAATAATTTTTTCACATCGATATTAACATCATCAACAGTTGATGTCACTAGAATACAAGGAATAAGGAGAATCAAAAAAAACCAATAGATAAATGATAATGATGAAAAACTGCTATAAATCATACCTAAAAGCATGAAAAAAATCAGATTAAATTTTACATACTCATTATTAAAATTCCCCCCTGTCATTCGCAAAAAAACCTCTGCTCCTACCAGATATGCACAAACCAAAAGAACCTCATTATTTCGATTTCTAGTTTTTACCATCAAATAAAAACCAAATACGGGAATTGCAAAAGCATAAACTTTAGAAAGTACTGGTAAAATAAAAATTGCAAATGCAATAAATGCATGAATCAATAGTATAAGTGGATATGAAAGTTTAAAGTTTTTCATTTAATAACTAAATTGGTAAATAGAAACTAATTTATTAATAACAACATCCTCTGAATAATTTTCTATTACAAATCTTTCCAAACTTTCACTCATTTGCTGTCTGAATCTGATATTTTCAATCATTTTATTTAACTTTTCAGCAGCTTCATTTACTGAAGAAGGGTTAAATAACAATCCTGTTACCTCATTTTTTATAACTGATGAGCAATACCCCACATTTGTCGAGACCACTGGCAATGAATGAAGCGCATACTCTAATAATGTTACAGGAAATCCTTCATCAGTTGATGCTAATACTCCGATATTTGCTTGCGATAAAATGTGCGATATATCATTTTTTTCACCGTACAAAAATATATGATCTTTTAGAGAATTCGATTCTATAAAATCCTTTAAAACATTCGAATAATTATCATAATAATCCTTACCGATCAAATGCAAACTCCAACCTAATTCATTCAAATTTAAACTTAAAAACGCTTTCAGAATCAAAATATGGTTTTTAGGCCTTTTAAGGTTAGCCAAAAAAACAATTCTTTTGCCTTCAACACCATTTAATGCCGTAATAGGATTAGAAATATTATTTATGGACGCAAAATTAGGAATGAAAAATATTTGTGAACATTTCATATATTTCTTACTCCATTCTTCTAATTGCAGATTAACTACTAAAATGGAAGAAAAAAATACAGATAAAAATATCAAAACTCGATTTTCTTTATAAGATTGATTGGTTCTATTCCCATAATGGTCATGCCAAATGATTCTTATTTTGGGCAAAGTTAGTTTTACCAGAACTGCTATAAAAAATGAAGAACTATGTGCATGTATAATCTCTATTTTATTTTTAGCAATATATTTTCTTAACCGAAAAATTGCCGCTATATCAATCTGTCTTTTTTTCTGTAAAAAAAGATATTTAACCCCTACACCTAACTGTTGTTTCAAAGCTCCTTCTTTTCTAGTCGTCACAAGACCAGAAAACTCAATTTTCTTTGCCAGCGCATTTGCATAATTTACTGCCATGCGTTCAGCGCCACCAGCATCTAAGGAATCTATAATTTGTACAATTCTCATTGTTTACAGTAAATTTTTAATTTCTTTCTCAAAGAAATCTGTGGTATATATTTGCGACCAATACTGTGAAGCTTTGCTTTTTGTTATAAAAACATCTTTTTTGTCAAGTATTTCAATAATCTGAGCAAAATCCTTTTCAAGGTTCATTTCAAGTAAAATACCTCGCTGACCATAATCAAGCATAAACGGAACACATGAAACCTTTGTAGCAACAGGCACGCATCCCCAAAACATTCCTTCTGCAATAGCTTTTGGCCAGCCTTCACTTTTAGATGGCAATATTACAAAATGGCTTTTTTGGTATGCTTTTAAAACCACATTTTTATCTTGGTTTCCTTTCAAGAAAATGTAATCATCTAATTTATTTGCTTTAATATAAAGTTCTAGATTGTCTTTTTCAACTCCATTTCCATATAAATTCAAATTTGCTTTTCTACCGCTTTCCACTAATTTTTGTACTAATTTAATCGCATATAGAGGATCTTTACCAGTCACCAAACTGCCAACAAAAATAAATTCTACTACTTCATTTGATCTGTTTTCTTGAACAACTTCTTTTTCTTTTTCAGAATATGTTGCGGTAAAAAAAGGCTTGATATTTTTGGATTGATTTTCCCAATTTCCATAGACTAAAACCTGCATGTTTCGAGTTAGGAATGAATTACTTAAAATCCATTTTTGCAACTTATATGACAAAGGCTGTTTACTTTTAGGATCCCAATTGCCCGCATATTTAGCTGTTTTCTTTTTTCTTGGAAAAAAAATCTGCACTATACACCCAAGCAAACCAATGTTTCCAGGACACCTCAAATGAATATGATCACAATTATTCATTGCCTTAAACAATATAAAAAAATTATAAAAACTTAAAAAAAATGTAATTACAATCTCTTTAACTGACTTAAGATTAGTATCGAATAATTCATAATTTTTATTAAATCCAAAAGATATTTCAGAAATAAGAAGACCATTATCATTTTTCCAAACCGGACAACAAAAAACAATATCTGCGTATTTTGACCAAACTTCTAATTCTTTTACATACGGACTATATGCAAATGCTTTGTCTTCCTTATAAATAATAGGAGCGTTCGAAACAACTAATAATTTCATTAAATATAACCTTTTGAACCTTTTTGAGAAATCAAGACTGCTGGAACTCCTAATACAACTGAATCGTCAGGAAAAGAATCTTTCACCATTGAACATGCACCAACAACAACATTATTTCCCAAATTAATTTTACCTGCAATTACTGAATTTGCACCTACATAAACCTCATCTCCTAAAATTGGTGTCCCTCTATTATTATCTAGACCAGAAACTCCAATTGTTACCCCTTGCGAAATATTACAATTATTTCCTATTACAGTTTTTGAATTTATAATAATTCCTCCAAAATGGCCTATATAAAAAGAATGCCCAATTTTTGTCGAGTAAGGAATTGAAATTCCAGTAAAAATTTCAATGCTTTTTTGCCAAAATATAAGAATAGCCATAAAAGGAAATCTAAAAATTTTCCATTTAATCTTTATGTGAATAAAATGCGCAATTCTATGTTGAAAAATGGCCCAAAAACCTTGTGTCAGAAAAACGATGCTAAAAAAATGCCCACCATATTTCTGATATTTCTTATAGTCCGAAATTATTAACTGAAATAAATTCATTTATATTATTTTTTCTTCATCAGCATTGTTAGGTGCATACAGCTAAATAAAGCCGAATCTGAGGAATTAGAATTATTCCAATCCTCTTTATGCCATTTTATTCCAATTTTATTTTTCTTTTCGTTTGAAATAGGCAGTATGTTTACAAGGGCAATCCATTTAGATTTTCCCAATAGCCCTCTACGTTCAATTATATCAAAAGAATGCTGAAACAAATAAAATGTTTTTCTTGTAAATGGCCATTCCCAAGCTGCATCTGACTGAAAAGGTCTGTACAAAGTTCTTAAAACTTTAACTGGAAAACTTGTTTCAAGTGGATCATAACTTATAATTTCTCCTTCTGTTGCTAGTTTTTCGTTTAATTTATCAATTAAAATTGAAGTGTTTTCAAAATGATGTAGTACCCCATAAGCGTAAATCAAATCAAAATCTTTGGCCGTAAATTCATCTGAAAGAAAATCAATTGCTTTTGCCTCTGCATTTGGCAAATGTTTGATTCTTTCATTTAATTTAGAAATTGCCACATCGCTTAAATCAATACCCAGATACTCTTTTGCATTTTCTGCTAAATGCATTGACCAATAATTACCTGAAAAACAGCCTAAATCTAAAACTTTTTTTGAAGACAAATCACCAAACCATTCTTTATGCAAAACATATGCTTGATCTTGAACCCCGATATTTTTTTTAATTCGGTTTAAAAGTCCATTTCTGATCTTCGACCAAACACTCGTAGCAAAATTTTTCTTTTTATGATTATAAAATTCCTTTTGCTTAATATTAGTTTCTAAAATTGTTTCTTTTGTTTTCATTTCTCAATTTTTGGTTTTACAAATAACAAACTCCACCATCCGATTGTTCTCCCTATTGCTTCTGTAAAAGCTTCTTTTTTATTATTGGTTGTAAATGTATTAGTAAATCTGATTATTGTCAACAAAATAGTTATCGCGTTCCATTTAAAACGATCATTAAAATTTGGATTTGGATTCTTTACTCTCCAAACATACCATCCATTCCGAACGACCATTTTTCCATATTTATACTGATTTGGACGCCCCGAAGCGGCATGAAAATGATCTAATTTTGCCGCTGTATTTAAATATAGGTTTCCATTTTTTGAAACTCTGATTGTAAAATCGGCATCTTCATAAAGACCGTAACCCTCAAAATAAGTTGAAAAAGAAAACTTATCAAAGACCGATTTTCTAAAGGACGATACCCCTCCCATTAATTGTTCTACTAAATATATTTTATTGGTTGGTGGCAAAAATCCAACACTTCTTCCATGTGAAAAATTAGGTGAAAAACCGGGTGGGCAATCGCTGTCGAGCTTCATTTTTTTTCTCAGGACAAAACGGCTTCCATCGGTTCGTTTCCAGCCATCGAAATAAAATTCATTCTTTTTCGGAATATAATTCTCTGGTGTCTTTTCCCACTTTATTTCATTGCTGATATAACCTCCAACTCCAAGCGCATCAGGAAATATCTGATAGGTTTCTAATATTTTCTGAAAATATTCTGTTTCCAGAACTGTATCATCATCTAAAAAACAAACAATTTCGCTATCGTGATTTACGTTCTTAATCCCGAAATTTCTTTGTCTTGTAAGTCCGCGATTTTCATCATCAATTAAAAAGTACTTTAAATTTTTGAATTGATTCTGTTCTAGGACAACTTGAGTATCTTTATTTAGAGATCCATCAATAATTAAAATTTCATCTGGATAAATACTTTGCTTTTGAACCGACTGCAATAATTTCAGCAAGGGCTCTGGTCGCATATAGGTGCAAATAATTAAAGAAAACTTCATGATCTATCGATTAACTGATTTGCCCAGTATATACTTTTTTTCCATTCTCTTTGAAACTTAAAAAAATATTTAAACGGATTTTTTACTGGTTGCCTTCTGTAAGCTTTAATAAACAAAATTGTTTTGTAGCCAAGATGCTGCTCTTTAGTTTCATGCAACAATTTAAACAACGATATTGTTGGTGATGGCTTTGGCTTCACTAAATCTTGATTCCAAAGCAGTTCAGGTTTAGTCCTAAAACCACCTATTGGCGCTTTTAGATGTAAAATCTCAGGATGTGGAAAATAAAGCACATCAAAACCAGCATTACGCAATTGCATTCCAAAATCACTGTCCTCTCCATAACCAAATTCGAATCCCATTCGGAAGGAAACTTTTTCAAGTAATTTACTCAAAACAAAACTATTTCCAGAACCAAAAAAAGAAGCCTGATGTATGTGATTCATTGTTTTTATATCATTTGATGTCAAATAAGAGTTACTTGCAACAGCTGTCCCGTATTTTACACAATTTGAAAGCGTTTCTTTAATTAAATCAGCATTAAATTCATTATCATCATCATTTAAAAATACCCATTCGCTTTCAACTTCTGCTAAGGCCAAATTTCGTGCATTGCATGCGCCCGCCTGATGTGTAAAAATATGTTTAATTACAAAAGGCCATTCTCTATTAGTTAAATAATCAAGTTCAGAAGTACTTTCAGGATTTGGATTTTGCTCTACAATGATTACCTTTTTTGGCAATTGAGTCTGAACAGATAAATCTTTTAAAACATTGAACAAATATTCTTTTCTTCCGATGGTTGGAATAATTACGTCAATTGTTCCCGTATCAAGTACTTTCTTATTTGACTGTACTGCAATATTTTCCAACACATCTTTTTTTATTTTCCTTCTGTTATATAAGAAACAAAATATAAGCGGCAATAGAGCTAAACGTTTTTCATAAAGAAATAAATTCAAAAACAATAAGAATACCCAACGTGTTCTATAATGTTGTTTTACAAAACGAAATAGAACAAATCTATTGGCACCAGTTTTTTCAATTGTAGAGTGTTTTTTCAGCAATAAAGGCTCAGAATAGCATAAAAGCCCTAATGGCATACATAGTTTAGCAATCGAACTCAAATAATAATCAAAATTGTGATCTTGTTTGATTTTATCTTTAATCATCAATAAAGATTTAGCATGAATAGTTCCAACTGTACTACTCATTTGCCAAGTTGGATATGTTACTTCTTTATTCACTTTGATAAATACAGATTCATCGACATATCCAATTTCGTTGCCAAAAAAACCAAAGGTATTTGGATCATAACTTAGCATCATTTTGTCATGATGAAAAGCATTATTTAAACTATCAAGATCTAGTAGTTTTTCAAATTTTTGATCACACCAAACTATTTTTGATTCTGGATATTTTATAGCCGTTTCTATTAGAACTGATGATATAGTGCCTTTTTTATTAAAAGACAAAATTTCATTTGTCAGCGCATCAATTTTAACGACCTTATGATGATCATGGTAGATTACTATCACAGCGTAACTATTATCTTATTATAAAACTCAATATTTTTTTTGGCCAGAACTTCAATATCAAAAAATTCTTCGACTTTTTTTCTAGCTTCTTTTCCTGCTTTAAGACATAAAGTCTCATCTTCTAAAAACTCACTTATTCGTTCTGCATACAATCCATGATCTTTAGGATCCACCAAAAAACCATTTGTTCCATTATTAATCATTTCACTTGCCCAACCAACATCTGAAGCAACAATTGGTTTTTCTAATGCCATTGCTTCAAGCCACGAAACTGGAAAAGCTTCAGCAAAAGAAGGGAACACACATATTCTTGACTGTTGGATTTTTTCTTTTATTTCGTTATAAGGAACTCCTCCAAGATATTCCACATTTTTTAATGCTTTTTCAGAAAAGAGATCTTGCATCATTGCCCAAGTTGACGAATTTCCAGAAATAATATCTGGAACATCTTTTCCAACTAAAATTAATTTTGCTGCAGCATTACGCTCTACAACCTTATTAAAAATCAATGGCAATTCTAAAAGTCCTTTTTTACGAATAAGGCTTCCAAAATACAAAATGTTTAGACTTACCTTGTCATTTTGTATATTCGTGTGAAAAAGTTTCGAATCGATAGGGTTTGGGATAATTCCGAATTTCTTATTTAAACCAAAAACAGAATTCGTTTTATCTGCTGTAAACTGGCTTACCGATAATAGTGCATCGGCATTTTGTAATGCTCTTTTTTCATGAAACTTATTCCTCCATTTGACAGGGCGATTATCTAAATGGCAGAAATAAGTATCCGAACCGTTTAATCTAATTATTAGCGGACATTTTTTTGGCTTAATAAAAGAGGTAATTCCTGTCCAGTCTGTTGCCTCAACAATATCTATTTCTTTTTTAGAATATAAGTCATTAATAATTCGTTCCAGTTTTTTTCTAGTAAACCACCATGACAATCCTTTAACTTTAACATTCTTGATTTGCTGAATTAAAACACCATTATCATCAAAAAAATTATCTTCCTTTTGTCCGTAAACAAGTACTCGCACCGAAACGCCTTGTGCTAAAAGTCCTATTGCCAAGTTTTTGATACTGGTTCCTAAACCTCCTGAAATGCCTGTTTTTGCATGTGGATATTCTGGTGTTAAAAAAGCAACTTTCATAGTCTTATTTTTTGAAAAAATCTTTTAAAATTCTTGCAGTAAAAAGCTTCGCTCCTTCATCTGTCATATGTCCACATGATGAAAAGTACTTATTCTCAATAACGACATTTTCGTAATTATGAATTTCAGGATATGCTTTTTTCACCTTTTCAAAATAATTCATTCCAACTACGTTTTCGCACATTGGCGTCATTACTGCAATAAAATTTATGTTATTCGCTTTACAGATGCTTTTTATTTCTTCATAATATTTATTGTGAGGAAGCGGATTTAAATTGACAATATTATTTTTCATATTGCCATTTTTATGCTTCTGCAAAGGATAATATCCTAAATTATCTAAAGTATTAGTAGTTTCATTTGTTGCGATTTTATACACTTCTCTAAAACCAATTTTTGAGTCATACTTTATATATCTATAAAATGGAATATAATACAGTTCATTAAAATTTTCCTGTATTTCAAAATGTTTTTTTATAACCTCTGAATTATGTATATAAGGCAAAAATTTTGCAGACACTCCTTCCGATTCTTTATCATTAGAAAGATTTAAGTCGGCTTCCAGAATTACATTTTTAATTACATATTTTCTTTCAATCATTAATTTCAGCATTAAAGATGCTTCAAACAAATGTCCGCCACTCATGCCGTAATTAAATGCTTTTAATCCTTTGTCTTCAAACATTTGCGATACAAAATGATTGTTTGCTCTAGAAGAACCTAAAATTACCACATCATAATTTTGAGCACTTGAATTAAAAACAGTTTCTATTTTACCTCTGTTCTTAGATTTCAAAAAAACATAAGTGTAAAGTCCATCTAAAGCAATCGCAATTAAAATTACGATCAGAAGAATTTTTGCTGTATAAATTAAAAACTTCTTCATTAAAACTGAAAATATATAAATTCTTTATAATCAGAATAGGTTCCAAAGGCAATAATAGCGGTAATTGCTAGTGCAATTTTCAGGAGGCTTTTCTTGCCTGAAATTGGCTCCACTTTATCACGACTGTACCATTCTACTAATACAAATAATCCTATCAATAAGAGCAATTCGTAACTATATCTTTCATTATCCAGATATTGAAATTTAAAGTCTCGATTCGTAATAATTCGTTTCAAATATAAAACTGCATCTGTTATTGTTTTTGCTCTAAAAAACACCCAAGCAATACAGGTCAATGCAAATGTGTACAAAATACTTAGTACGACTTTAAGCGAATCAAAATTAAATTGAAGCTGAACAACATCCATATTATTTCGATTGCTTTTTGACAACAACAAAGGCAAAAAGTAAATAGCATTTATTAGTCCCCAAACGACATACGTCCAATTGGCACCATGCCAAAAACCACTGACAAGGAAAATGATAAATGTATTTCTGATTTTCATCCAAAGCCCGCCTTTGCTTCCACCCAACGGAATATAAAGATAATCTCGAAACCAAGAAGAAAGCGAAATATGCCAACGACGCCAAAACTCTGCAATATCTCTTGAAAAATAAGGATAATTGAAATTTCGCAATAAATCCAACCCGAATAATTTTGAAACTCCTAACGCAATATCTGAATATCCCGAGAAGTCGCCATAAATTTGAAATGCAAAATAAACGGCGCCCAAAATCAATGAAAATGAATTCATTGATGTATAATTATCAAAAATGGCATTAGCATAAGTAGCACAGGTATCCGCAATGACTACTTTTTTGACTAAACCCCAAATGATTTGATAAACACCATCTTTTGCTTTTTCCAAATCAAACTCTCTTTTGACTTTCACTTCTGGCAATAAATGAGTTGCTCTTTCAATTGGCCCTGCAACCAAAAGTGGAAAATAGCTAACGAAAAGCGAATAGTCAATAAAATTATATTCGGCCTTGATTCTTTTGTAATAGATATCAATTACATACGAAAGTCCATGAAAAGTATAAAATGAAATCCCAACGGGCAATATCACTTTCAATAAAATAGGACTTGCCTTAAATCCTAGTGTATTTAATAAATCAGCAAATGAAACAGCAAAAAAGTTATAGTATTTAAAAATCCCTAAAAATCCCAGATTGACCACAATGCTTAACCAAAACCAGAATCTTCGGTTGTTTTCAGATTTTCCTTTTTCAATTTGAATCCCAGTATAATAATCCAAAAATGTTGAGAAAACCAGTAAAAACAAAAATCTCCAATCCCAACAAGAATAAAAATAGTAACTGGCAACAATTAATAAAGCATTTTGCGTGCTCTTGGTTTTATTGAAAACAAACCAATACAAGAAAAAAACAATCGGTAAAAAAATAGCGAATGCTAATGAATTAAAAAACATTTAAGGTATTTCTAAATTTTAAAATTTGTTGCTTTTTAGCAATTGGAAATGATCTTCTATCATTTTTGGCAAAGAAAAGGAATTGGCAATTAATTCCCGTGTATTTATAGATATCTTTTTGTTGCCTAAATACACATCTTCCAAGATTTGAGTTAAAGCTTTTATGTCTTTAGCTTCAATAATGTATCCATTTTTTTCATTTGTTATAACTTCAGCATTACCGCCAACATTTGTCGTAATAACAGGAACATTTGCAGCCAGACTTTCTAAAATGGATAAACTAAAACATTCCATGTGCGTGGGCTGTAACATGTAATCGTAGAGAAAAAATATTTCATTCAAATTGCCTTTACTTCCTTTAAAAGAAAAGCAATTTTTAAGGGAATTTCGTTCAACTCTTTCCTGCAATTGATTTTTATAAGGCCCGTCACCATAGACATCAATCTTTATGTCTTTTTTTATTTCTTCTGAAAGAAATGCTACCGCATCAATTAAATCCTGAATTCCTTTTGATTCTCTTAAATGCGATGCGACTAAAAAAGTTGGTTTTAGAGTATTCCTATTTTCTCGCACTAAAATTTTATCAATAACAACTCCATTATAAATTGTTTTGGTTTTAGATTTTAAATGACTCCCAAAATCTTTTAAGATCTCATTTACTGTATAATCTGAAACTCCGATGAAGAGATCAATATTTTTTGAATAAAAAAGTCCCTTTACTTTTTTATTCATTCTCTTTTTAAACGAATAGCCGTTTAAAGGTCTTGGATTATGATCGACAGCAATAATTTTTGCCTTAGATATTTTTTTTATTTTAGAAAAGAATGGTGTACAAAGTTCAACAAAATGAGTAATTATATGAGAATAATTGGATTTATCCTTTTCAAGGAATTTCAAAAAACTGTTTTCTAAACTTAATTCTCCAGCTTTATGAATTGTTAATTCAGAATAATTTCCATGGTCCGAAATATTTGGAAAAAACCAATCAATTTCAATATTATTTTCTTTGCATTTTTTATCAAAATCCCAGAAAAAATAATCCATACCTCCTACTCGTTGTGGAAGCAATTCATAATTACAAATTATAGCTATTTTATTAATCATTGAAAAATGCTAATGTTGAAGCAATTCTTTTGCTGGTTCCTTCTAAAGACTGTCCAATCTGAAGTTCAATCATTTTTTTCCTTTCCTGTTCTCTTTCATTAGGATTGTTCAATGCCTGATTGATTTGTGCAATAAGTTCTTTTTTATCTTTAGAAATTGTTACTGCTTTCCCGTCAATAACTTTTTTATAGTGATCATAATTTAAAAACCTTTGATCGTTATATAAACCATTTTCTAGATTTCCAAAAACAGTATTAATTACGGGCTTATTAAAAAGCATAAAATCCAAACTCATTGTTGAACACATATTGATACTTAGATCTGCATTTTCTAACAACGCTCTTAAATCTATAATGTCTTCCTCGCTTGGAATTCGTTGTGACCAGCTTTCTTGATGATTTTCTCTTGTTAAGACCCATTTTGGTACATTCCAAATAATCTCTGGAAATTCATCTCGAATATCTTTGAATCTGCTGTCATCTTCTGCTGGGCTTGTTCTAACTAAAAGTTGTGCATCACAATTTATTTCTTTATTTCGGATAGCCTCAATAATTGTTTTTATAACTAAAGGATCGTTAGGACCTATTGAAACATCTGCACAACTGAAACAGATTATCTTTTTACTGCCATCAAGTTTAAATTTTGCGAAAAATTGCTCTTTTGAAGATTTATACTTATCCAACACATAAGGTTCAAATTGCGGTGCACCTACAATCTGAACATCTTTTTCTTGAACATTTGGATAAAAATAAAGCAACTCTTCCTTCATTAATTTACTCCAAACTAAAAATTTGTCAAACGTTCCCAACATCCTTCCTTTTGAAGCCAAATTATCCCAACTAAAAATAAAAGTACTTGTAGGGATTTTTAGTTTAATAGCCGCATATAAAAATGGTGCCAAATAAGGAGGGCGCTGATGCGTAAAAAAAACGTGAGAAGGTCTATCCTCCTTCAACATTTCAATGTATTCTTTAGTGATTTTATTTTTAGAAAACGATAAAAACTGAAGTTGTTCTGCAAACAAAATACTTGAATTTGAGTTTACATATTTTGTGAAAAAATAAATTCCTTTGATAATTAATGAACGAGCAGTATTTTTTTTAGGATAACCCGAAACTAAATTATCGTTCATTCCATGAAACTTTTTATATTTCTGTAAATGCCCTAATTCCTTCCATTTTCTGAATATCCATGTTTTTTTCTTTTCAGTAAAGACTGGCAATTCTTTTATTTCTAAATTAAATCGCCCTAGATCCTTATAGCAACTTTCTGGCAAACCTGAATAAATGACAATTTTATCAAATTGCGACATTGCCTCTGAAATGAAATTACTCATTACAAAATTTCTGAATCCAACCCCATCTGTTATTACTATTCCTAACTTTTTCATTTAAAATCTAAAAATGCTTTTTATTCTTTTTTTAATTTGTTTTTTCTTTTGGTAATGCCAAAATTTCACATTAACAAAAAACTCATAAATGCTTCCTTTTATAATTAAAGTCCAATATTTTTTATCAAAACTAAACTTATCATCATCAAAACCAATCCATCTTTCTGGGAAATAATCACATTCATTATTTTGCTTTGCAAATTCACCTCTAAAATTTTTGATGGGCCTAATGATTTTTGATTCATTCTTTTCTCCCAGCCATGCAATCCACCATGAAAAAGTTGAGTTACTAATTATAAAATCATTGCATTTTGATCCGAGAGCAAGCTGTTCAATTGCTGTTAAATCATCTAAAAAAAAACTGTTTTCTAGAAATGAAAAATGATACTTGCAATATTCTAAATCATCACTTGTAAAAATTAAATTTCGATCTTTCCAATCTGGAAAATTTTCGATCAGCGCTTTAAAATAAAAGGAGTATGACAATTGAAAATAAAAGGGATGATTAACAAAATCTCCTCTTCTAACTGATATAAGGATATTCTTTTTATCAAAAAGAATACTATATTTTAAATATAAATCTTGACTGAAATTGGCAAATTGAAAAACCTTCTTAGTCTTCTCACGATTAAAATATTTTTCGGATTGAAGCCAACCGCTTAAATCGTAATTTCCCGAACCTAAATCCCAATCGTAATAGTTAAATGATTTTTCATTTATTACTTGAAAGCTTTCATCTGGAGTAGAAACCTGAAATTGATTCTCAAAATAGTTGGCATATTCCCAATTTGGAAAAAAATATTCATGACCATACTTATCAGCAATTCCAATGGTCGAGGCAATTTGAAAAAGCTGATTTCCTAAATTTCCTTTTTTTCCAAGTTTAGAAAATGTAATCATTTAAATTTATTTAATCAAAAATCTCTAAATTGCTTTTGATGGTTTAATTGCCAAATGCTATCTTTTTGAAGACATTTCAAAAATAAGTCATTACTATTTCCTTGCCCGAAATCATCTTGAACAACTTGTACTTTATGAGAATCTATTAAAGAAAGAGATTTATTAATACTGTCTTCAGCGTAATCTGAATTTATAATATCACCATGAAGCGCTCTATTTTGCTGACGAGTTCCAATATTGATAATTGGAATTCCGTAATACGGAGCCTCTCTGATTCCAGCACTACTGTTTCCTATAATAAACTGGCTATTTTTTAATAAAGTCAGAAAGTATTCGAAGCGTAATGATGGAAAAATTCTAAATCTTGGATTTTCTCTTAACTTCTCGTAAGCCTCTATTATGTATTGGCTTCCTAGATCATTATTTGGGAAAATCACTATATAATTATGATTGTCATGTAATAGCGAGTTAACAAACGCATCTGCGTACTGTTGCATTTCCTTAATTTCGGTGGTGACAGGATGGAACATTACGATAGCATATTTCTCAAAATCAATTTTATAATATGATTTTGCTACAGCCAACTCTGGTAATTGATCAGAAAACATAATATCAATATCTGGCGAACCTATCTCAAAAACAGACTCTTTTATTTCCCCCATTTGGATGAGTCTTTTTGCTGCTTGCTTATTTGAGACAAAATGAACATGACTTAGTTTACTAACGCTATGACGAATTAATTCATCTACAGTTCCAGATACTTCTCCACCTTCAATATGGGATACCAAAATATTGTTGAGCGATCCTACAATTGCTCCTGCCAGTGTTTCGACACGATCACCGTGTACGACAATCATATCGGGATTTATTTCTTTACAATAGTTTGACAATCCTTCAATTGTTTTCGCTAAGGTTAAATCCATTGTCGTTTCATGCGTGTGATTCTCGAAAGTGAATACATTCTTAAAATTACAACGCTCGATTTCAATTAAAGTATAACCATAGATTTCCTGCAAATGCATTCCGGTCACAAATACAAAGACTTCAAATTCTGGTTGATTTTCCAGAATTGAGATCAATGATTTTATTTTGCCGAAATCAGCACGTGTCCCGGTAAGGAAAAGAATTTTTTTTGTTAGATTACTCAAAATCAGAAAAATCTAATTGCTCATCATTTTCAATATTTCTTGTCGCTTTTTTGCCTAAAACCTCATCAAATTTCTCTGCTAAAATTTTGCCAGTTCCAGGACGTTTTACCCAAATATTTTCTTTAGTAAAAACTTCTCCTTTTTTAATTGGGGAAATAGCGCAAACAGTTGCAAATGCAAAGTCAATTGTTACTTGCTCTTCTAATGCAGGTTTTTTAGTTCCTCCTCTCATTAATGCAATTTCGGCACTTGAAATAATTAATTCCTGGCATGCTGTCTCATCCATACTGCAAACAATATCTGGACCAGTTCTCTGCATGTGATCTGTAAAATGCCTTTCAAGAATACTTGCACCAAGAGCAACAGCCCCTAAACATGCATTATTGTTTAAGGTATGGTCACTTAAACCAAACACCTTATCTGGAAACGCTTCATGCAATTCTACCATTGCACCATAACGCACTAAATGTATTGGGGTAGGATATAAATTTGTAGTATGCAAAATTGCTACTGGAATATTGTGTTTGTCAAAGATAGCAAGAGCTTTGCCTACACTTTCAATAGTATTCATTCCTGTGCTAAGAATCACTGGTTTGCCAAAAGAAGCAATATGTTCTAATAACGGATAATTATTACATTCTCCTGAACCAATTTTATATGCTGGAATATCAAACTTTTTTAATCTTTCGGCGGCGGCACGCGAGAATGGTGTTGAAATAAAAATCATGCCTTGACTTTCTACATAATTTTTGAGTTCTAATTCTTCGGCTTCATTTAAAGAACAACGTTCCATGATTTCGTAAATAGAAACATCTGCATTTCCTGGAACTACTTTTTTGGCAGCGCCAGACATTTCATCTTCAACAATATGTGTTTGATGTTTAACAACCTCAACTCCTGCTCGTTTTGCTGCATCAACCATTTCTTTGGCTACTTGCAAAGAGCCTTCGTGATTAATTCCGATTTCGGCAATAATCAAGGGTGGAAAATCTGGTCCAATTTTTCTTCCTGCAATTTCAATATATGGGTTCATAAAGTAGGTTATGAATTAGGGGTTTATATGTTTTTGGTATAAATATTCGGCATACTCAAAATCATCTTTTGTGTCGATATCTACATCGGCAAAAATATGATTAATCTTGAATGGAAAAGCATTTTCTGAAATAATTATATCATCAAGTATTAAATTGGCTTTTGTAATGTACAGTAGTCCATTTTCATAAAACAAGGGCTCTAAATCTTGGCTTCTTTGACCAATCTTGTAATTGAAAGGAATAAATTTATTATTTTCAATTTTGCCAAATTTTTGGTGATTCTGAGAAACTGCAAATAAACTATCGCAATTTTGATCAATAAATAAATCAAAAGCCTCTTTTAATAAATTTTGCGGCCTCAAAGGATTTGTAGCCTGTAGTAAAACTATATTTTCAACTTTGTCTTCAATTTGTTCCAAAACATTTTTCAACGCCGAAACCGTTGGCTCTAAATCACCTGAAATATCTAATGGTCGGTCAATTACTTTTGCTCCAAATTCCAGTGCCACCTTTTTGATTTCATCGTCATCAGTCGAAACATAAATATCATCAATAATTGCATTATTGGCTTTTGCGTATAAAATACTATGTGCAATAAGCGGAATTCCGCCTAATGAAAGAATATTTTTTTGAGGCAAACGTTTCGATCCTCCGCGAGCTGGAATTATCACTATAGTCTTCAACATTTTTACTAACGTTATTTATTTATAAAATGCACTTGACAAATTGCCATTTTCATCTACTTTCCATGAACTTGAATCACTAGCGCTTTTTTTATAAAATTCTTGTTCATTTGTTAAGTTAGCTGGATCAATATACCATCCAAAATGTTTTGCCATATAAGGATACTTAGATCTTAATCCTGTATAAAAAAACTTCCTGCTTCTTAATTTTGGCCTATATAAAGCAAAAGTTGTATCGATATCTGCAAAGAAATGTCCTTCACTCGTTTTCATCTTCCAAAATCGACTTTCCCAATTCAAAATCTTTTGTTTCGCTGGATTATAATCTGGAATATCATCTATTTTTAAACTGAAACCAACTTTATATCTTGTATTTGATTTTATTAGCAAATCTAAAAAAACTTTTAAAAAGTCATTTGGGCAATCTATTATTGGAAGTACATCTGGGTCTGTTATTACATAGTATCCCTTTGAAAATTTTTTAAAGAAAATATCTTTTTCCCAAAAAACCATGTGTCCATCATTATTATCATTAAACATTACATTAACATCATTGCTAATGATTTTGTAATAACTCAAAAGTGGCGGATAATTTGAATTATTGTCAATAACATGAAGATTTTTGTAATCGTTTTCAAGTAGGTAATCTAATAATAATTTTAAAGTTTCTAATTGATTATAATTGACAATTATGATTGGTATTGTTTTGAAATCTATTAACTGTTTTTTGACGGTCTTACTAAATTTTGCATATAAATAAGTAATTAAAAACACTCGAACTCTAATTTCTAGTCGATAAAACAGATATCGGACGCGTCTGTATAGGGCAATATTTTTCAATCTCACGGTTTTATTTAGGTTGCCAATATATTTTTGTTTCAGTCAAATCGTTAAATTTTTTAAACTCAGACATTTTTAAACGATTTGATTGTTTCCATAATTTTGGAAAATTAAACATAACGTCGCCTAGCGCCTGCAAAATAGCAAAGACAGCTTTAACATCTCCTTTTAAAACCTTCTTTTTAATTTGCACCCATAGGGTATAAACAAGCTTTCTAGGAATTTGATTTATTGGATAAAACAAAAAATACAAATACCAACCAGCTCTTAAGGAACGCCTTAAACGAATTTGATAATCATTTTGTTTCCTGCGTGATTTTACATCCACGCGATGATGAACTAAAATCGTTGGCAGATATTGAATTTCCCAGTCCTTTTTAAATAATTGAAATGCAGCAAAATCTTCTTCACCATAAAAAACAAACCAATCGGGATAATCCGGAATATCCTGCCATGCTTTCATATTCCAAATATGACCACATCCAACAAATCCTTTTGTTCTCTCCACAGTTTCGTGTGTAAATGTTGTTTTAGGAAATTCTTGCCCCCAAAATATACTGCAAGCAATGACTCCACATTTTGGATTAGAAATAAAATGTTGCTCTATATTTTCAAGTACATTTTCAGATTCAAAATGAGCGTCATCATCGAGCGAAATTGCATATTTTGCTGCCGTATAATTCAACATTTTATTGCGGCAATATATCAATCCTTTAGAAATGTGATTTCTAAATAAAATTATATCGGGATAATGCTCTTGGATAAATGAACTAGTTTCGTCATTAGACCCATCATCGAAAATGATACATTCTACATCACTTCGAAGCAATAAATGGTGAATTTTAACTAAAGTAAACTTTAGATCTGAAAGTCGATTTTTAGTCGTGATAAGAATTGAAAAAATCGGCTTATTCTTTTCCATACATTAGAGAAAATACTTTTTTAATAAATCGCTTTCTCGCATGGTACAATTTGTAGCTTATTTTAGAATTAAACAAATCACGCGATATTGAAAAATCTGATTCATTTTTCAGAACTTCACTGTTTTTGTTAGCATTAATATTAGTTTCCTGTACTTTAATCATCCAATCTTCTAACTTATTTCCAATATGGAATGCATAGTTATTTAAAGTTGCCAATCTAAGCTTACCTGCTTTATCTACCGGAACGTCTACATAATTATGCTCTGAATTCCCGCCCACAAGAGTCAGAGAAGGATTTGATGGAGATACTGTAAATAGAATATCTCTGTCAATTGTTAATACTTGATGGGCACTGCCAATAATTGCTTTCACTCCATTGCTTTCTAAAACTGGCCATTTTTTATTCTTATCTGTTTCTAGTTCCCAATTTATACTTGACAAAAATTTATTATAATTTTCAAGGTTTTCAGGCAACGAAACAAAGCTAAATTTAACCCTTCTAAGTAAAATTTGCTTCAATGTAGAACTTGTACCTGCATATAAACCTGTACGAATTGGAATTGGAGAAACTGAACCTACATTTTTAAAAGAAGAAAAAATTTCCTCAACTTTTTCTTGCCAGCCATCTACAAATAATATATCGGCGTCGGTAAGTGTGATATATTTTTCTCTTACCCCTCGAGCTGCCCCAATTTGTGCATCTATCTTACCAATATTTACATTATGAGAAATAACTGTATCTATCTTTTTATCACGATAATACAATTCCAATAGCTCCCCAACCTTACTATAAGATCCGTTATTGACAACAGTTATTGCAATATTTGAATTTGTTGTTGAAATCAATGAATCCAAGCAAGTTTTAAATACATCAAAAGAATCCTTGTAAAACCCTTCCTCATTAGGAATATATACAACTATAATTATCCTATGATGAGTATTTAATATTACTTTTTTTTCCTCTTTTTGAGGATTCATTCCTATTCTCATTTTTATATTTTAAATTTCTATTAATAAGTCAAAACAATATCAAAAAAATTGCATCAGATTATTTTGAAACTCCTCAATTGAAAAATAATCTCCAAAAGGATTTTCATGTTTTGAATTTGAAAAATCAAGTATTATATTTTGTAGTTTTTCTTTTATTTCAATTGAATTATTTGAAGTCGCAATATATTTATCGTTCTTAATTATTTTACGCAATTCACACTCAATAGGCAACAGCGCAAAAACTGGCTTATTTAGTGATGCCACAAATGGAGCCTTTCCTAGCAATATATTGCTGTAGTTTAAATAACTTTCAAGAAGTAATATTATGTCTGCTTCATTTTGTTGTTCATTTGCTGAATTAGAAAAATCTAAGCCTTCTAAAATATGTATATTACTACATTCTTTATATTTATTTTTTAATCGATTGGTTTCAGAACTTTTTAATCTAAAAACGATTTCTGCATTTTCTTTAAAAAAATCATTTTCAGAACATAATTGTGCAAAAACATCCAATAAAATATCGACATTTCGTCCAAATTGCAGTCCTCCATGGTATGATATTGAAATAGCCTTTTGTTTTTTTCGCACTACCGAATTATCTAACAATTCAAAAGCACTGGAGTCATATTGATGTGGTAAATTATAAAACCTTTTATGATTGCCGTAAATAATTTGTAAATCCTTGGCTAATAATGATGATGGTGCCATACAAATTCTAGATGCCTGCACTATTTTATACATTTCCTGAAAATCCAAAAGTTCACGTTTCGTTAGATTTTTATTGGAACTTGTATCAAAGAAAAATGGATAAGGATCATGAAAATTAATAATCGCTTCTTTTAATATAGGCAAATCTTTTGAGGCTAAAATGGTTTCATATTCTAAACCTGAACTTCTTATAAAAATCTTATCATAATCTTTGTACGATATAGCCGCAATTCTTTTCTTAAATTGATTTAAGTAATGTGTCTTATAAATTGATTTAGTGAACAGTCTTCGATAAATTGCATTTGATAATTTGATATATAAAGGAGGTTTTCGTTTTATCAAATATTCTGATATAGAGTTTGCTTTGAGTAATTCTTTCTGATAGTCGTGATGATAACCCATAAAATAATGAAGGTCAATTGTAGCTTCTGGATACAACTTTCGCAATCTTGCAATAAAGGATCTCGAAACTATTCCTTCACTTGTCCCAGACACTCTTAAGTCTTGAACTATCACTAAAAATTTCATTGAATACTGTTTTTTATTTTCTTAAACAAAGGCAAAAATCTTGAAAACTGATGAAAAACAAGATATAACCAAATTAGCTTGATCCATCTTATAGGCGTTTTTTTATTATTTAATTGTACTTTTTCAATTCTATCAAAAAGTGTATCGGTCAACTCTTTCGGATATTGCTTTCCATAGTTTGAAATCAAATGATAATAAAATTGAAACCAAGCCATGTTTTTTTCAATTGAATCTTCCTGGCTCGTAATATTTTTACCACTCAATCTAAAATATACTAAAGCATTATTTATGGTAAAGATATTTCTCCCTTTTGAAAACTCTACGACTCCGAGAGTATCAGTGGACCAAGCTAATGGAAAATCTTTAAATTTTATAGTGTCTACTATCTTTTTTTTAAAAACATATTCACTTAATGAACTTCTAGTACCACCTTTGAATTTACGTATTAAAAAATCTGTTGCTTTTTCTATTTTTGGATGCTCATAAATGTTTGAAATTGCAGTATCATTTTCGTCAATAATTTGTGTAGCAAAACGCACTACAGAAACATCCAGACTTTCTATTTCTTTTAAATTATTATAAAAAACTTCTATACAGTTATTTGCTAAAACATCATCATCTCCTAAAATCATGATCCATTCCTCATCTGCACAAAAATCGATACATCTGTTCCATTGTCTGACTAACGATTTTCTTCCTAAATTTTGCTCAAATCTATGATAAATAAAATCAAATCTGTTTATATATTTTTCTAATAACAAATTTGGATAATTCGGACTTGCATCGTCACCAATATATACCTTAAATTGTTTATTCGTTTGGTTTGCTAACGATTTTAAAGTTTCTTCGAAGAAATCAATCTTATAGTATGGAATAACTATAGCTAACATAGAATCAAACTTGACTATTTAGATTTTAATTTTAAAATGGTAGGAAAAAAATGTTTAGCTAACTTCAAAACTCTCATTTTTTTCAAGACTTTTTTAATTAATAGACCTGTTTGATAAGTATTTGACTCTTTAGTAATTCGCAATCTATATTTTAAAGAAGTATTTGCGCGATAAAATCTAGAGATGAGCAAAACAGAAAAATTAAAATATTCTTCCTCCGTCAAAAAAAATTTAAAATGCTCATACGCTTTTATAAAATCCGGAAGCATATCTTTTGTCTTTGTCATGCTCGCTGAATTTATTCTATAAAAAGCCAAGGTCTCGTTTATAAAAATTCCTTTGCAATTATTATGAAATAAACTTACCCACATTACCCAATCTTCTTTGGATTTCAAATGTTCAGGAAACCTAAATTTATTAAATAATGAAGAATCAAATAAGGCACAGTGAATTGGAATGGTGAAAGATTCATCCCAATTGTATAGCAAATTTTCAAAACTTAGTACTTCTGCGTTCAAATTACAATAGGGCTCCGATGTATTATTGATATTATCAGTAAACATTCTAAAGTTTGAAACGACAACTTTTACATCCGTATTTTTAGACGATTTTAATTCATTTAAGGATTTTTCAAATTTTGTTTTCTCAATGCAATCATCAGAATCTAAAAACTGAATAAAATCACCTTTGACATTTTCCAAACCAAGATTCCTTGCACTGCTCAATCCTCCATTTTCTTTATCAAAATACTTATATCGACTGTCTTTTTTAATCCAATTTTCAGCAATTTCTTTTGTATTGTCTTTGCTTCCATCATTTACAATAATGCATTCCCAATTGGCATAAGTTTGATTAAAGACCGAAAGTAGAGTTTCGTCTAAAAATTGGCCCTGATTATAGCATGGGACTATTATTGAAATTAAATTATTACTCATTTAATAAAATTAGTTTTTACAACATCTATATCCGACCCATTAATACTAATATCAAACTTTTAAATTTTAATTTTAATTTGTGTAAAGGACAAGCAAAAAAAGCTTTACCTAAAAAATAAAATTTAAGCGTATTTTTCTTTGAACATTTTAAAAGAACAAACCTTGAAAAATAATAATCAGAACGAATAACTTTTATTTGTTTATGTGTAAAGTTATTAACTCCTAATTTTTGTTTTCTTCTTCTGTGATATGCTTCATTTATTGCATAAAAATGCCAGTACTTTGCTTTATACGAATTTTCATTGCATGAAATACTATCCTGATGAATTCTATATCGATACAACACTTGGTTTATAAACAAATGTTTACCCTGTTCTTCAAGCTTAAAATATAAATCTTGATCTACAGCTCTTTTCATTTTAGGATCAATTCTAATAGACTTCAAATAAAAACTATTTTTAAAAGTCGCAAAGTGAGTGAATGCACCACGTCCATAAGTGAGATATGATTTTCCAGAAGGCAAAGAAGAACCTTGACTACTTGCTTCTTTAAAATTCATTTCTAAATCTACAAACTCATATTTTGAGGTAATTATGGCAACTTCATTATTTAAACAATGTGCTTCTGACATAATCGCTATCGCGTCTGTTGTTAAAGCGTCGTCAGGATCTAGAAAACCAGAAATTTTTCCGTTTGCTAACTGTGCACATTTGTTTTTTGTGTAGCCACAGCCTTTATTTTCTTCATTTATAAATAACTTAAAACGTTTATCCTCTCCAATTAGTTGCTTTATTATTTCTATTGAATTGTCTGTAGAAGCATCATCAACAATAATTGCTTCCCAATTAGTATAACTTTGATTAATTATACTAGCATAACAGTCCTTAAAAAAATGCCCGTTATTATAATTAGCAATTAAAATTGAGAAAAGAGGTTTATTCATATCCGACAACATTAGTTTAAGAATGTAGGATTAGACGTTTTACTTTCATTTCTTCTACTTATTACATTTTTTTTATCCAAGTTATTTAGCGTTTTCATTTGCAAAATAATTTTTGAAAAAAGTTTAAATCTAAATGACAATATAGCTTTTAGAGCAAATCCTAATAGCTTTTTGTTTTCCGATTGAAATGAAAAATGCTCATATGGGTCTGAAGCTTTTAATATAATTCTTCGTTTATAAACCTGTTGTGAGTCTGCATAATAAATATTTTCACTACGGTCTTCTCTATCGTGAAATAACTTTACCGTAGCTAGAATTCCTATTTTAAGCTTATGAAAATGAACTCGTTGTACATAATTATCATCTTCACTATAATGAAAAAAGGAAGGATTAAACCCACCAACTGTTTCGATACACTTGCGCGATAATAGCCATCCTGCAGCATTTACGAAATTTACTTGATAAACACTTGGTTTTATTTTGTTTAAATAAATATCTGAATACAATCCTTTACATTGAGAAGGAATAATATAATTAGAAAAATTATAATCCAAGCGATCCCCTTTGCCATTCAGATGTATTGGGCTGACAATTCCGTATTCTGGCTCATTTTTTTGTGCAGAAATCAATTTTTCAATTGTATCAAATTCCACCCAAGCATCTTGATTCAATAAAAACACAAAATCTGCATTATTATCATACGCTTTTCGGATTCCTAAATTATTAGCTGCCCCAAAGCCCAAATTAGATGAACTTTGTAGAAGTGTTATTTGTTGATATTTCGATTTTAAAATTTCTTGAAAACCATCAGTAGAATTGTTATCCACAATCAGAATCTCAACTGGAATTGTACTCTGAATCAAACTATCTAAACATTTTTCAATCCATTTTAAAGGATTATATGTAACTATGACAACTGCTGTTTTCATACTAATGCCTCAAGGTAAGATTTTCCCCATTTTTGGCATGGTTCTAAATGATTTCCCTCTGCCCATTCATTCCATGCATTAATAAAGACAAAGGAATCATCCAAGCCTTCAAAATTTTTAGCTGTAGTTTTATTTTTGTACCAATATTTGAACAATTCTGGAGTGCTATCATCGAGCATAATTGCATTTTGCCCATTGCGTCGAGATGAATTATCCCACATTGGTGTTACTCCCGGATATACTCCCTTAGTCAAATTTTGAAGATCATATTCTATAAAACTCTTATAATCAACTCTGAAATCTTTGCTAGTAACTTTACTTTTCAATTTGAATTTTTTACGCAGCTTATTCTCAATTCGTTTTACGAGACTTTGTTTTCTATTTTCAATTTGGGTTCTAAAATTCTTCATCGATCTTGACAAGGGCTGAAATTCAATTATAGCATCAAAATCAAATGTCGACAATCTTTCTTTATCCCATCCAATCCAACGTTCAAAGCATCCCAAATAAAGTTCGATATTTTCTTTTCTTGCTTCTTCTCTAAAAACAGCAATAGTGTTTGCCATATCTGGGAACAAATCAGGTTTGTAGAAAATAAAAAATGGTTTGTTGTTTACACGTATATATCTTTCATCCTTAAAAAAAGACAATAAAAACTTTATATGCTCTCGGTCATCTTCTGTCGAATAATTTTGTTGTAACAAAACATCATCTATACTACCATCCCAAGCTCTGGTCCAATTTTCATTTGCCCAACAAAACATAAAAGGAAAATCTTCTTTGGGATTTTTCATTTTTCTGTCAATTGGTTCGTTCATAATACGTTTGCCGTTAAACCAATAATGGTAATAACAAAATCCATAAACACCATATTGCTTGGCTAATGTTTCCTGAGCTAGACGTGCTTCTTCTAATCGCAAATCATAAAAGCCTAAATCTGCTGGCAAATGAGGCTGATAATGCCCTTTAAATCTTGGCTGTGCCTTAGTTACATTGGTCCATTCTGTGAAGCCTTTTCCCCACCATAAATCATTTTCAGCTATTGGATGAAATTGTGGAAGATGAATAGCTATCGGTTTAACTTTATTCATTATAATACTTTATTAAAAACGGAAGCAACATTATTTATATAAGCACTTTTAGAAAAATAATCTATCGCTAATTTGTATCCTTCTTCTGAGGATTTTTTGTACAAACTTGAATCATTTAACAAATTATTCATTTTAATTATTGCTTCATCAAGAGTATTGTATAGAGATAATTCGTAATTATCATTTAGAATTTCAGATGGCCCCCCACTATTTTTAGCCAATACTGGTATTTTATAACTCATTGCTTCTATTAATGTTCTGCCAAATGCTTCATCTTGAGCGCAACTCATTAACACATCTATTTCTTTATAAATTTCTTTATTAGGTACATATCCTAAAAAATTAACACAATCAGTCAATTTATTAGCTTCAATAATTTCCTTCATTTTTAGATAATAATCATGATTTGAAATTGCTCCATAAATATTTAATCTTACGCTTTTATTTTTTTTAAAACATTCTTTAAATACATGTAATGCAAAATCTTGATTCTTTGCAGTCATAATTACACCTACAATTCCAATTGTAATTATATCTTTATTTTTTTCTTTGACATAATCAATATTGTGCTCTAAAACACCATTATAAATAACTTCGGAGTTAATTTTTCTTGAGCCAAACCAATGTTCTCTAAGCAAATGTGTTGTAAAAATTGAAACAGTACTGTTTTTAATTTTATTTATAATTGTGTTCCTAGAAGGAATGTATGAAATATTGAAGTCTTTATCTCCATATTCCCTAATATGCCACACGTGAGGCTTTTTTATTTTTTTCGACAAGTCATAACCGACAGATAAAACAGAAGTATTTGTATAGACTAAATCGGGATCAAAATCTTTTGCGATTAGAAATAATCTTTTTGTTAATACTCTTTTGCTTCTATAATAGTTTACTGTCCGTTTTAAGTGATTTTGAAACGAAGTATAATTAAAATAACCACATCTTGGCAGATTTAATAATCTATAATTTATCCCTATCCTGTTAAGCTCGTCCACCATTAAGCCATTAGCTGGCACAATTACCAAAAAATCATATTTTGATTTTAGTCCGTCTAAAATAGCAATTAGAGAATGTGATGCTCCATTTAAATATTGTTCATGGGCTAATACTAATATTCTCTGTTTTTTAATCATTTCAATTTTTGCAATTTTTCCATTGTTAAATCGCCATAAAACAACTCTTTATTGGTTTTAATTTTATCTATTTCCCAATTCCACCATTCAATTTTCAGCAATTCATTTATAATTTCTTCAGAGAATCTATACTTCAAAACTTTTGCTGGCGTTCCTCCCACTATCGCATAGGGTGGTACATCGTTTGTTACCACTGCATTTGCAGCAATTACGGCCCCGTCTCCAATTTTAACTCCAGTTAGTATGGTAGAACCTGTCCCAATCCAAACATCATTTCCAATTTCAATAGCTCCCTTAGAAACAGCATCCGAACCATATTTATCATTGAAAACTCTATATTTAATAAAGTAAGTTGTTGCGCAATTTATATCATGATTATGCTCCTGTATATTAGTCCCTCGCGCTATTGAACAAAAATTTCCAATTTTTATTGGATAATCTAAAGCATAAAACTCTGTATTAGGGCCATTAATTGTAGTATTAGACCCAATGATGATTTTACCATCAAATAGCACTTTATTAATTAAGCTCCTTGCACCAATTTTCACATTTCCTCTTAATTCCGAAAATTGTATTTGCGCGCTTTCATCGATTAATTCTATACATTGAATTTTCGACGAAATTATTTTGTTGGTATCCTTTTTAGAAGGCTTACTAATTATAACTTTTTTTAATTTTTTATATAGTCTTTTAAGTACTATCATTTAATTAAAATTTTCAAGAATCAATTTATGAATATCTTTTTTCTCTTCTTTTGAGTCTGATTTATGTTTTAATCCTTGCTTTACTATTTTATCTAAATCATCTTGACATTCTATAAACAAATATTTACCACTCTTAATTTCATTTTCATAAGATATATAACCTTTATCGCCATAAATAATATTTGTTAAATCATAGTATTCTGCTTCGATAGCTGCTCCTGAAAAATTAGTCAAATGATAATCAACAAAATTAAAAAGTTCATGTAATGTTAATGAATTTGCATCTTCAATTTCAATTTGTGCTGTATACTTTGACTTAAGCTTTTCACAAATTTCTTTGTCTTGAAAATAGCGTGGATGTATCCTTAAATAAAGTATCAAATTAGGGTTATGATCTAAATACTCGATTATGTAATCTGGCAAGCCTTGCCCTTGCAAAGTAACTAATATTCTGGTCTTTCCGTCTTCTTTTTTACTCTTTTTAATTTTTAACAAGCTCAAGAAAAGATTACCTCCTACTACATAATTATTTTTTTTCGCACTTACAAAGTTCTTTTCTAGATATTCAGCATCATTTTGTCTCCATACCCAAACTTTTGACGGAAAAAAAATTTTACTTTTTTCTTTAAGAGCCTTCCAGCTACTATAAGCAAAATGATTTGATGTTACTTGACTGTGTTGATATTCTATTGTTTGAATTTTCAATAAGTTTGCTGCTCTTATAATACTCATCATCGTATTATTATAATAACAATACAGAAGAATATTTTTCACATCTACCCTTTTCAAAACGAAATAGAACATCAGAAACTCTGTTTGATTATTTATTATATTCTGTACGAGATAATTATATAATTTAAAATCGTCACCATAATTTTGCAATAAAAAATCACAGAGTTCAACTAACTGTAATTTAATTGTATCATCCTTACTAAAATTATTCTTAACTTGTTTGAGATATATTTTCTTTAAAACTTTTAAATCATAATTCAATAAGCATTGCTCTTTTTTATAATCAAAAACAATGTGTTCAATTTTTAATTTTTGAAAGTAGTAAATAAACGGATCTGTATAAGGGTGGCTACAAATACTTTTTTCTGTCGCACTGCTATGTGCATTAGAACTATCTGTAACAATTAAGGTCTTAACTGATTTTGGCTTTTTGAAATTTTGAATGTAAAATCGTAAGTTATCTTTTAAAGTTGTGTGTGTGTCGATTTCATTAAAAGGCTTGCCTACATCGCTTATTTTAAATAGATTAGCATTTTTCAAATGAATTTGATACGAAACTTGAATTTTTATAAGTGGCCACCAATTTATACCACCAAAATTAAATTCGTGGTTTTCATAAGCCTTTATAAAAATTTCATGGTCTAACATAGTAATGACAAAATAAGTTCTTCTCCGAAAATAGTTTCTACAAATTCACGAAATGCTCCCTCTCCTCCTTCTTTTGTAGTTACAAAATTCACCTTGGCTTTAACATATTCGGGCGCATTTTTTGGCGCGGCGCTAATTCCAACTTTAGTCAACAATTCTATATCCCCTAAATCATCTCCAATGTAGGCTACTTCAGTTAGCGAAATCTTTAATTTTTCACAAATTTCACTAGCAATGGCTACTTTATTTGACACTCCTTGATACAAAAAATCTATTTTCAATTTTTCTGCTCGTCGTTTTACAATTTCGGTATCTTCTCCTGTTATAATTCCAACAGGAATATTTATTTTTTTACAAAATAGAACCCCTGCACTATCTGATGTATTGAACTTTTTCCATTCGTTTCCTGTTTGGTCATAATACATTCCACCATCAGTCCAAACACCATCAATGTCTGTTAAGATTAATTTTGGCAAATTCATTTTGTATATTTTTAAATTTTCAAGAATAAGATATTACTTTAAAACCTTCTATATTTTTCAATTATTATAGAAGATTATCTTTATAAATTACCTCATTTTCAGCGATATCATTTTTAACTTTTTTACCTAAAATAAAGTCTTTTTCAGTCCACTTAAAACCATCTCCTGGAGAAAGCATATGAATATCAGCTTCAGTAATTATTGTTCCTGATTTTAAACGTTTATTTGTTGCAATTGAACGTTCCAATTTTTCTTTAGCAACTGCGGTTTCAGGAACAATAAAAATATCTTCAATTCCCATTGATTGATCTAAGATTCTAATATCTCTAACCATTCTATAAACACCATCAGGCCCCAAAGAACCTGCTTGATCAGTTCCTTTCATTCTTCGATCAAGTGTAATGTGTTTTTCTATAATCTTCGCTCCCATCGCAACTGCTGCTACTGGAGTAGAAATTCCTATTGTATGATCAGAATAACCAATCACAAAATCTTTATAATTATCCAGTAGATACTTAATGGTATTCAGGTTAACATTTTTGGGTTCAGTAGGATATTGAGAAACACAATGTAGTATTGATAAATCATTATGATATTTTGTTATGACATCAATAGCATCATCTAATTCTTTTTTTCCTGCCATCCCTGTAGAGATAATAATTGGAATTTTAGTTTCCGCTAAAGCTTCCAGTAAGGGCAAATTAGTTAAATCTCTACTTGCAACTTTTAATTTATCAGGGATAAATAATTTCAAAATTGACAAACATCCAACTGCACAAATTGTATCAACAAAATCTAAGCCTTTCGATTTTGCATACTTATATACTTCAAAATGTTCTTCGTCAGAAAGTTCAAGCTTTTCTCGATGTTCTCCATAAGTTTTCCCAAAAGAATGTGGCGAATCATAAATTCTTGCCATCTGAGATTGTGATAATTCTTGCTTCAAATCACGTTTAGTCAATTTTACAGCATCCATTCCTTTCAGCACATTTCCAAAGACCTCATCTTTAATCTCTCTTGATGCTAAATCAATTATTACTTTTGCCAATTCAACAGAGCCATTATGGTTCTGTCCTATTTCGCCTATTATATAAGTCATTTCGAATATTTGTTAATATTTGTAATCATATGCTTTAATAATGATGGATTTTTTTCTACGAAAAAAATCGTTTTCATGATATCTTCATTAAATTCTTTATAATATGTGTATATTTTTTGAAGCATCTCAAAATCAAAAATATCATCAATAGTAAAACGCAAATCATTTCTATCTTTTAAAAAGTTTGGTAATGTTTTAAACTCACATTTAAACCTCTTATCTTCATAAATAAAGTTTGTAACATGTTCTAAATATATAGATTCTGAAGTAATTGAAGCTACATCTTCTAAAGCTTTTAAAGTTACTATCTCGCAAAAAAAGCCAAAGTGTGTTTTAATTACGGGAATACTTTTACCATTTTTGAAACTCCAATAATCAGCCTCAGGATTTTCATTGTGAAATGCAATCAATTCATTTAAAAAGTTTATGTCAAGAAAAGGATTATCAGAACAAATCCTAATTATGTTTTGACATTTATAATAATGACCCGCATCTATAAATCTTTTTAAAACGTTTTTTTCATCGCCTCTAAAATAATTTAGATTTCTTTTTTCACAAAATTTTATTATTTCACTATCTCTTTTATTATTCGTAGTACAAACTATTATTGGAATTAAAGGAAAATGCTTTTGAAGCTTTTCTACAATAATATCTAGAATATTCTTATCATTATAAAAAGGCAATAAAACCTTGTTAGGAAGTCTTGTCGAACTAGTTCTTGCTTGTAGAAATATATGTGTCATTCTAGAAAATTAAAATATTAACTCCATTCACTAGGCAGTAAAAAATCTGCTCCGATAGTAATTGTAGGTTTTACAATAAAATGACCAATATTACTTTGTCTCAATATTTTTTTATTTGTGTCTAAATCTGTCACATGTAAATGAATGCTATATTTTCCATACTTTAAATTTAGCCCTTTAACAATAGTAGTCACCTTAATTTTTCCGTCAACCACTTCTCCAACAAAATTCACTGAATCTGAATCTACCTCTGCCAAAAGTTTGTATTCTATATTAAAAAAGCCTAACCTAAAGTTTAATTTTTTTATATTTTCTATCGCTTCTATTTCAAATTCAATTTTTAAATCTTCTCCACTTTTTATTGCGGTTTCAGCAACTTTTTTTGAATTTTCAATAAAGCTAAATTCAGTTAATTTTATGCTTCCATCTCCAATTAATTGCTCATCGCTAGTTTGGAATTTGAAAAAATACTTTTCAACAACTTCGCCCACATTTTTACTATAAAAATCTAATTCCCCTCGTTCTAAAAGCATGGCTTCATTACAAATTGTCGTCACTTGTGCCATTGAATGCGACACAAATATAACAGCAGAATCTGCCAACAAATCTGTAATCTTATTCATGCATTTCACTCTAAAACCCAAATCACCTACCGAAAGTACTTCATCAATAATTAATACATCTGGTTCCATTTGAGCTGCGACAGCAAATCCCAAGCGCACTTTCATTCCGCTACTGTAATTTTGGACAGGCATATCAATAAATTCCCGGATTTCTGCAAAATCAATAATTTCTTCTACTTTAGAATCAATTTCTGCTTTTGAAAAACCTAAAACGGCACCGTTATTATAAATATTTTCTCGCCCCGTCAAAATAGGATTAAAACCGGCACCAAGCTCAATCAAGGCACAAACCCTCCCTTTCATGGTCACTTTCCCTTCATCAGGATTTATTAATCCATTTAATATTTTTAACAATGTCGATTTTCCTGCACCGTTGTGTCCGATTAAACCAAGACATTCACCTCGTTTTAATTCGAAATTAATATCCCTAACGGCCCAGAATTCCTTTGGTCGTAATACTTCTGAATTTTCATTTTTATTACCAAAAACATTGGTTGCCAAATCCTTGACGCCATACCAAAGACTAGTTTTTAAATCTTTACAAAACTTTTTCGAAAGATTTTCGACTTTTACTAAAACTTCATTCTCATTCATAATTATGCACTCATACGTTCAACAATTATTGGAATAGAAATTCTGTAAAAGACTAATCCTAAAAAAAATAAAGGAATACAGACAGCAAATACTCCAAAATAATAAACCAAGTATTCTATATGCTGCCCAAACAATAAATTTCTGGTAGTTAACAACAAAGGTGTTAATGGATTTGCTTCCATTAAAGCTTTTAATAATCCCGTTTTGGGAACGACATAAACAACAGGAGTCGCATACATCAAAAAACTAAGTCCCACAGTAATTATTTTTGCAATATCATTATAAAGCATTCCAATTGGGGTTATAAACAACCCAATAGTTGTTCCAAAAAAAATTATTCCTAAAAAAGCGAAAGGAAATAATAAAATAGAAGTATGAAAACCTACACCATACACGATTATAAAAACTAATAATAAAACTATTTTTATAAGACTATTTGAAATGAGTTTGTAAACGCCAGATAAAATTAAAGCTTCTTTAGGAAAATTAATTTTTGAGAGCATTGATCTTGCTCCATTTGTATTTGCCATTGGTGCATTAATCGATTCTACCAGAATTGACCAAAGAAGTGTTCCTGCAAAAACAAAAACAGGGTAAGGGACGCCTGTATCAGATAATTTCACTGTTCCGGATTTGCTTAAAATAATCCAAATTAAGGCTGTCGATAATGGTGTAATAAACGCCCAAAAAATACCTAAAAAAGATTGACGATATTGGGCTTTGATATCACGTATCGCTAATTGTTTTGCTAAAAAACGAGAACTATACATATCTGTAAGACTTTCTCGTAAAAGTTTACCTATTTTTTTTTTGTTTGTTTTTTGGTAAACAGTAGTTTTTAATTCCATTTATACTGATTAAAATAGTATTTTATATTTTGTTCAATAATAGACAAAATGTTTTCATTTTGAAATACAGTTAAATCTTTTTTTACCATAATTTAAACTCAAAAGACTCTTTGTTAATTTAACAAGATTTTTAGTCGCTAATAAATTCCTTAAAATGCAAAAAGGTGTTTTTTTTAAGAAACACCTTTTTGTTATTATTTTGAATTTAAACTTAATCTATTGTGAGAAAATTATTTATCTAAAACCTCAAAAGCAGAATTCATACTTTTAAACTCTGGAACAATTTTTTTCATTTTTGCTACAATATCATCGTTGTCATAGAAATCCGCTATACCGATAAGTTCGTCAATATCGTTATGTAAATTTTCATATTCATCTTGAATCTCTTGAGCAATCATAATTTTGTTATGATAAGTTGGCAACGTTTTGGAAGTATCGTTTAATAATTCTTCATAAAGTTTTTCTCCAGGTCGTAAACCAACAATTTTTATTTTGATCTCTTTATCTGGAATAAAACCGGCAAGTTTGATCATTTTTTTTGCCAAATCTATAATTCTAACGGGTTTACCCATATCAAAAATATAAATCTCACCTCCGTTACCCATTGCCCCAGCTTCTAACACTAATTGACAAGCCTCAGGAATAGTCATAAAATAACGAATGATATCCTGATGTGTTATGGTTACAGGCCCACCTTCAGCAATTTGCTTTGTAAACAAAGGAACTACTGAACCATTTGATCCTAATACATTTCCAAAACGCGTTGTAATAAATTTTGTATTTACTTCATTATTTTCTCTTTGATTTTTCAAAAACAATGATTGTACATATTTTTCTGCAATGCGTTTGCTTGCTCCCATAACATTACTAGGATTCACAGCTTTGTCTGTAGAGACCATAACAAATTTTTTGACACGATATTTACAAGATAAATCTGCCAGATTCTTTGTTCCTTTAATGTTTGTCAAAATTGCTTGTGACGGATTTTCTTCCATCAAAGGCACGTGCTTATATGCTGCCGCATGAAAAACAACATGTGGGTTATAATTTTTGAAAACCTTATCTAATGCTTTTTTGCTTTTTACGTCAGCAATTACAGCTACAATTTTAGTTTCAGAATTCATTGCATAAGTCTCTAAACATAAATTATGTAGAGGAGTTTCTGCATGATCTAAAATAATTACAACTTTAGGATTAAAGCCAAGAACTTGTCTAACGATTTCACTACCGATAGATCCCGCTGCACCCGTAATAAGAATTGTTTTGTCTTTTAACTGTTTCGAAATAGATTTACTATCTAAAACGATAGGTTTTCTTTCTAATAAATCCTCAATCTGAATGTTTTTAACTTTTTGAGAAATTTCCTTTTGATTTTCCCAATCTGAGATAAGCGGAACTGTGTAAACTCTATAATTGAATTCCAAACATTGATCAACAATAATTAATTGCTCATCCTTTGACAAACTTTTATCAGCAATAATAACTCCTTCTGCCGCTACAGATCGCATTAATGCTGGCAATTTTTTACGAAGAATCAAGATTGGCAAATCGAGCATTCTTTTAGATGCATTCTGATTGTTTTTGTCAACAAACCCGACAATTTTAAATCGAGAAGGCGTTTCAAATTTTAATGCATTCGCAACAGAAATTGCGTTTGCATCTGTACCATAAATTACCGTTCTGATCAATTTTGTGTTTGCTTTTTCTGAAAAATACAATTCAAAGGTTTGTTTTACAATCACACGATATAAAAACAAACCACAAAATGACAAAACCAAATTGATGAAAAGAGCGGTATTCAAAAATGCTTTATGTCCGGTATATAATTCAAAAACTAAATTAAAGAACAAAAAGAACACTAAAACTGACATTTGAGAAAACAACAGTTTTATGGCGTCAATATAAGATGAATGCCTAATAATTCCAGAATAGGTTCTAAATAACCAAAAGAAAAATATATTTATAGTTATAAGACTCGAAACAAAATAAAAATCATGTGAAGTAATAATATACCCTAAAGCTGTACCTTCAAATAACATGTAAGTAAATGTAAACGAAAAAATCAAGACCATTACATCTATTGCAACAATAATCCACCTAGGCAAATAACTAAGGTTATTGATATGTGCCCTTAGATTTCTAGGAGATAATGAATTATGCAAAAAATCGGCTACTTTGGTCTGTTTTTCGGTATTCAATTTCAATGATTTTGATTCTGCAAATTTGTAGGTCTTACAAAAATACAAATTAAACGGTTTAAAAAGTTACTTCTGTAGGATAAATTAAAATTTATGCCCTTTTTTCTTTTGTTTTAAAAATTCCATTAAATAAGCTCCATAACCAGATTTAACTAAAGGAGTTGCCAGTTCTTCTAATTGTTCATCATTGATAAATCCTTGTCTCCAAGCAATTTCTTCAATACAACCAACTTTTAACCCTTGTCTTTCTTCAAGTACTTGAACAAATTGTCCTGCTTGCATTAAACTATTGAAAGTTCCAGTATCCAACCATGCGGTTCCTCTACTTAAAATACCTACCTTCAGTTTCCCTTCTTCAAGATAAACCTTGTTAACATCTGTAATTTCATATTCACCACGTGCACTTGGTTTAATATTTTTTGCGATTTCTACTACTGAATTGTCATAAAAATAAAGCCCCGGAACAGCATAATTAGATTTTGGTTCCAAAGGTTTTTCTTCAATAGAAATAGCATTTTTGTTTTCATCAAACTCAACTACACCATATCTTTCAGGATCAGAAACATGGTAAGCAAAAACAACACCTCCATCTGGATCTGCATTATCTTTTAATAATTGTTGCATATTTGTTCCGAAGAAAATATTATCTCCAAGAACTAAAGCAACTTTATCATTGCCAATAAATTCTTCACCAATAACAAAAGCTTGCGCCAAACCATTAGGATTTGGTTGTTCAGCATAACTAAATTTACAACCAATTGAACTTCCGTCTCCGAGAAGTTTCTTAAAGTGAGGTAAATCATGAGGAGTTGAAATAATCAATATCTCATTTATTCCCGCCATCATCAAAGTTGACAATGGATAATAAATCATTGGTTTATCATATACGGGCATTAATTGTTTACTAACCGCCAAAGTTAATGGATGCAATCTTGTCCCAGATCCTCCCGCTAATATAATTCCTTTCATACTTCTTATTTTTTTTAGACCCTCTCTTTATTTAAACATTACTTGTAAACTTTCTCTATAATTAGGAATATGCAAATTATAAGTTTCTTTTATTTTCTTTTTATCTAATAATGAAAACTCTGGGCGTTTAGCTGGAGTAGGATATGATGCTGATGGAATTCCGCCAACATTACATTCATATTGTCCAAATTCTTTTATGCTCAACGCAAAATCATACCAACTTATTTCACCTTCATTTGAATAATTATAGATACCCGGAACCCAATTTGAAGATTCTATAATAGAAATCATTGCTTGCGCCAAGTCAGCGGCATAAGTTGGCGAACCAATCTGGTCATTGACCACATTAATTGAATCTCTTTCCTGCATTAATCGTTGCATGGTTTTGACAAAATTGTTTCCAAATTTGCTATATACCCATGATGTTCTAATAATAATAGAATCCGGGTTTTCTTTTATACATGAAATTTCACCTGCTAATTTGCTTTCTCCATATACATTTATCGGCTGTGTAATAGCTTCTTCATTTAACGCCGTAGAAGAAGTTCCATCAAATACATAATCCGTAGAAACATGTATTAGTTTAGCTTTATTTTCAAAGGTATATTTCGCAATTTCTTCAACTGCCAAATGATTAACTGTGAATGCAGTTTCTTTATCACTCTCAGCTTTGTCAACTGCTGTATAAGCTCCACAATTAAAGATTATATCAGGATTAATCTCATTTAATTGCTTTTTAAGCAACTCTATGTTATCCAAAGATATTTTGGTACGATCAGCAAACTCCCATTCGAATTGTTTATGGTTTTCGGATAAAACTTTTAATTCTGAACCTAGTTGTCCTGTAGCTCCTGTTACTAAAATTTTCCTCATTAAAACAAACTATTACAATTTTCAATAAATGGAAGGATCTGGTCTTTTTCTGAAACAATTGCATCCTTTAAATCCATTCCCCAATCAATATTTAGAGACGGATCATCATATTTAATTCCGCCTTCAGAAGCTTTGTTATAAAATTGATCACACTTGTACATAACAGATGCTGTCTCGCTAATAACTGAAAAACCATGAGCAAATCCTTGAGGAACTAATAGCTGTTTTTTATTTTCTGCTGATAATAAAACACTAAATGCTTTGCCATAAGTTGGAGAATCTTTTCTTAAATCTACAGCGACATCAATAATTTCTCCTTCTAAAACACGAACTAGTTTTGTTTGAGCAAAAGGAGGATTTTGATAGTGTAAACCTCTTAAAGTTCCTTTTTTCGAAAAGGATTGATTGTCTTGAACAAAATCAATATTAATTCCCAAATCCTCAAATTTGGTCTTGCTATAAGATTCAAAAAAATAACCTCTTTCGTCTCCAAAAACTGTTGGTTCTACAATTACTAAATCTTTTATAAATGTATTTTCGATTTTCATATAAGGTATTTTTAATTTTGGAAGAAAATATCCAGAACGTTTTTAATTCTATTTAACTCCTCTGCTGTTGTGTTAGATCCGGAAGGCAGACATAATCCGTTTTGAAATAATTTTTCAGCAACATTTTGTCCATAGTAAGGAAATTTTTCAAAAACAGGCTGTAAATGCATTGGTTTCCAAAGAGGTCTACTTTCAATATTTTCTGCTTCAAATGCTAAACGTAAGTCTTCTCTTGTTCTACCATTTGTTTTTTCAGGGTCAATTACTATTGCCGACAACCAATGATTTGAAAAATAATTTTCATTTGGTTCTATCAAAATATTTACCCCATCAATATCTTTAAAATAATTTGAATAGAATTCATGCATATTTCTTCTCAACTGGATATGAGCATCTAAGACTTCCATTTGTCCTCTTCCAATACCTGCGCAAATATTACTCATTCGATAATTATATCCTACATGACTATGCTGATAATGTGGCGCATTATCTCGAGCTTGTGTTGAAAGAAATACAGCTTTATCTTTTGTTTCTTTATTTTTTGTTACAATGGCACCACCTCCTGAAGTTGTTATGATTTTATTTCCATTAAAAGAAAGCACTCCAATTTCTCCAAATGTTCCACACTTTTGATTTTTATAATAACTACCTAATGCTTCAGCACTATCTTCAAGAATTGGAATATCATATTTTTCTGCCACTTTAGCAACTTCTTCAATATTGTAAGGCATACCGTAAAGATGAACGCCAATTATTGCTTTAGGTTTTTTTCCAATAGAAATTCTTTCAATAATAGCATTTTCTAATGACTTTGGGCAAAGATTCCAAGTATCAAGCTCGCTGTCAATAAATATAGGAGTAGCTCCTAAATACATAATTGGATTTGCTGACGCCGAAAACGTCATACTTTGACAAATAACTTCATCGCCTTCCTTTACACCTAATAAAATTAGCCCCAAATGAATAGCGGCCGTTCCAGAGCTTAATGCTCCGACATGAACATTTTCATTTAAGTATTTTTCTAAATCATCTTCAAAACCATTAACATTTGGACCTAAAGGTGCTACCCAATTTGTATCAAAAGCTTCTTTAACATATTTTTCTTCATTCCCTCCCATGTGAGGAGAAGACAGCCATATTTTTGAATTATTCATTATGTTTATATTTTATTACTCTTCCAGGATTTCCTACAACAACTGCAAAATCAGGAATATCATTTATCACAACAGATCCAGCACCTATAGTAACCCATTTACCAATTTTCACACCTTGTATTAAACAAGCTCCGATTCCTACATGTGTTCCTTCTCCAATCATGACATTCCCAGCCAAAGATGAATTTGGAGAAATATGACAATAGTTACTTATTTCACAATCATGTTCTATTATTGCTCCTGTATTAATGATACAATGCTTCCCTATTTTTACGCTAGCATTTATTATTGCGCCAGCCATAACTACTGAACCAACATTTACTTCGCTGGTCTCAGAAATTATTGCTCTATTATGTATTGCTTTAAAAAAACTAGCATTAATTTTAGTTGATATTTCCTTTCTAATTTTATTATCACCTATTGAAATTAAAATCTCGTCCGAAGGAGAAATTATCTTTTCACGAGTTTCAAATACTGGCACATCAGCAATAAAGTCAAATTTAGGATTATCATCGAGAATCCCTAATACGCTAATGTTATTATTTTTTAATATATCTAAAACGACCTTACAATGACCGCTTGCTCCATATAAAAATTTAGTTTTTTCCATTAAATTTTTCTGTCGTTACGGCATTAGCCGAATTAATTCCTTCACTTTTAATCACTTTTATAAAAGTTTTAAAAATTACTTTAAGGTCTAAAATAAATGACATATTATCAACATACCACGTATCAAATTCAAACTTTTGTCCCCAAGAAATCGCATTTCTACCATTTATTTGTGCCCAACCTGTTATTCCTGGTCGAACTAAATGTCTTTTTTTTTGCTCATTATTATATAAAGGTAAATACTCTGGCAATAAAGGTCTGGGACCTATCAAACTCATGTCTCCTTTTAAAACATTAATCAATTGCGGTATTTCATCAAGTGAAGTACTTCTGACAAATTTTCCAATTTTAGTCAATCTTTTTTCATCCGATAATAATTCTCCCGACAAATCCTTTTTATCATTCATTGTCTTAAATTTAATAATCTTGAAAATTTTTTCATTTTTACCTGGACGTAATTGGCAAAAAAAAGGTTTACCATCATTAGCAAAAAACAACCAAATTATAACAATAATTATTAATGGACTTAATAATAACAATCCAAAGAATGAAAAAATAAAATCAATTAATCTTTTAAAATAAAGACTATACATCTTGTACAAGTTTATTATATTCTTCTAAAATCAAACTCCAAACTTTTTTTTGTTCATATCTCGCAACAATCATTTGCCTAGCATTTTTTTTCATTTTTTCTCTTAAAAAATCATCTTTAATCATTTTTTGCATGGCTAAATAAATATGCTCACTATCTTTAACTGGTATAATTAATCCATTAGTCTCATTCTCTATTATTTCATTACAGCCGTTAATGTTACTAACAATTGAAGGAAGTCCCATTGCTCCTGCTTGCATCACTACATTTGGAAAACCTTCTCGATAACTAGGAAAAATTAAAACATCTGCAATTGCAAAAAAAGAACGCACATCGTTTTGAAAACCTACAGAAAGTATATTATCGTTAGAATTTATTTTCTCTAAAGTTTCAGAAAATAACGGATCCAAATCAGACTCCAACGATCCTACCAGTAACAATTTAACATTTTTATTTTCTTCGCTAAGTTTATCAAAGCTTTTGATTAACTCATTAATCCCTTTGTCACCAACTAATCGTCCTACAAAAATAAAAACAAAGTCTTCGCTATTAACATTTAAATTTTTTCGAATTTTTTCTTTCTCCTCATTTAAAAACAAAGCAGGATCAAAGTAATTTGTATTTATTCCATTAGAACTTCCATTTCCTACAACAGATAATTTATCTTGCTTTGTGAAATTATTTGCTAAAATAAAATCATATAAGCCTTTTGAATTTGGGTATACTTTTGTGGCACAACTATATGTTAATTTTTCTACAGCTTGTAACAGTTTTCTTTTGTTACCTTGTGTTTCCATAAGTGGTAAACCTGCCACTGTATGTATTCGGTGTGGAACCCTTGCAAGCTTTGCGGCAAGCATCCCAACAATACCTGCTTTTGGGGTATGTGAGTGAACTATTAGGGGTTTTTCTTTTTTTAAAATTTTATATAACTCCCATAATGATTTAAGATCTGCAAAAGGAGAAATTGCTCTAGTCATGTGAACAGGCAAAACTCTAATGCCTTCATTATCTCGAACTTCATGAAGTTCTTTACCTTCTGCAGAAATTCCTATTACTTCAAAATAGTCTGACATAAAATGATGCTGACCTTTTAATAAAACCTTTAAGGAAATAGGAACTGTAGTTATACGAACCAGTTTAGCTTTACTATTCATAAGTATATTTATACCATTTCTGAAAACAATAGAATGTCCATACTCTAAAAGTATTATCGTTTTTGCCCTCTAAATGATTATTTACCAAATTAGAAATTGTTTCATAGCAGAAAATATTTTGTTTTTCTATAAATCCCTTATCGATATAAGAACATAATTCTTTTTTTAAATTTGATCTCAACCAATTACCAACAGGAACACCAAACCCTTTCTTTGATTTATTAAGAAAATCTTTTGGAAAATACTCCTTAAATGATTCTTTCAAAATATGCTTTTTATCCCATCTATTTATCAGAAATTCTTGTGGCAAATGATTTGCAAAATTCCATAATTCCTTATTCAGGAATGGGGCTCGGCATTCTAAAGAAGTTAGCATGCTAGTTCTATCAACCTTTACTAACATATCACCTTCCAGACTTATAATTTTATCAATATTGCGAAAATCATTTAATGTCTTATTATTTCCTTTAATTATATTTTTATAATACAATAAAGGGTTTTCGGTATAAGCATTTAAATTTAGAATTTCCTTTATTTCATTTTCGTGGAATCCCAATGAAATAATATTATAATAAAAGTCGCCTTCATAATTTATCGATTTTAGTAATTTATTTATTTGAAATCTTTTACCTCTTTTATCACTTTTTATTTGTAATAAATTTTCTAATATTTTAGAAAAATTTGAATGTAAAGATTTGGGAATTATACTAGTATATTTTTCGTTTAATTCCCCAATATGATATTTATTATAACCGCCAAAAATTTCGTCGCCACCATCTCCAGTTAATGCAACTGTAACATGTTTTTTAGTTTTTTCAGATACTAAATAGCTTGCAAGGGCTGAAGAATCTGCAAAGGGTTCATCAAAATTTAAGATAATTTGATCAATATTATTAGTTAAATCTTTCTCAGAAATAATAAATTCATGATGATTACTATTTATAAGATTTGCAACTGTTCTTGATTTTTCGCTTTCATCAAAAGATTTTTCATCAAACCCAATTGAAAAAGTTTCTATTTTGGTACTTGATTGCTGTGCTAAACACAAAGAAATTATTGAGGAATCTACGCCTCCTGATAAAAATGTACCTAATGACACATCTGCAATTGATCTAGATGATACGCTTTCCTGAACCATATCGTGAGTCATTTTTTTTGCCTCCGATTTTGAAATTTTTGGATATGTTCTAAATTTTTGTGCTATTTCATGAATTTGAAAAACAAAATCATTACAATTAAATTCTATATAATGGTTTGCTTCTAATTTGTGAATATTTTCATAAATAGTATATGGAGCAGGAATATATGTTAATGTAAAAAATAAATTTAAACTTAATTTATTAATAGCTGGTTTTGCTGGTAATGCTTTAATAATTGACTTTAATTCTGATCCCCAGATAAAATTATCCTTGTTTTGAGTATAATACAATGGCTTTTCTCCAAAAAAATCTCTCGCAATTAAAACGCTGTTTAATGTTTTATCATAAATACTGAATGCGAACATTCCATCCAACTCACCAAAGGAATCCTTCCCATAAAATTCATACATTTTTAAAACGACTTCAGTATCTGAATTTGTTTTAAAAACAGCTCCATTACAAATCAATTTATTTCGCAGTTCAATATAATTATATATTTCTCCATTAAATACAATAGTTATACTTTCATCATGATTTGATATTGGCTGCTTACCAGTGCCAAGATCGATAATCGACAATCTGCGCATTGCCATGAAAATGCGATTTTCATAATTAAAAAATCCGTCTTCATCAGGTCCTCTATGAATAATTAAATCATTCATATTTGACAACACATTTGCTAAGTCATTATTTTGACTCGAACTTATAATTCCATTAATCCCACACATACAAAAACTAAAATTTTACACTCATAATAAAGAATTCTTTCAATCTCATACTAATATTATAAAACCTCAATATCTTAAGTTTTTCAAACAAAGAAGTTTTATCAGAAGTAATTTCAAGATATGCTTTAAGTAAATCATTATTTACATATTTTTCATTCGATAACGATTCTATAAGTTTTCTGTCTTGAATTTGAAAAAAAACAAATCTACTAGGTGAAAAAATATTTTTAAGTTTCGTCATTAAATTTGAGCTTCCTACTAAATTTGAAGAATGTTGACGGTAATACATTAGTGGGGAGTTTAAATAAAATCTTCTTCCAGCTATCTCTGCACAAAGATGTGTGTATCTATCATGCAAATATACATTGTTGATAAATGGGTAAATTTCTCTCATTAAAGCCTTGTTTAAAAGAGCAGAAGCACCTTGAACATAAAATTTAAATAAAGACTTTTCTAAACCATACTTTAAAGCTTTAGTTCCTTTAAAGCGACCTCTAATCTCTAAATTTTCATTAGTTATATAACAATCAGAGTGAACTAAAATTGGCATTTGTTTACCTAAATCTAATTCTCTCTTCTGCATTTCTCTCATTAGAATTTCGATCTTGTCATCAAACCAAACATCATCCTGATCACAATACATTATGTAATCAGCATCACTAATTCCAAGCAAAAAATTAATGTTCGCAACGAGCCCTAAATTTCCATTTTCATCATTAACGACAATTATCCTACTATCAGCTTTAGCTAAACTGTCAATTATATCTTTTGATTGGTCTGTACTGCCATCATCTCTTACGAGGATGCTAATATTTTTATGTGTTTGCCTTAGTAAAGATTTTATCTGTTCTTCTAAAAACTTTTCTCCATTATATATTGGCAACAATATGTCAACTTTATCCATTTTTAATAATATTTACATATCTATTACCCCATACTTGATATGAATAATAATTTTCGATTCTGTCTCTTCCTGATTTTCCAAATTGTTCTCTTAAATTTCTATTAACAATAAGTGTTTCTAATTTATTATACCAATCTTCATCATTATTAACGATAAATCCATTAATATCATCTTCTACAATTTCTTCATTAGCAGGCACTGAAGTTGCAACTACAGGAAGACCAGATGCCATGTACTGTATAAGCTTGAAACCGCATTTCCCATTTTCCCACATTGTCCTTGTCAATGGCATTATTCCAATATCAGCACTCAATAACTCTTCAGCCTCTGTAGTAGAGTCCCAAGATACAAGTTCAACCTCAACTTTTTCAATATTGATGTTCGCGCCTATTATCTTCAATTTTATTGTATATTTTTCTGCTAGCTTTTCCAATGCAGATGCAACTAATTGAAGATATTTTGCGGTACTAGGAGAACCAATCCAAACGATTGTTAAAATATCAACTTCATTATATTGCTTTGGTTTTGCATATTTTTCCAAATCTACAACTGTTGGTAGATATCTTAAATTATCACCTTTAAGCTCTTCAAAATACCAGTGGTTTCCAACGGTAACTAACTTTGCTTTTGCAACTAGATTTTGTATTTTATTCTCGAAGAAAAAGCTTTTGATTTTATTTTCTTTATATGAAGTTGCGACATAATCATCAAAATCTAATGCATACAATTTAGATTTAAGCAGATAAGCCTCTACAAAATATGGCACATTAGGAAACAATTCTTTTTCAATTATAATTAAATCATATTCTTTTAAATTAAACAATAAAAAAAATATTCTTTTAAAAACTGAAAATAGACTTTTAACTAATGCTTTTACTTTTTGCTTTTTATACAGACTATAAACATAATCATTCGAAAGTAATGGTTTAAAACAACAGCTAATTCCGGCTTCCTCAAAATACGGTTGATAATTGTAAAACCTATATCTTGACGACGGTCCTGCATCACCATATTTTGTCAAAAATAAAACTTTCATAATTTATTAAATTTGAAAATATTAATAAGGGAATCAAACAAATGATTACTAGTGAAAGTTTTATTTATTACATCAAAATATTCAAAATTATTAACCATTAAAAACTGTATGTAATAAAGAATTAGATTACAAAAAACTACAGACCCAATAATTAATTCTGCGGTAAAAAAAAATTTTCTTTTAATAAAAACATAAGCAATTATTGACATATAGATAATTGCAATAATATGTATATTTTGATTAATTCTTGAAAAATCACGTATAAAATACTGAAACAATATTAAAAAGTTCGAAAACTGAATAAGGTCAATAAATAGATCAATATTCTTGGCATATTTCTCCTCTAAATTTGAAAAATATACTGCCGAATACTTTTTGTGAAAATATATAATCCCATTATTAATAATAAAAAAAGGAAAAAATAATACAATTGTACCAGCAAAAGTACCTACAATATCTAACTCCGCATAAATAAGTAATTTTGGATCAATAAAATTCAACAGTGGATTTACAATGCTTTTAGGTATAAATAATAATAAAAATGTACCTACCGTAATAATAACATTGCATTTGAATTGATTCTTAAAAAATTGGAATTTTCTTAACAACAAAAATAAAATCATCATTACCATTGAAAGATGACATAAAATGGCAATTATAATTAGGCTGTAAAAAACCCATTTCCTTTTATTAAAAAATTGAAGCGAAAATAAAAAGAAGGTAAATCCAAGAAAAAACCTAATCTGAGTTATATCTGGAAAAAATGGTATGAAATAAAAATTCAATAAAACAAAAACAGGAAGGGGACTATACTTATATATTGAAAATATAAATAGCGAAAAAGTTAATAACGAAAACATTATTTGATAACCTTCAAAACTCAACCCCATATTTTTACAAGTTTCCATTATAAAAAATATAAAAGGTTCTACTGCAAGTTTTATGTAATCCTGATCAAGATCCTGAAAATGAATCTTGTAATTATCCAGATCTGGAGAAAATGAATTAAATCCTAACAGTATAAAAAAGAATAATCCTGCAAAGGTCACCATTAGTATTTTTAATACACGACTCTTACTGAGATAAAATTCTAAATATGAAAGAATTAAAAGTATAAAACTAATAAAGAAATACATTTTTAATTATTATTTTTAAAATAATTCTCTAACAATTCATCCCAGCAAAACTTATAATTCTCCGCTTGAATTTTTTCTTTAACAGCACTCAAACTAGTCTTATCAAAATTATCCATAAACACTTTCCAGTCATTGTAAGCAACAAAAAATACCATTTCTAATGGATCAAAAACATTTTTCAATTCGAGCAAAGGAGTAGACAAAAAAGGTATACCCGCCGTTATGTAAAATGAAGCTTTTGTTGGATAACAGATATTATAGTAAAACCTGTTATCATCATAAGGGATAATCCCGATATCACATTTAGAAGATAAATATTGTGCATATTTTTCTTCGAATTTTCCAAGATAAAATATGTTTTTAGACAAATTATAATCTTTTAGCCAATCGCCCCATTCGCCAATTAATATTAAAATTTCTTCTCTATTGTAGAATGTCGATATTAGAGATTCTATTTGGCGTCCTTTATTTAAACCGCCTGCATATATATATTTTGTTTGATTAGATAAAAAACATTCATTTAAAGAGAATTCCTTTGAAAAATCTTCTACAATGTTTGAACCATTAATGATAACATCATAACTTAAATTAAAATTACTATTCACGTATTTCCCCATTTCATGAGAAGCAAATACATACTTTGTATTTCGTAAAGTATATAGCTTATCTTGGAAAACTTTATAGATCTCATCAACAGGCAATTCCAAATCTTTTGACTGCTCATAAGGCAAATCATTAACTTCAATAGTAACTTCATTATGATTTGACAAATATTGTAAACGTCGAAATATAAATTCTCTAATGAAATTAATTTTTAAAACAGGGATAGGAAATAAAACTAATAATGTTCCTTGATGAATAAAAAACTTATTGTTTTTTGAAAATAAAATCACTTTCAAAAAATTTAATAAATAACCTAAGCGAATTATTGGATTTTTGCTATAAATAAGTGGAATAATTGCATTCTGCTTTACAAAATAATCTCTAAATGCCTTATTTCGAGATTGTCCCCCATCATTAAAATCTTTCAAAAAATGCCCTATATAGTATGTTTTATTCATTAATGAATTAATTAAGATTTTAAAAAATAGTTACCGACTCTTTACTAGATCAAAATAAATTTTCAAATTTATTTTGACAATCTCAAAAAATACAGACATTCAATCTATACATTTTTAAGATTTCTAATTTGACGCAGTACATTTTTGAATTTAAAATTGTCTTTTTCAAATAAAATTAATCCTCTATTAATCAAAACAATATAAAACGAAATACAAATTAAGAGTTCAGTTAAAAGGTAACTAATACTTGTTCCTACATAACTAAAAAAGTAGCCAAGAATTAAATTACAAATTACACTGAAACAAGCTCCAACACTAGTAATTTTCAAAAACAAATTATCCATTTTTAAGTTGAGCATTGTTTGAATTCCCATTAAACTGCTCATTGCTGAAATTAAAGGCAGAAAACTTAAAATCTGTGCACTAATGATTGAACCAGCAAATTTATCACCATAAATTAGTACTATAATAAAAGGTGCTAATATTAAAATGCCAAAACATATAAAGCCTGTGAAATAAAAAATTAATGGAACAATTCTTCTTAACTTATTTACACCATCTTCTTGGCTTTCTGAAAATGCTCTTCCAATATATGGATAAAGCGATGATGAAAGAGGAATATTAACTACACTTTGGATAATAATTATAAAACTAACGGCTGTTGTATAATACCCTATGGTCTTTGTTTGTTCAAACAAACCTAAAATAATAATATTAGTAGTTGTATATAACGAGAATACTATCGAAGAAAAAAAAACTGATTTTGCTTCATTCAGGAGTTTAAGAGAATGCTTAATCGAATAAAAAGCAAATTTAATTTTTATAACAAAAATTACATATAAGAGTGAAATTAAACTAATTATAAAATTACTAAAAACACCTATACTAGCATATAATATTAAATCCCCTTTTTTTGAGATAAGCATAAATATTAGTATTGTATTTATTATGCCTTTTAGTAGATTTGTTATACTTAAAACAGGTAATTTCTGCAAGCCTTGAAAGACATACTGAGGAGTCAAAAGTGCTGAAAAAACATTTAAAAATAATATCAAAGAAAGCTCTATGTTTTTATTAAGAAGTGGTATAAAACTAATAAAAACCAGAAACGATATTAAAGAAACCAATAGCAGCAAAAATCTTGCGCAAGTCACTTCAGAAAAAACTTTAGAACGGACTTCAAAACTGTCTGGATCAACAGCTATTTTTCTTGTAGCAGTGAAATCAAAACCATAATTAATTACTAAAACAAAGTAACTAACAAAAGCGGTAATGTAATTTATAATGCCAAAACCATCAGGGCCGATTATTCTTGAAAGGTAAGGTATGGTAAGTAAGGGAAAAATGTAATTCACCACTTGAACAACACCTAAAGAGGCTATATTCTTTAGAAGTGTTCTATTTTTAGACGACATAAAAAAGATGATTTTAAAATTTTCTAATAATTTTATATTTAAAGTTTAACCAGAAATTTTTAATCCCTTGTAAAAAATCAAGCCTATCATTTTGGTTATGACCTGCAATCGTAATAAAATTAGCTCTATAATTAGACGAATTTTTTGTTATACTGTCAAATATACTTTTGTTTCGTAAAGCGCGCTGATTAATATATTTCTCTTTTTGCTCGTCAACAGAAATTTGTTCAATATAATGATTCTGGTGAATTATCTTAACATCATCTATAAATTTAATGTTCATGCCTTTTTGTTTAACTCTAAAAACAAATTCATCATCATCATAGCCATGTCCCAGAGCATAACGAGGATCAAAGCCTCCTAAATCTACTAAATCTTTCGTCATTAAAGCTGTACAAAAATGGTAAGCCCCTGGACGGTATTTTGAATGATTATACCACCCTAAACCACCGTCAGTTTTTACACCATGTTTATTCTCCTCCATTAAGGAAGAGATGTTATTTCTGTCGAAAAAAAGACTGTCATCATCTGTATTTTTTTTATCTAAAGAAAAACATCCAAAACTTAAATAATCGTTCGACTTCAGATGTTTATCCACATGATTAATAATATTATCAAAATGATAACATTCTGGATTCTGCAAAATTATTTTATCTCCAGTTGCAGCTTCAAATCCAATATTAAAAGGGATACATGGATTACTATACCATTTATCTTTTTTTTCTAAACGAATAACTTTTAAAAAGGAAAAAATTTCCTGTAAATCTTCTAATCGTTCTTCTTCATCGCTACCATCGTCAACCACGATAACCTCAAAATCAATATTATTTTGATATTCTTTTATACTATTTAAGCTTCGAATAAATAATGGTCTTCGATTATAATACGCTGTTACAATTGAAATCATAAATTACCTTATATATTGAGAATATAGATTAGAATGATTTAAAATCCATTTTTTCTGGTTTTCTAACATTACATCATAATTTGGAACATCATAGTCAAAATCTGATCTTAAACTCAATAAACTTTTATCGACAAAGTAATCACCATTGGGTTCTATTGTAATACTATTGTTTTTGTAAATAGAATTAAACAAAGATATTAGGCTGTATTTGTCAATTTTATAAGTTGGAACGACTTGAATCAAACCTGTAATTTTTTGTTCAATAATTTCATGAATCACCTTTGATAATTCCAAAGTTGTTAGACCTGTCCAAAAAGCATTCGTAAATCCCTTTAATATCAAATCATCTTTTTGACTCATGAACCAATGGAACAAGCCAATACCGTTTTGATTTATTTCAGGCCCTATTATAGATGTTCGAATAGTTACGTCTTTTTGATTATCTAATTCTCCTAAAGATTTAGACTGTGCGTAGAATCCTTTACCATCTTTAAAATCATTTTCAGTATAAGCTCCTTTTTTTCCAGAAAAGACACAATCAGTACTTATATGAATTACTTTAGTTTGAGACTCTTTTGTAATTTCTTCTAAATAATGAGGAAAAAAACTATTGAACCAAACTGCTTTTGCAGGATTATCCTCGGCATCCTTATTTAATATTCCGATACAATTGATAACATAATCAAAATTATGCTCTTTTAAAAGAGAAGATAATGTCATTGTATCACTAACGTCAATATCAAATAATTTTGCTTTAGATTCTACATTTCTAGCCAAACCATAAACATCGTATCCTTTGTTTTCAGAAAAAAAATGATAAATCATGTGACCAGCCATCCCTTTAATACCTATAACTAATATTTTTTTCATATGATAAATTATTTATCCCAAATAACTTTATTAATAATTGAAGTATAACTTTGAATTGCTTTGACTACACGATCAGATGTATTACTAACTAAATACTCTTTTGGTAATTCAATATCAAAATCAAATAGCCCTTTTGCTATTTCAATAGAATTTAAAACTTGTTGAGGCCTTATTCCTCCTAGAACAATTGTTCCTGCATCAATTGCTTCTGGTCTTTCTGTACTTGTTCTAATACTTACTGCTGGAAATCCCATCATGGCAGATTCTTCGCTAATTGTACCACTATCTGAGAGTACAATAAAAGCTTTTTTTTGAAGATTGACATAATCAAAAAAGCCCAATGGGGGAACGTTTAAAATTAATGGATGGAATTTTATATTATTTTTCTCAATGCGGTTTTTAGTCCTAGGATGAGTCGAAAAAATTATTGGCATATTATATTTTTCAGCTACTTGATTTAGAGATTCCACCAAAATTTCAAAGTGATTAGCCAAATCAATATTTTCTTCACGATGAGCGCTTACTACAATATATTTGTAATCTTCTAGATTTAAACGAGAAACAACATCGCTATTAACAATTTCATCATTGTACTTTAGCAATACTTCCTTTAAAGGCGATCCTGTCACAAAGACATGATCTTTTCTAAAACCCTCACTTAGCAAATATCGACGGCTATTTTCAGTATAAGTCAGATTAATATCACTAATATGGTCCGAAATTTTACGATTAATTTCTTCTGGAACATTTTGATCAAAGCATCTGTTACCAGCTTCCATATGAAAAATTGGAATTTTAAGACGTTTTGCGGCAATAGTGCTTAAAACACTATTTGTATCACCTAGTACTAGCAAAGCGTCTGGAGATATTTCAGACAAAATTTCATATGATTTTGAAATTACATTCCCTATCGTTTCTCCTAAATGATTTCCAACTACATTTAGAAAATAATCCGGTTTTCGTAAATCTAAATCTTCAAAAAAAATCTCATTTAATTCATAATCATAATTTTGACCAGTATGAATTAAAATATGATTAAAATACGTATCGCATTTTTTTATACATTCAGCTAAACGGATAATTTCGGGACGAGTTCCTAAAATTGTAACAACTTTTAGTTTTTGATTATTGTTTATTCCCATTTTGTTGAATTAAATTTATAATTATCATTTGATTCTCCTATCATATAATCTGAGAAAACAAGTAATTTAGAATTTTCCTCTAAAGCTTGAATAGAGCTTGCATGTCCAGCATCAATAGTTAATGCTTCTAAGTTAATTGAATCAATTTCGAAGGATATAATTTTTGCATTTACAGGTGGATTTTCAAAATCATCAATTTTAACTAATTTAATTAAGAATTTACCACTAACTGCAACAAACCATCGTTTTTCAATTTGATGCCCCTGCCAAGCTCTCTTTGTCTCCAAATCTTTATTCTCGATAACATACATTCGTTTTACTTCGGAAAGATTGAGTTCATTATTGAATAGTAATTTTCCTCTTTCATCTGAATAAAAATCCCCAATTATTTTACTAAACATTTTTATTCTTAAATATTTCTAGTTTATTCAACAAAATTTTCACTCCTTCAACGTTTTCCCGTTTTGTATTATGAGAGTTATAATCTTCAATTTCAGCTTGAATTTCCTTTCCTTCAGAAAAATATTTAGCATAATTGAGATCTCTATTGTCTGCAGGTATACGATAAAAATTTCCCATGTCTTCTGCTTTCATCATTTCTTCACGAGTACATAAGGTTTCGTACAGCTTTTCGCCATGCCTTGTACCAATAATTTTAATCTGATTTTTTACATTTTTCAATTGACAAATCGCTTCTGCTAAATCTCCGATTGTCGCGGCGGGAGCTTTATTAACAAATAAATCACCAGCGTTACCATGTTCAAATGCAAATAAAACTAACTCAACAGCTTCTTCCAAGGACATCAAGAAACGTGTCATATTTGGATCAGTTAAGGTTAACACTTCTCCCTTTTCGATTTGAGATAAAAACAATGGAATTACAGAGCCTCTTGATGCCATTACATTTCCATAACGGGTTAAACAAACCGTGGTGTCTACCAAATTTCGCGCCTCTGCAATAGCTACCTTTTCCATCATTGCTTTAGAGATCCCCATAGCATTAATAGGATAAGCAGCCTTATCAGTTGATAAACATATAACTTTATTTACTTTATTCGAAGAAGCTGCACGAATTACATTATGAGTTCCTTCCACATTGGTCTTTACTGCTTGCATAGGGAAAAACTCACAAGACGGGACTTGTTTTAAGGCTGCTGCATGAAAAACATAATCAACATTCCTCATTGCATATTCTATACTATCATAATCTCTAACATCGCCTATAAAATATTTAATTTTATCATTTTTATAAAAATTACGCATATCATCTTGTTTTTTTTCGTCGCGAGAAAATATGCGAATTTCTCTAAAATGATCAGTATGTAAAAAACGATCTAAAACAGCACTACCAAATGAACCAGTACCTCCTGTAATCAATAAAACTTTATCTTTAAACATCTATATCTTTTAAATATATTAATTAAACTTACAACCGTCCATCAGCTTGTTCCTTTAAAATCCCTTTTACATCATAAACAACAGCTGTTTTTTTCTGAAGCTTACTAATATTAAGATTTTGAAATTCTTTATGAGCAACGCCCAAAACGACAGCATCAAATTGTTGGTCAGGCAATGACTGTGTACTTACAATATTGTATTCATGCTTTACTTCAGCGGGGCTAGCCCAAGGGTCATATATAGTAAGAGCAATTCCATAATCTTCCAAAGCACCAACCATATCTACAATTTTGGTATTACGCACATCAGGGCAATTTTCTTTAAAAGTAATTCCAAGCATTAAAAGATTTGCACCATTTACTGTTATACCTTTCTTTATCATCAACTTAACAACCCTTGACGCAATATATTCTCCCATACTATCATTTAGCCTTCGACCTGCTAATATTATTTCTGGATGATATCCAAACTCCTGAGCACGTTGTGCTAAATAATACGGATCAACTCCAATGCAATGTCCACCAACTAGTCCAGGTTGAAAAGGTAAAAAATTCCATTTTGTTTTCGCTGCCTCAAGAACTGCATGCGTATCAATATTCATTAAGTTAAATATCTTGGCTAACTCATTGACAAATGCTATATTAATATCACGTTGGGAATTTTCGATAACTTTAGCTGCTTCAGCTACTTTAATACTGGGTGCTAAATGCGTACCCGCAGTAATAACACTTTTATACAACTCGTCTACAACAATTCCAATTTCAGGATTGGAACCTGCAGTAACTTTTAAAATTTTTTCGACAGTATGTTCTTTATCTCCAGGATTAATCCTTTCTGGAGAATATCCTGCAAAAAAATCAATATTAAATTTCAATCCAGATACTTTTTCAAGGACAGGTACACATTCTTCTTCTGTTACACCTGGATATACAGTAGATTCATATATTACAATATCTCCTTTTTTCAAAACAGCTCCAACAGTTTCGCTAGCTTTATATAATGGAGTTAAATCTGGTCTGTTATTCTTATCTACTGGAGTAGGAACAGTAACTATATATATGTTGCATTCTTTTAAAATTGATAAATCGTCTGTGCAAAAAAGTCCTTTTTCATTAGAAGATTCAGTCATCAAAACCTCTTTTAACTCATTAGAATCAACTTCAAAAGTACTATCGTATCCAGTATTTAATTCTCCGATTCTAGTCTTATTTATATCAAATCCCACAGTAGGATATTTAGTTGCAAATAATCTAGCTAAAGGAAGTCCTACGTAACCTAGCCCTATAATGGCAATTTTTTTCATTTTAAAAATTTAAGTATTAAATAATCCCTAAAAAGATTAATTTTATTTTATTTTAAATTATTATAATACCAAGTTACAGCCTCTTTCAATCCTTCTTGAATAGAAAACTTTGGTTCGTATCCTAATAATTTTTTTGCCTTTTCAATGCTGGCTAATGAGTGAGGAATATCTCCAATTCTGTCCGGTCCATGTAAAACTTCAACATTATCAATTTTACTATCAAAATCAGATAAATATTTTTTTATATAACCAACCAACTCCAATAATGTTGTACGGTCGCCAAAAGCAGTATTGTAAACTGTATTAATAGCTTCAGGGTTTTTCGTTTCTATCGCTAGCTCATTCATTTGAATCACATTATCAATATATGTAAAATCTCTTGAATAATTTCCATCACCATTAATAACAGGACTTTCGTAATTCATAAATTGCATAACAAACTTCGGTATAACTGCGGCATAAGCACCTTTAGGATCTTGTTTCCTTCCAAATACGTTAAAGTAACGCAGTCCGATAACTTCCAAACCATAAGTGCTACTAAAAATATTAGCATATAATTCGTTAACATATTTAGTTACTGCATATGGAGAAAGCGGTTTCCCAATTACATCTTCAATTTTTGGCAATTCTTTAGAATCTCCATAAGTAGAGGAGCTAGCAGCATATATGAAACGTTTAACTTTAGCATCACGAGCAGAAGTGAGCATATTTAAAAAACCTGAAACATTTACATCGTTGGTTGTAATTGGATCATTGATTGAACGTGGGACAGACCCTAAAGCTGCTTGATGCAATACATAATCAACTCCTTCAACGGCCTTTTCACAATCTGATAAATTACGAATATCCCCCTCAATCAAATTGTAATTAGGATTTTCTAAGAAAGACAAAATGTTATGCCTATGTCCTGTCGAAAAATTATCAAGACAAGTTACTTTATATCCTTTGTTTAAAAAGTATTCTGATAAATTAGATCCTATAAAACCAGCACCTCCTGTAATAAGTATTCTCAACATTCTATATTTTTTAAAATTCTTCTAACCACTAAATACAACAGAGTTAGAACTGCCGCAACAAGACCTCCAAAGAACATACCTTTTGCCATACCTACACGCTCTTTTGACAACGGTAAAATAGGCCTGTCAATAACTTGAATTAAAGGAGTTTCTTTACGCAAAGTTACTTTAGCTAATTCTGCTTGCTTGACTAATTCCGTCAAAATTGCAGTATTTGCCTGAACATCAACTTGTCTTTTAACTGATGGGGCTCTACGGATATTGAGCGCAGGGTTCAAATTAAAAGTATTATCATTGGCGATAGCTACCCCACTAATGGCACTATTAAGCTCACTACGTATAGAATCAACCTGATGCTCTAAAATAGCCATATTCATTCGAGCTTTTTTGCTTTTAGTTTCTATATAAAATTTACCTACTTGCTTAGCCAATGTTTCACAAAATATTTTTGCAAAAAATTCATTAGTAGAACTAACATCCATAGTTATAATCGAAATTTTCTTATCTTTTTGATAGACTGACAAACCTGATTTCGATAAATTATTATACATTATTCCCAAAATACTATCCTGAACCCTTGTAAAGTTTTTTCGATCTGCAAATGGTGAAAACTGGATCTTATTTAAAGATGGGTTGTTATTCCAAGATTCACGCCAATTATTATTTTGAATATATAATTCAGCGATAGAAATATCTTTCCCATTCAACTTAACAGGAGACAATAATGTTTTCTCTACCATAGTTCGCGATTTGAACAATTCTGCTAAATTAGAACCCGTAAATATTCCACCACCACTTCCTCCTAAATCTAAACCAAAAGAACTTGCTAAACCTAAAGCTCCTCCTATATTAGCTCCGCCAGATTTATCATCTTCTAATGCAAAAGAAAGCGTTGCAGTATAAATTGGTTTTTTAAAAAGTGAATATGTTAATCCTAATGTTGCTCCTATAATTCCTGCACATGCAATAATTTTCCATTTAGAAAGCAAATAAGTATACCATTCTTTTCCTTTGTTAATCAATTCCTTTATCGAAATTTCATTATTTTCTGTAATTCTTTTTTCCATAAAGAAAATTATTTAAAAGCAGTTACTATTAATAATGCCAAGCTTGTAAGTACGCTACCGATACTAACCCATTCACCCGTACTCATCTTTTTAGTTTCTGGTTTTTCAGGAACAACAATTTGAGAATCTGGCTGAACAGTAGGATAAGACCTAAAAAATAAAAATGATTTTGTAACTGATGCTTTTCCGTTAGGATAAATTATATATGCTTTTTTCTTCCATCCTTTATGATCCACGCCGCCAACTGCATCTATATAATATTTGAACCCTTTACCGTTTCGATAAGGAATTTCAGAAGTTAACAATACATTTCCTGTGACTTTAACTCCTTCATTGTAAATCGAAACTTCAATTTCATCACCTGGAAATAACGTGACATTTGAATAATGATTTTTATCTTTTACAATTTTTTCCCAGTTCACTGGAATTGTTGCATATTTCAAATCTTCCTTTAATTTTTTGGTCAACTTTTCCTTTAAAGTATCATTTTTAGATAAATTCAAATCTATACTTTCAATTTTTTCAATCTGTTCTTGTTTGATGGGTCTCTTAATTTTCATTCCATCCAAATTTGCTATCGATGTCAAACCTCCTGCCCTCATAACAACATTATAAACCGTTTCTTTTTTATTGGCCAAAACATATTTACCCGGATATCCAACTGCTCCTGAAACTAAAACCATCTGTGGTTTTTCATATACAGCCATTTTACGAATGTTAATTACATCAAAAGGTTTTAGAAGAAAGTTTTTAACTTGTTCATTGTTATCTGCTGTAATTTCAAGTTCAACTAATTCAACGCGTTTTGGATCGGCATCATCAATAACATCAGACTTTACCATTCTAGCAATTTCAACCCTTTTTGATGCTGAACCGGTAAGACCACCTACTTGAACTACTAAATCGTTTAAAGTCAAATTTTCAAAATACTCATATTCACCAGGATTTTTTACTTCGCCGTCAATTGTTACTTTATATTCTTCTCTGAACTCTAGAATAGAATATACCGTTACAATATCTTCTCTCTTTAATTCAATATCCGAATTTAGATCTCCTGATAATGCACCTGCTAAATCTACATTTACAATTTCAGTAGTTAAATCTGTTTTTAATCGAATAATTCTTGCTCTTTTTGTGTATGCATCTTCCTTAAGTCCTTCTGCTCTGGTAATCAGATCAGAAATTCTCATTCCTTCATTATAAGAGTAATAATCTGGTCTAAAAACTGCTCCTTCAATTTTAATACGATTTTCAAAACGATTTAAAATCTTAGTAACCTTAAAGACATCTCCTGATTGTGGAATATACTGGCCATATTCGCTTTCGTTAATGTCATGAACTTTAAATTCTTTTCCTGTTTTTTGCAAAACATTTACAGAAGCCGTATAGGCGAACTCATTAAATCCTGAAGCAAAATTTAATAAATCAGAGAATTTTTCGCCTTTTTTCATTTCGAAAATTCCAGGGCGCTTTACTTCTCCTTCAACTACAACTCTATCTGTATAAGAAGGAATTCTAATGACATCATTATCTTTTAATGTTACGTTATCAGATTGATCTCCTTTTACTAAAAATTTATAAATATCAATATTTCTATAAACTTTATTATTTCTTAGCAATTCAATATTTCGATAACTTCCATTTTTTCCTGGACCACCAGCTAAATGCAATGCATTGTAAACAGTCGCTAGTGATGAAATTGAATAATTCCCAGGTTGTTTTCCACCGACAATAGTAACTTTAATAGTTCTAATGCCGCTCAAACTAACACTAACTTGCGATTGTCCAGATCTTACTGTGCTATATACTCTTGCAATTGCAGCTTTGATCTTTTGAGTAGCTGCTTCTATTGTCATTCCAGAAACCGCAATTTGACCAACATAATCAATTGTTATTCTGCCTTCAACACTTACTGGAATACTAGCATTATACTCCTGAACTCCATAGACACTAACTTGTAATTCATCGCCAGGGCCTAAAACATAATTCATTGGTGTTGCTAATTTTAAATCTGGCTCAAAATTTAATGTTGGATTATCAAATAATTCCGAACCAAAAATCAAAGCATTTAATGAATCTTTTACCTTGTCATTTTTAATTTTTTCCTGTTTTCGACCAAACTCAGAATCTTTATCGGTTTTCTTTAACTTATTTTCTTTCTCTGAATCTTTATTCTTATCAGAATCTTTAGCGATTTTCTTTTCGTATTCTGCAAGTTTAATTCTTAATTTATTAAACTCAGTTTGACTCATACCTTTTGATAAAGCCATTGGCTCAACTTGATCAAGAGTTGCATTATTACTTTTTAATTGGGCGCTAATTTTAGCCAAGTCATCATCTGACAAATAGTCAACTTTTACTGTGCTTAAGTCTTTTGATTTTAACAAGTCTTGCGCATGAACACTAAATGAAAATGCAAAAACAAATAATAGAGTAAGAACGTAAGTTATTTTCTTCATATAGAATAAATTATATAATCTTAAATTATTTAGTAATTTATGAGTATTGCTTCTGATAATACTCTTTGTAAGCCCCTGAAGTAACATTTTTCAGCCACTCCTCGTTATCCAAATACCAATTAATTGTTCTTTCCAAACCTTCTTCAAAAGTCACAGATGGTTTCCAACCTAATTCTTTATTGATTTTTGACGCATCAATCGCATAACGCAAATCATGCCCAGGTCTATCTTTTACGTAGGTAATTAATTTTTCAGATGTTCCAGTTTCCCTTCCTAATTTATTATCCATAATATGACAAAGTAATTTTACCAAATCAATGTTCTTCCACTCATTGAAACCTCCAATATTATAAGTTTCATGATTTTTACCTTCATGAAATACCAAATCAATCGCTATCGCATGATCTTCAACAAAAAGCCAATCGCGCGTATAATTACCATCACCATAAACTGGTAGAGGCTTATTGTTTATGATATTGTTTATAAAAAGGGGAATTAATTTTTCAGGAAAATGGTATGATCCATAATTATTTGAACAGTTTGTCAAAACATAAGGCAAACCATAAGTTTCTCCATATGCTCTTACAAAGTGATCTGAACTCGCTTTAGATGCAGAATAAGGAGAATTAGGATCATAAGGAGTTGTTTCTGTAAATAAACCATCAGCACCAAGAGAGCCATATACTTCATCTGTACTAATGTGGTAAAATCTTTTACCATCAAAATTTCCTTTCCATTGATTTTTTGCAGCATTTAACAAATTCATTGTTCCAATAACATTTGTTTTCACAAATGCAAGCGGATCTTCAATTGAACGATCAACATGAGATTCTGCAGCTAAATGCAAAACACCATCAAAATTATGTTCAGAAAAAAGTTTATCGATAAAATTTGCATCAACTATATCACCTTTTACAAAAGTATAATTAGGTTGATTTTCAATATCTTTAATATTTTCAAGATTTCCAGCATAAGTTAAAGCATCCAAATTAAAAATTTGATATTCTGGATATTTATTAACAAAACGTCTTACAACATGTGACCCAATAAAACCAGCACCGCCAGTTATAAGTATTTTTTTCATTTTTTAAATTTAGATTTAGTTTAATAATTCTGAGTTCTGTTTCTCTAACTCGCTGTAAATATCTTTTACATCTTGTGAATTTTCTTTTTGCAGAATTAAATTAGCAGAAGCTGTGTGAACAAAAATTGTATTTTTTAATCCTAAAAAAGTAGTATGCAAGTCACATCCAATTACCATATTTCCATTTTTATCAACTGGATGTCCTTTTGAAATTAAATAATCATAAACCGATTCAAACGATCCTAAATCTGACCAAGAAAATGAAGCAGGCACGACTTTAATTTTTTTACTACGCTCCATTACTGCATAATCAATACTGATTGAAGGTATTTCTAATGATAAATCCAGATCCAGAAAACCATCTTTATTTGCTTCCCAAACAGCTTTTGATTTTTCATAAACATCAGGCTGAAATTGCTTTAGTTCCTCTAAAAGAACACCAGCTTTAAAACAAAACATCCCACTATTCCATAAAAAATTACCTCTCGCAATAAATTCTTTTGCAGTCGTTTCATTTGGTTTTTCACGGAACGATATTACAGTATCTCCTTTTGATTCGATATAGCCGTATCCTGTTTCAGGTTTCGTTGGAATTACTCCAAATGTTACTATATAGCCATCATTTGCTTTTGAAATAGCTTCATTAATGGCACTATTGTAGTTATCCATTAAATCAATAATATGATCTGATGGCGTTATAATCAAGATATCTTCAGGATCTGAAGCAAATGCCGCAAAAGCAATCGCGGCAGCTGTATTTCTAGGAGTTGCTTCAACAATATTTGTATATAATGTTGAAGCCTTTTCCATCACTTTTCCACTTAAATGATGATTGTCAACATTTCCTACCACCATAACTTTATTTGCCAAATGACTATTACGATTGACTGTCATTTCAAATAAAGATTTCCCTTCAAATATTTCTAAATATTGTTTCGGCTGACTTTTACGAGAAAGAGGCCACAATCTGCTTCCTACTCCACCAGTCAAAATTACATGCGTAATTAATTTTTTTGTACCCATACTTCTAAATAAAAAAAAGAATTTTGGAAACTATAATCTATTGTCAGCTATAGCACCCAAAACTCCTTTTATATCATAAATTAAACTTTTTTCTTTCTGCAAGCTTGAAAAATCTAACTCTAAAAACTCAACATGTGAAACTCCTAGAACTATTGCATCAAATTTATTGCTTGGAATAGTGTTTAATGTTATTAAATTATATTCTTTTATTACATCATCTGCATTTGCAAGCGGATCGAATACTGTAACTAAGATGCCATATTCTTTTAAAGCTTTTACAACATCAACAATTTTAGTATTCCTGACGTCTGGGCAATTCTCCTTGAAAGTAATTCCAAGCATTAACAATTCAGCTCCATTAACAGAAATACCTTTTTTTATCATTAACTTCACGATCTGCGAAGCTACATATTCGCCCATACTATCATTCAAACGTCGTCCTGCTAAAATTATTTCAGGATGATATCCGAACTCTTGAGCTCGTTGTGCCAAATAATATGGGTCAACCCCAATACAATGCCCACCTACCAATCCAGGTTTGAATGGCAAAAAATTCCATTTTGTGGCTGCTGCCGCTAATACTTCTTGAGTATCAATATTCATCAAATTGAATATCTTGGCTAGCTCATTTACAAAAGCAATATTAATGTCTCTCTGAGAATTTTCTATCACTTTGGCAGCTTCAGCAACTTTAATTGTAGGTGCCAAATGTGTTCCTGCAGTAATTACAGATTTGTATAAAGCATCTACTCTTAAACCAATTTCTGGAGTAGAACCGGAAGTTACTTTTAAAATTTTCTCAACAGTATGTTCCTTATCTCCAGGATTGATACGCTCAGGAGAATATCCTGCGTAAAAATCAACATTAAATTCAAGTCCTGAAATTCGTTCTAAAACCGGTACGCATTGTTCTTCTGTCACACCTGGATATACTGTTGATTCATAGATAACTATATCTCCTTTTTTTAAAACAACACCAACAGTTTCACTAGATTTATAAAGCGGTGTCAAATCAGGACGATTATTTTTATCAACAGGTGTTGGTACTGTAATAATGAAATAATTACAATCTGCAATATCCTCAGAAATATTTGTACAGTACAACCCTGATTCTTTTTCAGGATTATCAATTAATACTTTTTGCAAAGTTTCTTGATCAACTTCCAGAGTCGAATCTATTCCAGATTTTAAACTCTCAATTCTCGATTTGTTAATATCAAATCCAATAACTTGATATTTTGTAGCAAATAAACGTGCTAAAGGAAGACCAACATAACCCAAACCTATAACAGCTATTTTTATGTTTTCGTTCATTTAAAAAATATTAGCATTAATCATAACAACACATGGCTTCGCCATTCCAAGTCCCATTTAATTGCTCGGTTTACTAAAAAAAGTGTATTCACGGCAAATATAAGATAATAACTCAATTTATTCAATACGGTTTCCCGTAATACTATTAAAACAAAAAAATAAGAAAATTTTTAAAAACCCAACTAACTATTTATCAGCATGTAAAAAAAATCATTATAAAAAAAACAGAAAACAAAAACCTCAAAATTGAGCATTTTTATCTTCTGTTTATATTCTCTGTAAACAAAATTACTTGTATTTTATCTTTAATACACATCCCAAAGATTCTAGAACCAAAATATAATGTGTATTTGAAACTTCCTGCACAATTGCGTCTTGATTACTAAATACTCCAGACTCTAATTTTATCTTGTCCCCTACTTGTATCGAAGATACCGAAATGTCACTAACATTCGAAGCTTGTAAACTTGATTTAATTATATTTATTTCTTCATCACGAACTATTGCAGGTTTTCCGAGCCAAAATAAATACCTTACAACACCTGGAATATTAAAAACAGAATTTCGGTCTATTTCTGCTAGTTGCACAAATACATAAGAATTAAAAAGAGGCAATTCGACCTTTTTTTTTCTATCTGACCATTGTTTAACTTGAGTAATTAATGGGCAATAGCATTCAATACCTATTTGCGTCAATCTTTCTGCAACCTTTTTTTCCCATTTGGGTTTCGTATAAAGCACGTACCAATTCATAAACTCTAATTTATTGAAATAAAATCCCCAACATTATCTCCATTATTAACTTTGCATTAAATTTCACTCCAATATAAATTATTGATTAAGAACCAATTCCTTTATAAATGAACCCAATAGACTCAAGTTCTTTTCCATTTAATATATTTCGTCCATCAAATAAAAACGCGGGTTTATGCATTGAATCGTATATTTTTTGCCAATCATATGTAATAAATTCGTCCCATTCTGTTAGAATTGAAATTGCATGTGAGCCTCTACAAGCCTCATAAGGATCATTATATACAGTTATTGCTTTACTATTTTCTTCACTTGATCGCGTTTGCAAATAATCCAAATCACTTAACATTTTGCTTTGTGATACTTTAGGATCATATACTGAAACATTCGCTTGTTCATTAATTAAATCATCTGCAACATATATCGCTGCCGACTCCCTTGTATCATTTGTATCTTTTTTGAAAGCCCATCCTAAAAATGTGATTTTCTTATCTGCAACAGTATTGTATAAAGTTTGAACAATTTTATTAGAGAATCTTCTTTTTTGATGATCATTCATTATGATTACTTGTTCCCAATAATCAGCTACTTCATTCAATCCGTAAGATTTCGCGATATATACTAAATTCAAAATATCTTTTTGAAAACAAGAACCTCCGAAACCTACTGAAGCTTTTAAAAATTTTGCTCCTATTCGACTGTCCATTCCTATTGCTTTTGCTACTTCATTCACATTGGCTCCAGTCTTTTCACACAACTCAGACATTGCATTGATTGATGAAATACGTTGCGCCAAAAATGCATTTGCTGTAAGTTTAGACAATTCTGATGACCATACATTTGTTGTCAAAATTTTATCTTTATCAACCCAATTTGCATAAACATCAACCAAAGCTTTAATAGCACTCTCTCCTTCTGGCGTTGTGTCTCCTCCAATCAAAATACGATCTGGATTCAACAGGTCAGTCACTGCTGTTCCTTCTGCCAAGAATTCTGGATTTGATAAAATTTGAAATTGAACACCATTTCCAGTATTGTCCAAAATACTCTTAATAGCTTCCGCTGTCCTTACAGGCAATGTAGATTTCTCTACAACTATCTTGTTTTCTTTTGAAACTTTTGCGATTTGTCTCGCGCACAATTCGATATATTTTAAATCAGCCGCCATACCTTTTCCCTTACCGTAAGTTTTGGTCGGTGTGTTAACTGATATAAAAATTACTTGAGCTTCATCAATTGCTTTTTCAACATCTGTCGAAAAGAAAAGATTTCTTCCTCTAGCTTCTGATACGATTTTAGACAAGCCTGGTTCATAGATTGGAATATTTTCTGTATTCGGATCATTCCAATCTTTAATTCTTTGTTCGTTCAAGTCAACAACTGTAACTTGAATATGTGGACATTTTTGAGCAATAACCGCCATCGTTGGACCACCAACATAACCAGCACCAATGCAACAAATTTTTGTAATTTTCATTTATTCTACTATTATCTTAGTCTACTTCTCTTTTAAATTATTCCAGTACCAACTTACTGCTTCTTTCAAACCTTCCTGCAAAGAATATTTTGGATTATAACCTAGCATATTTTTTGCCTTCTCAATGCTTGCTAAAGAATGAGGAATATCGCCAGCTCTATTTTCACCATAAACAATTTGAACATCAGCAATTTTTGGATCAAATTCTGATAGATATTTTCTCAAATATTCTACTAAATCATTCAATGTATTGCGTTCACCATAAGCTGTATTATAAACAGTATTGACAGCATTTGCATTTACGCTTTTCATTGCCAATTCATTCATTTGAATTACATTTTCTATATATGTAAAATCTCTTGAATAATTTCCGTCACCATTAATTACAGGGCTTTCATACTTCATCATCTGCATAACAAATTTCGGAATTACTGCCGCATAAGCGCCTTGTGGGTCTTGTCGGCGTCCAAAAACATTAAAATACCGCAAGCCGATAGTTTCTAAACCATATGTTTTGCTAAAAATCTCAGCATACAATTCATTTACATATTTAGTAATCGCATATGGAGATAACGGCTTGCCTATTACATCTTCGACTTTAGGCAATCCCACAGAATCCCCATACGTTGAAGAACTTGCCGCATAAACAAATCTCTTTACTTTTTCATCTCTAGCTGCAACCAGCATGTTCAAAAACCCAGAAACATTTACATCATTTGTTGTAATCGGATCGTTTATTGATCTTGGAACAGAGCCTAAAGCAGCTTGATGTAAAACATAATCAGCACCTTGCACTGCCAAAACACAATCAGATAGATTTCGAATGTCGCCTTCTATCAATTTAAAATTTGGATTTCCTATAAAACTATCCAAATTGTGACGATGACCGGTTGAAAAATTATCCAGACATATCACTTTATTGCCGCGTGCCAAAAAATATTCGGAAAGATTTGAACCAATAAATCCTGCTCCACCCGTAATTAAAATAGTATCTTGATTTGCTATTTCCATTGAAATCAAATTTATTTCTTCGTCAATTTATTAAATAAAGTTTTTACTGAATTTGACTTTTTCTCATCATCAAGATATCCATTTGAATAATTCCCATAACCATAGCCATATCCATACGCAGAACCATATTTCGCCTTATTTTCATACCCATTCAAAACAATACTTGCGTTATTTAATTCACCTCTTTTAACCCTTGTGTTCAACAACGTAATCATATCTTTTTTAGTGTAATTCTGTCTTACAATATACAATGTAACATCAGAATATTGAGATAACTCCAAAGCATCTGACACTAAACCAACTGGCGGTGTATCTAAAATGATATAATCGTATTTCTTTTTTAGTTCTTCGATCATTTCTCGCATTGCATCGCTCAAAATCAGTTCTGAAGGATTTGGCGGAATAGGCCCAGAAAGTATAACATCAAGATTTGGAATCTGAGTTGGATTTGTAATTTCATCGAGACTATTTTGCTTAATCAAATAATTCACGACTCCAATTTTATTGATCAAACTAAACTCGTCTGCCAATCTAGGTTTTCTTAAATCTAATCCAACAATGACTGTTTTCTTTTCGCTTAAAGCAAAAACTGTAGCTATGTTTATAGAGCAAAATGTTTTCCCTTCGCCACTTATTGAAGAAGTAATCATCAAAGTTTTTGACCCGCTAACTTGTTGCTTTTTATACAAAAACTGTAATGAAGATCGTATTGCTCTAAATGATTCAGAAAGTGCTGATTTTGGTTTATCAAAAACGGCAAGATTTACTCCTTCCTTATTAACGCCAACTACACCAATTATTGGTATTTGGCTTAGCTTAGTAACATCTTCTGTATTTTGAATAGAGTTATTAATAAAAAAAATCACTAGTATGACAGAAAGGGGAATCAAAATCCCTAAAAACAAAGCCAATATATAATTTACTGAAGTTTTTGGTCCCACCAAAACTCCGCTAATACCTTTAGCTGGATCAATAAAATGAATATCAGACAAATTGGATGCTCTTACGATTTCAGCTTCATTTCTTTTTTGTAAAAATGTAGTGTAAATGTTATCATTTAAATCATACTTCCTTTTGATTTTCAGCAATTCCTGCTGGTCCTCTGGCAACCTTTTTGCTGTATTTTCTGCTTCTCCAATTTTAGCATTTATTAACGATAAATCATAAATCAAAGAAGCTTTTGCTGAGATGATATTCTCTAACAAAACACTTTTTACTGCCTCCATTTGATTATCAAAATCTTTAAAAATCTTATCGCTTTTTACAGCATAAGCCATCTCTGATCTTTGTGTAGAAAGCCCTATCAATTTAGAAATATTTGCTACGATATTAGGATCATCAATTCCTGCAACAGATGGAGCAGGCAATCTTGAATAATCAACACTATTATTTAAGTACGCTCGTAAAGAGTTATAATACGTAATTTTTCTGGTAATTTGATCTTTCTGATTGTCAAAATCCATTATTCTAGAAGAAAACTTATCAGCGCCGCCCTCCAATTCATAAATATTTTTGTCCTTTCTAAATGACTTCAACTCATTTCCAGTTTGTTTCAATTGTGACTCCATTGCGACAAGAGTACTGTCTATGAATTTTATTGTATTGGTTGCAAATTGATTTTTACCGTCCAACTGAATTTTCATCAGCATTCTCACAGTGGCATTGAGGTATTCTACAAGTCTTGCTTTATTTGTACCCTGCATGCTCAATGTCAATATTGAGCCTCCTTTGTCATCAGAACTTACATTTATGCCTTTATAACGTGAAACTGTACCATCAAAATCATTGAACTTGACATAATATTCATTGCCTTTATACAGCCCCGGATTGTCATTAATTTGAAGTTTCCAATTCAAAAAAGGCAAAGAAACTTGCTCTCCAACCTTATATCTTTTTATAAATTCAATTGGTTGAACTGCTGTGTTAGAATATGAATCTTCAGCATAATTAATAAGCGAAACGGAATTATTTTCAAATGGTATTCGAATCTCATACACATTTTCACTAATGAACTTAATTTTAATCAGAGTATTGGCTAATTGCCCTCTGGATTTATCGATATCAACATAAAAAGGCACTGCACCATAGGAATCGATTAGGTTGTACTTGCCCATAGTTAAGTAATCAATATAATATTGTAATTTACTAACTACTAACTCATTATGAGACCTTGATTGCAATATGGTTGTAATTCCATTAACTTGATCTGAAATCCCTCCCCAGTTAAACACTAAACTAGTATTTGAAGTAAAAAACGGATTGCTTTCTTCCTTAATTGATATTAAAGTCTGCATTCCGTAAATCTTTTCTTTTCGTATGTTTACTTGATATGCGATTGTAAAAGCAATGATTAAACTAACTAAAAACCATTTCCAATAGCTGAGAATTTTCAGCAACAAACCTTTAAAATCAAAACTTGACTGATTTTCAAAAATCGAAAAATCTTTTATATCTAACATTTTCTAAGTCTAATTATAGTTTTGATAATTATTTTATAATTAAATAAACTGTTGTTGCCAATGACAGCAAAGTAATAATGGTACCAATTGATTGAATTCCTGTTTGCCCAGTTCCCCAAGTTTTTTGGCGCAATGGCTTAACATAAATATAATCGTTGGGTTGTAAATAGTAATATGGCGACTTCATTACATTAACATCTGTCAAATCAATCTCATGCATTTGCACACCTGTAGGGGTTTGGCGAATTATAGTAACCGCTTTTCTATTTCCGACCGTATTAATATCTCCTGCATTTGCAACAGCTTCCATAATATTTACATGCTCTTGAAATAGTGTTTTTGTTCCTGTGCTACTTACCTCACCATTAATTGTATATCTAAATCCAGCCAATTTTACTGTTACAAATATGTTTGCATCTGTCTTAAAGTAATCTTCAAGTAATTTTTTCTCAATTATCACTCGAACTTCCTCTAAAGTATAACCGATAACATTTATTTCTCCCAAAATTGGAATTCTAATATTTCCATGATCATCAACCGTAAAACCATCAAAATACAATGCAGCCTCTGATCTTCCTGAAGTCAAATTTGCGCTTTCTGTTTTATTAAAAATAGAAACCAATTTAGGATCTATCGCTTTTAAATTGATACTTAAAACATCATTTACCTGAATTCTATAAGGCTTAGTTTGTACGGCTGCTACAGTATTTGAATCTTCTGAAGTGTTTTTATCCTGCAGATACACTAAATCTTTAATCGGAATACACGAAGTAAAAAGTGTACTGATCAACAGCAGGATATAAAAGCTTTTTCTTGTCATTGTTAAAATTTTATCGCAAATATAGCTTTTCATTTATTCTTCAGAAAATCTATATTTTATTTGGGGGTTTTGTTTAATTGTTTTTGAATGTTTTTTCAAATGGAACGCGGTGCAAGATACTTCTTCCTAGCGTAACTTCATCAGCATATTCTAATTCATCGCCTACAGATATCCCTCTTGCAATTGTAGAAATTACAATTTGTGATTCTGCAATTTGTTTATAGATATAAAAATTTGTCGTGTCGCCTTCCATGGTTGAACTTAGCGCAAAAATAATTTCTACGACTTTTCCAGATTTTACTTTTTCGACCAAACTTGAAATATTCAACTGACTTGGACCGACACCTTCAATTGGAGAAATCTTCCCTCCCAGCACGTGATAAATTCCTTTATACTGCCCTGTGTTTTCAATAGCCATAACATCACGAATATCCTCTACAACACAAATAGTTTGATGATTTCTAGAGGCATTCGCACAAATTTCACAAACTTTTGTATCTGAAATGTTATAACAGTTTTCACAAAATTTAATATTCTCACGCATATTTAAAAGTGCCTGAGACAAAAAGCCAGTTTGCTCTTTTGGTTGTTTAAGCAAATGAAGCACTAGTCGCAACGCTGTACGTTTGCCAATACCAGGCAATTGCGACATTTCATTAACCGCCTTCTCTATTAATTTTGATGAAAATTCCATGACGACAAAAGTAACATTTTTAACGGTATCAGAGCCTTTCAAACAATTAAATTCAAGACGAAAAGAAACAGAAATTATTCTTGTTGCTATATGCTCATAAAAAACAAAACTTTCCAATGATATTGGAAAGTTTTAAAAACGTTTTTTTTCAATTAATATTGGTTCGTGGCCAATAAAACTAATGTACATGCAACTTCAACCTCAATATTATTTAATTCTAACAATTGATATAATTCGGGATTCTCTGTTCCTGGATTAAAAATTACTCTTTTAGGTTGCGCTTCGATAATATAATTATAATAATCACGCTGACGAGTTGGATTCAAATAAAGGGTTACAGTATCGATATTTTTTACAGGAATTGCTTTAGTATGAATTTTCACTCCAGCAACTTCTCCTGCATTTTGACCAATTGCCAAAACAGTATGACCTTTTTGAGTAAGCATATTTATTGCTCTATATGCATAACGGTCTTGTTTTGTAGTTGCTCCAAGCAACAAAGTTTTTTTGTTTTTCATCATTTTTAGATATTCTACAAAAGTAGTCAAAAAGGATGAGCTTGACTTGCCTTATCAATTTAGAATATTGACTCAAAAAAAATAATATCATAATATAAATTTTCCTGCCAAAATAAAAATTTAACTACATTTACTTCACTAATCAAAACTTTATGGACATATTCATTTACCTATTTGCAGCTCTTTTTTCTGTTTTAAACCCAATAGGTACGGTTCCAATTTTTGTGGGACTAACTCAACATGATTCTCAAAAAGAACGATCCAGAATTTCTCTTTGGACTGCTATTAATGTTTTTATCATTTTATTGGTTTCGTTTTTTATTGGCCAATATGTTTTAACCTTTTTTGGAATCAGCATTGATGCGCTTCGAATTGCTGGCGGAATTGTAATCGTGAATTCAGGATTCTCTTTATTATCTGGTAAATTCAATAAAAAACGAGGAATCAATAAAAAAATTGAAAATGAAGTACAACAACGAAACGATATTGCACTAACGCCACTTGCTATTCCGATGTTGGCTGGGCCAGGATCTATATCTTTATTAATTGCCTTTTATCAAGAACACCATGAAATAGAAGAAATCATTTTTTCTTGTTTGGCTATTTTGGCTATCGCAATTGCAATTTTTGCTATTCTAAAAAGTGCACATTATTTAGCTCGAATACTTGGTGCATCAGGAATTGTGGCAATTTCAAGAATTGTTGGTTTTATAGTAATTTCAATCGGAATTCAATATATTGTAAGTTCGATTGTAAACATTATAAAAGGCAATTTGATGTAACAGTTTTTTTTATAAAAATAAAAAATGGGATAGAACTTAATGTTTTATCCCATTTTTATTTTATCCAAAATGCTAATTCTAGCTTCTTGGTAAAAACACTTCAGCCATCATGCATCTTGCACTTCCGCCTCCACAAGCTTCAATTGTATCTAAGCTTGAACTCAAAATTTCAGCGTGTTTTTCTAATTGTGCAATTTGTTTTGGAGTAAGGCTCTGATGTGCGGAAGCACTCATAACAATATATTTTTTATCATTTGTTCCTCGAACTTCCAACATATTACCTGCAAAATTATTCACTTGATCTTCTGTAATCAAGATAATTTCTTTATTATCATCTTTTAGGTTTTCTAGAACCATTTTGCGCTCTTTTTTATCATCAATGCAATCTGCACAAATAACTGCAAAAGTTTCACCCAAACACATCATCACATTGGTATGATAAATCAGTTTGCGTTCTCCGTCTACCGTTTGAAAAGCTTCAAAAATTACTGGAGCATAGTCAAAATCTTCGCAGAATTCAATAAACAACTCTTCATCTGCACGTGGCGATAATGCGCAATATGCTTTTGAATTGGCACGATCTAAAAGCAAACTTCCTGTTCCTTCTAAAAAATAACCATCATCTTCAGCAGATGTATAATCCATTATATTCGAAATCTCAAAACCTTTCTCTTCTAGAGTATCCAAAATATCTTCACGTCTTTCTTGACGTCTGTTTTCAGCAAACATTGGATAAAGAGCCACATCGCCATTTTCATGAAATGAAACCCAATTGTTCGGAAAAATACTGTCTGGCGTATCTGTTTCTAAAGTATCTTCAATAACCGTAACATCAACTCCTACTGCACGAAGCTTTTCAACAAAAGCATCAAATTCTTGTTGCGCTTTGGCATTTACAGTACTCGGCAAAAGTCCGTCCAATACTTTTTGGTAATAATTATTTACAGCCGTCTGCTCATTCATTCTGAATGCAACTGGACGAATCATCACGATAGCATTAGTAGTTTGTTTCATTTTATATATTTTTTTTGTTTCAAGTTTCAGGTTTCAAGTTCACAACAGAAAACCTGAAGCTTGAAACTTTTTAGTCTCTAATTAATGGTAAAGTTGAACATCTCAACAATCCTTCTTGTTTCGCAATTTCGGCATACGGGATTTCTTCAACAGTAAAGCCATTTGCACGAAGCCAGTTATTTAATCGAGTGAAATTTTTCTCAGAAACCACAACATTTTTATCAATTGAAAACACATTTGAAAACATATTATACATTTCATTTCTTTCGATATGAAACAAATTTTCTTTTCCAAAAAGATTCACTAGATACAAATAATCCGCTTCTTCACGAAAACCTCTTTTATAGATGATTCCCTTGTTTTCTCCTACTGGCTGAAAACAACAATCCAAGTGCAATGCATTATCTCTCGCTTCCAATTTAGATTTAACCAAATCAAATTCTTTTACAATTTTATTCGGAAATAATTCTTTGATATAATTTACACCATGCATATTTGTTCTTGCAGTGATGTAATCTTTATAATCACTTCCCTTATATGTTCCAATAAAAATATGGTCATTCCAAAGCATTACATCTCCTCCTTCAATATGAACTTCCTCTGGCGGTCGTACTACTTTTAACGGATCAATTTGATCTATTACATATTGAATTGCATCCAATTCTCTCTCTCTGTCTGGAAGAATATTCGATTTTACAAAAACATTGTCAATTACAAAACCAATATCTCTAGCAAATATTTGATTGTAATTTTCGATCATTTCCGGACGATAAACAGTTACATCATATTTCTGAAAAACAGCATTAAAAGCATCCATTTCAGCAACCATATCTTTTTCTACAGGATAAGTTCCTGCCTTAATATGTTCCAATGACTTAGGATCATAAGCTTCCTCCAGCGTTGGAGTCGGCCCATTATGAACAGCAGAACCCAAAACTACGGCGCGAAGCCGCGATGTTTCGTTCTTTACATTTAATTGCAACATAACTCTATTATATTTTGAGCAAATATAAAAAAAGCTTCACAGTTAAGTGAAGCTTTCGTTTTTTATTTATTAGACTTGAACTCTCTTAAAGGATGTCCAGTATAAATTTGTCTTGGTCGTCCGATTGGCTCTTTGTTTTCACGCATTTCTTTCCATTGTGCGATCCAACCTGGCAATCTTCCGATAGCGAACATTACTGTAAACATATCTGTTGGAATCCCTAAAGCTCTGTAAATAATTCCAGAGTAGAAATCTACGTTTGGATATAAGTTTCTTGATTTGAAGTACTCATCTTCAAGAGCCGCTTTTTCTAATTTTCTAGCGATATCTAAAATCGGATCTTCAACACCTAAAGTTTCTAAAACTTCAGTAGCTGCTTTTTTGATGATTTTTGCTCTTGGATCGAAGTTTTTGTAAACTCTGTGTCCGAATCCCATTAAACGGAATGGATCATTTTTATCTTTTGCTTTCGCCAAGAATTTATCAGTATCTCCACCATCTTTGTTGATTTCTTCCAACATTTCAAGTACGGCTTGGTTTGCACCACCGTGAAGAGGTCCCCAAAGTGCTGAAACTCCAGAAGAAATAGAAGCAAATAAACCAGCATGAGATGAACCAACCATTCTTACTGTAGAAGTTGAACAGTTTTGCTCGTGATCTGCGTGAAGAATAAACAATTTATCTAACGCAGCTACAACAACAGGATTTGCACTAAATGGACCTGTAGGCAATTGGAACATCAATTGCATAAAGTTCTCCACATATCCTTTTGTATTGTCATAATAATTCAACGGATACCCCATTGATTTTCTGTATGTCCAAGTTGCAATAACTAAAAATTTAGCCATTGTTTTGCAAATTGCCTCATACATTTCTTTTTCATTATCAACATTAACTGCTTTTGGGTTAAAGGCAGTTAAAGCGCTTGTCAAAGCAGATAACACTCCCATTGGGTGAGCTGTTTTTGGGAAACCGTCAATGATATTTTTCATTTCTTCGTTTACTAACGAATGTTTTTTAATACCATTTTCAAATTGCTCCAATTCAGCTGCTGTTGGTAATTCTCCAAAAATCAAAAGATACGATACTTCTAAAAAGCTAGCTTTTTCAGCTAAATCTTCGATCGAATATCCTCTGTAACGCAGAATTCCTAATTCACCGTCCAAGAAAGTAATTTCACTTGTACAAGATCCTGAGTTTTTGTAACCTGGATCAATTGTAATAATACCTGTTAAATCTCGTAATTTGTTAATATCGATAGCTGATTCATTTTCGCTTCCTGTGATAACCGGAAGTTCAATTTTCTTACCATCTACTTCTAATGTAGCTATTTTTGACATAATATAATCGGAAATAATTCTATAAAATAATAATTTATCAAATCTAAGGAATTTAAGACTAACTAAAAAAAGAATCCTGCTATGAATTTGTTAAAACTCCAAAAAAAAACCATCCGCAAAGGCGGATGGTCTAAAATCAATATATAACTAGTGTGATTATTTAATTTTGAAAGCATTTAACCCTGGAAAATAAGCAGTACTTCCAAGTTCTTCTTCAATTCTTAATAATTGGTTGTATTTAGCCATACGATCAGAACGTGAAGCCGAACCAGTTTTGATTTGTCCACAGTTTAATGCAACAGCTAAGTCAGCAATTGTATTATCCTCAGTTTCTCCAGAACGGTGAGACATTACAGATGTATAACCAGCATTTTTAGCCATGTTTACAGCCGCAATAGTTTCAGTTAAAGTACCAATTTGGTTTACTTTTACCAAGATTGAGTTAGCAATTCCTTTTTCGATACCAGTTGACAAACGAGCAACGTTAGTTACGAATAAATCATCACCCACTAATTGAACTTTATCTCCAATTTTTTCAGTTAAAGCTTTCCATCCATCCCAGTCATCTTCGTACATACCGTCTTCAATAGAGATAATTGGATATTTAGCAGCAAGTTCAGCCAAGTACTGAGCTTGTTCTTCAGAAGTTCTGATTTTTCCAGTTTCACCTTCAAATTTAGTGTAATCGTATTTACCGTTTACATAAAACTCAGAAGCAGCACAGTCAAGAGCGATCATAATTTCGTCACCGAAAGAATATCCAGCTTTTTCAACTGCTAATTTGATAGTATCTAAAGCATCTTCAGTTCCACCAGCCAAGTTTGGAGCAAAACCTCCTTCATCACCTACAGCAGTACTTAAACCTCTATCGTGTAATACTTTTTTCAAGTTGTGGAAAATTTCAGTTCCCATTTGCATTGCATGTGTAAAAGAAGTTGCTTTTACAGGGAAAATCATAAACTCTTGAAATGCGATAGGCGCATCAGAGTGAGAACCACCATTGATGATATTCATCATTGGCACAGGCAATGTATTAGCAGAAACTCCACCTACATATCTGTATAATGGCAAACCAAGTTCGTTAGCAGCAGCTTTTGCGGCAGCCAAAGAAACACCTAAAATAGCATTAGCTCCTAATTTAGATTTGTTTGGAGTTCCATCTAAATCAATCATTAATTGGTCAATTGTGTTTTGTTCGAAAACAGATGTCCCAACTAATTCTTCAGCAATAATAGTATTTACATTATTCACTGCATTCAAAACACCTTTACCTAGATAAGCTTTACCTCCGTCACGTAATTCAACAGCTTCGTGCTCTCCAGTTGATGCTCCAGATGGAACAGCAGCTCTACCTAAAACTCCATTTTCAGTTACTACATCAACTTCAATAGTAGGATTACCTCTAGAATCAAGAATTTGTCTTGCGTGAACTTTAATTATAATACTCATTATTTTTGTTTTTTATTAATAAATTATATTTTTTTTTCGAAATTATAAAAATATTTAATACTAAAAACGCATTCTAGTCATTAAACACCTTTATTTATTAACTACATCGTTTTAGACTTTGCTACTTTTAATATTCTCTACAAATTGGTCAAACAAATATGACGAATCGTGTGGTCCAGGACTAGCTTCTGGATGATATTGAACTGAAAAACAATTCTTATTCTTCATTCTCATTCCCGCAACAGTGCCATCGTTTAAGTGAACATGCGTAATTTCAAGCTCTGGGTGATTTTCCAATTGCTCTCTTTTAACCGCAAATCCGTGGTTTTGTGAAGTTATCTCACCTTTTCCTGTAATGATATTCTTAACTGGATGATTAATTCCTCGGTGTCCATTAAACATTTTATATGTTTCAACACCGTTTGCCAAACCAATTACTTGATGCCCAAGACAAATTCCAAACAAAGGTTTGTTATCTGCCAAAATCTCTTTCGCCACTTGAATTGCTCCGAATAAAGGATCTGGATCTCCAGGTCCATTTGACAAGAAATATCCATCAGGATTAAACTCAGACATATCTTTATAAGTTGAATCAAAAGGATACACCTTAATGTAGCAATCTCTTTTTGCAAGATTTCTCAAAATATTCTTTTTGATACCAAGATCTAAAGCTGAGATTTTGTAAGTAGCATTTTCATCACCAACAAAGTATGGCTCTTTAGTCGATACTTTAGAAGCCAACTCTAAACCTTCCATATTTGGCACATTTGCCAATTCTTTCTTTAAATCTTCAATTGAAGTTCCGTCAGTACAGATAACTGCATTCATTGCACCGTTGTCACGAATGTAACTTACAAGTGCACGCGTATCTACATCAGAGATACAGATTAAATTTTGCTTAGCAAAATAATCCTCTAAACTTCCAGAAGCATTTTCTCTAGAATAATTAAAACTAAAGTTTTTACAAACTAAACCGGCAATTTTAATACTATCAGATTCAACTTCAGAATCATTAACGCCATAGTTTCCGATATGTGTATTTGTAGCAACCATTATTTGTCCGAAATAAGAAGGATCTGTGAAAATTTCCTGATATCCCGTCATTCCAGTATTAAAACAAACTTCACCGAAAGTTTTACCGCTAATTCCGATAGATTTTCCGTGAAAGATTGTTCCGTCACTAAGTAATAAAATGGCGCTTTGTCGTGTTGTGTATTTCATTATTTAATTTGTATTGTTTTTTAATCAAGTTATAAAACCGAAATTAAGGTTTTAAGTATAATTAGATATTTTGCAAATTTACTTCTTTAAAATAGCCCTTCCAAGATTTTTTAAAACTTTCATTCGTAAAAATAAAACCTATCATTTTAAATAAGTTAGATTTTTGCAGTTTCAAAAAAATCAAAAAAAAAGGATAAACTAAAAATTAGTTTATCCTTGATTTTTATAGAATGATTACTTTCATAATTATTCAGAAGCTTCTGTAGTCGTTTCTGATTCAGCAGCTGGAGCTTCAGGAGCAGTTCCTTCAGCTTTTTTAGCTTTACCACCACGACGGCTTTTAGCTTTTTTAACTTCTTTTTTACCTCCGTTGTAAAGTTCATTGAAGTCAACAAGTTCGATCATCGCCATATCAGCGTTATCTCCCAAACGATTTCCAACTTTAATGATACGAGTGTATCCACCTGGACGGTCTCCAACTTTAGCAGCCACATCTCTGAACAAGTCAGTTACAGCATATTTACTGCGCAAGTAAGCAAAAACAATACGACGGTTGTGAGTCGTATCTTCTTTTGATTTTGTAATTAAAGGCTCAACAAATTGTTTAAGCGCTTTAGCTTTAGCAACAGTAGTGTTAATACGTTTGTGCTCGATAAGAGAACAAGCCATATTAGCCAACATAGCTTTTCTATGTCCAGTCTGTCTGCTTAAGTGGTTGAATTTTTTTCCGTGTCTCATGACGTGTTTTTTTTATCTTCATCTTGCTACAATCCAGTATGGAGAGCAAAATATGAAGTAAATTATTCTTTATCTAATTTGTATTTAGCTAAATCCATTCCGAAAGTTAAATTCTTCACTGCAACAAGTTCATCAAGTTCAGTTAAAGATTTTTTACCGAAATTACGGAATTTCATTAGGTCATTTTTATTGAACGATACTAAATCACCAAGTGTATCAACTTCAGCCGCTTTCAAGCAATTTAATGCTCTTACAGATAAATCCATATCAACAAGCTTAGTTTTAAGCAATTGTCTCATATGCAATGACTCTTCATCATACGATTCTGTTTGTGCAATTTCGTCAGCCTCAAGTGTAATTCTTTCGTCAGAGAACAACATGAAATGGTGAATTAAAACTTTAGCAGCTTCAGTAAGAGCATCTTTTGGATTGATAGAACCATCAGTTTTAATTTCAAAAACTAATTTTTCGTAATCTGTTTTTTGCTCTACACGGAAATTTTCGATTGCATATTTTACATTTTTTACCGGAGTAAAAATAGAATCTGTAAAAATCGTTCCAATTGCAGCATTCTGTTTTTTGTTCTCTTCAGCAGGCACGTATCCTCTACCTTTTTCGATTGTTAAATCGAAATTCAATTTGATTTTAGAATCTAAATTACAGATAACAAGGTCTGGATTCAAAACTTGAAAACCTGAAATAAATTTTTGAAAATCACCTGCTGTTAACTGATCTTTACCAGAAACAGAAATTGTAACTGCTTCATTATCGATATCTTCAATTTGACGTTTGAAACGTACTTGTTTTAGATTAAGGATAATTTCGGTAACATCTTCAACAACACCTGAAATAGTAGAAAACTCATGATCTACACCTTCGATACGAACAGATGTAATTGCATAACCTTCTAACGCTGAAAGCAAAACTCTTCTAAGTGCATTACCAACTGTCAATCCATAACCAGGTTCTAAAGGTCTAAACTCAAATTTACCTTCAAAATCGGTTGAATCGATCATGATAACTTTATCGGGCTTTTGAAAATTAAATATTGCCATAAATTTCGACTAAGTCAATTATTATTTGTTGTACAACTCTACGATTAATTGTTCTTTAATGTTTTCTGGAATTTGAAGTCTCGCAGGTACAGAAACGAAAGTTCCTTCTTTAAGATCATTGTTCCAAGTAATCCATTCATAAACATGACTTGAATTTGATAAAGAACGTTCGATAGCTTCTAAAGATTTAGATTTTTCACGAACTGCAACTTTATCACCAGGCTTAAGGTGGTAAGAAGGAATATTAACAACCTCTCCATTTACAGTAATGTGTCTGTGAGAAACGATTTGACGCGCACCTCTTCTAGATGGAGCAATTCCCATTCTAAAAACAACATTATCTAATCTTGCTTCGCATAATTGTAATAAAACTTCACCAGTTACTCCTTTAGTCGCTGATGCTTTTTCGAATAAATTTCTGAATTGTTTTTCTAAAATTCCATAAGAATATTTAGCTTTTTGCTTTTCCATTAACTGAACAGCGTACTCAGATTTTTTTCCTCTTTTTTTAGCCATCCCGTGTTGTCCAGGTGGGTAATTTCTTTTTTCGAAAGATTTATCATCTCCGAAGATTGCCTCGCCAAATTTACGAGCGATTTTGGTTTTAGGACCAGTATATCTTGCCATTTTAAAAAAAATTTAAGGTAGAAATTATGAATTCAGGTCTAATCCTTCGATAATCTATGTTCTACCTTGTTTATACTATAAAAATAAAAAATTAAACTCTACGTCTTTTTGGAGGACGACATCCGTTGTGCGGCATTGGAGTAACATCAATAATCTCTGTAACTTCAATTCCACCGTTATGAATAGAACGGATAGCAGACTCACGTCCGTTACCTGGTCCTTTTACATAAACTTTCACTTTTTTAAGTCCTGCCTCAAGTGCTACTTTAGCGCAATCTTCTGCTGCCATTTGAGCTGCATAAGGAGTGTTCTTTTTAGAACCTCTGAAACCCATTTTACCAGCTGAAGACCAAGAGATAACTTCACCTTTCTTATTAGTCAAAGAAATAATAATGTTATTAAAAGTGGCAGAAATATGAGCCTCACCCGTTGATTCAACGATAACTTTACGTTTTTTTGCAGTTGCTTTAGCCATATTACTTATTATTTAGTTGCTTTTTTCTTGTTAGCAACAGTTTTTCTTTTACCTTTTCTTGTTCTTGAGTTGTTTTTAGTTCTTTGCCCTCTTAAAGGAAGACCAGATCTATGACGAATACCTCTGTAACATCCAATATCCATTAAACGCTTAATGTTTAAAGAAATTTCAGAACGTAATTCTCCTTCAATTTTGTAAAATGAAACAGCATCACGAATTGCTCCGATCTCGTCATCATTCCAATCTTGAACTTTTTTATCCTGGCTTACTTGAGCTTTTTCTAAAATCTCAATAGCTCTACTTTTTCCTAATCCGAAGATGTAGGTAAGTGCAATAACACCTCTTTTGTTTTTTGGGATATCTACCCCTGCTATTCTTGCCATAATTATCCTTGTCTTTGTTTAAATCTAGGATTCTTTTTGTTTATTACGTACAGTCTCCCTTTTCTACGCACGATAATGCACTCGGCACTTCTCTTTTTTACTGATGCTCTAACTTTCATAGTAATTATCTTTTAATATCGATAAGTAATTCTTGCTTTTGACAAATCATAAGGGCTCATTTCCAATTTCACTTTATCACCAGGTAATAATTTGATGTAATGCATTCGCATTTTACCAGAAATATGAGCAATTACAACGTGTCCATTTTCTAACTCTACACGGAACATCGCATTTGATAACGCTTCGATGATTGATCCGTCTTGTTCTATTGCTGATTGTTTTGCCATAAATATATTAAGCTACCGCTTTTCTATTTTTACCAGTCTTCATTAAACCATCATAATGCTTGTTTAACAAGTATGAATTGATTTGTTGAATAGTATCTATTGCAACTCCAACCATAATTATTAATGAGGTACCTCCAAAAAACATTGCCCAAGATTGTTGTACATCCATAATACTTACAACAATAGCTGGGAACACAGCAATCAAAGCAAGGAATAAAGATCCTGGGAAAGTTATTAAAGACATCACTTTATCAAGGAAGTCTGAAGTTTCAGCTCCTGGACGAACACCAGGAATAAAACCACCACTTCTTTTCAAATCATCAGCCATTTTGTTCGTAGGAACAGTAATTGCAGTATAGAAAAATGTAAATACAATAATTAAAGTTGCAAATACAAAGTTATACCAAAAACCGAACATATTACTAAATGCTCCAACAATAGATTGTGATGTATCTGATTTTGATAATCCAGCTACAGCCGCAGGTATAAACATAATTGCCTGAGCAAAAATGATTGGCATTACTCCAGAAGCATTAAGCTTAAGAGGAATCCACTGTCTGTTACCACCTGCCAAATCCTGCTCGTAGTCACCAGTTGTTGTACGACGAGCGTATTGAACTGGAATTCTACGCACTGCCATTGTAAGCAATACACAAGAAATAATTACTAATAACCATACAATAATTTCAATGGCCATTAACATTAAGCCTCCAGTGTTGTTTGTAACTACAGACTTAAATTCTTGCATAAAAGCTTGTGGTAAACGAGCTAAGATACCAACCATAATCAATAATGAAATTCCATTTCCAATACCTTTATCAGTAATTTTTTCACCAAGCCACATAGCAAAAATTGTACCAGTAACTAAAATGATTACAGAAGAGAATAAAAACTCAGGTGAGTTAAAGCCTAGTAGAAAAGCACTACCAGGCAATGTTCTGTATAAATTGTAGATATAAGTTGGACCTTGAACCAATGTAATAGCAATAGTTAACCAACGTGTAATTTGATTAATCTTTTTTCTACCACTCTCTCCATCATTTTGAAGTTTTTGCAAATAAGGAATCGCAATTCCCATTAACTGTACAACAATAGATGCAGAAATATAAGGCATAATTCCTAAAGCAAAAACTGAAGCTTTAGAGAAAGCACCTCCGGTGAACATGTCTAGGATAGATCCTAAACCATTTTTAGTTTGTCCTGCTAACCCCATCAATTGAGTTGCGTCAATTCCAGGAAGCGTAACGTGTGCTCCAAAACGATATACTAAAAGTAATCCTAAAGTAATTAGAATTCTATTCTTTAGTTCTTCGATTTTCCAAACATTGCTAATTGATTCAATAAATTTCTTCATACAATAGAAAAATTATATTGTTACAGCCTCTCCACCAGCAGCTTCGATAGCAGCTTTTGCAGTAGCAGTAAATTTGTGAGCAGTTACTTTTAATTTTGCTTTCAATTCTCCTCTTCCTAAAATCTTAACGATTTCATTTTTAGAAGCTAGACGGTTTGCTACGAAATCTGTCATAGAAACAGAATCAGTAATCACACCTTTGTCTACTAATAATTGAAGCGTATCTAAATTAACACCTTCGTATTCTTTACGATTGATGTTTGTGAAACCAAACTTAGGTACACGTCTTTGAAGTGGCATTTGCCCTCCTTCAAAACCAATCTTTTTAGAGTAACCAGAACGAGATTTTGCTCCTTTGTGACCTCTTGCAGCAGTGCCACCTTTTCCAGAACCTTCTCCTCTACCTAATCTTTTATTTTGATTGTGCGTTGATCCTTCAGCAGGTTGTAAGTTACTTAAATTCATAACAGTATTTGTTATTTAGCTTCTTCAACAGAAACTAAGTGTTTAACTTTGTTTATCATACCAAGGATAGCAGGATTTGAATCATGCTCCACAACTTGTCCAATTTTACGTAGACCTAAAGCCTCTAAACCTCTCTTTTGAGAAAGAGGGCAGTTGATTTTGCTTCTTACTTGTTTTACTAATAATTTAGCCATAATTTCCTTGAATTAACCTTTAAAAACTTTTTCTAAAGAAACACCTCTTTGTTTTGCAACAGTGTGAGCGCTTCTCATTTGTAATAAAGCATCAAAAGTTGCTTTCACTACGTTGTGAGGATTTGATGATCCTTGAGATTTAGACAATACGTCGTGAATACCTACTGACTCAAGAACTGAACGAACAGCTCCACCAGCAATAACTCCTGTACCATGAGAAGCAGGAATTAAGAATACACGTGCACCACCAAATTTACCTTTTTGTTCGTGAGGAACTGATTGACCATTCAAAGGAATTCTAACTAAGTTTTTCTTAGCATCTTCTACTGCTTTCGCAATTGCTTCAGAAACGTCTTTAGATTTTCCTAATCCGTGACCAACTACTCCATTTTCATCACCTACAACTACAATAGCAGAAAAACCGAAAGCTCTACCTCCTTTTGTAACTTTAGTAACACGATTAACACTAACTAGACGATCTTTAAGTTCAAGACCACTAGGTTTTACCAATTCTACATTTTTGTATTTAGACATAATATATTAGAATTTAAGTCCAGCGGCTCTTGCGCCTTCTGCTAATGATTTAATACGACCGTGATATAAATATCCACCTCTATCGAAAGTGATAGTATCTATCCCAGCTTTTAACGCTTTCTCTGCAACTAATTTTCCAACAGCAGCAGCGATTTCAACGTTAGTACCTTTTCCTATTTCTTTTTCTCTTGAAGATGCAGCTAATATAGTAACTCCATTTACATCATCAATAATTTGAGCGTAAATTTCTTTATTACTTCTAAAAACAGAAAGTCTAGGTCTTGCAGCAGTACCACTAACCGATTTTCTAATTCTGAATTTAATTCTCTGTCTTCTTTCAGATTTTGTTAATGACATAATCTTATATTTTAAGCTGATTTACCTGCTTTTCTTCTTAATACTTCACCCACAAATTTAACACCTTTTCCTTTATATGGCTCTGGCTTACGGAAACCTCTGATTTTCGCAGCAACTTGACCTAAAAGTTGTTTATCAAATGATGTTAATTTTACGATAGGGTTCTTACCTTTTTCAGATATTGTTTCTAAAGATACTTCTGGAGCAATTTCCAAAACAATATTGTGAGAATATCCAAGAGCTAAATCTAATTTTTGACCTTGGTTTGAAGCTCTATATCCAACTCCAACTAATTCTAGTTCTTTTGTGAAACCTTCAGATACACCAACAACCATATTACTGATCAAAGATCTGAATAATCCGTGTTTTGCTCTATGGTCTTTATGATCAGACGATCTTTCTACTAAAACTTGATCGCCTTCAACAGTTACATTTACGTCCGAAAACTCTTGTACTAGTTGACCTTTTTTTCCTTTTACTGTAATAATACCGTCTTTAACTTCAACAGTTACACCAGCAGGGATTACAATTGGGCTTTTACCTATTCTTGACATCTTATCTAGTGTTTAAAATTAGTATACGTAACAAATTACTTCACCACCTACATTTAATTGCTTAGCTTGTTTTCCAGTCATCAAACCTTTTGATGTAGAAACAATAGCAATTCCTAATCCGTTAAGGATTCTTGGTAATTTGGCAGCACCTGCGTACTTACGTAAACCAGGTTTACTAATTCTTTGGATATCTTTGATTACAGGCTCTTTAGTATCTTTATCATACTTCAAAGCAATTTTGATAGAACCTTGAACTGTGTTCTGCTCAAATTTGTAACTTAAGATGTAACCTTGATCAAATAAGATCTTAGTTATCTCTTTTTTAAGATTAGATGCTGGAATTTCAACAACTTTGTGGTTTGCAGCCACAGCGTTACGAACTCTAGTCAAATAATCTGCAATAGGATCTGTATACATATGTATTTGATTGCGATTATGGTTTTCGGGAGATACTCATCTCCCGAACCTTTAATCAATTAAAAATTATTTTTTGGTTTGCAAAAGTAATAACTTATTGCCAGATTACCAAGATGCTTTTTTAACACCAGGAATTAATCCATTGTTAGCCATTTCACGGAAAGTTACACGTGAAATACCGAATTGACGGATGTAACCTCTAGGTCTACCTGTTAACTTACAACGGTTGTGTAAACGAACTGGTGAAGCATTTTTAGGTAATCTTTGTAAACCTTCATAGTCTCCAGCTTCTAATAAAGCTTTTCTCTTTTCAGCATACTTAGCTACCGTTTTCTCTCTTTTCACCTCGCGGGCTTTCATTGATTCTTTAGCCATGTCTTAATTCTTTTTAAAAGGTAATCCTAATTCAGCCAATAATGACTTTGCTTCCTTGTCTGTTTTTGCAGTAGTAACAAAAGTAATATCCATTCCTGAAATTTTGTTTACTTTGTCAATATCAATTTCTGGGAAAATGATTTGCTCTAAAACTCCAAGATTGTAGTTACCTCTTCCGTCGAATCCAGTAGCTTTAATACCACCAAAATCTCTAACACGTGGTAAAGCAGAAGTGATAAGTCTATCTAAAAACTCATACATTCTTTCTCCACGTAAAGTAACTTTTGCTCCAATAGGCATTCCTTTTCTCAATTTGAAAGACGCAACGTCTTTCTTAGAGATTGTAGAAACTGCTTTTTGTCCAGTGATCTTTGTCAACTCATCAACTGCATAGTCAATAAGTTTTTTATCAGATACAGCTGCACCAACTCCACGGCTCAAAACGATTTTTTCAAGTTTAGGAACTTGCATTACGTTTGTATATCCGAACTCTTCTTTAAGAGCAGAGATTACTCTACTCTTATATTCTTCTTTTAGTCTAGGTGTATATGCCATTACTATAGTACTTGATTAGATTTTTTTGAAAATCTTACTTTCTTATCTCCTTCTACTCTAATACCTACTCTAGTTGTCTCCTTAGTTTTAGGATCAATTAAAGCAATGTTAGAAATTTGAATAGAAGCTTCTTTCTTAACGATACCACCTTGAGGGTTTTTAGCACTTGGTTTAGTATGTTTAGAAACCATGTTTACACCTTCAACGATCGCTTTGTTTTTTTCACGGTAAACACGTAAAACTTTACCTTCAGCCCCTTTATGGTCTCCAGCAATAACTCTTACGATATCTCCTGATTTTATTTTTAGCTTTATCATCTTAAAACGAATTAAAGCACTTCTGGTGCTAATGATACAATTTTCATGAATTGTTTTTCACGAAGTTCTCTTGCTACCGGACCAAAAACACGAGTTCCTCTCATTTCCCCTGCAGCGTTCAAAAGAACACATGCATTGTCATCGAAACGGATATAAGAACCATCAGCTCTTCTCACTTCTTTTTTAGTACGCACAACAACTGCAGTTGAAACAGCTCCTTTTTTCACGTTTCCGTTTGGAGTTGCATCTTTGATAGAAACTACAATTTTGTCACCAACAGAGGCATATCTTCTTTTAGTACCTCCTAAAACACGAATAGTTAAAACTTCTTTAGCTCCCGTGTTATCTGCTACTTTTAGTCTTGATTCTTGTTGTACCATAATTATTTAGCTCTTTCTAAGATTTCAACTAATCTCCAACATTTTGTTTTACTTAAAGGACGCGTTTCGCTAATTCTTACAGTATCTCCAATGTTACAGTCGTTTGTTTCGTCGTGTGCAACATATTTCTTAGTTTTCAACACGAACTTACCGTATAATGGGTGTTTTACTTTTCTTACTTCCGAAATAACGATAGATTTATCCATCTTATTTGAAGTAACAACACCTATTCTTTCTTTTCTTAAATTTCTTTTTTCTTCCATCTTTCAGCAGAATACAATTATTGTAACTCTCTTTTAGTTAACTCTGTAGCTAATCTTGCAACTGTTCTTCTAACGCTTCTAATTTGAAGTGGGTTAGCAATTGGAGAGATTGCGTGAGCCATTTTTAGGTCAGCATATACTTTCTTAGTTTGACTAAGCTTTTCTTGCAACTCCGCTGCAGAAAGATCTTTTATTTCTGATTGTTTCATAATAAATATAAATTATGCTTCGAAATCTCTAGCAACGACGAACTTAGTTTTTACTGGAAGTTTTTGAGCTGCAAGACGTAAAGCCTCTTTTGCAACTGACAATGGAACTCCTCCAACTTCAAACATAATTCTTCCTGGTTTAACAACAGCAGCCCAATACTCAACTGCTCCTTTACCTTTACCCATACGTACTTCAAGAGGTTTCTTAGTAATAGGTTTGTCTGGGAAAATTTTAATCCATAATTGTCCCTCTCTTTTCATGTAACGAGTTGCAGCGATACGTGCAGCTTCGATTTGACGAGAAGTTAAGAACATTCCATCTTCATGTACAGATTTAATACCAAACATTCCATTTGAAAGTTCATGCCCTCTTTGAGAGTTACCTTTCATTCTACCTTTTTGTACCTTACGGTATTTTGTTCTTTTAGGCTGTAACATTTTTCTTTAGTTTAAAAATTTACTTTCTTTTACGAGCGTCTGGTTTTCCACCTTTGTTAAAGTTAGATTTGCCTCTAGGAGCATCTCCACCTTTTCCACCACCTGTACCAGATTGTTTTTTGTCCATTCCAGCAAGTGGAGAAAGTTCTCTCTTACCGTAAACTTCACCTTTCATGATCCACACTTTGATCCCCATTCTACCGTAAGTAGTGTGAGCTTCAGCAAGTGCATAATCAATGTCAGCTCTGAAAGTTGATAGAGGAATTCTACCTTCTTTGAAACCTTCCGAACGCGCCATCTCAGCACCATTCAAACGACCAGAAATCAAAACTTTGATACCTTCAGCGTTCATACGCATAGAAGCAGCAATAGCCATTTTGATTGCACGTCTGTAAGAAATACGGCTTTCGATTTGACGAGCGATGCTTGTAGCCACAAGATAAGCATCTAGCTCAGGTCTTTTAATTTCAAAGATGTTAATTTGAACCTCTTTGTCAGTAACTTTCTTAAGTTCTTCTTTTAACTTGTCTACCTCTTGTCCACCTTTTCCGATAATGATACCAGGTCTAGCAGTAGTGATAGTAACGGTTACAAGTTTCAAAGTTCTCTCGATGATTACTTTAGATACACTAGCTTTTGATAAACGAGCATGGATATACTTTCTGATTTTGTGATCTTCAGCTAATTTATCGCCGTAATCATTTCCACCATACCAGTTTGAGTCCCATCCTCTGATGATACCAAGTCTATTTCCAATTGGATTTGTCTTTTGTCCCATGCTGCTTAAGAATTGCTTTGTGTGTTATTGATAGCTCCAAG
>Ga0308157_10000598_pt1 | contig 109484 bp, 95 predicted proteins | sample PhyBR1_FD_201035 | JGI IMG/M metagenome (GOLD analysis project Ga0308157, IMG submission 201035) | Phyllosphere microbial communities from UC Gill Tract Community Farm, Albany, California, United States - DLSLB.R1 | ecosystem: Host-associated > Plants > Phyllosphere > Unclassified | place...
CCGCGGCCCGCTCCACGATCCGCTTCGCCCGGTGCGGGGTCTCCCCTTCGCAGGCGGCGACCGCGAACCGTTCGAACTCGGCCCGCACCTGATCGTCCAGCCGCGCCCCGGCGTCCTGGATGAGCCGCACATGGGCGGCGTTGATCCGCGCGTCGATGAATGCCTGCATCGTGGCGGGGTACCGGGTCATGAGTTCCGCGGCGCGCACCATCCGGCCCTGCACGACCCGGTCGGACATGTGCAGCACCCCGGCGAGTTCCGCCGCGACGCTGCGCGCGGCGATCTCCACTCGCTCACCCCGTATCCCGGAGGCGCCGTCCGCGGCGGCGAGGTCCTCGGCGAGCCGCTGCGCGACCGCGAGGTGCGCTTCCTTCACCGCCTGCAACCGGATGATCGTCGCCTCAGTGGTCGCCAACCCATCCACCAGAGCGGCCAGCACGGCGGCCGGGTCCACCGGGTCCACCCCAGGATCCACCACCGTGCCGGTCGAGCTCGTCATACCCCCATTCAACCCCGGGCCACCGACATTCCCGACCCTAAAAGGGCCGGATCAGATCCAGAAAACGTCACGAACAGATCACAAGATTCAGCCGCCGGTGACCTCGATCTCTGAGCCCCTCGAACCCCCAACCCGTAGGCGCGTTCGTCGCGTTCGCCGCGCCTTCGACTCACCCCGGGGCCAGGTAGCCGCCAGGGTTCGCGGGATCCGGCGGCTCGGGGCGCCGGCGCCGGGGTGGGGGTGCTCAGGGGGCGAGTGCGGCGACGGCGCCGATCTCGACGAGCGCCCCGGGCACGCCGAGTCCTGCCACGCGGGCCGCGGTGACGAGCGGCGGCGCTCCTTCGCGCGCGAGCTTCGGGCCCACCGCGCCGTAGGCCGCACGCAGATCCGCGTCCTGGTGGATCAGCACGGTCCAGCTCACGACATCGGCGAGGGTGGCTCCGGCGGCGGCCAGTGCGGCGGCGGCGTTGTCGAGGGCGCGTGCGGACTGCACGGCGACGTCGTCCGAGACGACCGCGCCGGTCTCGTCGACGCCGTTCTGGCCGCCGACGTGGATCGTCGTGGATCCCGGCGGGATCACGGCGACATGGCTGAACGCGGGGCTGTTCACGAGCCCCGGGACGTGCGGGTAGGAGATGCTCATGCCCGCGAGCGTAGCCACGGCATCAGACATCGCGTCAGACCCATCCGGAGACGGGTCGAGGCCGCCTGGCGCGGCGCGATAGACTCGAGAGGCTCAACAGGAGGTTGCCCGGTGATCCTTCACTACATCGTGTTCGGAATTCTGTTCCTCGGCGGATTCGCGCTGCTGGGCATCGCCCCCGGCCTGCCCGCCTGGCAGGGCCCGATCTTCGTCGCGGGCATCCTTGCGATCAGCCTCGCCCTCGCGTACATGATGCGTGAGCCGGGCGGCGCCACCAAGCGCTCGCGCTCCTGGGAGAACTGAGCTCCGCTCCCGCTCGTCTTCGCGGCACTACTCCCTCGGGAGTACGCCGGAAGCACACCGCCGACGGATTCGCTCTGCAAGAGGCGCGATTAGCATCGGAGGATGCCGGATCAGCCGCTCTATGACACCCCGACGGCGTCGGCGGCGTGGTTCGGACCCGACACCGGACGGATCCCGGCCGGGCCGCCGCCTCGCGTCCGCCTGATCGCGCCGGTCGCGCTGTGCCTGCTCGTGCAGGTGCCGGCCTCGCTCTGGGTCGCCGCGCACGCCGACCACGGGCTGCATTGGCGGATCCTGCTGCATCTCGCGCTCGCGGTGGCAGGGCCGCTCGCACTGCTCGCCGCCCGGCGATTCCCCGGCCCGACGGTCGCCGTCGTCGCCGGGCTCGCCCTGCTCGACGTGCTCACCACGCCCGTCTATGGGCCGCCCTACCTTGCCCTGGCATTCGCGATCGCGCTCGCCGTGGCCCGCGGATCCGCGGTCTGGGCGGCCGCCTCGGTCGCGACGGCATGGGTCGCCGCGATCCTCGTCGGCGTGATGATCGGCCGGATCTGGCATCCGGGGCTCATCGTCGCGGCGACGCTCGCGCTCGCCGCCAGCTTCGCGGTCGGCGCCTTCGTGCGCACGCGCGGCGCCAGGATGGCCGCGATGCGCGCCGATGCGCAGCGCCATCGCCGTAGTGCGGAGCAGCGCGAGCGGGTGCGCATCGCGCGTGAGCTGCACGACGTGCTCGGGCATGCGCTGTCGCAGATGAACGTGCAGGCGAGCGTCGGGCTGCACCTGTTCGACCGCGATCCTGAGCAGGCGCGCACCGCGCTGCAGAACGTGAAGGACACCTCGAAACTGGCGTTGGAAGAGGTACGCGGCGTGCTGGGCGTGCTCCGCGACGGTGAAGTGCCGCTCGTCCCGCAGGCCGAGCTGGCCGAGCTCCCGCGGCTCATCGCCGGCCTCACAACCCCGGGATTGGACATCGTGCTCGACGACCGCCTCGGCGACCACGCGCCCAGTCGCGCCGTACAGTTCGCGGCGTACCGCATCGTGCAGGAAGCGCTCACGAACGCGGTGCGGCACGCGCACGCCGCTCACGTGCGGGTGGTGCTCGAGCGGCGGGAGGATCCGGATCCGCGCCTCGTCGTCGCGATCGAGGACGACGGCCGCGGCTTCGGAGACGCCGACCCGACCGCGACGGGGCACGGCGGCGTGCTGGGCATGCAGGAGCGGGCGGCGCTGCTCGGCGGCCGCATCGAGCTCGGCCCCGCGGAAGGCGGAGGGGCGCGCATCGTCGCGACCCTGCCCTGGGGGCGGGCGTCATGATCCGGGTCGCGCTCGCGGACGACCAGCTGCTCGTACGTGCGGGATTCCGCGCTCTGCTCGATGCCGAAGACGACATCGAGGTGCTCGTCGAGGCCGCGGGTGGCGAGGAGCTGCTGCGTCGGATCCGCGAGACGCCGGTCGACGTCGTGCTGATGGACATCCGGATGCCTGCGGGCGACGGGCTGTGGGCGACCGAGGAGATCGCCGCGGATCCGCGTCTCGCGGGGGTGCATGTCGTGATCGTGACCACGTTCGAGCTCGACGACTACGTGGCGCGCGCGGTGCGGGCGGGGGCCGCCGGGTTCCTCGTGAAGGACACCGAGCCCGCCGACCTCGTGCGCGCGGTGCGGGTGGTCGCGGCGGGGGATGCGCTGCTCTCGCCCGGCGTGACCCGGCGGCTGCTCGAGCGGCTCGCGGTGGGCCTGCGCGAGGCGCCGGGATCCGCCGCGCTCGACGGGATCACCGAGCGCGAGCGGGAGGTGCTGCGCCTCGTCGGACTGGGGCTGACCAACGACGAGATCGCCGAGCGCCTGTTCCTCAGCCCGCTCACCGCGAAGACCCACGTCTCCCGGATCATGGCGAAGCTGCACGCCCGCGACCGGGTGCACCTCGTCGTGATCGCCTACGAGACCGGCCTCGTCGCTCCCGGCTGGCAGTAGCGCCCCCGGATCCGCACGGCTTCGGAGGACCTTGATCCCGCAGCCCTCTGTTCGGGTCGCAGTTCTTCTGTTCAGGTCGCACTTCTGGCTCTGACAGCAGGGGAGATGCCGCAGTTTCTGCGACCTGAGTTCCGCCGGCGGCTGGTGGCTGGCGGCCGGAGGCTGGTGGCGGACGACCGGTGGCGGTTACGGATCCGGATCCTTACTCCCTGGGGAGCAGGTGGAATCACTCCCCGGGCCGGATTCGGCGGAGGGCGCGGATCGCGAGGCTGGAGGCATCGGTCGAGATGCGGCCGATCCGATCGAAGGAAGGGCATCATGCTCGCAACCGTCGCGGCCGTCGCCGCGCATCCCGGCCACATGGGGTTCCACCCGTTCTGGCCCGTCTTCATCATCGGCCCGCTGATGTTCCTGATCATCGTGGGTCTGCTCGTCGCCCTTCTCGTGCGTCGGCGCCGCTGGGGCGGACCGGGTCCGTGGGGCTGGCAGGGTGCTCCGGGAGCAGCCGGCGGGCAGGCCCCGTGGGCGGCCAAGTCGCAGAGCAGCGGCGCGGAGCAGGTGCTCGAGAGCCGCTTCGCGAACGGCGACATCGACGAGACCGAGTACCGCGCGCGGCTCGAGGTGCTGCGCGCGAACCGTCCAGAGGCCTGAGCCGACGGCCGGGACGTGAGTCCGACGATCGGTGGCCCGCCGTGCCTGCGCATGGCGGGCCACTGTCGTGCGTGCATGAGAACGTGCGTGCATGAGAACGTGCGTGAGAATGGGCTCATGTCCCTGCCGTCGATCTGCTCTCCTGCGCGCGGAGGCGGGGGATGACCGGGACCGCCCGCGAGAACTCGCGTACGGCGCAGATCTCCGCGGATCTGCGCCGGCGGATCTCCGAGGGAGGGTTCGCCGCCGGCACCCGCCTGCCCAGCGAGGCTGCGCTGAGCGCCGAATACAGCACGACGCGCAGCGTGATCCGAGGGGCGCTCGCCCGCCTGGCCCGGCTGTCGCTCGTCGTCTCCCGGCCGCGCGGCGGATGGATCGTGCAGGCCGCGCATCAGACCCAGGGCTTCGCGCGGATGCAGTCGTTCACGGAATGGGCGAGCGAGGGCGGACGCGTCCCCGGCGGCACGATCACGTCCCGCACGGTCGGGCCCGCGGATGCGCGGGAGGCGCAGCAGTTCCGCATCAGGCTCGGTGAGCCCCTGCACCGGTTCGTGCGGCTGCGCACGCTGGACGGGCTGCCGGTCATGATCGAGCGCTCGGTCTGGGCGCCGTGGGTGGCCGAGGTCATCACACGGGTGCCGGACGACGTGCGCTCGACCACGGTCGCCCTCGCCGAGGCCGGGATCCGCGTCGCGTCGACGAACCACCGGATCGAGGCGGCCGCCGCGACCACCGAGGATGCGGCGCTGCTCGGTGTGCGCCGCTCCAGCCCGCTGCTGCAGGTCGGGCGCACGACGACGACCCGCGAGGGCAGGCTCGTCGAGCTCGGCGTCGACCGCTACCGCGCCGGTGCGATCGCGTTCGAGATCGAAGCGGGGCAGACGGTCCGCACCGCGCTCTGAGGCGGGCATTGCTCCGCGAGGCGCCGCGTTTCGTCTCGCCCTCGGCTCGCTCAACGACCGGTTGAGCGGCCGGAAACGGCCCAGCGCAGCGGTGGAAACGGCCCAGCGCAGCGGCCGGGAACAGCCCAGTGTGCACGCTCGGCGGCCGGATCCGCGGGCGACCAGGCCGATGCCACCGGCTCGTCCTCCGGCGTTCACCCGCTGTTCCCCTCGGCTTGCTCTCCTCGAGGTCGGCGCCCGCTCCGGGGTGCCCCGTCGTCCCGAGGAGCGTCATGTCCAGCGAGCCCGTCCCGTTCAGCCCGGATCCGTACGAGCGCCCGCGAACGGTCCCCGATGAGGTGCTGCACAGCGGCATGACGCGTCGCGGCATGCTGCGCGCTCTCGGCCTGCTGGGTGGCGCGGCCGCGGTCGGCGCGGGCCTCGGCGCGGGGGCTGCCGGCTCGTCGGCATCGGCCGCCACGGGAGGCACGCGCGCGGGAGCGGTCACCGCGGCCGCCCCGCGGGCGTACGCGCTGCCCGAGGGCTTCTCCGGCGACATCACCGACATCAAGCACGTCGTGATCCTCATGCAGGAGAACCGCTCCTTCGACCACTACTACGGCGCTCTGCCCGGTGTGCGCGGCTTCGACGACAAGCAGGCCCTCCGGTTCCAGAACGGCACCGACGTCTTCTCCCAGCCGCAGGGATCCTCCTTCGTCAAGCCCAGCCGGGTGACCACGGTCGCCGGCACCACCACGGGCCTGGACCACTCGTACTCCGGCGGCACGTCGGCATGGGCCGGCGGACGCTACAACAACTGGATCGGCGCCAAGGGCGCCAACACGATGCACTACGTCTCCGGCGAGGAGATCCCCTGGCAGTACTCGCTCGCGAGCGCCTATACGATCTGCGACAACTGGCACTGCTCGGTCATGGGCCCGACCACGCCGAACCGGCTCTACGCGTGGACCGGCACCTCCGGCGGCGTCGTCGACAACGGCGGCGAGTCCAACGGCAACCGCACCTGGCAGACCTACCCCGAGGCGCTGCAGGCCGCGGGCGTCTCGTGGCGGATCTACGTCGACAACACGAACAACGGATCCAGCTGGGTCGGCGACTACACCGACAACCCGATCCGCGGCTTCAACGCCTTCACGACCTCGGGATCGTCCGCGCAGGACATCGCGAACCGCAACGACGCCGTCAAGAACGCGCCGGGCACGGGCATGGTCTGGCGCGCCGGATCCGCGCCCTACGCGTCGACCGGGGTCGTCAACAACGACAGCGACGCCAACCTGAACGGTGTGCTGAAGGACTTCATCGCGGCGTGCAAGCCGGGCGCACAGTACCCGCTGCCGCAGGTCTCCTGGATCGTCGCACCGTACAGCTGGTCCGAGCACCCCTCGGCCAACCCCGAGCACGGCGCGCACTTCTCGAACCGCGTGATCCAGACGCTGCAGAGCAATCCCGACATCTGGAAGAGCACGCTGCTCATCATGACGTTCGACGAGAACGACGGGTACTTCGACCACGTGCTGCCGCCGTTCGCCGAGCCGGGCACCCCGGGCGAGTACAACGGATCCACTCCGATCGGATACGGCGCGCGCATCCCGACGATCCTCGTCTCGCCCTGGACGCGCGGCGGCTGGGTCGGCACGGAGACCTTCGATCACACCTCGCTGATCCGCTTCCTCGAGACGTGGACCACCGCGATCGGCACCCCCGCCCTGTCGACCACCATCACCGCCTGGCGCCGGGGGATCAGCGGCGACCTCACCAGCGCGATGGACTTCGCCCACCCCGTGATCGACGTCCCGTCGCTGCCCGACACCGATGCCCTGGTGCAGATCGCCCGCGCGGGCGGCACGATCGGCACGCAGGTGCCCCCGGCGGACAAGTGGTCGAGCACTCCGCTCAAGCAACGGCCGCTGTCGTACCACCCGCATGGCGTGTTCGTGGAGGACCGCAAGACGGGCACCGTCAGCGCGCAGCTCAGCCTGGTCGGGGGCCCGCAGGGCAAGGCGCTGAGCCTGCAGGCGTTCCCCGACAAGTACCTGCCGTTCGCGAACACCCCGTACACCGTCACCGGCGCGAAGCCGGCGACGCACGTCTGGGACGCGACCGCGCAGGACGGCCGCTACGCGTTCTCGGTGTACGGCCCCGACGGGTTCGTCCGCGCGCACGCCGGCACGGTCCTGCCGGCGGGTCAGAACGGCAGCGCCGTGCCCCGCATCGACGTCGACCTCGTCGCCGGCGAGACGCCGACCGTCGAGATCACGCTGCACAACGACGGCCGCCAGAGCGTGCACTACGCCCTCACGCCCAACGACCATGCCGGCACCGCGCAGCGCATCTGGGTCAAGCCGGGCGCGACCCAGAAGGTGACCTGGCCCACCTCCGAGGGCTACTACGACGTCGTCGTCACCGCCGACACGAACAGCGGCTGGCGGCACCGCTACGCCGGCCGGGTCGCCCAGCTGCCGGCCTGACCGCCGTCCGCCCCGCCAGCCCTCGCAACCGCCCGCGCCCGATCCGATGACGCAGCCCGCACCCGATCCGATGGAGCCCCGCATGCCCCTCCCGCACCGGCGTCTGCGCCGCCTCGCCCTCGCCGCCCTCGTGGGCGCCGCCGTCGTCGTCTCGACGTTCGCGGCGACGCCCGCGGCGGTCGCGGATCCGACCCCCGCACCGTCGTCGACCGCATCCCCGACGCCCGTGCCCACCCCGGCGCCGTCGTCGGCGCCCTCCGCGGATCCTGCGCCGGCGCCGACCACCACGCCCGCACCCGATCCCGCCCCGACCGCGGCCGCGCCGACCGCGCCCGCTCTGCGCGCCGCCGTGCCGGGGGCGATCTCGCCGGTCGCCGCGTACACCTTCGACACGGACAGCGGCTCGACGGTGAAGGACGTCTCGGGCAACGGCAACGACGCGAGCTGGGTCGGATCCCCGGGCTATCGCCCCGGCGTCTCGGGGTCCGCGGCGACGATCGGCCTCGGCACGAACTACGTGAAGCTGCCCCTGGTCGCCGGGAAGACCGACGGATCGGGGAGCTTCTCCTACGAGTTCTGGATGTCGGAGCAGAACCGCACCTCCTACGGCACCCTCATGAGCAACCAGGACTTCGCGTCCTGCAACAACGCGGGTCTCACGCTCTACAACCAGACCACGCAGGGCGTGCTGCAGGCGTGCTGGGGCACCACGGCGGGCGGGACGAAGCGCTACCTCAACGGGGCGTCTCCGAACATCGCCGGATCCTGGCACCACGTCGCCGTCACGGTCGACCGCACCGCGAACGTCATCATCGTCTACACCGACGGCGTCGAGACCAAGCGCTCCGCCGCGGGCGAGGTGACGGCGTCCACCAACCTGAAGAGCGGGTTCGCGTTCAATATCGGCGGGTTCAGCGGCAGCGAGAAGGACGTCAGCGACGGCTACGTGAACGCCGCGATCGACGACCTGCGCTTCTACAACGCCGTGCTGCCCTCGGCGCAGGTCGCCGAGGACTACGCGACGCTGAAGCCGGATTCCGGCACCTACACCGTCGCCTTCGACGGAAACGGCGCGACCTCGGGCGCCATGGCGGCGCAGACGTTCACGATCGGCACGGCGTCGACGCTCGCGGCCAACGGCTTCGTCCGCCCCGGCTACCAGTTCCAGGGCTGGGCGCTGAGCGCGAAGGGCCAGGTCGTCTACGCCGACGGACAGTCGGCCGCGGACCTCACGGTCCGCGCGAACACCACGGTGACGCTCTCCGCGATCTGGAGCCGGCTGCGGGCGCCGGGCGACACGGTCGCGCCGTTCGCCTCCTACGACTTCGAGACCGGCGACGGCGCCGCGATCCCGGACTCCTCGGGACGCGGCAACGACGCGAGCTGGTCCGGATCCCCGTCCTACGTCGCCGGCACCACCGGCAAGGCGGCCTACGTCAACGCGCCGGACGGCAGCACGCGCGGCGTGAACTTCTTCTCCCTGCCGCTGGTCCCCGGTCACACCGACGGCTCCGGCAGCTTCTCGTACACGTTCTGGCTCAAGGAGGCCTCGTCGAGCTCCGACTCCCCGATCGTCTCGAACCAGGACTTCCGGCACTGCTACAACCGCGGCGCGACGCTGTACAACACGGCGGGCAGCCCCGGGATCCTACGCGGATGCTTCGGTCAGAACGGCACCTCGACGACGCAGAACTACGTCGCGGATGCGAGCCGCACGTCGGTCATCGGATCCTGGCATCACGTCGCCGTGGTGGTCGACCGCTCCGCGAGCACGATGACCACGTTCGTCGACGGCGAGCAGACCGCGCAGAGCACGAGCCTCGGTTCCGGCTTCTCGCTGGTCAGCGGCTATCCGTTCCGCGTCGGGGCGGAGGGCTCGCTGCTCGACGACGGCGACGGCTTCGTCAACGCGACGATCGACACCTTCGACTTCTACGACCGGGCGATCTCGGTCGCGCAGATCCAGAACGACTACATGGCCACGCACTCCGGCGACGTCGTGACGGACGGATCCACGCTCCCGCGCGGATTCGTGTCCGGTGTGCTGCGCGCCCCATCCGTGCGTGCCGGCGGCGCGGTCTCGCAGACCGTCGCGGGGCTGTGGAACGGCGCATCGGTGACCTCGTACACGAAGGCCGGGGGCGACGACTGGCTGAACGTCGACGCGCAGGGTGTCGTGACGGGCACCGCGCCCGCGACGGCGCCGGCCGACCCGGGCTCTCTCACGGTCGAGGCGACGGATGGCACGACCACGGCGCGCATCGAGGTCGAGGTCCCCGTGATCGCGGCCGATGCCGCCGCGCCCTTCGACGCGGTGACCTGGAATCTCTGGGACGCGGGCGGGCACGTCAACGACGCCGCGCTGAAGAACCTCGCCGTGATCGCCGAGAACGGCTTCGACGTGATCGGCGTGCAGCAGGACGGCGGCACCGCGGCGACCGCCCTCGCGAAGGCCCTCGGCTGGAACGCGCTCGAGGGACCGGGCGGCGTCGGCCTGATCTCCCCGCACCCGCTCAGCGCGCGCACTGTCGTCGGCGAGCAGCCGGGCCTCGGCGCGACCGTGGATGTGCTCGGGCGCAAGCTGCGGGTGTGGACCATGGGTCTGGACCGCACCGGCTACGGCCCCGAGGCCGCGTGCCTGGGCGGCGTGACCGACCCGGCCGCGCTCGTCGCGGCGGAGCGCGGCAGCACCCGCTACGCGCAGGTCGATGCGCTCGCCGCGGCGATCGCGACCGAGACAGCCGCGGCGACGCCCGTCGTGGTCCTCTCGGATCTGGAGTCGCCCTCGGCCGCCGACTGGACCACGGCCACCGCCGGGACGCACTGCGGCGTGGGCGCGGTGGACTGGCCCGTGCCCGCCCGCCTGCAGCAGGCCGGGCTCGCCGACGCCTATCGCACCGCGAACCCTGATGCGGCCGCCGACCCCGGCGACACGTGGTCGCCGCTCGTCGTGAAGACGCCGTCGGGCGCCGATGAGCCGCAGGACCGCATCGACACCGTGCACTACGCCGGCTCGGCGCTACAGCTGCTCGGCGCGAACACGGTGGTGGCGGGCTGGCCCTCGCCGACCGCGGTGCTGCGCAACGCCTGGGCGAGCAACCACCGCGCCGGGGTGGCCTCGTTCGCGCTCGGCAAAGCCGCTCCGGATCCGTCCTCACTGCCCGCCGTGGTCGGGAGCGCTGCGGGCCGCACGATCACGCTGCACACGGTCCCCGCGGGTGCCGTCGGCATCGAGTACCGCGTCGACGGGGGCGCCTGGCAGGGCTACACCGCGCCGTTCGCCGTGCCCGGAACAGCGGCCGCGCTCGTCGAGTACCGCGCCACGGATCAGGGTGTGAGCGGGCCGATCTCGGGCCTCGCACTCGCAGCCAGCGGCGCCGACGTGGCGCAGGACGTGCAGCCCCTCGGCACCGCGAAGACCGTGCTGCGCGGCGAGGCCATCACCGGTCTCGGCGCGCGGGTGGTGGACGCGGCCGGCAACGGCGTCTCCGGAGTCGACGTGGTGTTCGCGATCTCGGGCGGTGCGTTCGCCGCGGGAGCGACGACGGCGACCGTCTCCAGCAACGCCGCCGGCATCGCGGTCGCGCCGACAGCCACCGCAGCGGAGGCGGGGACGGTGACGATCACAGCCGCGTTCCGCGATCACACGACGACGCTGCCCCAGATCACGGTGATCGAGTCCGCCTCGACCCTGACCGCCGATGTGAAGGTCACCTCGACCGTGGTCTCCGGAAAGGTCGTGCTCACGGTCGCGGTGACCAACACCGCCGCGGCGGCCGTGAAGATCGCCACCAAGTACGGCACCAAGACCTACCCGGCGGTCGCGCCGGGGGCGACGGTGTCCTACGGGTTCAGCACCATGCTGGCCGCGATCCCGGCAGGGACCGCCACCGTCACCCTGACGAGCGGATCCGGCATGGCCGCGATCCCGACGCCCTATCCGGCCGCGCGATGAGCGCGGACGCCGGATCCGTTCCGCCGCGCACCCGACGCCGCGGAGACACCCACCAGGAGGCAGCAGCATGACGACCCACCGCACGGCGATGGAGGACGACGGAGCAGGTCGGAACGTCCGCGGATGGACCCGGCGGCGCGCCCTCGTCGCCGGCGCGTGGTCGGTGCCGGTCGTCGCGGCGGCGGTCGCCCTGCCGCAGGCCACGGCCTCGGCGGCGATCACAGTAGACCTCCTCGGCGCCGTCGGCGATGCGCAGACCTACCCCTTCTCGACCTCGGGAGACACCGCGCCGCTGATCTTCCAGGTCGCGGGGACAGGGCCGATCCCCGCCGATGCCACGGCGGAGCTGGTGAACGCCGGCGGGATCGCATCCTGGGACGAATCCGTCCTGCTGCAGGGCGCGCTCGCCTCGGCGGCGATCGACACCGACGGCACCCTGATCCTCCCGATCGTGGCGCTCGCCGCCGGCACGTTCCCGGTGCTGGTGCATGTGGGGTCGGTGAGCCGCACCTTCATGATCACGCTGGAGCAGGCGTGATCCGCACTCGTGCCCGCCGGGCCTGGGTTGCCGGGCTCGCTCTGCTGGCAGGGCTCCTCCCGGTGCTGCTGACCGGATGCACCGCAAGCGGTCCCGGCACGGCGAACCTCGCACCCTCGTCCTCCGCCGAGGCCGCGGCCGCGCCGCACGGCCCGGCGATCCGGCTCGTCTCGCCGGGCGGCGCGGTGCGCCTCGGCGACGAGGTGAGGGTTGTCATCCGCGCGACCGACGACGGCGCGCCCGTCGTGGCCCGCGACGCGACTTTCGAGGTGATCTCTGGTTCCGCGACGTATCCCGGCGGCTTCGAGACCTCGGCCACGGATTCCGACGGGGTGGCGAGCTCGCTCGGCCTGCATGCGGAGGGCGCGGGCCGGGTGACGATCAGGGTCGCCGTCGGGGAGATCAGCAGTGATCTGACGATCGACGTCGCCGGCTCCTGACCCGAACTTCGAACGGCGGGAATGCGTCGGCTGGGAGAACCCGATGCGTGCGCTGTGAGGCTGGCTCCGACGGGCCGGGCCCTCTCGCGTCGGTCGGCCGCGCGGGAATAGCATCGCCCTCGGTCAGAGGCGACCGCCGCTGGCCGAACCAGAGTCTGGAGATCCCGGATGCGTAGAAAAGTCCTCGGCGTCACCCTCGCGGTCGTCGCCACCGTCGCCGCCACTTTTGCCGGAGCAGGCGCCGCGAGCGCTGCGCCGCCGCCTCCGAGCCCGATCCCGAACTCGACACCGGGCTGGCTCGGTCACGCGACCAAGGGCGGACCGGCGAACGGCGCGGTGAGCGCCCGGGTGTACCTGGCCCCGGCAGGCGGCATGGACGCGCTCTCGGCGCTCGCGACCGCGGTCTCGACGCCCGGATCCGCGCAGTACCGGAAGTTCCTCTCGGCAGATCAGTACCACGCGACCTTCGACGCTCCTCAGGCGACGGTCGACGCGGTCACCTCCTGGCTGCAGGGGGCGGGACTGAAGACGACGGTCGACCCGAGCCACCGCTACGTGGATGTCAAGGGCGGCGTGGGCAACGCGAACAAGGCGTTCGGCGTGACGATCTCGAACTACACGCACGACGGGCTCACGGTGCAGTCGCCCGACGGCCCGGCGAGCGCCCCCGGGGCCCTCGCAGGCGCGGTCATCGCCGTGGACGGTCTGGACACGACCCCGAACCTCGTCGAGCCGAAGACGCAGAAGCCGGCCCCGCCGGACGGCGGATTCCGCAACTCGCCGATCTGCGGCACGACCTACGGATCCGCGAACCCCGGCAACCTCGCGACGCCGGACGGCACGGTGCTGCCGGCCTTCGACGGGAAGACGCTGCCGTATTCGCCGTGCGGTTACACCGGTCCACAACTGCGCAACGCCTACGAAGCCGGCCTCACCGGCGGATACGACGGCACCGGAGTGACGGTCGCGATCACCGACGCCTACGCATCGCCCACGGTCGAGGCCGATGCGAACAAGTATGCGACCGACACGGGCGACAAGCCGTTCGCCGCGGGACAGTTCTCGCAGAACGTGCCGAACGCGTACACGAACGTGAACAGCAACAAGTCCAACCACCAGTGCGGCATGGCCGGCTGGTACGGCGAGGAGACGCTCGACGTCGAGGCCGTGCACGCCATGGCTCCGGGCGCGAACATCCGCTACTACGCAGGCAAGAGCTGCATGGATCCGGATCTGCTCGACACGTTCACGCGCATCAACGACGAGAACGTCGCCAATATCGTGACCAACTCGTGGGGTGGGACGGGCGATGTCGTGAAGCCGTCGCTGCTGCTCGCCTACCAGACGGCGTTCCTGCAGGGGGCCGCTCAGGGCATCAGCTACCTGTTCTCCTCCGGTGACGACGGCGACAATGTCGCCAAGATCGGATCCGCGCAGACCGACTACCCGGCGTCCGACCCGTACGTCACGGCCGTCGGCGGCACCTCCACGGCGATCACCGACGCGGGCATCACGGGCGAGACCGGCTGGCAGACGTCCAAGTACGTGCTGAAGGACGGCGCCTGGTCGCTGAGCACCGACTTCCTGTACGGCGGAGGCGGCGGCTACTCGTCGAACATCGCCGAGCCGCAGTACCAGAAGGACGCCGGCGTCGTCAGCCCCAACGGCGGGCGCGCGGTGCCGGACGTCTCGATGGACGGCGACCCCACCACGGGCATGCTCGTGGGTCAGACGCAGACCTTCACCGGCGCGGCCGCGTACGACACGTACCGCATCGGCGGCACGAGCCTCGCGTCCCCGCTGTTCGCCGGCATCACGGCGCTGAAGATCCAGGCGAACGGCGGCACCGGCCTCGGACTGCTGAACCCGACGATCTACGGCACGCATGGCGCAGGCTTCCACGACGTCACCGGCGCAGGCATCGATGAGGGTGCGATCCGCGTCGACTACGCGAACGGCCTCGACGCCACGGGCGGCTATGTCTACTCCGTGCGCACGTTCAACGGCGCCACCTCCACCCAGACCGTCGGCACGGGCTGGGACACCGAGACCGGCTGGGGCAGCGCCCGAGCGGCCTGGGTGCAGTAACCCCTCATGACGAAGAACGCGCCCGCCCGGGAATCCCCGGGCGGGCGCGCTCTTCGTATGAGGCAGGTTTGTGGAGTCCCGCGTGGGTGGCGGGCGCGGTCCGCACGAGATGGAAAACGCTGCTCTCAGACCCTGCGCAGCGACGAAAAGCACCTCGAGCCACTCGGATCCGGCTCGCGAAGATGGAAAACGCTGCTCCGAGCCCCTGCGCAGCGACGAAAAGCATCTCGACTGCATCGGGTCCGGTCTGGCGCGACCTTCGTCTCGCCGCTCCGTCGTCGCTGCTCGCCCGACGACCCCGGGAGCGCGCGTCGTCGTCTTCGGTCAACGACTGCGATTGCTCCGCACCACGTAGCGGTGCTCCGGGCGGCCGGTGCTGCCGTAGCGCAGCTCGAGGCGCACGAGGCCGGACTGCTCGAGCTGGGTGAGCGCGCGCTGCGCGGTCGTGCGGCTGATGCCGATCGCGGTCGCGATCTCCTGCGCAGACACGTCGGTGCGCCGCGCGGCCACCGCGTCGAGCACGGCCTGGAGAGTGGGGGCGAGCCGGCGGCCCTCCTCAGGCGCGGCCGCGGGCGCAGGCGCCGGGCGCAGCAGGTCGAAGAGCCGGTTCACATCGTCTTGGGTGGCCTCGTCGCCGAGCGCCGCGATCCCCTCCTGCGCGTGCCGGAACGCGGTGAGGCGATCGGCCAGCTCGGCGAACCCGAACGGCTTCACGAGGTAGTGCAGCGCGCCGAGCTGCACGGCCCGCCGCACGGTGGCGAGGTCGTTCGCGGCGGAGATCACGATCACCGCAGGCGCGGTCCCTGAGCCCGTCGAAGGATCCGGATCCGCGAGCAGCTGGCGCACGACGTCGAGTCCATCGCCGTCGGGGAGGTAGACGTCCATGAGCACCAGGTCGGGGCGCAGCTCACGGGCCTGCCGCAGAGCCTCGGCGGCGGATCCGGCCTGCCCGACCACGCGGAAGCCGGGCACGGCCTCGACGAACCCGACGTGCACGCTCGCGACGCGGAAGTCGTCGTCGACGACCAGCACCGTGGAGTCAGCGAGCGTCATGGCGTGCTCCCGTCGGTCGTTGGGCGAGCAAAGCGAGACGAAACGCGGTGATCTCGGGGAGGCGACGTTTCGTCTCGGTCGCCTTCGGCGTCCTCGCTCAACGACCCCGAGGCGGACTCGGCGGCGCGGGGGATCACCACGGTGAACGCGGCGCCGCCCTCGCTCGCGACCGAGACGGTGCCGCCGAGCCGGCTCGCGGTCGTGTGCACGAGCGACAGGCCCAGCCCGCCGTGCCGCGCCAGTGAGCCGCGCTTGGTCGTGTAGCCGCTCTCGAAGATGCGCGGCACGGAGCCGTCCGGCACGCCCGGGCCGTTGTCGGCGACGCGCACGGTCAGGGCTTCGGGGGTCTCCACGATCGCGACGGTCACGCGGCGCGGGGCGGGGGAGTCGGCCAGGGCGTCGAACGCGTTGTCGATGAGGTTGCCCAGGATCGTGACGAGCGCCTGCAGCCGGTCGGACGCGGATCCGAGATCCGTCTCGGGCGCGATCGTCAGATCGATGCCGCGCTCGTTCGCCTCGGCGGCCTTGCCGAGCAGCAGGCCGACGATCATGGGTGCGCCCACGTGCGTGCGCAGGGTGCGGTCGAGGTCGGCCGAGGTGCCGCGGATCTCGTTGAGATACTGCAGCGCCTCCTCGGTGCGTCCCAGCTCGAGCAGCCCCGCCACCGCGTGCATCCGGTTCGAGAACTCGTGCTGCTGCGCGCGGATCGACTCGGCGAAGCTGCGCTCGCCGTCGAGCTCCTGGGTGAGCCCGGTCACCTCGGTGCGGTCCTGCAGGGTGAGCACTGCGCCGTGCGGCCGACCGGCGAGTGTGACCGGCATGCGGTTGAGCACGAGCACGCCCGCGTCGGTCACGGCGATCGCGTCCTTGACCTCGGTCGTGCCGGTGAGCGCCTCGCGGATCGGGCTCTGCACGAGCACGTCGTCCAGGCGGCGCCCGCGCGCGCCCTCGGGCAGGCGCAGCAGGCGCTGGGCCTCGTCGTTCACGACCGTGATCCGCCCGGCGGGATCGATCGCGATCACGCCCTCCCGGATGCCGTGCAGCGTCGCCTCGCGCTCCTGCAGCAGGCGGGCGATCTCGTCGAGCTCGAGCCCGAACGTGCGACGCTTCAGCAGGGCAGCCAGCCCGAACGACACCGCCGTGCCGATCGCGAACGCCAACACGATCCAGGTCGCGTAGATCGGCAGCTGGCCGAGGAGCTCGGCGGCGACGCTCGACTCCCTGATGCCGACCGACACCTCGCCGATGACCGTGTCCGTCGAGCCGTCGAACACGGGCACGCGGGCGTTCGCGGTCGTGCCGGTGGATCCGACGTCCGTGGCGCGATGCACCTTCCCGTCGCGGGCGACCACGTCCTCCGAGACCTTCTTCCCGATCAGGGCGGGGTTCGGATGCGAATGCCGCACCCGGTCCATGTCGATGACCACGACGTAGGCGGCACCCGTGCGCTGCTCGGTCGCGGTGGCGAGCTGCTGCAGGTCGCCGTCGCAGGTGGAGCCTCCGGAGGAGAGGCAGTGCTGCACGGCCGGCATCTCGGCGAAGGTCTGTGCGATGTCCGCGGCGCGGTCCTGGTAGTCGCTGGTGAGGTTGGCGCGCGCGGTGACCGCGAACAGCACGAACCCGATCAGCAGGGAGGCGCTGAGGATCGCGACCTGAGCCAGCAGGATCAGGCTCGACAGTCTTCGGATCCGTCGTCGCATCACACCGGATTCTCTCACCGCCGCCTCGGCGTCGGCGGTGCGCAGAACGCCCAAAAGGTGCGGCAACGCCCGAAACGTCGGGCAACGCCCGCAAGCGCGACAGCGAGGCGGGCCGGCGGCGAACATCGATCCATCGCCCGGCGTCGTCGCCGCGGCGAGCAGACACAGACAGAGAGGTCTTCGTGCCATGAGCGATACACGTTCCCCAGGCGCCGGCCGCGCCCCCGATGTCGGCGGACCCGCCGCCGGCATCGAGATCGTCGGCCTCACCAAGCGCTTCCTCACTCCGAAGGGCGACACCTTCACCGCGATCCGCGATGTGACGCTGACGGTCGAGCCGGGTCAGTTCTGCGCGATCGTCGGGCCGACCGGCTGCGGCAAGTCGACCACGCTCGCGCAGGTCTCGGGCCTCGAGAAGCCGTCGGCCGGATCCGTCAGTGTCGGCGGTCGCATCGTCGACGGCATCACGCAGGGCGTCAGCTACATGTTCCAGGCGGACTCGCTGTTCCCGTGGAAGACCGTGCTGAACAACGTCATGGTCGGCCCGGTGCTCACCGGCATGCCGAAGAAGGAGGCCACGGTGCTGGCCCTCGACTGGCTGCGCCGCGTCGGGCTCGCCGGTTTCGAGGACCGCTACCCGCACCAGCTCTCCGGCGGCATGCGCAAGCGCGTCGCGATGGCGGCGGCGCTCATCAACCGGCCGCGGATCCTGCTCATGGACGAGCCGTTCGGCGCGCTGGACGTGCAGACCAAGGCGATCATGCAGACCGAGCTGCTGCAGCTGTGGGAAGAGCTGCGGCCGTCGGTGCTGTTCATCACGCACGACCTGGACGAGGCCGTCGCGCTCGCCGACCGCGTCGTCATCATGACTTCGAGCCCCGGCACCGTGAAGAACGTGTTCGACATCGACCTGCCCCGCCCCCGCGGCGACGTGCAGCAGATCCGCCACGAGGGTCGCTTCCTCGAGCTTCAGGGTCAGATCTGGGAGTCCCTGCGCGAAGAGGTCGACCGTGCGTACGCCCAGACCGCGGCGGTGGCGGCATGACCGCCGCGACGCACCGGATCTCGGACGCCGGGATCTCGAGCAGCACTCCTCCCCGGACCGACATCACGGGATCCCTCGGCTACGCCGCCGACGACCCGCGTAACTTCTTCCGGCCCGCCGAGCAGAGCGAGGCCGAACTGCAGGCCGCGGGACGTCGTGCCCGCCGCCGCCACACCATCTGGGTGTGGGTCGGCCGGATCGGGCTCGCCGTCGTCGTGCTCGGCGGCTGGCAGCTGTTCACGGCCATGGGCTGGGTGGACAAGTTCTTCTTCGGTCAGCCCTCCGCCGTGTGGGACAGCCTGGTGCACCTGTTCACGGTGGGCACGGCTTTCGGATCCATCTGGGAGAACCTCTGGGTCACGGTGCAGGAAGCGCTGCTGGGCTTCGCGGTCGGCACGCTCGCCGGCATGATCGCCGGAATCCTGCTCGGCAGCAACCGGTATCTGGCCGAGGTGTGCGGTCCGTACATCAAGATCATCAACGCGATCCCGCGCATCGTGCTCGGCTCGATCTTCATCGTGGCGTTCGGTCTCGGAATGCCCGCCAAGGTGCTCCTGGCCGCGGTGCTGGTGTTCTTCGCCGTCTTCTTCAACGCCTTCCAGGGCGTGCGGGAAGTGGATCCGAACCTCATCTCGAACGTGCGGGTGCTCGGGGCATCGCCCCTGCAGGTCGCCCGCCACGTCACGATCCCCTCCGCGATGACCTGGATCATCGCGAGCCTGCACACCGCCTTCGGCTTCGCCATCATCGGCGCGTTGGTGGCAGAGGTGCTCGGTGCCCAGCGCGGTATCGGTCTCATCATCAGCCAGGCGCAGGGATCCTTCGACCCGAACACGGTGTTCGCCTGCATGGTCATCATCGCGGTGTTCACCCTCGTCGCCGAGTACCTGATCTCGCTGCTCGAGAAGCGGGTGCTGCGCTGGCGCCCGCCGACGCGGTCCGAAGCCTCGTCGATCTGAACCTCCCTCCCCTCGCAATCCCTCCTCACCAGGAACGCCGGCCCGATCGGCGCAACGAAAGGAAACCCACATGAACAAGCGCGGCATCGTCGCCGTCGCGGCGGCCGGAGCACTGATGCTCAGCCTCGCAGCCTGCAGTGGCGGCGCATCCGGATCTTCCGGATCCAGCACCACGGCGGCCGGCAACGGAACCCCCGAGACAGTGAAGATCATGGTCGGCGGCATCGACAAGCAGATCTACCTTCCGTACAAGCTCGCCGACCAGCTCGGCTTCTACAAGAAGTTCGGCGTGAACGTCGAGCTCTCCACGGAGCAGAACGGCGGCGTCGGCGCCGAGGATGCGATGATCTCCGGCCAGGTCGACTTCGCGGGCGCCTGGTACAACCACACGATCGAACTGCAGCCCAAGGGCAAGGAGGTCATCGACGTCGTGCAGCTGTCCGGGGCACCCGGCGAGCGCCTGATGTGCACCGACAAGAGCGGCGTGAAGACCGCGTCCGACATCAAGGGCAAGAACATGGGCGTCACCGACCTGGGGTCGGGCACCGACAAGCTCACCCAGTTCATCGCGCACAAGGGCGGCGTATCCACGAGCGACTACCAGACCGTCGCGGTGCACGCCGGCGCGACCGCGATCGCCGCGCTCAAGCAGGGCTCCGCGGACTGCGCGATGACCACGCAGCCGACCGTGACGGCGCTCACCTCGCAGAACGTCGCGCACTCCGTCGTCGACCTCGCCAGCACCGAGGGCGCGCAGAAGGCGCTCGGCGGGGCGTGGCCGGCGGCCGGGCTCATCGGCAACGCGTCGTACGTGAGCAAGCACAAGGACGCCACGCAGCGGGTCGTCAACGCCCTGGTCGCCACGATGCACTGGATCGACGAGCACTCCGCGGCGGACATCGCCAACAAGCTGCCCGCCGAGTACGTGAACAACTCCACGATCACCAAGGACCAGTACATCGCCGGTCTCACCACCGATAAGGGCCAGTTCCTGCCCGACGGCATCATGCCCGCCGGCGGTCCCAAGACGGTGCTCGACATGGAGAAGCAGCTCGGCCTGGACACCTCCAAGATCGACCTGAGCAAGACGTTCACGAACGAGTACGCGCAGAAGGCCAACAAGGACGCCGGCACGAAGGTGACCACCAAGGCGGCCGGTTCCGACGGCTGAGCCGGATCCGATTCCTCCAACGGCTGAACAAGGATGCCGGGCGCTCCCCACACGGGGCGCCCGGCATCCTTGCGTCGATCACGGGTCTTCGCGTCGGTCGCGGCGGTCGCGGCCGTGGGCAGGGGGCGGATCCGGCCCAGTGCGCACACTCGGCGCGGCGATTCGGCCCCGGCAGCGGATCACGGGCGCGATGTCGTCATCCGTTCACGCGCTGTTCGGCTGCCTTTGCTGATCTCGAGAGAGACAAGCCATCCTGCGACAGCAAAGGAACATCGTGATCTCTCGACGCTCACTCATCACCTCCGGCGCCGCGGCCGGGGCGCTCCTCGCCGTGGAGTCGGCGGCATCGGCCTCCGCGCGGCTGCTGCCCGCCGGTAACGGCAACGGCACAGGGCCGGGCAACGGCAACGGACAGGGCAACAACGGCAACGGAAACGGAAACGGTGGCGGATCCGTCACCACCTTCAACGTCATCAGTGACATCCAGGGCGACCTCGCCGACTTCGCCGTGGCGCTGCAGGACATCGCGCAGATCAACCCGAGCAGCAAGGGCATCGCGATCGCCGGCGACATCACCCCGCGCGGCTACGACTTCGAATACGCGCAGGTGAGCAAGGTGCTCGCCGCGAACCCCGCACCGAAGTCGCTCGCGTGGGCGATCGGCAACCACGAGTTCTACGTGCCGAAGTACTCCGACCCGAACACGCTGGCTCAGGCCACCTGGCCGAACGGCACCACGGAGGATTCGCTCTTCAAGAGCTTCTACAACTTCGCCGGTCGCAACACGGTCTACAACGAGCAGGTCTTCGGCGACGTGCCCGTGCTGATGATCGGCACCGAGAAGTACATGCACTACCACGACGCCACGCTGTGGGACGAGGTGTGGATGAGCGATGCGCAGTTCGCCTGGCTCGAGGAGCGGCTCTGGTACTGGCGCGACCGCAAGCGCCCCGTCATGGTGATCAGCCACCACCCGCTGCCGAACACCGTCTCGGGCTCGCGGAACAAGCTCTACATGTCCGACTACCTGCAGACCGACCGTGTGCTGGATCTGCTGGGCCGCCACCCCGACGTGTTCCTGTTCACCGGGCACACGCACTGGGATCTGGCGCTGTCCGACTGGTACGCGCGTCGGATCGTGCCCGGCACGGGCAACCTCGACGGCTTCAACGTGGTGAACACCGGCGCGATCCAGACCGGCTGGACCGACAACGGCTCGGGGGGAGAGTCCGTTGTGCCCGGCGGGTTCAACCAGGGTCTCCAGGTCGAGGTCGGCGCCACGTCCGTGACGATCAAGGCGCGGGACTTCCAGCGCAAGGAGTGGATGAAGCAGATCCGGATCCCGTTGTCCTCGCAGTGGTCCTGACCCGTCGCTGACGAAGGGCCGGATGATCCGCGCGCGGATCTCCGGCCCTTCGTCATGCGCGTTCTGTTCAATCGCCCGCCGGGCCGTCCTTCCTATCGTCGGAGTCATCCACGAGCAGGAGGTTCGATCATGAGCAAGGTCATCTGCGGTCTGTCCGTCTCCGTCGACGGGTTCATCACGGGCCGTGATCCGCGACCAGGGCACGGACTCGGCGACGGCGTGGTGCTGTTCGACTGGTACGGGAGCGGCGACGTGCCGAGCACCGTGTTCGCCGGATTCCGGCTGTCGGCTCCGAGCGCACGGGTGTTCGACGCGCTCGCGTCGCGCGTCGGCGCGAGCCTGGCCGGGCGCACCACGTACTCCGACTCGGACGATTTCGCCGGCGGGGCGCCGCATCCGACCGCTCCGCTCGTGGTGCTGTCGCATGAGGCGTTCCCGGCGGCGAACGAGCGCCAGACCATCGTGAGCACGGGGCTCGTCGACGCCGTGGATGAGGCGAAGCGCCTCGCCGACGGCAAGGACGTGGGGCTCATGGGCGGCGTGCTCGCGACGGAGGCGCTCAAGGCGGGCCTGGTCGACGAGCTCATCCTGCACCAGGTGCCCGTGCTGCTGGGCGCCGGTCGCCGCTTCTTCCACGAGCTCCCGCAGCACATCTCGCTGCGGATCCACGAGGTGGTGTCCGCGCCCGACGTCACGCACCTGCACTATCTCGTCGAACGCGCCGGAGGTGCCGCGGTGGGGGAGGACGCACGATGATGCTCGTCACGGGCGGGCTCGGGATGATCGGCGCGCACACCGCTGCGGCGCTGGCCGACCTGGGCGAGGAGGTGGTGATCACCGCGCACCGGCGCTCCGATGTGCCCTCGTTCCTCGCCGGCCGGGTCATCGTCGAGACCGTGGACGTGGCCGACCGCGACGCGTTCCTCGCGCTCGGCGACCGGTACGACATCGGCGGCATCGTCCACCTCGCCGGCAGTATCCCGGAACCGGATCCGATCCCGTATTTCCGGCGCGATTCGGCGGCGTTGTTCACGGCGCTCGAGGCCGCGCGAACCTGGGGCGTCGACCGCTTCGCCGTCGCCGGCAGCATCAGCTCCTACGAGGGTCGCGACGAGCGACCGTGGACGGAGGACCTCGCGTTGCCGCTCGCCGTGCCCCCGCATCCGATCGCGGCCTTCAAGAAGGCGGTGGAACCACTGACCCTGTTCGCCCTCGCGGGCTCCGGAGTGCATCCGGTGCTGCTGCGCATCGGCAGCACCTGGGGGCCTCTGATGGATCCGGAATCGCCCTTCAACCCGGTGCCGTCGACCGTGAGCGCCGTGCTGCGCGGCGAGCGTCCGCGCCCGCTGCCCGCCGGCGCGGGGGACTTCTGCTACGCGCCGGACTCCGGGCGCGCGATCGCGCTGCTCATGACGGCGCCCTCTCTCGCGCATACCGCGTACAACGTGTCGAGCGGTGTTCCGGCCACCGCTCGCGAGCTCGTCGATGCGCTGAACGCCGCGCTGCCCGGTTCCGGGATCGCGGTGGATCCGGCCGAAGCGACGGCAGAGACCGCGCCCTATCTCGACATCACCCGGCTGCGCACCGACACCGGCTTCGCCCCTGAGTTCGATCTGCCCGGCGCCGTCGCGCACTACGTCGCATGGCGGCGTGAGAACCCGCGCTGAATCAGAGGATGGCCGGGGCTTGCCTAAATTACTCAAATGAGTAAATATGGATCCATGACACCGACACGCAGTTATCGCACGACGCAGGAGCGCCGTGCGGAGATCATCGAGGCGACGGTGCGCGTGCTCGCGGAGCAGGGCTTCGCGGCCGCGTCGTTCGCCCGGATCCGCGAGGTCGCCGAGCTCAGCAGCACCCGCATGATCTCGTATCACTTCGCCGACAAGGCCGCGCTCATGGGAGCCCTCGTCGAACACGTCGTGCAGCAGGCGGCTGCCGTCATGGTTCCCGCCATGGAGGCCGAGTCGACGTGGGCGGGCAAGCTCGCGGCGTACCTCAGAGCCAACCTGCGCTTCCTCGCCGACAACCGGCTGGCGGCCCGCGCCGTGATCGAGGTCATCCGCAATGCCCCTCGGGCGGACAACGGCCTTCGCGAGGACACCTCCGCGCTGCTGCTCTCGCTGCTTCTCGCGCAGGGGCAGGAGGCGGGCGAGTTCCGCCTCTTCGACACGCTGGTGATGGCGCGCTCCATCCGCGCCACCATCGACGCGTTCGCCATGACCATGCCGTCGGAGGAGGCGGCGACCGCAGCGGCGATCGACGAGATCGTCGCCCTGTATCACCGGGCCACCCGCCCGGAAGGAGGAGCTTGATCATGACTCTCACCGTCGACCGCCTCGCCGCGGTCCGCCCGACCCTCGACACCGTGCGCCGGCTGTGGTGGCTGTGCGCCGCCGTGTCTCTGATCGCACTGGCGGCCGCGGCGGTCCTTGCGATCGTCGACCCCGCCGAGGTGAACTGGGTGGTGTGGCTCCGCGGATCGGTCGTCGCGGTGGCGAGCCTCGTGTTCGTCGTCGTGACGAGAGCGGCGGCGCGCGGCAGCCGCCGGGCCTTCACGCGGATGCGGTGGATCTCGATCATCGCGCCGATCGGGATCGGCCTGATCATCGTCTCGCCGGACTCGGGGTACCCGATCTGGATGAAGGTCGAGCAGGGGCTCATCGGGATCCTGATCGTCGCGATCGCCGTTCTGCTGAACCGCCGCCAGACGCGAGCGGCGTTCCCCAAGGAGAACTGAGACGCGATGGCCGACACCTACCGCGAGCGGGCGCCGAGTGCGGCGCTCGCCGGGGTGGTGCGCACGATCTGGGTGCAGCGCGTCGGCGATGCGCCCGCCGTCCACCGTCATCTGCCCACCGGTGGGGTGGAGATCCACGTCGCGGTCGGCGGGGGAGCGCGCCTGCTCGGACCGCTCACGGGGCATCGGCTCGAGATCATCCCGCCGCGCACCACGATCCTCGGCGTGCGGTTCCGCCCGGGCGGCGCACCGCCGCTGCCGATGCCGCTCGAGGAGATCGTCGACCAGAGCGTCCCCCTCGTGGAGGTATGGGGCGGCCTCGCCGAACGCCTGCTCGATGATGTCGCCGCGTCCGGTGCCGTCGACCGCGGGATCGGTCTGCTCGAGGTGTTCCTGCTGCAGCGATTCCGGGTCGGCAGAGCGGCCGATCCGCTGCTGCGCGCCGCGGTCGAGGCGCTGATGCCGTGGCGTCCGGTCGAGGTCGGCGCGGTCGCCGCGGACGTGGGGCTGTCGGAGAGTCAATTGCGGCGGCGCTCGCTGAGTGCGGTCGGGCTCAGCCCCAAAGTGCTGCAGCGCACCCTGCGGTTCCAGGGGTTCCTCGCCCTCGCGCAGGCCGGCGCGGCGCCCAGCGGGCGGGTCGGCGTCGATGGCATCGCGGGGCTGGCCGTGGACGCCGGGTACGCGGACCAGGCGCATCTGAGCCGCGAGTGCCTCCGCCTGACCGGGCAGACGCCTCGCGAACTGCTGCACGGCGACGTCGAGCGCTGCGCCTGCGGGCACGACCATTCCGCGTCGTATCGCCCGTTCCTCGCCGGGCGGTTCCGCTCCGTCCGTGCGGTGAGTGCGTGAGCAGTGCATTGTTCGCTATTTAGCTCAGGTGCTAGATTGCAGTCATGAGCGAAGCGGAGAACAGCGCGTTCGAGGCACTGGCCCATCCGACACGGCGGCAGATCCTGCAGGATCTGAAGGACGGGGAGCAGGCGGCAGGAGAGATCGCGGCGCGGTTCGCGGTGAGCGGTCCGACGATCTCCCGGCATCTGCGGATCCTCCGGGGTGCCGGCCTGATCGTCGAACGGCGTGACGCGAACCGGATCCTCTACTCCCTCGCCGGCGACCGGCTCGCCCTGTCGATCGGCGACTTCCTCTCGACGGTCTGCCCCGAGCAGATCGTGCTGCGCGAGGTGCGCAAGCGGCGCCCATCCGAGGGCGAGCCCGGCAGCACCGGTCAGCACCCGGCGGTGACGGCGTGAGCGTCGTGCCCGGGGTGAAGGCGCACCTGCGCCGCCGCCTGCTCGTGAGCTATCGCCTCGATCCCGACATCGCACGGAAACTCGTGCCCGCACCGCTGCGTCCGCAGCTGATCGATGGGCAGGCCATCGGAGGCTTCTGCGTGCTCGGGCTCGACGCGATCCGGCCGCGCTGGTTCTCGGCTCGTCTCGGTCTGCGCTCCGAGAACGCTGCGCATCGGATCGCCGTGGAGTGGGATGAGGGCGACATCGTGCGCACCGGCGTGTTCATCCTGGAGCGGCACAGCTCGGCCTGGCATCCGGTGCTGTTCGGAGGCCGGCTGTTCCCGGGGGTGCACCGCCGGGCGCGATTCGCTGTCGATGAAGGCGGAGGCCGCTACGCGATGGCCATGGACGCGGAGGGGGAGCACCTCGACGCGGACGTCGAGATCGGCGGGGCATGGCAGAGCACGATCTTCGACTCGGTCGACGAGGCATCGGCGTTCTACCGCAGCGGGCGGATCGGCTGGTCGCGTGGGCATGACGGCGACACGTTGGAGGCGGTGGCGCTCGCCGCGGAGAAGTGGGCGGTGGAGGCGGCCCAGGCGCACAGCGTGCACTCGTCGTTCTTCGACGCGCTTCCGCGGGGGTCGGCTGTGCTGGATCATGTCGTGGTGATGCGCGATCTCGACATCACGATGGAGGCTCCGGTGAGCGCCGTCGGAGCGTCGCAGCCGCTCGCGGTCTGAGCCGTCCCCCTGGACGTCGCGTGCGGGAATGATCGCGCGAAAGGCCGCCGGCATCACAGCGCCGGCGGCCTTTCGCTTATGACCTGTCAGTGTCGTGAGACGGCCGGATCCGCGGATCCGGCCGGCTGCACCAGGCGCGAGCGGTCATCCGCGTCGAGGGCGCGCAGATCCGCCCCCTTCGTCTCGCGGGCGGCGGCCACCGCGACCAGCGTGATCGCGCAGGCGATGGTCACGTAGATCGCGACCGGAACGCTCGAGTGGTACTGCGCGAGCAGGCTGGTCGCGATGATCGGTGCGAGCGAACCGGCGAAGATCGACGTGACCTGGTAGCCGAGGCTGACGCCCGAGTAGCGCATCCGGGTGGGGAACATCTCCGCCATGATCGCGGGCTGGCCGGCGTACATCGCGGCGTGGAAGACGAGGCCGAGGGCGATGGCCGCCCAGATGACGACCGGGTTGGCGGTGTTCATCATCGGGAAGGCGAAGAAGCCCCAGGTGGCTCCGAGCAGGGCTCCCGCCGCGTACACCGGCTTGCGGCCCCAGCGGTCGGAAAGCCGCCCGAACAGCGGGATCACGAGGAAATGCACCACATGGGCGCCGGCCAGGATGAGCAGCGTCGCAGACGTCGCCTCCTTGACGGACTGCGTGAGGTAGACGATCGAGAAGGTGACCACCACGTAGTAGAGGATGTTCTCCGCGACGCGCAGGCCCATCGCGACGAGCACGCCGCGCGGGTAGCGTCGCACGACCTCGAGGGGTCCGAAGCTCTGGGAGGCCTCCTGCTCCTGCGCGGCCTTCATCTCCAGGAAGATCGGCGCTTCGGTGACCTTGGTGCGGATGTACCAGCCGATGAGCACGATCACGGCCGAGAGCCAGAACGCGATCCGCCAGCCCCAGCCGAGGAACGCGTCCTGCGGCAGCGTCGCGGACAGTGCGAAGAGCACGAGCGTGGCCAGCAGGTTGCCGACCGGCACCGCGGCCTGCGGCCAGCTCGCCCAGAACCCGCGCCGCTCGCGCGGGCTGTGCTCGGCGACCAGAAGTACGGCGCCGCCCCACTCGCCGCCGATCGCGAAGCCCTGCGCGAACCGGAGCAACACCAGCAGCACCGGTGCGAGGTATCCGACCTGGGCGAAGCCGGGCAGGCAGCCGATGAGGAAGGTCGCGGCGCCGATGATCAGGATGCTGGCCTGCAGCAGCTTCTTGCGTCCGTACTTGTCGCCGAGGTGGCCGAAAACGATGCCGCCGAGCGGCCGTGCGATGAAGCCGATCGCGTAGGTGACGAACGCTGCGATGATGCCGCTGAACGGGTCGTCCGACGGCGGGAAGAAGACGGTGCCCAGCACGAGCGTCGACGCCGAGGCGTAGAGGAAGAACTCGTACCATTCGACGACCGTGCCCGCCATGGAGGCGGCCACGACCCGGCGCAGGCCGGTGGGGGATGCGGTCTCGTACGCCATGTGTGCTCCTTTGCACAATCAGAGAGGTCTTTCGGTTCTCCAGCCTGAGACGACTTCGTCATTGCGACAATGCCCATATGCGGCGGACGGAGTGTGCACGAATGCACATACGGCGACGAGCGGAGCGAACCGGTCCTCGCCGGCGCCGACCGGCGTCGATGAGGAGTAGGGTCTCGTTCGGCACCGCACCGAACGGAGAGGAACCGCACCATGACGAACGTTCTCATTCTCGGAGCCGGCGGGCAGATCGCGCGATGGGTCGTCGAAGGTCTCGCGGGCGACCCGGCGATCACGCAGACGCTGCTCGTCCGCGATCCGGCGCGGCTGCGGTCCCACCCGGCCGGCGCCGGAGTGGTCACCGGCGACGTGCTCGACACCGAGGCGCTCGCCGCGACGATGGACGGGCAGGACATCGTGTACGCGAACCTCACCGGCGACGACATGGGGGAGCAGGCGCGCAGCGTCATCGCGGCGATGGGGGTGGCCGGCGTGCAGCGGCTGATCTTCGTGCTCGCGCTCGGCGTCTACGACGAGGTGCCCGGGGCGTTCGGCGAGTGGAACCGGCAGACGATCGGATCCGCCCTCGTCACGTTCCGCGAGGCGGCGGATGCCATCGAAGCCTCGGATCTGCAGTACACGCTGGTGCGCCCCGCGTGGCTCGATGACCAGGACGAGGTCGACTACGAGCTCACCGAGAAGGGCGAGCCGTTCCGGGGGACCGTCGTCTCCCGCAAGAGCGTCGCAGATCTCATCCTCGCGATCATCCGCGACCCGTCGCTGCACATCGGATCCAGTCTCGGCATCGACAAGCCGGGAAGCGACGGCGACAGGCCCTCCTTCCTGTAGGGCAGGGCCTTCATGCAGCGCAGGCCGCGGAGGAGAGTGCAGCCGCGGCGCGCGCTCGCCGTCGCCGTGCCGAGAACGCGTCCAGTACGAGCGGTGCGGCGATGCCGAGCAGGACCAGCACGAGCCCGGCGAGCTGCCGCCCCTCGAGCACCTCTCCGGCCACGAGCACGCCCAGGAGCACGCCGGTGACGGGGTTGAGCAGACCGACGAGCCCGACGGTGCCGGCGGGCAGGTGCTTCAGCGCCGCGAACCACGCGACGTTGGCGACGGCGGTCGCGACCAGGGTCAGGTAGCCGTACGCGGCCAGCCCCTCGCCGTCGACCACGGGCGGCGGGCCCTCGACGACGGCCGCGAACGGGATGAGTGCGAGCCCGCCGAAGACCAGCTGCCAGGCCGTGGACGGGAGGATCCCGACCTCGCCGTTCCAGCGCTTGGCGAGGATGAACCCGATCGACGACATCGCCATCGCGGCGATCGAGGCGATCACGCCGCGAGGATCGACGGCGTACGTGGTGCCGAGCAGCATCAGCGCGACGCCGCCGATGCCGACGAGCGCGCCGAGCAGGCGCAGGATTCCCGGTCGCTCACGCAGGATCGCCCAGGCTGCAAGGGCGATCGCGACGGAGGAGGTCGCCATGATCGTCGACGCGATGCTCGTCGGCAGCAGCTGCGCCGCGGCGTAGACGAGCACGAAGAAGGCTCCGACGTTGAGGGTGCCCAGCACGGCGGACTTCCACCACCAGGAGCCGCGGGGGAGTCGACGGACCAGCGTCAGGAGCAGCAGGCCTGCGGGGAGCGCGCGGATAGCGGCCCCCCAGATCGGGGAGTCGGGGAGCCATTCGCGCGTGACGAAGTAGGTGCTGCCCCAGGCGATCGGAGCGACCATCGCGACGACGAACCAGCGCCAATTAGTTTCCATGGAAGACACTATAGCTTCCATGGAAGATATAGTGAAGGGGTGACGGAGATCGACGACCAGGTGACGCGGATCCAGCAGGCGTGGCGGCGGGAGCGCCCTGATCTCGACGTGACCCCGATCGGCACGATCGGGCGCCTGCACCGGCTGGCGCTGGCGCTGACCGAGGAGCTCGTCGCCGTCTATCGCGAATACGGGCTGTCGGAGGGTGACTTCGACGTGATGGCAGCCCTGCGCCGTTCGGGCGAGCCGTACGAGGCGAGCCCCACGGACCTGGCGGCCTCGACCATGATCACCAGCGGCGGGATGTCGAAGCGCCTCGACCGGCTGGAGGGCGCCGGCCTCGTCACTCGGCGGGCCGGATCCGGAGACGGACGCGGCCGGGTCGTGGCGCTGACCGCCCAGGGCAGGGAGCTCATCGACGCCGCGTTCGCCGATCACGTCGCGAATGAGCAGCGACTGCTGGTGATGGTGCCGGCCTCGGAGCGCAGGGCGCTGGAGGCGACCCTGGCCGGGTGGCTCGCGCATTTCGAAGCGCGAGGCTGAGGGACGGGTGCCCGGCGTCCGCGATTCAGCGGGCGCACTCCTGGGACTGGTCCGTGATGGTCCAGTCGGAGGCCGGTCGTGTCATCACGACGGTGCCGCAGTCGCCCGTCGCGAGGTAGGTCACGAAGAGCGTCGCGTCGGTCGCAGCCTCCTGCTCCACGGCGATGCCGACCTGCGCGTCCTGACCGAGTGCGCGATAAAGCTCCGCCGTGACCGCGATCATCTCGTCGCAGTTGGAGACGTGGACGGGGCCGCGTTCGTTGAGCTCGGCGACCATCCGTGTCGCGAGCTCGGGGGAGAGGGCTGCGCACGATGCCGCGGTGTCGGGAATGCGCGAGATGTCGAGCCAGGCGCGGAACGCGTCGGCAGCGCCCAACGTCGCGGGTGTCGCCGGAGCCGATGCCGGGGTCGCCGATTCGACTGTCGATGTCGTCGCGCTAGTGGGTGCCGACGTGCGGGGGTCCGACTCGTCCGGACTCGGGGCGCACCCGCTCAGGAGAAGCGCCGCGCCTGCTGCGACCTCGATCGCCGCCAGCGCACGTCCGTTGCGGTATATCACTGCTTCATTGTCGCAGAACGTGCGCCGAGCACTCCGGGCAGGCGGCTCGCGGCCCAGACGAGCATGCCCGCCACGCCCAGCGCTCCGAGCAGGCCGAGTGCCGTCAGCGTGATCGCGCCTGCGCCCCGCTCGGGCAGGAGGAATCCGTATGGCACCCAGCCGTCCGTGGCGCCCCGCACCAGCACGACGGCGAGCCAGAGCACGGGGTAGGGGAGCAGGATCCAGAATCGCGACCACGGCACCGGTCCGCGGTCGCCGACCACCAGCCAGTCCAACGCCATGAGCGCGGGGAACACCCCGTGCAGCGTGACGCTCACCCAGACCGGGGCGGATCCGGTACCCGGCACCAGGCCGTTGTAGATCACGGCGACCAGCAGCATGCATGCGGTCGCGACGGCGCGCGCGCCGACCAGCAGGTCCGGCGCGGGGCGTCCCTTCATCCCGAGGGCGCCGGCGATGATCAAGATGACGGCCGCGAGCAGGCTCGTCAGATTCGTGAAGAAGCCGAAGTAGTCGAACGGGTTGTATCCGTTCGCCGCGCCGCCCCGGAGATACGTGAGCATCAGGATCGCGATGATCGCGGCGCCGAGGACGAGTCGCGCCGCGCCGGCGCTCCGCGTGCCGCGCGGCGATGCGGGCGAAGGCGTCATACCGCGACGATACCGGCGGCGGGCGCGCAGACGCATCGATTCCCGCAGTGCCTTGGGCCGGGCGGCGCGCTGATCGATGGACGAGCGGTCAGAGGGGGCGGACGGTCCTGGACACGACCCAGCGATGCGGCGAGACCGGGCGGATGCGGCGGAAGCCCCAGTTCTCGAACGTCGGCATGGTCCCGGTGTGCAGGAAGGATCCGGAGACGCGGCGGTCGTCGGTCTCCTCGGGGTAGCCCTCGACGGTGCCACCGCCGAGATCCCCGATCGCGGTGAGCGCACCCCCGAGCGCGGCGGAGGCGACACCTCGTCTGCGGTGGCCCTTGCCCGTGAAGAAGCAGGTGACCCGCCAGTCGGGGAGCGCGGTGAGGCCCTTCTCGTATGCGCGGCTGCTCTTGATCCGCGGCACCTCGGCCGGGCTGCCGAACTGGCACCAGCCCACGCAGGCATCGTGGTCGAACACCAGCGCTGCGTGGGTGGTGCCGGCGGCCACGCGTTCCCGCTTCTCGGCGCGGTTCTGCACGGCGGTGCGGGAGGGGTCGTTGACGTTCACGTGGAAACCCATGCACCAGCACCCGCCCCACACGCCGCCGTTGGCTTCGACCAGGGCCGCGAACGCGTCCCAGGTATCCTCGCTGAGCAGGCGCACGGTGAACTCGTCGGAGGTCTCGTCGAGGGTGGCGCTCATCGCTTCATTGTGCGACCACTGCGGCGGTGAGATCCAGCGGGACGTTCAGGGGCGGTCTGTCGGCACCGTGTACAGGGTGTGCAGCACTCCCTCGCCCTGCAGGACGACCGTCGGGCCTTCCAGCAGGTGCGGGCCGTCGACGTCTCCGAAGTAGGGTCTTCCGGATCCGAAGACGGCGGGGACGACGTCCATCGCGACCTGGTCGATGAGCCCTGCCGCGAACACCTGGCCGCCGACGCGGCCGGCGTTGACAGCGATGATTCGGTCGCGTGCCAGATCCTGCGCCACGGCGATCGCATCGGTGATGTTGTCGACGAAGTGATACGAGGCTTCGGGATGCCAGCCGTCCGGCTTGGGACGGTGCGACACGACGACCACATGATCGCCGGCGGGCGGGCGACCCTCCCAGCCGTTGACGAGGTCGAACAGATGCCGCCCCATCACGATGCAGCCGATCGACTGCCAGAATCCGCGGACGTACTCGGCCGACGCCCGCGACACCCGGAAGCTGCTCCCGGTGCCCGAGTGGTCGTGCTCCCCCTCGATGGCTTCCGGCTCCGGGAGGATGGGTGTGTCTCCGTTGAAGTACCAGTCATGGAGCGGACCGACGCCGTCGTGGTCGTCGGCGATGTAGCCGTCGAGGCTCGTCACGCTGTGCATGATCACCGTGCCCATGGGGGTTCCCTTCGTCGTGCCGGATGCTGACGTCATGATCCTCGCCTGGCGTCTGCTGCAGGGCTTGGAAAAAATCACTCCGCGGGCATCGGGCCCATGTCGGGCGGGAACGCCGGCTCCTGCGGGAAGCGGCGCCGCAGCGCCAGGTAGTCGGTCGGCGTGCGGCCGGTGAAGTCGCGGAACTCGTTGATCAGGTGCGGCTGATCGAAGTAGCCGGCGGTCTGCGCGAGATCGGCCCAGGTCGGCGGGGACGACGCGTCGACGGAGAGCACCACTCGGGCGAAGCGGTAGATGCGGGCCAGTCGCTTCGGGGTGACGCCGACCACGGACGTGAACCGGGCCGCGAGGCGATTGCTGCTGAGGCCGGTCTCGCTCGTCAGTGCGGCGACGGTGCCGGATCCCCAGGACGACTCGAGCCGTCGAGCCGCATGCTGGGCCGGATCCCGCTCGTCCGGAGCGGCGTCGACGAGGCGCGGCAGCAGTTCTGTCTCGACTAGAGCGAGCCGCGCCGACGGGGAGTCGGCTTCCGCGAGCCGATCGCGGAGCTCGGCCAGGCCCGATCCCCACAACGCGTCGGCGGGCACGCAGCGATCCCGCAGCTCGCCCATCTGTGCGTCCACGAAGGGTGCGAGGCCCCAGGGCTTGAGGTGCACGCCGACGACGTTCACGTCGCGGCCGTACTCGATCACGTACCGGCGAGTCCAGATCCCGAGGAACCACGCGTCCACCAGTGACTCGGGCGGGCGTGTACCCGACGGATCATGGAGCACGATCGGATCGCCGAGGTTGATCATGAGGTGCGCCGACGGCATCGGGGGCACGAGCAGCCGCCGCCGATGGCCCGGGTCGCCGAAGAGGCAGTAGACATCGTCGACGTAGCGGTCGAGCGGCGGAGCCGGTTTCCTGCCTGCATAGCGCACGCTGTCAGTCTGACGCGATGATGGGGACAGGGACAGCTCTTTGGCGTCGGGGGCCAGGAAATAGACGCCCCCGCGATGTAGAAGCTACGCGAGGACTCCTGGAGCTCGACCGGTATCGATCCGGTGAGCTTTCGATTTTCAGTTGGATTCACCGGGGTAGCCGGTGCCCGTTGGGCCTCGTTTGCCGCGTGATTTCGCGGAAGTCGTGATGGTTGGGCGCGGCCGGTGGAGGGTGGTTTCAGCGGAGCTACCGGCACGGAACCGGCACAGGAACGTGATGCCGATGGATGGCATTCGGTTGTATGAGGCCTCACGCTGGAGGCCTACGCCGCTCACCCACCAATCGTGAATGCGCGCTTTCCTTCGGCCCACTGCGTTAGCCAGCGCGGGTAGTCGGTAGGGAGGGGCGGCGAAGTCAATGAGCGTCTGTCTGACGTTCCTGATTCCTCGCGTCGAATCCACAGTTCCTTTGCAAGGGGTGGAAGTAGCTGCAGGAGCCGATGATGGGTTTCTGTGTCGTACCAAGTCGCCTCAAAGAGGATGCAGCAGGCGTAGAGGAAAGCGTTTCGCTCATCTCCTGTCAGGGTGCCAGCGGTCGGGAACCCGTCGGACTCAATTCGATCGATCACGGTGTCAGCGAATCTGCGGGTCTGCTCGGAGGCGAGTTGAGCGTGCGGCTTCCGAGCATGGGAAACGACGGTATCGAAGAGCGTGGAGAGATCCGGGGTCTCCTGAGAAGCAGGGCGCGCTGTGGCGAGCTCCAAGCCTAGCCAGAGCGTCCCCACGCAAGCGCCATACGCTCCCCGCGTTGTGAACAGGGCAGTCGGGCGCACTTCAGGCATGCTGCCACGGGAAGTACGCCAGAGCCAGGCCTCAAGGGCTGTGTAGTACCACGCGCGGTTGCCAGTGAGCCAATCTCTTTCATCAATGACGTCGTTCCTTGCGAGTGAGTCGACCTGCTCGCGCCAAGTGGTCGAGAATCTGTCCGCACCTCCGTCGAGATCGATACTCGCCCAGGCGCCAAGAAAGAGTCGTCTTGCACCATATTCGTCTTTTTGGAGGTAGTCACGGACGAACTGATTGCGGGCGTCTACGTTAAGCGACAGGAGGGCATGGAATGTGGCCGGCGAGATGTGCTTCTTCTCCCACCAAAGCATGAGGACTCGGTCGAAGCCGCGCGCTCTCGTCTGAGAGGGGAGGGGCACGCCTTCCATCAGACGCAAGATCAACGACTCGTCATCAGTCATCTCGCAGACTTTCGCGAACGTCATCGCAGCGCCGCGATCGAGCTTTTCGTCGATTGCTTGGAGCAGGAGTTCGGGGAGGACAGATGTGGCATCGCGCTTATGGGCAGTGACTAGTGTTTCAGCGATCGAAGCCGGTTCGCCGCTCATACGAGAGAATGCTTCGGCCGTGAAGTACTCAAAGAAGGTGCGGTGCGTAAAGGTAAAAACTCGCTCGCCATACTCCGTGCCTGCCGAGCCGAGTAGCCACGCGCGGTCGGCGCAGAACTCTAGGAACTCCCCTGCGCGTCGGCGTGCTTCGGCCTCCTCGACGCCAACGGCATCACGCAAATAGTTGCCAATAGTCTTCTTGATAACGGATTCGGGAAGTCCGTTCTGCGCCTTTTGCGAATTGTATACCCATCGTGCAATCTCCTGCATGATGCGATCGCCGTTTGCATGTAGCTCTTCTGGCTGATTGATATGTCTGTGAGAGTCCCATGTGTGAAAGAGGAGATCTGCGCATTGAGCATAGATGTCGCGTCTGCGTCGTGGAATCGAGCCCCGTTCGCGATAGAGAACGCATAGGAGCGACAATAGCAGGGGGTTCTTCTTCAGGTCCGCCACGGACTCGGACTCGCGCTGAAAATCTGGTGGCAGATCGGGGCGCTCGATGTACGTGAACCACCGCTGAACGTACTCGCGAGACTGTTCTTCGGAATACTCATCTAGCACGAAAGTATCAAATGACTGTTTGGGGAGTGGGGCGCGTTCATATCCCACAGACCGAGAGGTGACGAGCAAACTTGTGGCCGGAAACTCCGCTGCGAACGCGGAGATCCGTTGGACGAGCTCGATTCGCTGATTTATGTCAGTTACTTCGTCCAAACCGTCGACGATGACGACAGCCTGGCCGAGGGTGAGGATATCCCGGAGTTGGGTGTCGCTCAGCTCGAGGCTTAGCGACGTGCGAATCCCTGCAGCCAGGTGCTCGAGAATCGGTTGATGGTCGGCTGCAGGGAAGTAGCTCCGGGCGGTCAGAAGGAGCGCTGGCTGGCCGTCACTATCCTCAGCAAGCTCTCTGCGCAAGTTCCGGACAAATGTGCTTTTTCCAGCGCCAGGTGCGCCGTGGACGACTGCTCGATAGGGCGCCCCTCCGGCGCCCAAGCGCCGGCCCTCGACCTTTGCGCCGGTCTCCTTCTCCTCGAGTGTGCGCGCCACGTACAGATCGGCGAATGTTGCTGGTTTGGCGATGCTCGTATACGTAATGATCGGGGGCGCTGGAGACGCGGCCAGAGAACTCTTGATTTGCTCGGCGATTGTGACTGCGTCAGTGACCCGGCTGATGTCCGAACAGAGTTCAGAAAGCCGTTCGATGTATCGCGTCTGTGCTGGCGCGGCTCCTGGTTCAGCTTGAACGCGGCCAAGCGGAGTGCGAAGGAAATCTTCATACTCGATGGCGGCATCAGACAAGCTCTGACCGGCCGGCGTGGCTCGGTCGTATAGGCGGACGAGGGTCTGCCAGAGTGCGTCTCGCCGATCGAACCATTTGGCTGTTCGGTGATCCGCCTTCCAGCGTTGGCACGCGTTCAGGAAGAAATCTCGAACTGTGTCCAGTGAATCGTTGCGAGAGGTTGAGGTTGGGAGCAGGAGGGTCATCGCCAGGACGCTCAGGAGGGCTCGGGTTTCGCGCTGGGCTAAGAACTTCTCGAGATCGTCGACATCCGTTGCGGTGAAGCCCTTTTCGTCATTGAGCTCAAGCCAGCGAAGATCGAAGGTCCCCAATAGGCGGAGGCGTCGGAGGGCCATTCGCGATGCCTGGATTGCTGGCTTGGCTGCGCGAGCAGCGGCAGCGACGACAGTGACCGGTTCGACCATGCTCTGATGCTACTGAGGGTCCTCAGCGTTTCATGGTCGATGTGGGTGGTCTGGAGCGGCGCTGAGGAGCACCCGGACCGCAGCGGAGCGAGGACCGGACGCACCGCAGGCGGCGCAGCCGGCCGCTAGGCCGGCCTTGAAGGAGTATAGAAAGTTCTCACAGCGTGGTTGGTGCGCACCCGACAAGGCTCGAGCGGTGGTCTACCTAAGTCGCCGAAGGTACTGGTCCATGTCGAAGCGCTGGAGCGGCGTCCCACCCCTCACGTAAAGCGGGTGGCGAGGATGCATCTTCAGGGTGGGGGCTCCGAGCGAAACCCAATCGCACCCCGCAGCAGCAGAGATTTTCACGAGATCCTGAAGCAGTGATCGCAAATAGACCCTCTTGGTGATCAAGTTGCCCCAGGCCGCGAGGAGCGTCAGCGGTCGTCCGGCGAGCAGCGCAGCGATATGACGCTCGTTCTCTGACTTCAGGTCTAGGCGATGCTCCTCGTCCATATCGTCCGGGTTTGTGGCGATCTGCGGATAGATGTTCAGCATCGTCCAACTGTCGTAGCCGTTGGCTGCCGCAAAGCTCATCACTCGCTTCACGGTGGGATCCGGGGCGTCTGGCACGGCGGTGCTCGGGTTGATGCCGAAGCAGACAAGCGGGTTCCGACCCTGCGTACCTAGGACGAAGCGCGCTGAGTTGTCGGGTGTGCGCTCCCATACCCAAGGGCTCTTCGTTGTCTGCTGCTGCACGCTCCCATCCTCTCCCTGAATGCCGACATCACGACCGCGTTGCGGTGCAAGGGACGTCTGCCGGGCGTTGGGCGCATGAGCTACCGGCACCAAACCGGCACAAGCCCCGCGGGCGGCGCGTTTCGTCTCGCTCAACGACCGGGAGCTGCGCCCGCTCAACAACGAGGCCAGAACGGCCCAGGGAAGTGGCTCAGAAACGCACTCTCATCAGGGAAAAGACGAAACCCCCGCGATGTAGAAGCTACGCGAGGGTTTCTGGGCTGATTGTAACGATCAGCCTTGTGGCTCCGACCGGCATCGATCCGGTGACCTTTCGATTTTCAGTCGAACGCTCTACCAACTGAGCTACAGAGCCGCACAAGCCGGAAGGTGGAAGCTTCTGACCTGCGCCCTATACGACAGGCCTTTCCGAGGAAAGGCCTGTCGCTTGGAGCGACCCTGACGGGACTTGAACCCGCGACCTCCGCCGTGACAGGGCGGCACGCTAACCAACTGCGCTACAGGGCCAGAACTATGAAATTGTATCGGAAAGAGTGACCCCAACGGGATTCGAACCCGTGCTACCGCCGTGAAAGGGCGGCGTCCTAGGCCGCTAAACGATGGGGCCGGAGGCGAACCTCGGGGGTTCCCTTGCCGACGCTCAAGCATAAGGGGTTCTCGAGGGAAAACACCAATCGAGAGCGCGTCGCTCTGGATCCCGGGCGTGTCCAGGCGCACAATGGGAGTTGGTCCCGTCCCGTCCCCGAACGCTCGACCAGCAGTTGCCGACCCGAAGAATTCCCGATCCAGACATGGATCCGAAGGTTGCGCTTGAGGCTGATGTTGTTAGTGTGACATGAGTGAAACCGGCGAAAGGGAGCCGCGTGAACCATCTGAACATCGAAGACGCCCGTCGACCCGGACAGGCGTCGCTGGTTCGGCGTGCCCGCGCGGCGCGCCACGGACGTCGCCGCAGCGGCGTCGCTCTGAGCATCGCCACCGTCGGTGCGCTGATCCTCGGGCTCCTCATGGGCGCCCCGGCCGCCTCCGCCGACGACTACCCCAGCTGGGATGACGTGCAGGCGGCGAAGGCGAACGAGGCCGCCACCGCGAATGAGGTCGGCCGGATCCAGGGCCTGATCGCGACTCTGACCCAGAACGTCGCCGACACGAAGGCCACGGCAGAGGCCGCCGGCAATGAGTACTTCGCCGCGCAGGAAGCGGTCGACGCGCAGGCGCGCCGGCTCGCGGATCTGCAGGCGCAGGCCGACGCGCAGAAGAAGGTCGCCGACGACAGCGCCAGCAAGGCGGGGCAGATCGCCGCGCAGCTCTCCCGAGACGGCGGCGACACCACTGCTCTGCAGCTGTTCTTCTCCAAGTCCACGGCGAACAAGGACGAGCTCCTGCAGCGCCTCGGTCAGATGGACCGCGTGCTCGTCGGCACTCAGGCCATCTACGACAAGGCGCTCGAGGCGAAGAACACGGCGCAGTCGCTGACTGATCAGGCCACCGCGGCGAAGACGGAACGCGACCGGCTCGCCAAGATCGCCGAGGACAAGATGCAGAAGGCGCAGGCTGCGGCGGAGGCCGCCGCTGTCGCGCTCTCCAATCAGCAGGCGAACCTCGGTCAACTGCAGGCCCAGCTCGCCGCACTGCAGGACACCACGGCCAAGACCGTCGCCGGGTATCAGGCCGGCGAAGCCGCCCGCGCTGCTGCGGAGGCCGCGCGTCAGGCGCAGCTGGCCGCCGAGCGGCAGGCCGCGATCGATGCCGCCAAGAACAACGGCGGCGGCGGTGGCGGTGGTGGAGGCGGGACTCCGTCTGGCGGCAGTGGCGGCTGGGTGCGTCCGTTCGGCGGCTACCAGTCCTCCGGGTACGGTCCGCGAGTTCCCGATTGCGACGCATCGGGTTGCTCTTCCAGCTTCCACAGAGGTGTCGACCTCGCCGACGGCAGCTGCGGGTCCCCGATCTACGCGGCGCACTCCGGAAGCGTGGTCTACGCGGGCTGGAACGGCGGCTACGGCAACTACATCAAGATCGACAACAGCGACGGCAGCGGACTCGCGACCGGCTACGGCCACATCCTCAACGGCGGCTTCAACGTCTGGTCGGGGCAATGGGTGAATGCCGGAGACGTGATCGCCTTCGCGGGCAACACCGGCGGATCCTTCGGCTGCCACCTGCACTTCGAGGTCTACCAGTGGGGCGACACGATCAACCCGATCAACTTCATGGAGAACCAGGGCGTCTACATGGGCTGATCCTCGGATCCTCACGCAAGAGACCCCCGGGCCGCTGAGCGGCGCCGGGGGTCTTCTTCGTATCTGGCGTCAGGTCCTTGAGTACCTCAGGACCGAAAGGGTCAGTGGCCTTCGTTGGCGAAGCGCTCGATGGCCTCGTCGAGGATCCGCTGCGCCTCGGCGGCGTCGCCCCATGCGTCGACCTTGACCCACTTATTGGGCTCGAGGTCCTTGTAGTGCTCGAAGAAGTGCGAGATCTCCTTCTTCGTGTACTCGGCCAGGTCGTCGACGTCCTGGATGTGCGACCAGCGCGGGTCCTTGCTCAGCACCGCCACGAGCTTGTCATCGCCACCGGCCTCGTCGCTCATCTTCAGCACGGCGACGGGGCGCACGTTCACAACCACACCGGGGAAGATTGCCTGGTCGAGCAGCACCAGCACGTCCAGCGGATCGCCGTCCTCGCCGAGGGTGTTGTCGAAGTAGCCGTAGTCGGCCGGGTAGCCGAAGGTCGTGTAGAGCACGCGGTCGAGGTGCACTCGTCCGGTCTCGTGGTCGACCTCGTACTTCACGCGGCTGCCGCGCGGGATCTCGATGACGGCGTCGTGTGCGCCCATGCGTGTGCTCCTCAGAAAAGACGGTTGGATGCCGCGCACCAGCCTACTTGCGCGTGACGTCTCACGCGTGGGCCCACGTTCGCCGACGTCGGAGCGCGCGCCTGTCGACGACGGAGGACGGGCGACCGGGCGAGGGTGAACTCACCCGGGTAGCGTGAGAGCGTGCCCTCCCTCTCACCCGCCGTCGCCGAGATCCGCCGTGCCGTGCGCGCCGCGCTGGCGGCGCTGCCCGAGCGACCGCGCACCGTGATCGTGGCGCTCTCCGGGGGTGCCGACTCCCTGGCGCTCGCCGCGGCGACGGCGTTCGAGGCGCGTGCCGCGGGGATCAGCGTGCGCAGCGTCACGGTCGATCACGGTCTGCAGGACGGATCCGGCCGCGTCGCGGCCGAGGCGGCGGCGAAGGCGGCGGCACTCGGCATCGAGGCGCTGGTGGAGCGCGTCGTCGTGGCCGACTCGGGGGAGGGGCCGGAGGCCGGCGCGCGGGCCGCCCGCTACACCGCGCTGCGCCGGATCGCGCAGCGCGAGGAGGCGCCGGTGCTTCTCGGGCACACGCTCGACGACCAGGCGGAGACCGTGCTGCTGGGCCTGGCGAGGGGATCCGGCGCCGGCAGTCTGCAGGGCATGGCTCCCGTGCGCGTCGATGAAGACGGCACCGCGTGGATCCGCCCGCTGCTCGCCGTGCGTCGCGAGACGACGCGGACCGCCTGCGCAGCGGAGGGGCTCGAGCCCTGGGACGATCCGCACAACGCCGATCCCCGCTACCTGCGGGTGCGGGCCCGCGAGCGCGTGCTGCCCGTGCTCGAGGCCGAGCTCGGGCCGGGCATCGCCGAGGCCCTCGCCCGCACGGCCGAGCAGCTGCGCGAGGACGCGGAGGCGTTCGACGAGATGATCCACGAGACCATCGAGGACATCGTGGAGCATGCCGAGGCGGGCATCTCCGTCAGCGCGGCCGCCCTCGCTGCGAACCCCGCGGCGCTGCGCAACCGTGTGATCCGCCTTGTCGTGCAGAGCGAGTTCGGGGTCGGCCTGACTCGCACCCAGACCGTGGAGGTCGCGCGCCTCGCGACGGACTGGTCGGGCCAGGGGCCGCTCGACCTGCCCGGGTGCACGGCCGCCCGTGTCGGCGGCCGCATCGTCTTCGCCGCCCGCTAAGAGCCGGAGACGACGGAACGCGACGCCCGGAGGACGCCGCGTTCCGAGGAACGGTCTTGCCGTCGCGCTACTTCTTGCCGCCGAGGAGGCCGCCGATCAGGCCGCCGATGTCGATGCCGCCCGCGCCGCCCGCCGCAGAACCCTGCTGGCCGCCGCCGAACAGGCCGCCGAGGCCGCCCAGGATGCTGCCGAGTCCGCCACCACCCGCGGAGGAGCCCTGCTGCTGGCCGCCGCCGAGCAGGCCGCCCAGGATGTCGCCGAGGCCGCCGCCGCTGCCCCCCGCGGAGGAGCCCTTCTGGCTGTTCGCGATGAGGCCCATCACGATCGGGGCGAGGATCGGGAGCAGCTTGCCGAAGTCGATGCCGGCCGTCTTCTGGTCGTTCGTCAGAGTTTGCGCGACCTGGTCGGCGTTGTCGCCGAACACGTGCGAGACGATCTTCTGACCGTCGGCCTCGTCGATGTCGTCCACCGACGCCGCACCGGAGAACCCGTCGTGCTTGGCGAGGGCCGCCTCGATCGCGGAGGAGCCCTCCTGGGTCTCGGCGTTCTTGGCAAGGCCTCCGAGCAGAGCGGCGCCGCCCTCCTGCACCGCCTGGCGTGCGACGTCCTCACTGACGCCGAGCTTCTGGGCGATGTCGCCGATCGGCACCTGGTTGAGGATCTCGTCGATGTCCATGGGACTCCTTCCGTCCGCGACGGGGGCTCGGTTCCCCCAAGCGCAACCCCGCCTCTCCGCTCACAGTAGCGGGCGCGGCACGCCTGCGGGAGAACGGATCCGGTCGCGTAAAATCGATGCATGCGCGCTGCGGACATCCCCGACGACCTGACCGACATCCTCGTCACAGAGGAGGAGATCCGCGCCAAGCTCGATGAGCTCGCGGCGCGCGTCGCCGAAGACTACGCGGGCAAGGATCTGCTCCTGATCGGAGTGCTCAAGGGAGCGGTCATGGTCATGGCCGACTTCGCCCGGGCGCTGCCCTTCTCGGCGCCGATGGACTGGATGGCAGTGTCGAGCTACGGCGCGAGCACGAAGTCGAGCGGCGTCGTGCAGATCCGCAAGGACCTCGACACCGATCTGCACGGCAAGCACGTGCTCATCGTCGAGGACGTCATCGACTCGGGCCTGACGCTGAGCTGGCTTCTGGAGAACTTCGCCTCGCGCGGCGCCGAGTCGATCGAGGTGCTCGCCCTGCTGCGCAAGCCCGAGGCCGCGAAGGTCGAGATCGACTGCAAGTACGTCGGCTTCGACATCCCGCCCGAGTTCGTCGTCGGTTACGGCCTCGACTACGCCGAGCGCTACCGCAACCTGCGCGACGTCGCCGTGCTGGCGCCGCACGTGTACGCGTAAGGTCCTGCCCCTCAGGGACCGAACGGCAGGCGCCGTCCCGAGCGAGCGGAGCGAGACGAAGGGTACGCCGTGGGCGAATCCCCAGGAGGGCCCCAAGTCTCTCGCGCTACGCTGATCTGATCATGGATGTCAAGAAGATCACGCGCAGTTGGCTGACCTATGTGGTGCTGATCGGCCTGTTCCTGGTCGGCGGTTTTCTGCTGATCAGCAACCTCGGATCCTCCTCGCAGGTCTCGACCCAAGAGGGTCTCGACCTGCTGAAGAAGGGGAGCGTCACGAAGGTCGTCAACACCGACGGCGACCAGCGCGTGGACATGACGCTGTCTGAGGAGTACAAGGGCTCCAAGACGGTGCAGTTCTACTACGTGCAGGCCCGCGCGGCCGACGTGGTGAAGGCGATCGACTCCGCCGATCCCAAGGACGGCTTCAACGACGCCGTGCCGAAGGCGAGCTGGTTCGACGGCTTCCTGTCGATCCTGATCCCCATGGTGCTGCTCGGCCTGCTCTTCTGGTGGCTGCTGTCCAGCGCCCAGGGCGGCAACAGCAAGATCATGCAGTTCGGCAAGTCCCGCGCGAAGCTCGTGAACAAGGAGAACCCGACCGTCACGTTCGCCGACGTCGCGGGCGCCGACGAGGCCATCGAGGAGCTCCACGAGATCAAGGAGTTCCTGCAGGATCCGGGCAAGTTCCAGGCGATCGGCGCGCGGATCCCGAAGGGCGTGCTGCTGTACGGCCCTCCCGGAACCGGCAAGACCCTGCTCGCCCGTGCTGTCGCCGGCGAGGCGGGAGCCCCGTTCTACTCGATCTCCGGATCCGACTTCGTCGAGATGTTCGTCGGCGTCGGCGCCTCCCGCGTGCGTGACCTGTTCACGCAGGCCAAGGAGAACGCGCCCGCGATCATCTTCATCGACGAGATCGACGCCGTCGGCCGGCACCGCGGTGCGGGTCTCGGTGGCGGCAACGACGAGCGCGAGCAGACGCTGAACCAGATGCTCGTCGAGATGGACGGCTTCGACCCGAACGCGAACGTCATCGTGATCGCGGCGACCAACCGCCCCGACATCCTCGACCCCGCGCTGCTGCGCCCCGGCCGCTTCGACCGGCAGATCGGCGTGGACGCGCCCGACCTCAAGGGTCGCCAGCACATCCTCGAGGTGCACGCGAAGGGCAAGCCGCTCGCGAACGGCGTCGACCTCGAGGTCGTCGCGCGCAAGACGCCGGGCTTCACCGGTGCCGACTTGGCGAACGTGCTGAACGAGGCAGCGCTGCTGACGGCGCGCTCGAACGCGCAGCTGATCGACAACCGCGCCCTCGACGAGGCGATCGACCGTGTCATCGCCGGTCCGCAGCGCCGCACTCGCGTGATGAAGGACAAGGAGAAGCTCATCACGGCGTACCACGAGGGCGGCCACGCGCTCGCGGCGGCGGCGATGAACTACACCGACCCGGTCACCAAGATCACGATCCTGCCGCGCGGCAAGGCCCTCGGCTACACGATGGTGCTGCCGCTGGACGACAAGTACTCGGTGACCCGCAACGAGCTGCAGGACCAGCTCACCTACGCGATGGGCGGCCGCGTCGCCGAGGAGATCGTGTTCCACGACCCGACCACGGGCGCGTCGAACGACATCGAGAAGGCCACGTCCATCGCCCGCAAGATGGTGCTGGAGTACGGCATGACCACCGACCTCGGGCCGGTCAAGCTCGGCAGCGAGGGCGGCGAGCCGTTCGCCGGCCGCGACATGGGCCGAGGGCGCGAATACTCCGAGACAATCGCCGAGCGGGTGGACACGCAGGTGCGCGCGCTCATCGAGCAGGCGCACAACGAGGCGTACGAGGTGATCAGCGCCAACCGCGACATCCTCGACAAGCTCGCCCGCGAGCTGCTCGAGAAGGAGACGCTGGATCACAACCAGATCGCGGAGATCTTCACCGAGATCCGCAAGCTCCCGGAGCGTCCGCAGTGGCTGTCCAGCGAGGACCGTCCGGTGTCGCTGCTGCCACCGATCGAGATGCCGCAGCGCGGTGTCGAGGTCGGCACGGCCGCGGCCGAGGCGGCGCAGACGTCGACGGAGCGCCGGCCGGGCACCGCGGGCGGCGGGAAGCCGCGCCCCGCGACGGCCTGAGCGATGGCCGTCGATCGGGATCGCGTCGCGAGCCTGACCCGTGAGCTGCTGCTGGCGATCGGTGAGGATCCGGAGCGCCCGGGGCTGAAGCAGACCCCGGCGCGGATGGCCGACCTCTACGTCGAGTTCTTCGCCGGTCTCGGTGAGGATCCGGGTGCTCCTCTCGCGCACACGATCAGCGTCTCGCACGGGCCCGCCCCCGACACGCTGCCCTCGGGTGCGGTGCTGCTGCGCGGGATCCGGTTCCGCTCGGTATGCGAGCATCATCTGCTGCCGTTCGCCGGGCACGCGCACATCGCGTATCTGCCGGGCGAGCATGTGGTGGGACTCGGCGCCCTCGTGAAGGTCGTCGAGATCCTCGCGTCGCGTCCGCAGGTGCAGGAGCGGCTCGGCGAGCAGATCGCGGACGCGATCGCCTCCCACCTCGACGCGCAGGGCGTGCTCGTGGTGATGGACGCGGTGCACGGCTGCGTCACCATGCGCGGCGGCCGTCAGACCGAGGCCTCGACCCTCACGATCGCGGCGAGGGGCGTGTACACGGATCCGGTCGCGCGCGCCGAGTTGATCGCGCTGATCGGCACGGGCCCGTCGGCAGGTTCAGGGCTCGGCGGCGCATGACCGCGATCTGGGGGATCGTCAACGCCACCCCCGACTCGTTCAGCGACGGTGGGCGCTATGCCGATCCCGACCGCGCGGTCGCGCACGGCGTGCTGCTGCGCGCGCAGGGCGCCGACGTGCTCGACATCGGCGGGGAGTCCACCCGGCCCGGCGCCGAGCGAGTCACCGTGGCCGAGGAGCAGCGCCGCGTGCTGCCGGTGATCGAGCGCCTCGCCGCGGAGGGGATCCCGGTGAGCGTGGACACCTTGAACGCCGCCACCGCGGTCGCCGCGGTGCGCGCGGGGGCACGCATCGTCAACGACGTGTCGGGCGGACTCGCGGATCCGGAGATGCTCGCGGCCGTCGCCGAGACAGGCGCCGACATCGCGCTCGGACACTGGCGCGGTCCCTCCTCGGACATGTATGCACGTGCCGAGTACTCCCGGGTCGGCCGAGAGGTGGCCGCCGAGCTGCGCGAGCGCGTCGCGGCGGCGGCGTCCGCGGGCATCGCCCCCTCGCGGATCATCGTGGACCCCGGCGTGGGCTTCGCGAAGACCGCCAGCCAGAACTGGGAGCTGCTGCGCGAGCTGGCCGACGTCGTCGCCCTGGGGCCGCGCGTGCTCGTGGGCACCTCACGCAAGCGCTTCCTCGCCGACGCACTGGGAGCAGACGCCGACGAGTCGCGGAAGGATCTGGCGACCGCCGTGACGAGCGCCCTCGCGGCGCGCGCCGGGGCGTGGGCCGTGCGCGTGCACGACGTCGCCGGCACGCGCGACGCGCTCGCCGTGCTCGGCGCCTGGGACGGCTGACCGCCCCGCGCTTCGCCTGCCGCGGACATCCGTGAGCCTTGTCGTCCCGCCGCCGTAGGCTGGGGGCATGGACTTCCTCGACACGATCACACTGACCGGGTTGACGGTGTTCGGGCGGCACGGCGTGTTCGATCACGAGCGCGAGAACGGCCAGGACTTCATCGTCGACCTGCGCCTGCACCTCTCGGTGCGTCAGGCCGCGATCAGCGACGATGTCGCCGACACCGTGCACTACGGCGAGCTCGCCGAGCGGGTCGCTGCCGTCGTCGCAGGCGAGCCGGTCAACCTGCTGGAGACGCTCGCCACCCGCATCGCGGACGTCGTGATGGAGGACGAGCGGATCCACGGCGTGGAGGTCGCCGTGCACAAGCCGCACGCGCCGATCCCGCTGACCTTCGCCGACGTGTCGGTGACGGTGCAGCGCGTGAGCCACGTGCAGCGCGAATGGAGCGAGGGATGACGCCGACGCACCCGATCCCGCCCGTCCCGCGCGGCCGAAGGTTCCCTGTCATCGATCCGCGTCCCGAGGAGGAACCGGTCGAAGCCGTCGTCGCCCTCGGATCCAACCTCGGCGACACCACCTCGACCATCGACGAGGCGGTGCGCGCGATCCGCCGACTGCCCCTCGTGGACGACGTGCGCGTCTCGAAGGTCTTCCGCACGGTCGCGATGCGGCTGGAGGGACCGGATCCGGATGCCCCGGAGTTCGCGAACGCTGTCGCGATCGTCACCACCCGCCTCGCCCCGCAGGTGCTGCTCGGCATGCTGCACGCGATCGAGGAGGAGCACGGCCGCGTCCGCGCCGAGCGCTGGGGCGACCGCACTCTCGACCTCGACCTGATCGCATACGGCGACGTCCGCAGCGACGACGAGCACCTGCTGCTGCCGCACCCGCGCGCGTTCGAGCGCGCGTTCGTGCTGGAGCCGTGGCTCGACGTGGATCCTGATGCGGTGCTGCCGGGACGCGGGCGGGTCTCCGACCTGCTCGCTGCGCTCGAGGGCGACTCATGAAGCGGATCTCCCCGGTAGTGCTGCTCGTGCTCGTGCTCGCCGGTGCGGCAGCCGGGTTCCTGCTCGACCACGCGCTGACCACCGCCGGCAGAGCCACCTTCGCCCCGGCCATCCTGCTGCCGATCTTCCTCGTGCTGCTGGCCATCGCACTGCTCGCGTTGGCATGGCCGATCCGGCGCAGCACGCGATCGGCGTCACGGCCGCCCGTCAACCCGTTCCGCGCCGTACGGATCGCGATGCTCTCGCGTGCGTCGAGCCTGGTCGGCGCGGGGATCACCGGTTTCGCCGTCGGCCTGGGGGCCTACCTGCTCTCGCGACCGATCACCCCGCCGATAGGCTCGATCATCGCGACAGCCGTCGCCGCACTCGTGCTCACGATTGCGGCGGTGATCGCGGAGAGCTTCTGCCTGCTGCCCGGAAACGGGCCCCACGACCCCGACGGCCACGACGGGCCGCGCCTGGAGGACGACGATGACGACCATCCCCGAACCGCCGCAGAACCCGGGCACTGACGCCGCTGCGCCGCCGACGCGTGCACAGGCGCGCGCCCAGGCCGCGGCCGCGCCCGTGACGCAGTCCGGCTCCGCTCCTGCACCGGCGGGGATCCCGGTGCCGGTGCACGCGGCGCCCGCCGCTGCCCGGGTACTCGACGAGGGCACCTATCCGGCCCTCCGCACGCCGACGGCTCCTGGCGCCCTCGCGCTGGACGGCGTATGGCACCAGATCTCGCCGAAGTACGTGATCGCCGAGGTGCTGCTGCGCATCCTCCTGCTCGCGGTGATCGCGGTCGGCGCGTACGCCGCCACGACCCTCCTCGCCCAGCCCTGGCCGTGGGCCTGGACGGTGGCGGGCGTGATCGGAGTCGTGATCCTGTTCGAGCTCGTGATCCTGCCGCGGCAGGCCAGGGCGATCGGCTACATGCTGCGCGCCGACGACATCGTGTTCCGGCGCGGGATCCTGTGGCAGCGCATGATCGCCGTGCCGTACGGCCGGATGCAGCTCGTCGACATCACCCGCGGGCCGGTCGACCGCGCGTTCGGGATCGCGAAGCTCAAGCTCGTCACCGCCGCCGCGACCACCGGCGTCGAGATCCCCGGCATGACGGAGGACGCGGCCGAGGCCCTGCGCGACACCCTGATCGACGTCGCAGAGATGCGCCGGACGGGACTGTGAGCATGCCGGGGCAGCAGCCGCACGGCGTGCACGGACCCGGCACGGCGGCGCCCGTTCCGCAGACCCCGCCCGGGTCGTGGTCGCCCGTGACGGCGACGACGCTCGCGGACGGCGAATGGCACCGGATGCACCCGCTCACGCCGCTCATGAAGGGCGGGCTGGTGCTGGTCATCGTGCTCGGCTACCTGATCGCGAACCTGCGCGAGCGGATCCTGGAGTGGTTCATCTCGCTGGTCACGCCGGCCCACGTGCCTACCTTCGGCGGAGACCCGGTCGACTGGGTCGTCGACAACAACCTCGTGATCGTGGTGCTGCTCGGCGTCCTCGGACTCGCCGTGCTGCTCGTGGCGCTGTTCTGGCTGTCGTGGCGCTTCCACCAGTTCCGCATCACCGACGCGCACGTCGAGGTGCGCAAGGGCGTGATCTTCCGCGCTCACCGCCGAGCTCCGCTCGACCGCGTGCAGGGGGTGAACCTGACCCGTCCGTTCCCCGCACGTCTCATCGGGCTGGCGAAGCTCGAAGTCGACGGTGCCGGAAACGACGCCAACGTCCCACTGGAGTACCTCTCGACAGCCAAGGCCGAGTCGGTGCGCAGCGACATTCTCCGTCTGGCTTCGGGGGCACGGCACGCGCGGGAGGCGACCAGGGGCGTGGCCGATCCGGCGGCGGCGCGCACCATGCGCGCCCAGCTCGCGGCCTCCGTGGACGCGGGCGTCACCGGGCTCATCGCCGGCGTCGACCTCGACGACATCGCGCCCGAGCACGTGCTGCGGATCCCCACGGGCCGCCTCGTCGGCTCGCACGTGCTGTCGGGCCTCGTCTGGCTCGCGGTGTTCGGGGCGATCTTCGTCGCTGCGATGATCGGCATCCTGCCCGGGGTCTTCTCCGACGCGGGACCGGCCGCGGGCGCGATCGCCGGCGGGATCGCGCTGGCGATGGGGATCCCTCTGCTGCTCGCGTCCGTCGCTGTCACCTGGAGTCGGATCGCGCGAGCGCTGCGCTATTCGATCGCGCCGACGCCCGACGGCGTGCGCATCACCTTCGGGCTGTTCACGACCGTGACCGAGACGATTCCGCCCGGGCGCATCTTCGCCGTCGAGGTGATGCAGCCGCTGCTGTGGCGCCCGTTCGGCTGGTGGTCGGTGCGCATCAACCGGATGAGCGGCAAGGCCGCGTCCCAGCAGCAGTCCAGTCAGGCGCAGCAGTTCAACATCGTGCTGCCGGTGGGCGCACGCGCGGATGTGGAGCGCGTGCTCGGGCTGATCCTGCCCGACGTCCCCGCCGACGTGCTGCCGCTGATCTGGGAGCAGGGCGTGCTCGGCCCCGTCGCCGACGACCCGTACACGACGATCCCGCCGCGCGCCTGGTGGCGGCGACCGCTGTCCTGGCGCCGGCACGGCGCCGCCCTCACCGACTTCGCGCTGCTGCTGCGCCGCGGCCGGATCTGGCGGCAGCTGGCCGTGTTCCCGCTCGCGCGGCTGCAGGGCTTCTCGCTGCACCAGGGCCCGATCGACCGGGCGCAGGGCGTCGCCAAGGCGCAGGCTCACTCCGCCGTCGGCCCTGTGCGGGGCGAGGTCTCGGGGCTGGACAGCCAGGCGCTGCTCGGCATGCTGAACACGCTCTCGGTCGAGGCCGCGCGCGCGGCCGCCACGGATCGGGCGCACCGCTGGGCCGAGGAACACGACCCTGCCACGGCGGGCCACGGCCTTCCCGCCGGGTTTCGCCCTGCCGGGGACGGTCTCTCCGCCGGGCACGGCCTCCCCGCGGGGCTGAGCGGATCTGCGGGACTGGGCGGATCCTCAGGGCTGGGCGGATCTGCGGACGGTGCCGCATGACCCGTGCGGGGCGCCTGAACGTCGGCATCATCGGTGCAGGCCATGTGGGACCGGTGATCGGCGCCGCTCTGGGCGGTGCCGGCCACGCCCTCGTCGGCATCACTGCAGGATCCGACCCGGACCGGGCGACCGCGGTGCTGCCGGGCGTCGCGGTGAGGGACGCGCCCGAATTGGTGCGTGCGTCGCAGCTCGTCGTGATCGCGGTGCCTCATGACCAGCTGCCCGGGCTGGTGACGGGCCTCGCCGAGGTCGGGGCCTGGCAGCCGGGTCAGCTCGTGCTGCACACCGATCCCGCCTACGGCACGGATGTGCTGGAGCCGGCGGTGCGCAGCGGCGCGATCCCGCTCGCGGTGCATCCGGCCATCTCGTTCACGGGCACCACGCTCGACCTGCGCCAGCTGCACGCGTCGTACGCCGCGGTGACGGCGCCGGCGATGGTGCTGCCGATCGCTCAGGCGCTCGCGGTCGAACTCGGCTGCGAGCCGGTGGTCATCGAGGAGGCGGATCGGCCGGCCTATGCCGAGGCCATCTCCACCGCCTCGGAGTTCGCGCGCTCGATCGTCGGGCAGGCGACCGGGATCCTGCGCGGGATCGGTGTGGAGAACCCGGGCGGCTACCTGTCGGCGCTCGTCTCGTCGACCTTCGACCGGGCCCTGCGCGAGGTCTCCACGGGCGATCCGCTCTGACGCTGCGCCGCGTGACTCTGCGGTGCAGCCCCGAGCCGTGCCCGGCGGGCGCGTAGGCGCGCGCCGGTAGACTGATCGGCGACTTCCGAGGAGCCCTGCACATGACCGACGCGCCCGTCACCGCGCCCACCGACGACACCGCTGAGGCGGACGACACCTTCGAGCAGCGCGAGGTGCGCCTCACCAAGCGCGAGCGGCTGATCGCCGACCGTGCGGACGCCGCGGGCGGTGCCTTCCCGGTGGCCGTGCCCGTGACGCACACGATCCCGCAGCTGCGCGCCGAGTACGGCGAGCTGGAGGCGGGCGCCGAGACAGGTGTGCTCGTGGGGGTCGCCGGACGCGTGGTGTTCAGCCGCAACACCGGCAAGCTCTGCTTCGCCACCCTGCAGGCCGGCGACGGATCCCGGATCCAGGCGATGATCTCGCTCGCCAACGTGGGGGAGGATTCCCTCGCGCGCTGGAAGGAGCTCGTCGACCTCGGCGACCACGTGTTCGTGCACGGCGAGGTCATCTCCAGCCGCCGCGGCGAGCTGTCGATCATGGCCGACAGCTGGACGATCGCATCCAAGGCGATCCTGCCGCTGCCCAACGCCTACGGCGAGCTCAGCGAGGAGGGCCGCGTGCGCAGCCGCTTCCTCGACCTGATCCTGCGCGACCAGGCCCGCAGCACGGTGCGCGCTCGCGCGGCGGTCAACGCGAGCCTGCGCCAGACCTTCACGAGCCACGACTTCCTCGAGGTGGAGACCCCGATGCTGCAGGTGCAGCATGGCGGCGCCTCCGCACGCCCGTTCATCACGCACTCGAACGCCTTCGACACCGAGCTGTACCTGCGCATCGCCCCGGAGCTCTACCTGAAGCGCGCCGTCGTCGGCGGCATCGAGCGCGTGTACGAGATCAACCGCAACTTCCGCAACGAGGGCGCCGACTCCACGCACAGCCCCGAGTTCGCGATGCTCGAGGCCTACCAGGCGTACTCCGACTACAACGGCATCGCCGATCTGACGCAGGAGCTGATCCAGAACGCCGCGATCGCGGTGGCCGGATCCACCCTGGTCACCTGGGCCGACGGCACCGAGTACGACCTCGGCGGGCAGTGGGCGCGCATCTCGATGTACGACTCGCTCTCCGAGGCCGCCGGGCGCACCTTCACCCCGTCCGACCCGGTGGCCGAGCTCATCGCGTTCGCCGAGGCGAACGGCGTCGACATCCCGCCGCACGCCACCCACGGCAAGCTCATCGAGGAGCTGTGGGAGCACTTCGTCAAGGGCGGCCTGGAGCGGCCGACGTTCGTCATGGACTTCCCCGTCGACACCTCCCCGCTCGTACGCGAGCACCGCTCGATCCCGGGTGTCGTGGAGAAGTGGGACCTCTACGTGCGCGGCTTCGAGCTCGCCACCGGCTACTCCGAGCTCGTCGACCCCGTCATCCAGCGCGAGCGCTTCGTCGAGCAGGCGAAGCTCGCCGCGGGCGGTGACCTCGAGGCGATGCGCGTGGACGAGGAGTTCCTGCGCGCCCTCGAGCACGGCATGCCGCCGACCGGCGGAATGGGCATGGGCATCGACCGCCTGCTCATGGCGGTGACCGGCCTGGGCATTCGCGAGACGATCCTGTTCCCGCTGGTGAAGTAGCTCGTCCGCGCGGCGGATGCCGTGGGCCGGATCCCGCGGGCATCATGCCGCGGCAGCGCGGAAGGACCAGTCCGGCAGCATGCCGGCGTCGACCACCGTGCGCAGCAGCTGCGCGAAGCTGAGCTCGGGGTCGACGGCCCGCGCCTGATCGAGGTACCGCGCGGCGTGCGTCGAGCGGCCGATCGCCCACGACAACCACGCGGCGGCAGCGAGCGGGCCGCCCCGCACCAGGCGTGGCGCGAGCGTGATCGTGCGGCGGACCAGGGCCAGGGCCACGCCCAGGCGATCGCAATCCGGACGCGGGCCGTGCCCCATCAGGATGCCCGCGATGTCCGGCGGCACGGCGGCTCCGCTCAGGCCGTGGCCCAGTTGTGCGGCCAGCGCCCGGTCGCCGCGGTCGATGCTACTCGCCCACTGCACGAGTGCGACATCGCGCAGTGCCGGACGGTTCAGGATCCACACGAGCGCGGCCGTCGCGAACGGCGACAGCGCCTCGGGCGAATCCAGCACCTCTTCCAGGAACGACGGCAGGTCGTCCAGCAGCAGCGCCGTCTCCTGCGCCCTCGGATCCGTCCGCTCGGCGGCTGTCGGCGGTGTGCGCCCGGGGACGGCGGTGCCGAGCACGCGTTCGAGGGCGAGGAGCGCGCGGCCGACGGATTCCGCGGCGAACAGTCCGGGGGACGGCAGCTCGGCGCCGCTGAACTGGTCCGGGGCGGGTCCGGCGAAGCCCGGCACCGCGGGCGGGGGTGGCACCTCGGCCAGCGGATGCGGCGCGGCCTGCGGATCCCGGTAGTCGGCCCAGGACCCGCCCCCGACGAGCAGTGCTTCGACCACGTGCAGACCGCACGCTTCGGCGCGACGAACCAGTTCCTCGACCAGCGACGCGGCGGGAAGGGGCGCGGCGGCATCAGAGCCGGCGGCCTCGGACGGGAGCCCCGCGCCGGTCGCCGTTCGCGGCCCGGGAGCCGCGCCGTCGGCGTACACCGCGATCGCCAGCCCATCCGTGTCGGGGACGCGGCAGGCCAGTCCGATCGCCGTCGCGGCGAACTCCTCCTCGGTGGGAGCGGGCGTCGAGGCGGCGCGCTCCGCGCCGGGGTGCGCCCGAGTCGAGGAGGGTGACGACTGCCCGTCGGGCGGAGCGGATCCGGCGTATCCCGCCGGCAGGTCGAAGCGGAGTGCGCCGGCGGTGCGCGATCCGCGGAAGGGCAGCAGCACCACGGAGTCGCGGGGAGTGAAGCCGGTGAGCACGGGGATGGCGGCGAGCAGCTCTGCGGCGCCCGCGGCGTGGACGATCGTTGTCATGGATCCACGATCGGCGCGCGGTCGAACCCGAATCCGCGTCAGGAACGGAACACGGGAAAGAACCCACCCGGATCCGATTGTGCGGACCGATCGGGCGGGCCTGACGGCATCAGCAGATACGGGGGCGAGAGGTTCAGGTCGTCCTGCGCGGGCGGCGTTCACCCCTCGTCGAGCTCGACGAGGGGTGAACGGTGGCTCCGCGAGCCCTTAGGGATCCGTCATCGCACGACGGCCCCTCTGCGAGCCGCGACCTCCGTTGTTCAGATCGCGGCGCGCAGGCCGTCGACGAGGGGGGTCGTGGGGTGTCCGATCAGGCGTGAGAGAGTGCCGTCGGTCTCGGCGAGCGCGCCGGCACGGATGTCCGCGTCGAGCGTGGTCACGAACCAGACCGTCCCGGAGTCCAGCCCTGCGGCCTCCAGCGCTGCCGCGTGCTCTTCGGTGCTCAGAGGCGTGTACCGGACCTCGCGACCGGTGATCTCGGCCGCCGCGACGGCGAGGTCGTCGAAGTTCCAGGCGATGTCGCCGGCGAGCTCGTAGACCTGACCGAGGTGGCCGTCCTCGGTGAGCACCACGGCAGCCGCCTCCGCGAAGTCCGCGCGGCTGGCGGAGGCGATCCGGCCGTCACCGACACTGGCGGCGATGACGCCGGTGTCCTTCGCCCGCGCGACGTCTGCGGCGTAGTTCTCGGTGTACCAGTTGTTGCGGAGGATCACGGAGGGGATTCCGGACGCCGCGATCGCCTCCTCGGTGGCCTTGTGCTCCGGTGCGAGCACCAGATCGCTCGCCGTCGCCTTGGGCGCGCTCGTGTAGACGAGCTTCGCGACGCCCGCGTTCTTCGCTGCATCGATCACCGCCTGGTGCTGCGGCACGCGCTTGCCGACCTCGCTGCCCGAGACGAGCATCACGGCATCCGCACCGGCCGCCGCCGCCGCGACGGTCTCCGGCGCGTCGTAGTCGAGAGCCACGACCTGCACGCCCCGCGCCGCGAGGTCGGACGCCTTGGCGAGGTCGCGCGCGCCGGCTCGGATGCTCGACGCCTCGACGCCGCGGGCGAGAAGGCTGTCGATGATGAGGCGACCGAGGTGGCCGGTGGCACCGGTGACGAGGATGGTCATGGCGTTCCTTTCCTAGAGGGTTCGCATGTCGCAACGCCTCTCGGAACCGACGCCTTCCCGTGGTTGGGTACCCACTTTCAGGTAAGGTACCCACATGGTCGTTAGTTTTGCGCAGATCCGGTCATCCCAGGACCGGCTTTTTGATGAGGGATGCCAGACGCGCGTCGTCCTGGACCACATCATGAGCAAGTGGGGTGTCCTGGTGCTCTCAGCCCTGTCGGACGACACCCTGCGCTGGGGCGAGCTGCGACGCCAGGTCGACGGCATCAGCGAGAAGATGCTCGCGTCCACCCTGCGCACGCTCGCTTCGGACGGCCTCGTGCACCGGGAATCGTTCCCCACCGTCCCGCCCCACGTCGAGTACAGCCTGACCCCGCTCGGCGGCGACCTCATGGAGAGGATGCTCCCGCTCGTCGCCTGGGTCGCCGAGCACGCCGACGAGATGGTGTAGCGCGCCGGGCACCCGAGCGCCGTGTGCACTCGTCGTGCCTTGCGGGCAGGACGGCGACTTCCGCTCCCAGCAGGCCCACCGGAGCCCCGGGTAGGATCCCAGCATGGACGAATTCTGGGTGGCCGCCGCGTGGTCGGTGATCCCCACGATCGTCGTCTGCGTCGTGTTCTGGTTCGTGCTCCGCGGGATCCTGCGGTTCGATCGCACCGAGCGGCAGACGCACGCGCGCATCGAGGCCGAGGAACGCGCTGCCCGCGGCCTGCCGCCGCGCTCCTCCTGAGCCGCGGCTGAACTGCGACTGAGCCGCCTCCGGGCGTTGTCCGCTCCAGCCGCTACTGTGGGACGAAGTCGCCGAACGGCGGCTCTTCCCGGGTCAGGAGTGGCGCATGGACCCCAATGTGTGGGCCCTGATCATCGCGGTTGCGGCTCTTCTGATCGACCTCACGATCCGCATCATCGCGATCATCGTCGTGCCGCGCAACCGCCGCCCCACGGCTGCGACGGCGTGGCTGCTGGCGATCTACTTCATCCCGTACATCGGGGTGCTGCTGTTCCTACTGATCGGAAACCCGCGGCTGCCCCGCGCGAGGCGCAAGAAGCAGGACCTCATCAACGAGACCATCGCCGAGGTCACGAAGGACCTCCATCTGGGGCGCTCCGATGCGGAGATGCCCGAGAGCCTCGCCTCCCTGGTCCGCATGAACCAGCGCCTCGGGGCCCTGCCGCTGTTCGGGGACAACGGCGCGCACCTGATCTCCGACTACCAGGCCTCGCTCGACGCCATGGCCGACGCGATCCGAGACGCGACGGAGTTCGTGCACGTCGAGTTCTACATCCTGCAGTCGGACGCCTCGACCGACAACTTCTTCCGCGCGATGGAGGAGACGGCCGCTCGCGGAGTGCCTGTGCGGGTGCTGCTGGATCACTGGGCGAACCGGTGGAAACCGCGGTACAAGCAGACCATCGCCCGGCTGGACGCGATGGGTGCCGACTGGCACCTGATGCTGCCGGTGCAGCCGTTCAAGGGGCGCACGCAGCGCCCGGATCTGCGCAACCACCGCAAGCTCCTCGTCGTCGACAACGAGGTGGCGTTCCTCGGGTCCCAGAACGTCACCGACTCGACCTACAACCTGCCGAAGAACATCAAGCGCGGTCTGCACTGGGTCGACCTGATGGTGCGCGTCGACGGTCCTGTCGTCGGAAGCGTGAACGCGGTCTTCCTGTCCGACTGGTACAGCGAGACCGACGACGTGCCGGACTCGGTCGCCTTCGCGCCGACGGAGAGCGGCAGCGGCGACCTGGACTGCCAGATCGTGCCGTCAGGTCCCGGCTTCGAGGCGGAGAACAACCTCCGGCTGTTCCTCGGCCTGCTGTACGCCGCCGAGCGCAAGATCATGATCGTGAGCCCCTACTTCGTGCCGGACGAGGCGCTGCTGCTCGCCGTCTCGACGGCGTGCGACCGCGGGCTCCAGGTCGAGCTGTTCGTCTCGGAAGAGGGCGATCAGGCGATCGTCTACCACGCGCAGCGCAGCTACTACGAGGCGCTGCTGCGTGCCGGAGTGCGGATCTGGATGTATCGAAAGCCCTACATCCTGCACACCAAGAGCCTCACGATCGACGACGATGTCGCGGTCATCGGATCCAGCAACATGGACATGCGCTCGTTCGGTCTGAACCTCGAGATCTCGATGCTCGTGCGCGGCAAGGAGTTCGTGCGGGAGCTGCGCGAGGTCGAGGACCACTACCGCTCGCTCAGCCGCGAGCTGACGCTCGAGGAGTGGATGCAGCAGCCGCTGCGTTCCACGGTGCTGGACAACCTCGCCCGACTCACCTCCTCGCTGCAGTAGGTTCGGCGCGGGTGACCGCGGGACCGCCGAAGCATGGTGGCCGGAATCCGCGCTGGATAGCATGAGCGCATGAGGATCCGCACCGCTCTGGCCATCGCGGCGCTCGCCGCGTCCGCGACGATCGCCCTGGCGGGCTGCGCCCAGCTGGAACCGGTGAGTCCGCCGATGCCGACCGCCGATTCGACGACATCCCCGGAGCCGTCCACGGATCCGGCGGCCGCCTGGCTGGACGGCGGGCGCGGGATCGGGCTCGTCACTTACGGGTCCTCCTCGCTCGTCTGCACTCCGGTCGCCGAGGACGTGAAAGCCGACGGGCAGACCATCACGGTGACGCTCGCCGAACCGGATCCGAAGGCCGTGTGCACGGCCGACTTCGCGCCGCGCGCGACGTTCATCGGCGTCCCGGAGGGCATCGACGCGACCAAGGATGTGACGGTGTCGTTCCAGGGCGGCGGCTTCCAGGGTCGGCTGCCGCTGGAGGGGAGCAGCGCCCACAGCGCCGGCGGCAGCAGCGACGGCAAGCCCAGCGCCGGATGGTTCTCCGACAACGGGATCATGCTCCTGACCTGGGGATCCTCGACGTGCCGGCCGGTCATCACCGATCTGACCGAGAATCAGGACAAGACCGGTGCGACGGTGACGTTCCAGACCGACGCCACCCAGGTCTGCACCATGGACTTCGTACCCCGGATCACGATGCTCGGCGTGAACGCGCCTGCCGATCGTGCGGGCTACGCGTTGACGCTCAAGGGCGACCACCTGGACGGCACGGTCACCGTCCTCGGCTGACGCCGGGTCAGGCCGGGCTGATCACATGCCCGGCCGGCACGGCCACGAGCAGCGCACCCGGGTCGATCCGGCAGCGGATCCGCACGGCTTCACCGAACTCGTCGCCGTCCAGTTCGACGGGGGCGGGCTCGGTGGTGGCGGCATCCGCGTCGCTGCCCTGGAGGTAGCGGATCGAGCCGCCGGATCCGGTGAGCTCGATCATGCGCCTGCCCGCCTTGCTGCGACGCAGCACCGAGTTCTGCCACCACACGGTGCGCCACACCGCCAGCCATCCGAACGGACCGCGCGCCTGGATGACCGCGACGTCGAGGGTGCCGTCGGTGATCGAGGCGTCGGGGATGAGCGCGATGCCCGCGGGCAGCGCCCCGCAGTTCGCGAACAGCATGCTGTGCACCTTGACCGAGTGCAGCTTGAGATCGTCCACCGCGTACATGATGCGGAACGGCTTCGCGCCGGGCAGTGAACGCGCGGCGCCGTCGACGTAGGCCACCCAGCCCACGGACTTCTTGAGGCCCGGACGGGTGTTCGCGATCATGTGCGCATCCAGCCCGATGCCGGCGAGCACGACGAAGCCGTGCCTCTGCACGCGCCCGTCCGCGCGGGTCAGCTCGGCCCAGCCGATGTCGACCGGATGGCGGTCGCCGTGGAACACCGCGTCGATCACGGTCGACGGGGTGTCCAGCGTGAGGCCCAGATTGCGGGCCAGCAGGTTGCCCGTGCCGCTGGGCACGATCGCCAAAGGCACCCCGGTGCCCGCCATCGTCTCGGACACGGCGCGGACGGTGCCGTCACCGCCGGCCACCAACACGGCGGCGGCCCCGTCCGCGAGGGCGATGCGAGTGGCCTCCTGACCGGGATCCTGCACGGAGGTCTCGATGATGAGCGGGGCGTCCCAGCCCGCCTCCGCCGACAGCGTGCGCAGCAGCTCGACGAGCTTCGGTGCATCGGCCTTGACCGGGTTGACGACGAGTGCGGCGCGCGGGCGTCCGGCCTCGTCAGTCATGCGCTCAGCCTAGTCCGCGACTCCCGCGCCTCTCCCTGTAGCGAGCCGTCCCCCTGAGCGCCACCGATGGCCCGTGCTCAGGGAGACGACTCGACGCAGGAGGAGGCCCGAAGGCGACGCCCTAGACTTGACGGGTGATCGACCTCGCCCTTCTCCGCGACGAGCCCGAGCTCGTCCGTCAGTCCCAGGCCGCGCGCGGCAACGCGCCGGAGACCGTCGATGCAGCGATCGAGGCCGACCGATCGCGCCGTGCGGCCCTCTCCGCGTTCGAGGAGCTGCGCGCCGAGCAGAACGCGTTCGGCAAGCAGGTCGCGAAAGCGCCCAAGGACGAGAAGGCTGCCCTGGTCGCGCAGGCGAAGGACCTCGCGGAGCGGGTGAAGCAGGCGCAGGCCGCGTCGAACGAGGCCGCGGAGGTCGCGGCGGACGCGCTCTCCGCGATCGAGAACGTCGTCATCGACGGGGTCCCCGCCGGCGGCGAGGATGACTTCGTCGAGCTGCGCCGGGTCGGAGAGACCCCGACGTTCGATTTCGAGGCGCGCGATCACCTCGCGATCGGCGAGCTTCTCGGCGCCATCGACATGGAGCGCGGGGCGAAGGTCTCCGGCGCCCGGTTCTACTTCCTCACGGGCATCGGCGCTCGTCTCGAGATCGCGCTCATGAACCTCGCGCTGGACAAGGCGCTCGCCGCCGGGTTCATCCCGATGATCGTGCCCACGCTCGTGCGCCCGGAGATCATGCAGGGCACCGGCTTCCTCGGCAAGCACGCCGACGAGGTCTACCACCTCGACAAGGACGACGACCTCTACCTCGTCGGCACGAGCGAGGTGGCCCTGGCCGGCTATCACTCCGGAGAGATCGTCGACCTGTCCCGCGGCGCCCTGCGCTACGCCGGCTGGTCCACCTGCTACCGCCGCGAGGCCGGTTCGTACGGCAAGGACACCCGCGGCATCATCCGCGTGCACCAGTTCAACAAGCTGGAGATGTTCGTCTACACGACCCCCGAAGACGCCGAGGCCGAGCACCTGCGCCTCGTCGCGCTGCAGGAGGAGATGCTCACCGCGCTCGGCCTGTCCTACCGGGTGATCGACGTCGCCGCGGGGGACCTCGGATCCAGTGCCGCGCGCAAGTACGACATCGAGGCCTGGGTGCCCACGCAGGGCGCGTTCCGCGAGCTCACCTCCACGTCGAACTGCACCACGTATCAGGCGCGCCGCCTCGACATCCGGCACCGGCCGGATGCGGTGGAAGGCACGGCGAAGACCCAGCACGTGGCGACGCTGAACGGCACCCTGGCCACCACGCGCTGGATCGTCGCGATCCTCGAGACGCACCAGCAGGAGGACGGATCCGTGCGGGTGCCGGAGGTCCTGCGCCCCTATCTCGGCGGGCTCGAGGTGCTTCGGCCGCTCGGCGCCGCCGACGCCGGGGGAGCCGAGGGCTCGAACGCATGACGAACGCCTGGCTCATCGCCCTCGACATCGACGGCACCATCCTGCTGCAGGACGAGACGATGAGCCCGGGCGTCCCCGACGCCGTGGCTCGTGCGCGCGACGCCGGCCACGAGGTCATGCTCGCCACCGGCCGCAGCTGGATGGGCACGCACCGCTTCCTCGACCAGCTCGAGATCCGACCCGAGTTCGTGGTGTGCTCGAACGGCGCGGTCACCATGCGACGCATCGGGTCGGCCGCGGACGCTGCCGCGGGCCTCGCCGCGGACGGCTACGAGCGCTGGAACGTGGAGACCTTCGACCCCTCCGCCGTGCTCGCGCTGCTGCACGACCGTCTACCGGAAGCGCGATACATGGTGGAGCTCGGATCCGGCCAGCGCCTGTACACCGCCGAGCTCGACGACTGGACGCTCGACGGCGGGCGTCAGGTCTCCTTCGCCGAGCTGAGCGCACAGGAGGTGTCGCGCGTGGTCGTGGTCTCGCCGGGCCACGACGAGGACGACTTCCACCGGCTCGTGCAGGATGCCGGGCTCAACGAGGTGTCGTACGCGATCGGCTGGACCGCGTGGCTCGACATCGCGCCCCGCGGCGTGGACAAGGGCACCGCACTGGCCCGCGTGCGCGAAGCCGTCGGCGACGAGGGCGACCGCGTGTTCGTCGCCGGAGACGGCCGCAACGACCTCGGCATGTTCGCCTGGGCGCGCGGTTTCGGGGGTCGCGCGGTGGCGATGGGGCAGGCGCCCGAGGAGGTCAAGGGCGCGGCCGGTGAGGTCACCGGTGACGTCGAGGACGGCGGGCTCGCCACGGCCATCGAGCGGATCGTGCTCACCGTGCCCGCGACCTCCTGATCCTCTTCTGTGCCGCCATCAGGCTTTCACTCAGCACCCGCCCAGCCGCATCCGGGCACAATGGAGGAGCGCTCGCAGGGCGCTACCCGGTTCTCCGTTAGACTCGACCCCTGTTCGGCGTGTGCATGCGCGCCGAGGAGAGTTGTCCGAGCGGCCGAAGGACCTGGTCTTGAAAACCAGTGGGCAGCAATGTCCCGTGGGTTCGAATCCCACACTCTCCGCTGAGTGAGCGCAGGGTGGCGTGGTTCACCCGCTGAACGTGAAAGGCACCGTGTGAGCGTGACGCCCCGATCCCGACGCCCCGTCGCCGGACACGGCCAGCTGCGCCGTCCGAGCGCCTGGAGCCAGCTGCTGAAGATGCTCGGCATCGCGATGGCCGTGGTGCTCGTCTCCGGCGTCTCCGTCGCGGCGTACGTCGCCTACGATCTGGGCCACACTTTCAGCGCGAATGCGGTCGCCCTGGACGGTGAAGCGTCCGTGCCGCCGGACATCGGCGCGATCAAGGGCGGCGTGAACATGCTGCTCGTCGGAAGCGATATCTGCGAGGCGAAGTTCTCGGCGGAGTTCGGCGATCGCTGCTCGGATCCGGGCAACGAGGGCGAGCGCAACGACACGAACCTGGTGCTGCACATCTCCGACAGTCCGCGCCGGGTGACCGTCATCACCTTCCCGCGCGACCTCATGGTGCCGATCCCCTCGTGCACCGATGCGCAGGGCAATGAGACCAGCGAGATGTCCAAGCAGCCGATCAACGTCACGCTCGAGACGGGCGGGCTGAACTGCGTCGCCCGGACGATCAGCAAGGTCTCCGGTCTCGACATCCAGTTCGCCGCGAAGATCACCTGGGGCGGGGTGATCGAGATCACGAACGCCATCGGCGGCGTCGACGTCTGCATCGCGAACGGCATCGAGGATCCCGACACCGCGCTCAAGCTCACGCCGGGCACGCACACGCTGCAGGGCTATGAGGCGCTGCAGTTTCTGCGCACGCGACACGGCGTCGGCGACGGCAGCGACCTCGGCCGCGGCAGCAACCAGCAGGTGTACATGTCGTCGCTGGCTCGCAAGATGGTGTCCGCCCAGGTGCTCGGCAACCCCGGCACGCTGCTGAAGCTCGCGAACACGGTGATGTCGAACGTCACCCCCAGCACCACCCTGACCAGCCCGACGCTGCTCGTGCAGATCGCCCTGGCGATGAAGGACGTGCCGCTGGACCAGATCAACTTCGTCAACTACCCGGTACTCACCGACCCCGACAACCCGAACAAGGTCGTGCCGGACACCGACAGCGCCGACCAGCTGTGGGCGGCTCTCGCGGCGAACCAGCCGATCCAAGTCGCCGGTCAGCGCAACGACGCGGTCGTCTCCGCGACGCCGGCGCCGGCCGACCCTGCGACGACCGATCCCGCGACGACGGATCCGTCCGCGACCCCGACCCCCGGGGCGACCAGCGGCCCCGTCGAGTTGCCGAAGAACGTCTCCGGCCAGTCGGCGGCGCAGCAGACCTGCTCCAACGGCAACGGCTTCGAAGGCTGACACCGCTCCACGATCGGTGGTGGCGCGGGGTCGCCTCGTGGCGCTGTCCGCAGCGCTGGCGGCTTTATCCGTGGTCCTGCGGCTCTGCCCGCGGCCGCGCGGCTCTGCCTCCGGTCCCGCGGTGTGACGATCTGCACACCATGTGACGATCGGCGTACATGTCGACGTGGATCCGTGTGCTGATCGTGACATGGTGTGCAGATCGTCGCGCTCCGTGCGCATGCCCCGTGTCGCGGCCGCTCTCGCTCGGTCGGTTCGCAGCACCCCGCGGCGTCCGTTAGGATGGTCCCTGGTGTTCGGCATGCCGGACATCTGGAGACGTCGCATAGTCAGGCCTAGTGCACCACCCTGCTAAGGTGGAGTCCTCGCAAGGGGACCGAGGGTTCAAATCCCTCCGTCTCCGCCACGAAGTACCTGATCAGGTAGGATTTTCGGTCCTTCTGTCCAGAGTCGTCAAGCCCTCATTTGGCGGGAAGGCTGGTCCCGCAGACTCCCCTGGGGTGACCACGGGGGAGTGAGGGCGTGCGCCGCAAAGGCGATTCGCTGCGGATTCATGCGGGTTCGCTCCATGGTTCGCGGCACCGTGCACCTCGCCGCAGGAGTGGTGCACCTTTAGAGGATCCGGAGCTGGGCCACCCTGTGTTCTCGGACGGCAAGCTTGGCCCACGTGACTTTGGTGATCACGCGGCGGTTATGAATCGTAGGCGCGAACAACGCTGCAGACTTCGCAGCGTTGTTCGCGGGCCTCTCGCGAGCTGTCGTTGCCGATTGCGCTCCATCGATACACTCAGCGCGTGCCTGATTCTTGGAGCCCTGTCGAAGTGATCGGGGGCAGTGAGCTCCAAGACGAGCCGATGGGGACCAAAGTCAAGTTCTGGGTCACCAATCCTGACGATGAACGCCCATGGCTGTTTAAGTTCGCGCGGGAACGTGACGGTGTCGTGCGCGGTGAGGACTGGGCCGAGTGGGTGGTTCATGAAGTGTCGAGCCTCATCGGTGTGCCGACTGCCGTCGTTAGGCCCGCGCACTCCGAAGGCCACCGAGGGATCGTGTCACGATCTGTCGTCAACCACGTCAATCTGGAGCGACTCGTTCACGGCAATAGCCTTCTTAGCGAGGTCGACCCGGCGTATGACGGCGAGCTGATGAGAGCTAACCCTCGATACACCGTCGATGCTGTCCGGAGCGCGCTGCGGGGAGTCGAGGCTCCCACGGAGTTCGCGGGACCCCGGCAGTTCACCGGATTCGATGTGTGGACGGGCTATCTCGTCATGGATGCCTTGGTAGCAGGTCGAGATCGTCATCACGAGAACTGGGGCATCATCAGTAGTCAGATGGGTCGTAAGCTCGCCCCGTCCTTCGACCACGGCAACGCGCTCGGCTTTCAAGAGAGCGATGAACGTCGCACCTTCCTGCTGGCCAACGCTGCGGCGTTCGACGGTTGGCTTGCGCGCGGGAAGAGCCATCATTTCGCGGGTAGGCCTTCCCTGTTGGCCGTCGCCCAGGAGGCTCTGAACGCTACTTCTGTGGAGGTGAGACGCTTTTGGTTGGAGAGACTTCGTTCGCTCTCGCCACAGGATGTGCGGAGTATCGTTGAATCCGTTCCAAAAGAAGTAATGTCCGACCCCACGCGTACCTTCGCTACCAGCATTATTTTCGCCAACCGTGAGAGGGTTCTCCGTGACTACTCAGACTGTTGATGCCCCACTCGGGTCTCAGTTTCAGGTGCAGCGCGCGCTCTTACTCGTGTGGCAAGACCCATCGGATCGACGTTTCGTTCCCGTCGCAGTGTTGGATCATCTCGCTGACGGTCGTTACAGCTTCACCTATCGAGACGAGGCTCGTTCGAACCCTCGTTTCTTCGCTTTGGATGAGTACCCCGATCTTGAGCGGTCTTACGCGAGCGAGTCTCTCCCAGTCTTCTTCGCGAACAGGGTTATGTCCTCGGAGCGGCCATCGTACGGTCGCTACCTAAAGTGGCTGGGGCTCGATGCTGCTGACCCGAAGCTTCTTCCGATCGAGGTTCTTGCGCGCACTGGAGGTGCGCGTGCGACTGACACCTTCCACATCGTCGATGTGCCAGTGCGGGGTGAGCATTCGTTTGAGAGTCGATTCTTCGTGTCCGGACTTCGTCACGTTGAGGCTTCCGACGAGTTGCTCCGCAGGGTCAAGGCCGGCGACCTGCTCGAGCTTCGCCCTGACCCAGAGAACCCGAAGAACTCGAACGCAGTGATTGTCGATGTTGAGAACGGGATTCAGCTGGGCTGGGTGCCGGACTGGCTCTGCAACGAAGTCAGCGACCTGATCCGTGAGGGATGGAATCTGAAATTGCAGGCCGAGCAGGTCAATGAAGATGCCCCAGCACACACCCGCGTGTTGTGCAGGCTTTCCGCATCGCTCGATTGAGCTGAGCACGGACCCGTGGTCAGGCATCCATCTGAACGAACGGTGGGCGCTACCGGGCCACTCTCATCACCCGCGTTGCGCTTCCGCTCGACGTGGACGACGCGCTCTCACTCGGCGCGTACCGCCGCGGGAGGCCGACCCGCGGCGGTGGCGGTACGCACGGCCTTGCAGGATCTGCGACCGGTCATAGAAGGTTTGTACACGGCAGCGATGCGAGCCGTCCTTCACGTATTTGTAGAGGATGCTTCGGTGGATGGTCCCGGACGGCCGCGGCCGTCACAGGTGCCAGCGATCCCAGGACACAGGTAGGGCGTCTCCCGGTGCGACGATCTGCTGCCCGAGAAGGTAGCCGTCTACGACGAATCCCGTAGGCGGGAAGGACCCCGGAGGCTTCGAGGAGCTGGTCCTGAGAAGAGGCTGGTGGCTGGTGGCCGCAAGCCCTCCAGCAGCGTTGGTCGGCCAGCGTGTCCCGCCTGACGGTGCCGCACAGGCCGCCGCGGTGCTTTCCTCGGCCAGCCGATTGCGTCGAGCTCCACCTCGTCGATGTTGAGCCGGTCGACCAGAACGGACCAACTGCCGCCGCCTTGAGTTCCGCTTGCCGGCAACGGGCACATGCCGCGGCGCGACGCGTCGGTCAGGGCTTCAGCGAGCACGCTCGCAGGGTCGACAATATGAAGTGCGGTCATCGTGATGATGCCTTTCGAGTGGAGGTAAGAGACTTCTCGAAGGATCACACGGTGGCCGCGCTTACGTCGCGAGCGACGACCCGGCCGCCGTGGGCTACACCACCTTAAGGGGCACTACTGCGGCGCAGGAGATTCCTGAGCCGTCGCAGCTGATCAGCGCCTGGTAGTGCGCCGATCCTGTTGCCGGACTCGTCATCGTTTACTCACCCCTGAAGTCCTACATGTCTTCCGCGCCGCCTGGCCCAAACTCCACTGCATCTCCCCCGGAAGTGATAACCCGTACTCTCCAGTCAAGGACGACTCCATGTTCTCCCCGGAAATGAAGCTGAGGGCCGCGATCAGATTGCAGCGAGTTGGGCTTCGGCGGCAGCGCGGGAGCGGTCCATTCGCGTTGCATCCTTGTCGAAGTCTCCGAGGAAGACTGAGCCCAGGGCGCACGTGAGCACGCCGTACGCGGCGGTGATGCACGCGTCGGCCGAGGCGCCGGGCTTTGCGATCGTGACGAGTTCGGCCAACTGCACCCGTGTCGCTGTATAGGCCGTTGTGAGCACGTCGGCAATTTCCGGGGTGGTGCGCGACAGTTCGACGAGTCCGAGGACGACTGCGTTCTCGCGGTCAGGGGCGTTGAATTCCGGACCGAACAGGTAGTCGAGCGCGTCGTTGATCGTCGCAACGTGCGCCGGGAGAATGGATCCGACGTTCCCGGTCTCGTCCGCGAATACGGCGATCGCCGTGTCCAGCAACAGTTGGTCGCGATTGCCAACGAAGTGCCGCACGTGCCCGCGAGACATGCCGACCGCATCGGCGATGCGATCCAGTGTCGTGCCGTTGATGCCGTGCTCGGCGATGGTGTTCATGGTGGCGTCGAGGATCTGCTCCCGACGCTCGGTGGCGACCGAGGGGCGTGCCATGAGTGCCTCCTGTCTGCGTTCGGCACTCGCTGCGAGGTCTGCGGGAGACCGCAAGGACGGGATGCCTGTTCCAGACCAATGTAACGACCATGTGAATTCTAGTCTAGTCGGACTTGACTATTTACTGACGGGTCCATACCTTAGGTCTCACCCGCGAAGCAATCCGGCATCGCAGCCGTCTCGAAGGAGTGACATGCCCGACGTCGTCCGCATCCCCCCAGCGCCCGAGAGCCCGCTCTCGTACGCGGCCCGGATCCGCACGCGTGACGGTGTGCTGCTCGCCTCGGACGTCTACCTTCCCGGCACCCCGGATCACGTCGACACGACGCCCGGCGACACCATCCTGATCCGGCTGCCGTACGACAAGTCGGGTGATTACTGCTTCATCCCATTGATCGCTGAGTACTTCACGCAGCACGGCTACCGGGTCGTCGCACAAGACGTGCGCGGCAAGTTCCGCTCCTCGGGCGACGCGCTGCTGTTCGTGAACGAGGTGAACGACGGCTACGACACGATCGAGTGGATCACCCAGCAGTCGTGGTCCAACGGTCGCGTGGCGATGTGGGGCGACAGCTATTACGGCTACACGCAGTGGGCGGCCGCGGCGAGCGGCCACCCGGCGCTCAAGGCGATCTCGCCGCGTGTGACCGGCACCCAACTCGGCGAACCGGTGCACCGCCACGCCGGCGACCGCACCCGCCGAGTGGAGTGGGGCGTGACGTACATGTACCCCCTCACGCAGTTCTTCGACAATGACGCCATGTACTGGGATCTCGACGACTCGCGCCGCGACTTCGCGGCCCAGGCCGAGGAGTTCATGGCCGAGGTCGGCCGCCGGGGCCTGTCGTACGACCAGTGGTACCCGAATCCGGTGCTGCTGCCCCGTTTCCCGCAGGGCAGTCCCTTCGCGGGTCGTTCGGTCCCCGTCCTGCACACGATCGGCTGGTGGGATAACTGCGCGCCGCTGAGCTGGGCGGATGTCGAGGCCATCAAGCAGCACCCGAATTGGGATGCGCACCACTACCTGCGCATCGAGCCGATCGACCATGAGAGCTTCCAGCTGGTCGAGGCGGGCGGTGACCGTGTGATGGAGCGCACGGACGACCAGGTCCGCGCCCTGCTGCCGCGCACCCTGGATCCAGCGCTCGCCTTCTTCGAGGTGTTCGTGCGCGGCAACGGCGCCGCCGCTGACATCCCGCGTGTCTCCTGGAACCTCGCAGGCACCGAGGGCATGCGCGAGAGCGCGACCTGGCCGCCGATCGGCGTGCGCTCCCTGACCCGCTATGCCACGGCAGACGGCGGCCTCGTCGCCGAGCGACCGGCCGACGCCGCGACCCGGGAGTGGATCCACGATCCGGCGGATCTCGTCCCGTCGAGCGCGCCGGATGCCTTCGCGTACCTGCTCACGCTGCCCGATGAGGCGCCGATCGGCGAGCGCGCCGACGTGCTGCGCTTCGACGGCCCCGTGCTCGCGGCGGACGTGGACCTCGCAGGGCCCGTGACCGCATCGGCGCATGTCGCCTCGGACGGTCCGGTTCTGGACTGCTTCGTGCGCCTGCTCGACGTCGCCCCCGACGGCGCCGCGCTGCGCATCGCCCGTGGCCAGCTGCAGTTGCGCGAGGCCACCGAGCCCGGCACGCTGCAGATCGACCTCGGTCACGTGGGCTACCGCCTGCGTGCGGGGCACCGGCTGCGCGTGCACGTCTCCAGCAGCGACTATCCCGAGTTCCTGCCGCAGAGCGGCACCGGATCTGACCCGTGGACGGGCGGCGAGATGCGGGTCAACCGCCAGTCGCTCGTGCTCGGCGGCGCCGACGCCTTCCGCCTGACCCTCACCGTCCTGGAAGGAGAGCTGCCGTGATGGAGCCCACCCTGGAATACGTCTTCGAGATCCGCGCGGGCATCGCGCCCGACGTGCACATCGGCCGCGGTCCCGAGGAGCACCTCTCGTTCACGCCGGTCACGGGCGGCAGTGTCGCGGGACCCCGGCTCACCGGAACAGTGCTCTCGGGCGGCGGCGACTGGGCCGTCGAGCGCTTCGGCACCGCTCAACTCGAGGCGCGCTACCTGATCCAGGCGGAGGACGGCGCCGTCATCGACATCATCAACCGCGGCTACTTCCGGGCGACGCCCGAGCAGATCGCGCGCATGGAGGCCGGCGAAGACATCCCCGAGGAGGAGCCGGGCCTGTACTTCCGCACCGCGCCCGTCTTCCAGACCGACGCCCCGCAGCATCGCTGGCTGGCCGAGAACCAGTTCGTCGGGCTCGCCCGCGATGACCACGGTCAGGTCTGCATCCGCGTCTACCTGCTCACCTGACCGAGATACCCGAGTACCACGCACCCGAGAAACTGCACAACTGCTCGACCCCGCTTCGCCCTCATCCATTCATTCATTCATCCTTCCGAACGGAACAGCACCATGAAGAAAATCGGAATCGCGGTCGGCGCGCTTGTGTGCGTCGCCGCGCTTGTTCTGACCGCGTGCTCGCCACGGACCGGCGGCAACGCGGCCGACGGCAACAGCGGCAAGATCAACCCCATCAACGCGCAGCCGGTCGGCAGGAAGCCCGTCGATAAAGTGACCTGGGGAATCGTCGAGGGTGAGCCCGCGACGTTGAACCCGGCGTCGGCGGCGACCCTGATCATCCCCAACCTCTGCGACAATCTGCTGTCGCTGCAGCCGGACTTCTCAGTCAAGCCCGGTGTCGCCGAGAGTGCGGACTGGAAGGATCCGGTGACGTTCGTCATCAAGATCCGCAGCGGCGTGAAGTTCTGGGACGGCAACCCGGTCACCGCAGACGACGTCGTGTACAGCCTGAACCTGAACACGAACCCGGCATCGCAGTGGTTCGGCGCGTTCGCGCTGATCGCGCCCGGCGGGATCGTCGCCACGGCGCCCGACGAGGTCACCGTCCACTTCGTCGCGCCGGACAGCGACTTCCGCGACGCGATCTCGGGCCAGGGCAGCGCGGTCATGGAGAAGAAGTTCGGCGAGGCCGCGGGCCAGAGCCTCGGTACCGCGGACGGCGGCCTGATGTGCACGGGGCCGTACAAGCTCGAGAAGGGCGGCTGGAAGCCCGGTTCCGAGATCGACACGGTAGCGAACGAGGACTACTGGGGCGGTGCCCCGCTGGTCAAGCAGCTGAACTACAAGTTCGTGTCCGACAGCTCCACGCTGACCACGGCGCTCACCCAGGGTGAGATCGACGGTGCAATCAACGTGTCGCCCGCGGCACGTGCGGCGTTCGAGGGCAAGGGCGCCGGCACGCTGCTCGTCGGCAACTCCACGTCGTCGTACAGCTTCGGACCGGTCTCCGCCACGAGCGCGGCGGCGAACCCGAAGATCCGCCAGGCCTTGAGCATGGGGATCGACCGCGAGCAGTACTTGAAGACGGTCGTGAACGGCCTCGGCTACGTGCAGAAGACCATCGTTCCCGAGTTCTCCTTCACCTCGAAGGAGAACGCGTCGATCTACAAGGCCGGATATGACGCTCTCGCCGCACCGAAGCTCGACATCGAGGGCGCCAAGAAGCTCGTCAAGGAAAGCGGCGCCGACGTCAGCAAGCCGCTGGTGGTCGCTGTTCCCGCCGGAGGCAAGCCGTTCCTGCAGACGGCCACGATCATGCAGAGCGCGGGCAAGCAGATCGGCCTGAACATCACCATCGACGAGATGCAGGCCTCCGACTTCGGCGCGCTGTTCTACGACCCGAGCAAGCGCGAAGGCATCGACTTCGTCGCGACCCAGGGTTACGTGGAGACCCCGGGCGTGCTCGGCTACCCGTCGCTGTTCATGCTGCCCGCAGAGATGGGCGGTGTCTTCAACTGGAGCAACTACAGCAACCCCGAGGTCACTCAGCACATGCAGGCTGCGCGCACTGCGACGGACCCGAAGACGGCCGCCACGGAGTTCGTCGCCGCGCAGAAGATCTTCGCGCCGGACCAGCTGCAGGTCACCCTGGCCGGAACCTACCAACTCACCTACCTCAAGAAGGATCTGACGGGTGTCGTGACGTCGGTCGCCGCATACAGCAGCCCGTGGGCGCTGCACCTCGGCGGAAAGTGACGCACGAGTGAGCGGCCGGGGCTGCGATGTCCTAGAACGGAGATCGCAGCCCCGGCCACGGATCCCGGCGAAGGGACATCGAACATGGAAGGTGAGGTGAACGCGCGATGAATGCACTGACGCGCATTCTGCTCGGCAGACTCGGCGGCCTGGTGCTGACCCTGTTCCTCGCGAGCATCGTGATCTTCTCGACGCTCCTGCTGACGGGGGATCCGATCGCGACGCTCGCCGGAGGTGCGAAGCCGACGCCGGAGCTCATCGCGCAGATCCGCGCGGAGTACCACCTGGACGCGCCCGTATGGGGGCGCTACTGGGACTGGCTCACCGGCGTGGTGCAGGGCCACTTCGGCCGGTCCTTCGTCTACAAGACCGATGTGATGAACCTCGTCGCCCCGCGCTTCGGCATCACCCTGCAGCTGGTGATCCTGACGGTCATCCTCATCCTCATCTTCGGCGTCGGATCCGGCATCCTCGCCGCCACCCGTGGCCGCGTCGTGGACCGCACCGTCGGCATCCTCACCTCGCTCGGGATGGCGGCGCCGACCTTCGTCGTCGCGATCCTGCTGATCTGGATCTTCGCGCAGTCCCTCGGGTGGTTTCCGGTCTTCGGCGCGGGCGACGGCTTCTGGGATCGGCTCTGGCATCTCTTCCTTCCGGCGGTCTCGCTCGCAGTGCTGTTCCTCGCGTACATCAGCCGGGTGACCCGCAGCTCGCTCATCGCACAGCTGCACTCGGAGCATGTCGACACCGCCCGCGTCCGCGGGATCCCGCGCCAGCGGATCTTCGCGACGCACGTCTTCCGCAATGCTTCCCCGCAGATCCTGGCGATTTCGGGCACGACGATCGCGGGCCTGTTCGCGGCCTCCGCCATCGCCGAGGTGGCGTTCGGCCTGGGGGGCATCGGCTCGCTCCTGGTCGAGGCTGCGGCTCGGTCCGATCTGCCGGTCGTGCAGATCCTCTCCCTCATCCTGGTGACGATCTTCGTGGTGCTGAACGCCATCGCAGACTTCATCAGCATCCTGATCGATCCGACCAGCGTCGTCGGAGGGAACCGAGAATGAGCGTCGTGCAGATCACCAACGGCAAAGCGCCCGCCGTCGCCAAGCGCGCCGCACAGCGCGACTGGTTGTTCATCGCCGCCCTCATCGTCTTCGGCGTCATCGCCCTGGCGGCCCTGCTGGGCCCGTGGATCGCGCCCTACGATCCCTACGCGCTCTCCGGCGAGGTGAACGGCGCGGCAAGCCCGGACCACCTCTTCGGCACGGACGACCTGGGCCGCGACATCCTCTCCCGCGTGCTCGTCGGTGCGCAGGCCAGCGTCTTCGCCCCGATCGCCGTCGTGATCCTGTCCACCGTCCTCGGCGTCGCGTTCGCACTCATCGGAGCCTGGTTCGGAGGGTGGGTCAGCGGCACGATCGCGCGCATCATCGACGTCATCTTCGCGATCCCCGGCCTCGTCGTCGCCGTGCTGGCGGTGGCGATGTTCGGCAAGGGCCTGGTCGCTCCCATCGTCGCCCTGTCGATCGCCTACATCCCGGTCGTGGCGCGGCTGTCGCAGACGGCGGCCTCCCGCGAACTCGGCAAACCGTACGTCGCAGCCCTCCGGGTGCAGGGCGTGTCGAGCTGGGCCATTCTGCTGCGGCATCTGCTGCCGGCGATGGTCCCGATCGTCGCCGCGCAGATGGCCATCGGATTCGGCTACTCGATGCTCGATCTCGCGGCCATCTCGTTCCTCGGCCTCGGACAGCAGCCCCCGGCACCCGACTGGGGATCGATGATCTCCACCGGACAGGCCGGCATCACCGCCGGAGCTCCCGAGCAGTCCGTGTTCCCGGCGATCCTGGTCGTCATCACCGTGCTGGCCGTCGGCATCATCGGCGCCCGCGTCACCGTCTGGGCTGAGGAGAAGGACGCATGAGTGCACCCGTGCTCGAGATCGCGGATCTCGATATCTTCGCCCCCGGCATCGAGGGGCCACGTCAGCTGGTCTTCGGCAGCTCGCTCACGGTGCAACGCGGACAGGCCGTCGGCCTGGTCGGCGAGTCGGGGTCCGGCAAGACCCTGACCGTGCGCGCCGTCGCCGGCCTCCTGCCGGAAGGGTTCACCACCAACGGCCAGATCCGCATCGACGGTGCGGATCTGGGGACGATGGCGCCGCGCGCCCTGCGGGAGCTCCGAGCGCACCGTCTGGGCATGATCTTCCAGACGCCGCGTGCGCACCTCAACCCGCTGCGCAGCATCGGGGACTTCATGATCGAGGCCCTGGTCCACGTCGCCGGCGCGAAACCCGACGCGGCGCGGGCGCACGCGATCGAGCTGCTCGCGGAGGTAGGCATCAGCGATCCCGGCCGGCGGATGCGGCAGTTCCCGGCCGAGCTGTCCGGCGGTCTACTGCAGCGCGTGATGATCGCCGCGACCCTGGCCATGGATCCGGACATCCTGCTCGCCGACGAGATCACCACGGCTCTGGATGTGACCACGCAGGAAGAGGTGATGGCCGTCATCGCCGACCTGCGCACCCACCGGGAGCTGTCGCTGCTGTTCATCACGCACGATCTGGCCTTGGCCGGCTCCGTGTGCGATCGCGTCAACGTCATGCAGCACGGGCGCATCGTCGAGACGCTGAACGCCGCGACCATGCGCCAGGACGCTACCGACGAGTACACGAAGCTGCTGATGTCGGCGGCCCTCGACGAAGCGCCGCCGATCGCGGCGAACGACGTCGAGAGCGGGCCGATCATGGTGATCGACGACCTCTTCAAGACCTACCAGGTGCGCGGCGCGACCGGGGCGAAGGAGAAGCTCATTGCCGTGGACGGCGTCTCGATGCAGCTCGCGCCCGGCGGTTCCCTCGGGATCGTCGGCGAGTCCGGATCCGGCAAGTCCACCACCGCGCGCGTGCTGCTGGGGCTGGAGCACGCCGACAGCGGCACAATCACCGTCGACGGGCAGGACTGGAGCGCCCCGGCCTGTCGCGGTTCCGAGCGCCGGGAGCGCGCCAAGATCGCGCAGATGGTGTTCCAGGACCCGTATCAGTCACTCGATCGCCGGCAGACCATCCGGCAGTGCCTGACCGAGGCGATCCGCGTGCACCGGCCCAAGGACGCCAAGACCACCGTCGCCGCCCGCGTCTCCGAGCTGATGGGGCAGGTGCGTCTCGACGAGGCGCTGCTGGACACCCGCCCGCGCGCCCTCTCCGGTGGTCAGCGCCAGCGCGTCGCCATCGCCCGGGCTCTCGCCGCGGATCCGGTGCTGCTCGTGCTCGACGAGGCGGTGTCGGCGCTGGACGTCACCACCCAGGTCGAGATCCTGACCCTGCTGGACACGATCCGCCGCGATACGGGCGTCGCATTGCTGATGATCACGCATGACCTGACGGTGATCCGGCGGCTGTGCGACCACGTCGTCGTCATGCGCCAGGGGGTCATCGAAGAGCGCGGCACGGCCGCTGACATCCTCGATCATCCGCAGGCCGAATACACCAAGCTGCTGCTGGATTCGATCCCGCGCGAGGGCTGGACGCCGCGGCGGCGGCGGCTCGGTCGCACTCAGGCCTTGCCCACCGTGACCCGCAGCAGCATCATTCCCCGGTGAGAGGAGAAGCATGTCATTAATGGATCCAGGGTTCGAGTACTGCTTCGAGCTGCGCTGCCGCGTCGAGGACCCCGTGCCGCTCGGTGGCAGCACGCCGGGGGAGGGCCTGCACTTCGCCAAGGTCTCCGGCGGTACTGTGGAAGGCCCGCGGCTGCGCGGCGCCGTGCTCGATTCGGGCGGGGACTGGTGGAACGGCCAGGGACTCACGGTCACGCTGGATGCGCGATACGTGATCTCGGCCGAGGTGGCGGACGAGACCGCGGCGGTCGAGGTCGTAAATCGCGGCATCTGGCGCACCGACGAGGCGACGTTCGCACGGATGCTGCGCGGGGAGGACGTCTCGGAGCAAGACCTCTACTACCGCACGGCGTTCGTGTTCCGCACCGAGCACCCCGAGCTGCGCTGGCTCACCGACTCCCAGTTCGTCGGCTACGCACGTGCTGAACCGGGCTTCGTCATCATCCGCGTCTTCCGCCTGGTCTGAGTCGCGGGCTCCGAAAGTCTCCGCAACAGCAGGATCCGAAAGTCTCCGCAACAGAGAGTGGGCACAACACAATGACTGCATTCGCAGACCTCGTCATCATCGGCGGCCGGGTGTTCGACGGCGTCGTCCCCACCGAGAGCACCGCGGTCGCGGTCGCCGCCGAGCGCATCGTGCGCGTCGGATCCGACGAGTACGTGCGCGAGCTCGTCGGCGCGGACACGCGCGTCGTCGACGCGGCGGGCGGGCTCATCCACCCCGGCTTCGTCGACTCCCACGTGCACGCCGCGTTCGCGGGCGTCGAGCGGCTGAGCCTGGACCTCACCCCCGCCCGCAGCGTGGAGGAGACGTTCGAGTTGATCCGCAGTGCAGCCGCGCGCAGCGACGCGGAGTGGCTGACCGGCGGCGGCTGGGACCACGAGCTCTTCCCGGCGCCGACGCGGCAGATGCTCGACGCCATCGAGCCGGACCGGCCCGTGGCGCTGAGCGATGCGGGCCACCACACGCTCTGGGTCAACTCCAAGGCTCTCGAGCTCGCCGGTGTCACCCGGAACACTCCGCAGCCGCACGGCGGCGAGATCTACCTCGACGAGGCCGGGGATCCGACCGGGTACCTCAACGAGACGGCCGCGGAGCTGGTTGGCCGGATCGTCCCGCCCGCAACCGACGACGAGATCTACGCGGGCCTGCTGAACGCGCAGGACCACTTGTGGTCGCTCGGCATCACGGGCTGGCACGAGGCGATCCTCGGCGAGTACAACGGCAAGGCGGACTGCACGATTGGCTATCTCCGGGGCATCGCCGACGGTGCGCTGCGCAGCGACACCTCGGGTGCGCTGTGGATCGCGCCGGGACTCGCTCGGGAGGATGTGCCCGCGCTCGTCGCCCGCTTCGTCGAGGCGCGCGAGCGCAACGCCGCGGCCGGGTTTGCGACCTCGACCGCGAAGGCGATGATCGACGGCGTCCCGCACGGCAAGACGGCCGCGCTGCTGGAGCCGTACTGCGACCACAGCGATGGCTTCGCCGGCGAACTGCACTTCGACGAGGAGACGATCCGCGACTTCGTGCAGCAGCTCGACGCCGCGGGCTTCGCGCTGCACCTGCACATCATGGGCGACCGGGGGATCCGCGTTGCGCTCGACGCCATCGAGGCCGCCCGGGCTGCCAACGGGGCGGGCCCGCGCCACCACATCGCGCACCTGTCGCTCGTGCAGCCCGAGGACGCCAAGCGGTTCGGCCCGCTCGGGATCACCGCGAACATCCAGGGCCTGTGGGCCTCGCCGGATCCGTTCCTGGCGACGATGATCGGCGAGGAGCGGGTGCAGCATGGCTACCCGTTCCGCACAATGGCCGATGCCGGGGCCGCGCTCGCGATGGGCTCGGACTGGCCGGTCTCGCCCGCCGAGCCGTGGCTGGCGATCCACGTGACTGTGAATCGCTGGGCTCCGCTGCCTCCCGGCGTCGAGGCGCCGCCGCTCCCCGAGGGCGTCCCGATCCCCACGCTAGATGCCGAGCGCCAGGCGCTCACGCTGCAGCAGGCGCTCGCCGCGTACACGAACGGGTCCACCGAGCTCGTGCTCGGCCGACCCGGCCGGGTGCGCGTGGGCGAGCGCGCTGACCTGGCCGTCGCCACCGCCAACCCGTTCGCATTGCCGTCCGCCGCGATCGTGTCGGTGCAGACCGCCGTGACCGTGGTGAACGGCGAGGTTGCGTTCGAGCGCTGATTCTCCGGGCCGCACAACGTCCGGAACGCGAGGGACGGATCCCCAGGCACACCCGCCGGGATCCGTCCCCTGTCCTCGTCCGGGTGAGGTCCGTTCGTGTTCCGACGGGCGTCTTTGAACTTGGCGCGCACGCTCATCGAGGCCGCAGCGCGGCGCGGGTATGCAGCGAACGCCGTCGTTGCCTCCGACATTGCAGACGGTCTGCAGCGAGTCGAGGCGGACCACCACATCGTTGTGTCCGAGTCGGGGCGAAGCTCTGAGCCATTGGCGGCTGCCCGGGCGCTCGCCACGGCTCGCGCATCGGCATCAGCAACTTCCCGGACCAGGCGATCGGAGGAGTGGTATACACCGTGTTGGGGCTGGGTTGGATTCCCGGACTCGCCGCTCTACACAGCGGATTCACAGCGACCATCTTGACCAATGCCATCTTGCTCGACGCGGCCGATGCCGCGGGTCTCGCAGACGAGGCGGCCCGTATCCCCGAGCGGACTGCCGCTGCGCTCCGGGACTACGCAGGGGGCGCACGGACCATCGGGGACGTCCTCGGAAACGCCGTGTCGATCGACGTCGGTCGAGGAGCGGGGCTCAGCGCCGCATCGGAGTTGTCACTGATGGTGCGTGTGGGGCTGCGGACGCCGAGCACGGCCTTTGAGACCTACCAGTACCTGCACGGGCCGATGGAGGTGCTCTCGGACGACGACGCTCTCGTGGTGTTCGGCGACGGGAGGGAGATCGGCATCCCGGCGTCCGTACTGGAAGCAGGAGTCAAGGTCGTGTTGGTGACGGCCGCGGACATCGCGACGATCCCGTCGGCGGATCACCCCGGGCTCATCATCGTCCACTGGACGCGGGTCTGGGAACATTCGAGCGGGCCATCGTCGAGACGGTGATCGGGCAGCTCAGCATTGCTGCGGCGATCTAGCATAAGCCGTTCCCGTTGGAGAAGTTCCTGTATCACCAGGACGACACCAAGCTCCCGGTCTCGTAGCCTCGCCGAGCTGTGAGGGGGTGCAAATCTACCAGTAGTGGAAGATTTGCACCCCATCGCGTGATCCTATGGCTTGGGCAACCCGGCCTTCAGGTCCGCCTTGCGGATCTTGCCGGAGGCGGTGCGCGGGAACTCCTCCACGACGACGACCTGCTTGGGCAGTTTGTAGCGCGCGAGCACGCCGTCGAGGCGTTCGCGCACCTCCTCAGTGCTGACTTCGGCGCCGTCGCGGACGGTCACCACGGCCCAGGGCACCTCGCCCCAGCGCTCGTCGGGGACTCCGACCACGGCCACCCCGGAGATGCCCTCGATGTCGGCGATCAGGTTCTCCACCTCGGCCGGGTAGATGTTCTCGCCGCCGGAGATGATCATGTCCTTGAGCCGGTCGGCGATGTAGAGGTAGCCGTCCTGGTCGAGGTAGCCGAGGTCTCCGGAGCGGAACCAGCCGTCGTCGGTGAAGGATCCGGCGGTCGCCTCCGGCAGGCCGTGATATCCGAGGAAGACGTTCGGGCCGGCGACCTCGATCTCCCCGACCGTGCCGCGCGGCACCATGTCGCCGTGTTCATCGGCGACGCGCACCTCGGTGAAGAAGTGCGGCAGCCCCACGCTGCCCTGCTTCTCGCGGGTCATCGCCGGTGACAAGGAGGTGGCGCCAGGGGAGGTCTCCGTCATGCCGTAGCCCTGGGAGAAGTGCAGTCCGCGTTCCTCGAAGGCGTTCAGGATCCGGGTGGGCACCGCGGATCCTCCGCAAGTGAGTTTCTGCAGCGTGGACAGATCCGTCCCCGCCCAGTCCGGGTGGTCGGCCATCATCTGGTAGGTCGTCGGCACGCCGCTGATCATCGTGACGCAGTGCTCCTGGATGAGGGCGAGCGCACGGCCGGGCTCGAACCCCTTCTCCAGCACCAGGGTGGCGCCCTTGAGGACCACCGGCAGTGCGCCCATGCCGAGGGACGCGACGTGGAACAGCGGCGAGATCATCAGGGACACGTCGGTGGAGACCACGTCGTAGTCGACCATGCAATTGATCGCGACCCAGGTGAGGTTGCCGTGGCTGAGCACCGCGCCCTTGGGTTTGCCGGTCGTGCCGGAGGTGTAGACGATCGCGGCCGGGTCGTCGAGGTCGACGTCGGCGAAGGAATGTCCTCCGCGAGCAGACTGGATGAGCGCGGCCAGCCCCGGATCCGTGTCGGTGCCGTCGCCGGTGACGATGACGTGCGCGATGCGCCCCGCCTCGACGCCCGGCATCGCGCGCTCCAGGAACTCCAGATCCAGGACCAGCGCCCTAGCATCGGAATCGACGAGCACGTGCGTGATCTCGGGGGACGCCAGGCGCGTGTTCACCGGCACGAACACGGCGCCGAGCTGTGCCGCGCCGAACATCACCTGCAGGAACTGCGGGCTGTTCTCGCCGATGAATGCGACGGCGTCGCCCTTGCGGACGCCCCGATGCCAGAGCACGACGGCGACGCGATCGACCGCGTCGGCGAACTCTCGATAGGTGAGCACGTCGTCGTCGAACACGATCGCGGGCTTGTCGGGGTTCTTCAGGCGGCGCTTGGCGGGCCAGAAGCCGATTCCGTGATGCATCTTGGGGTCCTCTCCATCGAGGGAAGAATTGGGGCGGTCGGTGGGGGAAGCGGACCCGCGCGGGAAGCGGATCCGCCCGCGCTCAGGCGTAGAAGCGGTACAGGCCCCGGGCGACGACGGCGGGCTTGTCCGCGCCTTCGATCTCGATGGTCTGATCCACGGCGAACTGGTAGCCGCCAGCGACCTCGGTGACCTCGGCGATCAGTGCGCGGCCGCGGATGCGGGATCCGACCTTCACCGGCGAGACGAAACGGACCTTGTCCAGGCCGTAGTTCACGCGCGTGCTCACGCCGGTGACGTCGAACAGCTCGGACCAGAACTTCACGGTCAGCGAGAGGGAGAGGAAGCCGTGCGCGATCGGTCCGCCGAAGGGGCTCTCGGCGGTGGCGCGCTCGGGGTTGACGTGGATCCACTGGTGATCGTCTGTGGCGTCGGCGAACAGGTTCACGCGCTCCTGCGTGACCTCGGTCCAGTCGGTGGCGCCGAGGTCGGTGCCGGCGAGTCCTGCGACGTCGGCGTAGTCGACCGTGGTGGTCATGATGTCTCCTTGGGGATAGATCGATGGGTTGGTGGGTCGTTGCGGCGGATCCGGGATCCGCGCGGGTCAGACGAAGGCGGAGGCACCGGTGAGGGCACGCCCGACGATGAGGGCGTTGATCTCGTGCGTGCCCTCGTACGAGTACACCGCCTCGGCGTCGACGAAGAAGCGGGCGGCGTCGTGCGCGAGCAGGATCCCGTTGCCGCCGAGCACCTCGCGGCCGAGCGCGACGGTCTCCCGCGCCAGGCGTGCGGTCTGCATCTTGGCGAGCGCGGACCCCTCGTCGGCGTAGTGCCCGCGGTCCTGGTCGGCAGACAGCGCGGCCACCAGCGCGAGCGAGGAGACGGTGTTGCCGAGCATGCGGGCGAGCTTCTCCTGCACGAGCTGGAAGCTTCCGATCGGCCGGCCGAACTGCTCCCGTTCGCGCACGTAGTTCACCGCGGCGTCGAGCACGCCGGCTTGCAGCCCGGCCGCGATCCAGGCGACGTCCGAGCGCATCGCACGAAGCACCCGGGCCACATCGCGCCAGCCATTGATTCCCTGCAGCCGGGCGGATTCGCTCACTCGCACGCCCTCGAGCGTGATGAGCGCGTTCTGCATCGGGCGCAGCGAGATCTTTCCGTGGATCCTCTCGAGCGTGACGCCGGCGGCATTCGTCGGCACCAGGAACGCCTTGACCGCGTTGTCGGCCTCGTCGCGGGCGAAGACGGTCAGCACGTCGGTCGAGGCCGCGCCGCCGATCCAGGTCTTCTGCCCGTTCAGGATCCAGTCCTCGCCCACACGGCGGGCGCGGGTGGCGAGGCCGCCGGCGATGTCGGAGCCGTGCTCGGGCTCGGTCAGAGCGAACACGCCCTTGAGGTCGAAGCTGCGGATCCGCGGGTCGAGGGCCGCAGCCTGCTCCGGGGATCCGCCGAGGTTCACGACCGCGCGGAACAGCCCGGACTGCGCGTTGTACATCGTCGCGACCGAGACATCGGTGCGTGCTAGCACGTAGTTTCGGAAGCCGGAGAACAGACTGGATCCGGCCTCTGCCGCATCCACCCCGTCGGGCTGCATGAGATCGAGCGGGATGAGCGCGTCGAGCACCGCGTCGGGCATGGTCGCCGTCTCCCACGCGTCGGCCAGCAGCGGGCGCACCCGCGTGTCGACAACCTCCTGCAGGCGGCCGAGCGCGTCGCGTGCGGCGGCGCTCAGGTGCGCCGCCGCGATCGCGAACGGGTCGAAGCCGAACGCGGTCGTGGCCTCCAAGGCGGGCAAGTCAGCCCCCCAGCCCGAGTAGGCGTGCGGCGTTGTCCTTGAGGATCCCGGGCAGCACCTCCGGCTTGAAGGACGCGTTCGACTCAGCGTCGGAGAGCCAGCGATCCGGGGTGATCAACGGGAAATCGGATCCGAACAGCACCCGCGTCCTCAGGTAGGAATTGGCCGCGCGGACGAGGGCCTCGGGGAAGTACTTCGGGCTCCAGCCGGACAGGTCGATCCACGTGTTGTGCTTGTGGGTGGCGACCGAGATCGCCTCGTCCTGCCACGGCACCGAGGGGTGCGCAATGATGATCTGCAGTTCGCCGAAGCGCGCCGCGACCTCGTCGAGCAGGATCGGGTTGGACAGGCCCAGGCGCAGGCCACGGCCCCCGGGGAGCCCGGCGCCGATCCCGGTCTGACCGGTGTGGAACAGGGCGACGACAGCGGCGGACTGCAGCTGTTCGTAGAGCGGGAAGAACCGCTCCTGGGATGGGTCGAAGCCCTGCACGGTGGGGTGGAACTTGAAGCCGCGCACCCCGTGGTCTTCGATCAGCCGGCGCGCTCGCTCGACGGCGTCGGGGCGATTCGGATCCACGGAGGCGAACGGGATCAGCACATCGTTGTTGCGGGCCGCCCCCTCGGCGATCTCCTCGTTCGACAGCGGCGGGTGGCCGAGGTTCGTCTCCGCGTCGACCGTGAACACCACGGCCGCCATGCGGCGCTCGCGGTAGTAGTCGGCGACGGAGTCGAGGTCGGGGCGCGGACCGTCGGCGCTGAAGTACTTCGCCGCCCCCGCGGCCAGGTCGTCGGGAAGCGAGCCGTGGCCGTGGTCGTCCACCTCGATGTGCACGTGCACGTCGATCGCGGTGATCGCGTCGAGGTCGATCGCAGGTTCGTACCGGGTCATCATCGATCCCTTACTGGTGAATGGTCCTTGAGTGAGCGAAGCGAGTCGAAACGCAGTCGAAACGCGGAGACGAAACGCTCAGCGCTGCAGCTCTTCGGGGAGCGCCGGGAAGCGCTCGCCGACCGACTGCAGCTCGCCGACGGCATCCGCGAAACCGCTCTCCAGATCCGAGAACGACCAGCCGCCCTCGTGGTAGGCCGTCGCGACGGGCTCGGGGTGCGACCAGAGCTGGATGCGGTCGCCGCCGATGCCGATCGCCTGGCCGGAGACGCCGGCGGCGTCGTCGGAGGCGAGGTAGGCGATGAGGCCGGCCACATCGTCGGACGCGCCGAAGCCGAGGCCGTGGCGGAAGAACGCGGGCATGGCCTCACCCTTCGCATCGGCCTCGACAGCCGCGGCGAAGTACGGCACGGTCGCTGTCATCGCGGTCGCGGCGACGGGGATCACGGCGTTGGCTGTGATGCCCGCCTTCTTGAGCTCGAGCGCCCAGGTGCGCACCATGCCGACGATCCCGGCCTTGGCGGCGGCGTAGTTGGTCTGGCCGAAGTTGCCGCGCTGGCCGGTGGGGGATCCGATGCAGATGATCCGGCCGGGGGTCTGGTTCTCGCGCAGGTAGGTCGCGACCTCGCGCACGCAGGTGAAGGTTCCGCGCAGGTGCACGTTGATGACGGTGTCGAAGTCGTCGTCGGACATCTTCCAGAGCACGGTGTCGCGCAGCACGCCCGCGTTGGTGACGAGGATGTCGACCCGACCGAACCTGTCGACGGCGGTCTGCACCAGCTGCTTGGCGGTCTCGGTGGGGCCCACCGGGGCGACCACGGCGGCGGCCTTGCCGCCCAGCGCCTCGATTGAGGCGACGGCGTCTGCCGCGGTCTGCGCGTCGACGTCGTTGATCACGACGGCGGCGCCTTGGCGGGCGAGCTCCTGTGCGTAGGCGAGACCGAGGCCGCGACCGGATCCGGTGACGATGGCGACCTTGCCGTCGAGCGGAAGAGAAGCGGTGGGGAATGCGGCGTCGAGCGACATGCGCGGAACTCCTTTGTTGTGGGTGTCTTGCGGCGCCGTGCGGGCGAGGCCGGCAGTGACGATGATCATTGAAGACCCAATAGTTGAAAAAGTCAATAATAAAGATTAACCATGGCATGGGCTAGGGTGTCGTCTATGCCTTCCGCGACCGACGCCACCGCCGCGCCCGGCCTGCGCGCGTCGGCACTCTCCGACGACCTGAGCTTCCTGCTCGCGCGGGCCAACGCCCTGTCCCTGGCGGCAGGAAACTTCGCCCTGGGCGAGCACGGGCTCAAGGTGCGCTCGTATTCCGTGCTCGCGCTCGCCGCGGACGCGGCCCGGACTTCGCAGCGTGAGCTCGCGGACTTCCTCCGGCTGGACCCGAGCCAGGTGGTGAGCCTGGTCGATGATCTGCAGTCGCGGGGGCTGGTCGAGCGCCGTCCGGATCCGCGCGATCGCCGAGCCAACGTCGTGGTCGCGACCGCGGCGGGACGAACGCTGGCCGAGAAGGCGCGGGAGTCGGCCCGGCGGGCGGAGGAGCGTGCGCACGCGCAGCTCTCCACCGCCGAGCGCGAATCGCTCGCCGCGTTGCTGCGCCGCATGGCGTTCCCCGAGGACTGATCCCGGGCCCGACGCGCCGGCGCCGGATCCTCGTGTGGTCAGCTGGTGACGATGGTCACCACGGCGTCGGATCCGCCCGTGCTCACGACGCGTGACCCGCAGCAGCACATCTTCGATCGCGCGTCCTTCTGGCGTTTGTTGTAAAACACATGGCTGTGGTCGACATCGCCCCTTCCGCCAGACGAACGTGGTCTATAAACACCTTCCAAGAAAGGTCATGGCGATGACTTGGGACTGATTGCATTCTGAGGGAGCGTGTTTCTCTCCGACCACTTTCGGTTGGTCACGAACGCCGTCGTGGAAGTAGGCGCTGAATACGTCGCGTCGTACAGGGGAGTGAGAAATCTGTTCGGTGCGGAAAAACGCGTGCATGCGCTGCATCCACCCGCGGAATCACGCAGCGGGAGTGCCTGAGAAGGCACTGCTAAGGTGGAGTCCTCGCAAGGGGACCGAGGGTTCAAATCCCTCCGTCTCCGCCACGAAATTCCTGATCAGAGCAACATTTGGGCTGATCGATAAGTGCCTTCCGCGCACGGTCGTACGGGATTCTTTCCCAGGTTTCGTCTGCTGGCTCTAGTGGCCGCGTCAGTCGAAATCACGGTGCAGGTACTGGGGTGCCTGCACCCGCCATGCCTCGGTCACCAGCTCGGTGAGATGATCGTCGTCGATCGCCCGCATCCGGAACGCGATCTTCGGCTCGCCCCACCGTGTCGTCTGGCGTAGGAACACGTCTGGCGCCATTTCGCGCAGCGCGAGCGCATCGAGCTCGTCGGCGACCTTCACGCCGACGACGAGCTCCGACGCGATGACCTCACGGAGGTCTTCCGGGATGCTCGGCCACGGTGAGCACTCCCATGCGAAGAGCTTGTTGCGGACGAACCAGGCGGCACCGCTGGTCATCGCGCGCTCTTCGCTGCCGGGCAGGCGGGCGGCGACGCGACGCAGATCATCGAGTGTGGCCATGCGTCGAGACTAGGCATCCCCTCGGACACGAACGGAATCGCCCATTGACGACCGTCCGTCAACCGGTGGTGACGAAGGGTCGGCTCGCCGCGCAGTATCTCGTGGAGGCGATCTCCTCGGCTGACGAGGCGCCGACTCGCCAGCACCTCCTCGGCACGGCGCTGCTCCTCCGGGGCCCACCGGTCCGGCGTCGTCCTGAATGGCCTCTGTCTCGAATCCAGACATGCAAGCGTTTACAGCAATCCAAGTCAGCCATCGGACTCTTTGCTCGGCAACCACTCGGTCCGCCGCAGGAATCCGGCGTTACAGCTGGTTTCAGCGAAGGCTTGAGATGCAAGCGCTTCCAAGTTTCTCTTGACCTTGCCGCCCCTGTGCTCCAATGTGGGGTCCGCGTCCGCATCTTCCCGCGGGCGCTGTCACCTGCCCAGGGCGTCGTCGCCCAGCGCTTCCCGCCTGTGCGACGATGCCTCGGCCCGCATTGGATGGAGCAACGATGCCCGTCGATCGCAGAGCTGTCGCGCATGCGCCCTCGAGACGAACGGCGGCCACGCGTGCCGCCTGGATGCTGACCGGCGCGCTGGCCGCCGGCGCGCTGGTCCCTCTCGCCTTCTCGGGCGCCGCACAGGCCAGCACGCCGAACGGCGGCGACGTCGTCGCCAACCTGTTCGAATGGAACTGGCACTCGGTCGCCGCCGAGTGCACCGACGTCCTGGGGCCGAAGGGCTACGGTGCGGTGCAGGTGGCTCCCCCGCAGGATTCGGTCCGGCTGAACCAGTCGACGCACCCGTGGTGGGAGGTCTATCAGCCAGTCGGCTACGACCTCAACAGCCGGATGGGCACCGAGGCGCAGTTCGCCGCCATGGTCAGCACCTGCCACGACGCCGGCGTCAAGGTGTACACGGATACGGTCCTGAACCACATGGCGGGCGACAATCAGACCACGACCGACTCCTACGGCGGGCAGTCGTTCAGCGCCTCGTCGCACACTTATGCGCAGCCGGGATACACCTCCGCCGACTTCCACGGCTATCCGAACGATTGCCCCAACAGCAACCTCGCGATCAACGACTGGAACAACCAGGCGCAGGTGCAGAAATGCGAGCTCGTCTCGCTCGAGGACCTCAAGACCGAGAGCAGCCACGTGCGGTCCACCGAGACGGCGTACCTGAACAAGCTCGTCGGATACGGCGTCGACGGCTTCCGTCTCGACGCGGCCAAGCACATCGACGCCAACGACCTCGGCGCGATACTGTCCGGCGTGAACAACACCACCTGGACGAACTCCCGCCCGTACGTGTTGCAGGAGGTCATGCCCGGCGGATCCGGCGGTCTCGCGCCGAGCGCGTATGAGGGCATGGGCCAGGTGATCGAGTTCACCTACGCCACCGCGCTGAAGAACCAGTTCAACGGCAGCGTCGCGAACCTCGCCACGCTCGGCCAGAGCTGGGGCGTCGAGCCCTCGAGCGCGTCCGGCACGATGGTGACGAACCACGACACCGAGCGCAACGGGTCGAGCCTGAACTACAAGGCCGGGTCCACGTACGTGCTCGCGAACATTTTCCACCTCGCCTACGGCTACGGAACTCCGCAGGTCTACGCCAGCTTCACCTGGAACTCCTCCGACGACTCCCCGCCGTCCGACGCCAACGGGTTCGTGGCGAACACCGACTGCGCGAACGGCTGGTACTGCACCGACCGGGTACAGGGAGTCGCCAACATGGTGGGCTGGCACAATGCTGCAAAGGGCCAGAGCGTCGCCAACTGGTGGAGCGACGGTTCCAACCTGATCTCCTTCAGCCGTGGCAGCAAGGCATGGGTCGCCATCAACAACGGGACCTCGACGCAGACCCGCACGTTCGCGACCGGGCTGCCCGCGGGCAGTTACTGCGACGTGATCCACGGTGATTATGCCGCTTCCACCGGCACCTGCTCCGGCACGTCGATCGCCGTCGACGGCAGCGGCAACGCCTCCGTCACGGTGCCCGCGAAGGACGCCGTCGCCTTGTACGGCCTGACCGGAACCGCGACGACGACCCCGACGCCAACGACGACGCCCACGACGACGCCCACGACGACGCCGGGCCAGGTCGCTGAGACCTTCACGGTGAACGGCGAGAGCGGCACGACGCCCGTGTACGTCGTCGGCTCCATCGCGGAGCTGGGGAACTGGGCGCCCGCGTCGGCGATTCCGATGACGCAGTCCGGCTCGTCCTGGACTGCCACCGTGAACCTGCCGCAGGGTACGGCCATCCAGTACAAGTACATCCAGAAGGATGCGGCGGGAACCGTCACCTGGGAGTCCGGGAACAACCACACCGCGACCACCGGCAGCGGCTCCACTGCGGTTGTCACCGACCAGCTCAACGGCACCACGGCGCCGCCCCCCGCTGCGACCACCGTGGCGGTGACGTTCACCGAGAACAAGACCACCACCTTCGGCAGCAATGTCTACGTCGTCGGTTCGCTCGCGGCGCTGGGCAACTGGGATCCGGCGCAGGCCATCAAGCTCGACCCCGCGTCCTACCCGGTCTGGGCGACCACGGTCACACTGCCAGCGTCGACCGCCTTCCAGTACAAGTACATCGTGAAGGACGCGAACGGCGCCGTCACCTGGGAGAGCGGCGCGAACCGCAGCTACACCACGGGATCATCCGGATCCGTGACGCTCAACGACACCTGGAAGTAGGTCGAACGGAACGACAGGCTGTGCGGCGCACGCTCGACTGCGCAGCCTGTCGCTTCCGTGGGGACGGTCAGGAAGACTCGCTCAAGAGATCGCCCAGGGAGAATCGAGATTGTGACGAACATGGCCGATGCGTCTCTTCGCCAGGTGAGGAGCAGAGCGCACGAAGGTCCGATGACGGATCCTTCGCCGGGCATCGGACGGCGCACTCCCTGCGCTTATCCGTGTAATCTCGGCGAAGCGCGTGTGAACGATCCGCCGGAAGGGACGCCATGCCTCGTTTCGATCTGCCCCCTGAGCAGCTCCGCACCTACCGCCCCGAGGTGGCGGAGCCGGCCGACTTCGACGCGTTCTGGCAGCGCACGCTGGAGGAGTCCCGCGTGGTCGCGAAGGCCCCGGTGCTGACCAGGGTCGAGAGCCCGCTGACCGTCTTCGACGTCTACGACCTGAGGTTCAGCGGCTATGCCGGCGAGGAGGTCCGCGGCTGGTTCGTCGTCCCGTCGGGGGCTGAGGGTCCGCTGCCAACGGTCGTCGAATACAACGGCTACGGAGGCGGCCGCGGTCTTCCGCATGAGCGGTTGGCTTGGGCCGCGGCGGGCTACGCGTGGGCCTTCATGGACACCCGCGGGCAGGGGAGCGTCTGGGGCACCCCCGGTGCGACGCCGGATCCGCACGGCTCCGGGCCCGCCGCACCCGGATTCATGACGCGGGGCATCGAAGATCCGCACGACTACTACTACCGGCGGGTGTTCACCGACGCGGCTCTCCTGATCGATGCGGTGCGCACCCTCGCCGCCGTGGATCCGGATCACGTCGCGGTCGTCGGGGGCAGTCAGGGCGGGGGCATCGCGATCGCCGCCGCCGGGCTGTCCTCGGGGCTTGTCGGGGCGATGCCCGATGTGCCGTTCCTGTGTCATTTCGAACGAGCCGTGGGTCTCACTGAGGAGGATCCGTACAACGAGGTCGTGCGCTATCTCTCGGTCCATCGCGATGCGGTCGCACAGACCTTCCGCACACTCTCCTACTTCGACGGGGTGAACTTCGCCCGGCGGGCCACGGCCCCGGCGCTGTTCTCGGTGGGGCTCATGGATCCGGTGTGCCCGCCGTCGACCGTGTACGCGGCCGTGAACCATCACGCAGCGGACGTCGCAGTGGTGGAGTACCCCTTCAACGAGCATGAAGGCGGTCAAGGAGTGCACTGGCAGCGCCAGGCGGCCTGGCTCGCGGAGCGGATGAGCCAGGTCTGAAACCGCCGAGCACCCCGCGACCGCCCGGTAGCCTGCAGGGGTGGGAATCGGCAAGCAGGCGAAGCGGGCGGTCACGGTGGACGACATCGCCGCGCGCGCCGGCGTGTCCTCCGCAGCGGTCTCGTTCGCGCTGAACGGACGCAAGGGCGTGTCCGAGGCGACGCGCGATCGCATCCTCGCGATCGCGGACGAACTGGGCTGGGCGCCGACCAGTGCCGCACGTGCGCTCGCCGGAGCCAAGACGCACACCATCGGACTCGCTCTGGCCCGCGATCCCGGCAACCTCGGCGTCGAATCCTTCTACATGCAGTTCCTCACCGGCATCGAGAGCGAGCTCTCCACCCGTGACTACGGCCTGCTTCTGCAGGTGGTCCCCGACCTCGATGCCGAGCTGCGAGCGCTGCGGCAGTGGCGCCGCGCCCGCCGCGTCGACGGGGTGATCCTGGTGGACATCCGCAGCGACGACCCGCGCATCGCCGAGCTGGAGAAGGGGCCACCGCTGGCGAGCATCGCTGTCGGAGATCCGGCCTATGTGGGCTCCCTGCCTGCTGTGTGGACGGACGACGCCGCGGCCATGCGCGAGGCCGTGGAGGCGCTCGCCGACCTGGGGCACCGCCGGATCGCACGCATCGGCGGCAGCCCGGAGCTCGCGCATTCGCGCATCCGCGATGAGGCCTTCCTCGCTGCCGTCGCTCGGCACGGCTGCCACGGCATCATCCTGCAGACCGACTACTCACCCGAGCGCGGCGCGGCGGCCACCCGCCGTGCGCTCGCCGAGGACGACCGGCCGACGGCCTTCGTCTACGACAACGACATCATGGCGATCGCGAGCCTCGGCGAGTTCGCCGCGGCCGGGTTGCGCGTGCCGGACGACGCGTCGGTCATCGCCTGGGACGACTCGGTCGTCTGCCGCTACACGGCGCCCGCGCTCACCGCGCTGAGCCACGATGTCGTCGCGTACGGCGCCCACGTCGCCCGGCGGCTGTTCCAGGTGATGGACGAGGGCGCGCCAGGCCCCTTCCTCGATTCGACGCCGACCCTGGTGTTCCGCGGCTCGACAGGGCCGGCGCCCGCCCTGTCCTGATCGGCGCGGGCCTTGCGCTTGCCCGACACCTGCCTGCCCTGACGGGCTTCGGCATCCGCGGGCTCGGCCCGGCGGGGAGGGCCCGATCAGACTGCGACGAGGTGCAGCACGAACGCCTGCACCGGCCACAGCGTCGGCAGCTGCAGTCCGAGCTCTGCCAGTGCGGCCCCCGAGAGCTCCACCTCTCCGGAGGTGAACCACGGCGGGGCGATCCATCCGTATGCCGCGTCGCCGATCTCGCGCCGCACCCGGACGCGATAGCGCCGCGCGGGATCGAGCCCCGGGATCCGGAGTCGTTCGGCGCGCGCATCCTCGAGGCTTGCCAGGGTGGCGACCACGAGGACTGCTGCGTCGCGGTCGGGGGTGACGAAACCGGTGATCCGCCAGGCGGGATCGCGGACGACGGGGTGCAGGGTGGTGCCCGTGTGGACGATGGGGCGCAGCTCCTTGTACAGCCGTCCGAAGTCGGCGATCGTAGCGAGCTCGTCGTCCGTGCAGTCGAGGATGTTCCATTCCAGTCCCGCGGATCCCATCAGGCTGGTCGCCATCCGGTACGACAGGGGCGTGATCCGGCCCGAACTGTGCGATTCGCTGGGACCGACGTGCGCGCCGACGAGCTCGGGCGGCAGCAGCAGACCGGTCCAGCGCTGGATGTCCTGTCGTTCGACGGGATCGTTCGAGTCGCTCGCCCAGACGCGATCGGTGTGCTGGAGGATCCCGAGATCCGTGCGAGCACCGCCCGACGAGCAGGACTCGATCTCCAGTCCTGGGTGCCGCCGCTTCAGCTCCTCGAGGAGCCGGTAGAGCGCACGCGTCTGCGCGTGCACGCCGGGCCGGCCGTCGTGCACGGCCTCCACGAGATCGCGGTTGTGGTCCCACTTGATGAAGTCGATGCCCAGCTCGTCGACGAGGGCGGAGATCTGGTCGAGCACGTGCGCGCAGGCACCGGGATGCGCCAGGTCGAGCACGAACTGGGTGCGCCAAGACAGCCGCGGATCATGGTCGACGTGTCGTGGATCATGCAGCAGCCAGTCCGGGTGGTGGCGGGCGAGGTCCGAATCGAGGTTCACCATCTCCGGCTCGAACCAGAGTCCGAACTGCATGCCCAGCTCATGCACGCGGGCGGCGAGCGGCGCGAGCCCCTGCGGCCACACGGTGCGGTCGACGACCCAGTCGCCGAGGCTCGTGGTGTCGTCGCGACGCCCGGCGAACCAGCCGTCGTCCAGGACGAACCGCTCCACGCCGACGGATGCGGCGCGTTCTGCGAGCGCGGTGATCCGCTCCGGGTCGTGGTCGAAGTACACCGCTTCCCAGGTGTTGAGCACGAACGGGCGCGGAGCGCTCGGATGCGTGGGGCGCGCGCGCAGCCAGCGATGGAATACCGCTGCGATGCCATCCATGCCGTCTGCGGAATACGCGAAGAGCGCCTCCGGCGCGATGTACTCCTCGCCGGGGCCGAGCACGATCTCACCAGGACGCAGCAGTTCCCCTCCGCCGAGCTGGGTGACCGCGTCGGTGAACCGGTCCACCCGGTAGGTGACATCCCCCGACCAAGCCGTGTGGACGGCCCAGACCGAGCCGTTCACGAAGCGCGGCGCGCCCACCGAGGCGGCGAGCAGGGTGGGGGCGTCGTGACCAGGGCGTCCGCGCCGGGCCTGCCGGACAGTCGAGCCCGCGGTCATCCCGGTGACGACGGGCCTCTTCTCCCTCGTCCACCGGCCGTCGAACGTGAGCAGATGGTCGGCGGTGGTGGGCACGGGCAGGATGCTCTCCAGCCAGTCCACCTCGATGCGCCCCACGGCGCCGTCGTGTCGCAGCGTCTGGCCGACGCGCACGATCCCGCCCGATTCGATGCCGATCCGGATCGTCAGTCGAAGCCCGGTGGTGTCGTCGACCGCCGTCGTCTCGAACCGGTGAGGCGGCGCGCCCGCCGTGCTGCTGTCCGGCGCCCCCTCCACCCGCCAGCGCGGGCGAAGCTGCACGCCGTCGCACCGCAGCTGCAGGCCCGGGCGGCCCGACCACCCCTCGGCTTCCTGCGGAGAGAGCGTCGCCTCCCAGACGGCGTCGAGGGTCGCAGGCGGCGTCTGGCGCGAGGTTGCCGCGTGCAGTGCGCCCGCGTCGAGGCTTGCGGCGCCGAGCGCGGCGCCCCAGTGCAGCACCGCGGGCAGCCCGCCGCCCGATGCGTCGATGACGAGTGAGACGCCATCCCCTTCCAGGACGATCGGATCCGTTGTCATGCGTGCTCCTTCGGGTGCGGATCGAGGGTGGGCGAGCCGGCCGACGCCGCAGCTGCGGCCGGATTCGTGCCGGGGGTGCTGCCCGGGGGAGCCGGCCGTTCGCCGGTGCCCCGTTCGACGAGCCACGTGGGCAACCGCACCTGCTGCGGCGGCCCGGTGGGCTCGTCGAGCCGCTCCAGGGCGAGGCGGGCGGCACGGCGGCCGAGTTCGACCGGGTCGTACGAGACGACGCTGACCCCGAGCACGTCGGCGGTGTCGAAGTCGTCGAAGCCGATGAGGGCAGGCAGTGCCCCGTCGCGGCCGCGGAAGGCGCGGAGCGCGCCGACGGTCATCCGGTTGTTGCCGGCGATGATCGCCGTCGGCGGCTGCGGCGCGTCGAGCAGCGAAGCGATGATGCCGGCGGGGTCGGCGTCGCGGTCGTCGATCGTGCGCTCCCAGGGAGAAGTGTCGGTGATGCCCGAGGCCGCCATCGCCTCACGATAGCCGCGAAGTCGTTCCGTCTGCGTGTAGACGCCGGAGGGGTTGCACGCGTAGGCGATGCGGCGGTGACCGCCTGCGAGCAGCCGCGCCGTCGCCTCCCGGGCGCCTCGGCGGTTGTGCAGCACGACAGCATCGGCGACCAGGTTGCGCGCCGGGCGGTCGATGGCGATGATCGGGGTGCCCTGCTGTCGCTCTCCTTCCAGGTGCGATTGATCTTCAGCCACGGGAATGATCAGCAGCGCATCGACCCGCTGTGCGAGCAAGGCGTCGGCGATGCGCTCCTCGGCGTCGGCGGTGTCATCTGTCGTCGCCACGATCAGGGCGTAGCCGTGCGGCGCGATCTCCTGCTCGATGCCCGACGCGACCTGGTAGTAGAACGGGTTGCCCAGCTCGCCGATCATGAACGCCATCGTGTGCGTGGAGCCGCCGTTGCGCAGGCTCCGCGCGAGCGTGTTGGGGCGGAATCGGAGCCGGCGGGCCGCGCCGAGGACGCGTTCGACGGTGCCCGGCGAGACCACGGCCCGTTCCGCATACACCCGCGAGACGGTCTTCGCGCTGACTCCGGCGAGGCGGGCGACGTCCTCGAGCGTGGCGCGGGGCTGGACGGCCATCGGACTCCTTCGCGGTGATGATCGTGCCTTCGATGCGGGATGCCGAGACGGTGCGCCGCGGTGGCGGACCCTTGTCCATCGAAGGACATTCTTGGTGTTTTTCGCGCGGCCCGGCGCCGGATCCCTTCAGGCGAATCCCTGGTGAGAGGTGATTACAAACGACTCGATTGAGCGGATGCGGGTTCGGGACAGCGTTGACATGGTGCTTGCACTCCAAAAGATTATGCGCTTAAGTACTACGGAGCAACACAGCACCACCCGATACCCCTCTCGTTTCAACGACGAATCCCGTTCAAGGAAGAACCCGACAGGAGTCAGACATGGCAAAGAAGGCACTGATCGCGACGGCCGCGTTCGCGATCGCGGCGGTCGCGTTGAGCGGATGCTCATCGAGCGGCGGCTCGGACAAAGGGATCGCGGGCAAGCCCAAGGGCGAGATCACCGTCCTGACGCAGCGCACCGACCTCGTCTCCGACGGCACTTTCAAGAAATACGCCGCCGAGTTCAACAAGACCTACCCCGACGTCACCGTGAAGTTCGAGGGCGTCAACGACTACGAGAACGCGATCAAGACCCGCCTGAACGGCACCAAGTACGGTGATGTCCTCGCGATCCCCGCCGCCGTGAAGCCGAGCCAGCTCGGCCAGTTCTTCGAGCCGCTCGGCAAGACCGCGGACTACGGCGGCAAGTACCGCTATACAGCGCAGGCGTCCTACAACGGCACCCAGTTCGGCATCGTCTCCGGGGGCAACGCGAACGGCGTCGTCTACAACAAGAAGGTCTGGGAGAAGGCCGGCATCACGGCTCTGCCCAAGTCGGAGTCTGAGTGGCTGGCAGACCTGAAGCTCATCAAGGAGAAGACGGACGCGATCCCGCTCTACACGAACTACAAGGACGGCTGGCCGCTGTCTCAGGGCATGGGCAGCCTGGGCGCCATCACGAACGATCCCGATGCTGCGATCCACATGGCCGAGAACCCGAAGCCGTGGACCGAGGGCACCGACATCTACGCCATCGACTCGCTGCTCTTCGACTCGGTCAACCAGAAGCTCACCGAGCCGGACCCGCTGTCCACCGACTGGGAGGGATCCAAGACCCAGCTCGCCTCCGGAAAGATCAGCGCCATGGTTCTCGGCTCCTGGTCGATCTCGCAGATGCAGGCCGCTGCGGTGAAGGCGGGCACCTCCGCCGACGACATCGGCTACATGGCGTTCCCCGCCACTGTCAAGGGCGTGCAGTACGCCACCAACGCCGGCGACTACGCCTACGGCATCAGCAAGCACTCCAAGGCGAAGGCTGCCGCGATGGCGTGGATCACGTGGTTCACCGAGAAGTCGGACTACACGAAGACCCAGGGCATGGTCTCGACCCTCAAGGACTCGCCGCTGCCGGCGAACCTGAAGGGACTCTCCGACGCGGGCGTGAAGCTCATCGAGCCCGCCGCCGCGCCTAAGGGCAAAGAGAGCCTGCTCAGCGACATCGCCAACCAGTCCCAGATCGACCTCTACGGCCAGGTCTACCGGCAGAAGCTCGTCGACATCGCGCGTGGCGCCGCCGACGGCACCAAGGACAGCTACTTCTCCGAGCTCAACGCCAAGTGGGGCGCCGCCGTGAAGCAGCTGGCCAAGTAACGACCGAACCATACGGAGGACATCTCATGGCGATCTCGACCTCGAGCGACGCGCCGGCGAGCACCTCCGCCATCCCTGCAGTCTCCGGGCGCCGCCACCGCGTGCGGCGCCCGGAGCCGACGGGCCGTCGGCGGATCCTCACCCAGCTCACCCCCTGGCTTTTCTTGGCCGCGGCCCTCGGGCTGCTCCTGCTGCTGACTTACTGGCCGGCCGTGAATCTGATCTACTACAGCTTCACGAGCTGGGACGGGTTCGATCAGACCAAGACGTTCATCGGACTGGACAACTACGTTCAGGTGTTCACGAACCCCGACATCTTCCGGGTGTTCCTCGTGAGCGTGTACTACTTCCTGGCGACGTTCGTGCAGATGGCGCTCGCCCTCTACTTCGCCACGATCCTCAGCTTCAGCACCCGCTTCTCCAACCTGTTCCGCGGCGTGCTGTTCTTCCCCTACCTCATCAACGGCGTCGCTATCGCCTTCATGTTCCAGTACGTGTTCCAGCAGGGCGGATCCCTCGATATCGTCCTGAGCTGGTTCGGCGTGACCCACCCGCCGCAGTGGCTGGGGGATCCGTCGATCGCGAACTGGTCGCTGGCCAGCACCTCGGTCTGGCGCTACACCGGCCTCAATTTCGTGCTCTTCCTCGGTGCGATCCAGTCGATCCCGGGCGAGCTGTTCGAGGCGGCGGATCTGGACGGGGCGAGCAAGTGGCAGCAGTTCTGGGCCATCGTCTTCCCCGGGATCCGCCGCGTCGTGGGGCTCAGCCTCATCCTCGGCATCTCCGGGTCGCTCGCCGCTTTCGAAACCCCGTTCATCATGACCGGCGGCGCCAACGGCACCACGACCTTCGTCATCAAGACCGTGCAGACGGCGTTCGTGTACACGCACGTCGGTCTCGCCTCGGCGATGGCGGTCATCCTCCTGCTGATCGTGCTGCTGGTCACCTGGATCCAACGCAAGCTCTTCCCGGACGAGAAGGTGGACCTCGCATGAGCACTCTCGCACCCCGCCGTGCGGACGGGCGCCGCACTCCCAGCCTCGCCTGGATCCGTTTCCGCGGCGCCAGCGCGAAGACCGCCAAATACGCGAGCCTGCTGATCGCCGCGTTCTGCACGCTGCTGCCGATGGTCGCGATCCTGTTCGCGAGCTTCAAGGGCACCAGCGAATATCACCGCACGGATGCGCTGACGCCGCCGAACAATTGGTTCAACATCGGCAACTTCGTGACGGCGTTCGTCAAGGGCAACATGCTCGAGGGCTTCATGAACACCGCGATCGTGCTCGCCGTGTCGCTCGTCGGCACGATCTTCATCGGATCCATGGCCGCCTACGCGCTGGACCGTTTCCGCTTCCGCGGCAAGGGGCTGGTCGTCGCCCTGTTCATGATCGCGACACTGGTGCCCTCGGTGACCAGTCAGGTCGCCACGTTCCAGCTCATCAACGGGCTGGGCCTGTACGACACCAAGGGCGCCCTGATCCTGATGTTCACCGGCACCGACATCATTGCGATCTACCTGTTCATCCAGTTCATGCAGTCGATCCCGGAATCGCTCGATGAGGCCGCGATGCTCGACGGCGCGAGCCGCTGGACGATCTACTGGCGGATCATCCTGCCGCTGCTCAAGCCGGCGATCGCCACGGTGATCATCATCAAGGGCATCGGCATCTACAACGAGTTCTACACACCCTTCCTCTATCTGCCCAGCGAAGGCATGGTGTCGACCACGCTCTACAACTTCAAGAGCGCGACGAACACCCAGTGGGAGGTGATCGCGGCCGGCACGCTGCTCGTGATCATTCCCTCGCTGATCGCGTTCCTGTTCCTGCAGAAGTGGATCTACCGTGGCCTGATGGCGGGAGCCGTGAAATGACCCTGACCCCTGTGGATTCCCACGCAGCGTTCTCCGATGCGGTCGTCGAGGCCGGTCCGCTGCGGGCGCGCACGCGCGAACTGCACGACGGCTGGCGGATGCGCGCCGTCGACGGGCCCGTCCCGGACGCCCTGCGCGGTGCCCTCGGCGACGGCTCGGTCGCCGCGACCGTGCCGGGTTGCGTGCACACCGACCTGCTCGCCGCGGGACTGATCCCGGATCCGTACCTCGACGACAACGAGGCGCTGCTCGCCTGGATCGGCCTCGTGGACTGGACGTACGAGACGCGGTTCGCGTGGACCGCGGACGGTCACGAGCGGCACGACCTCGTCTTCGACGGCCTCGACACGGTGGCGACCGTCCGGCTCAACGGGCGTGTCGTCCTGGAGGCAGCCAACCAGCACCGCTCGTACCGCCTCGACGTGCGCGACGCGCTCGCGGAGGGGGAGAACGTGCTCGAGGTGGCGTTCCGCTCCCCGATCCGGTACGCGAACGCGCAGGGCCTCGAGCTCGGCGCACGGCCCCGACCCTACCCGCTGCCGTACGAGGCGATCCGCAAGTCGGCCGCGAACTTCGGCTGGGACTGGGGGATCGCGACGTACACGAGCGGGATCTGGCGCGCGGTGCGGCTGGAGTCATGGTCGGTCGCACGCCTCGCCGAGGTGCGGATCGCGGCGACCCCCACGGTCGGCGGAGGCCGGGTGCAGGCGACGGTGCGCGTCGAGCGCGCGGCTGCCGACGCGTCGACGTCGTTCATCGTGACCGCGACGCTCGGCGGCTCCCGGGGTGAGGCCTTGGTGCCCGCGGGATCCGACACCGCTGTGGTCGCCGTCGAGGCGACGGGCCTGGAACGCTGGTGGCCGGCCGGCTACGGCGAGCAGCCGCTGTACGACGTGCTCGTGTCGATCCGCGAGGAGCCGCCGCACGTGCGCGGCGACCTGGACGCGGTCGTGCGCCGTGTGGGCTTCCGCAGGGTCGAGTGGGACACCCGGCCCGATGCAGACGGCACGCCCTTCACGCTTGTCGTCAACGGTCAGCCCGTGTTCGTGAAGGGCGTGAACTGGATCCCCGACGACGCGCTTCCGGTGCGGGTGGATCGCGCCCGCTACGAGCGGCGGCTGCGGCAGGCGCTCGCGGCGAACCTCAACCTGATCCGGGTGTGGGGCGGTGGGATCTACGAATCGGACGACTTCTACGAGCTGTGCGACGAGCTGGGCCTGCTGACCTGGCAGGATTTCCTGTTCGCGTGCGCGGCGTATCCCGAGGAGGAGCCGCTGCGCAGCGAGATCGAGGCGGAGGCGCGCGAGAACATCGTGCGCCTGGCCGACCATGCCTCGCTGGTGCTGCTCACCGGAAACAACGAGAACCTGTGGGGGTACGAGGACTGGGGCTGGAAGCAGTACCTCGACGGCGCCAGCTGGGGCGCGTACTACTACCACGAGCTGTTCCCGCGGCTCGTCGGCGAGCTCGCCCCGCACGTGCCGTACAGCCCCGGCAGCCCGTTCAGCCCGACCCGGCCCGACGGCGAGACGCCGCACCCGAACGCCGAGCCGCACGGCACCATGCACCTGTGGGAGCAGTGGAACCGCCAGGACTACCCGACCTACGCCGAGCACCGCCCGCGGTTCGTGGCCGAGTTCGGCTGGCAGGGTCCGCCGGCGTGGTCCACGCTCACCCGCTCGGTGTCAGACGCGCCGCTGACCCCCGAGTCGCCCGGCATGGTCGTGCACCAGAAGGCGATGGAGGGAAACGTCAAGCTCACCACCGGCCTGCTGCCGCACTTCCGAGTGCCGACGGCCATGGAGGACTGGCACTGGGCGATGCAGCTGAACCAGGCGCACGCCGTGCGGTTCGCGCTCGATCACTTCCGTTCGCTCGCCCCGCACAACTCGGGCGCGGTCGTGTGGCAGCTCAACGACTGCTGGCCGGTGACCTCGTGGGCGGCGGTCGACGGCGACGAGCGGCTCAAGCCGCTCTGGTACGCGCTCAAGGCGGCGTTCGCGCCGCGCGTCGTGTCGATCCAGCCGCGCGGTGAGGGCCTGGCCGCGGTGCTCGGCAATGACACCGGCTCGGAGTGGTCCGGCTCGCTGGTGGTCCGCCGGCTCGCGTTCGACGGATCCGAACTCGCCGCGCAGACCGTGTCCGTGTCGGTGCCCGCGCGGGGTTCGGTTACGCTCCCGCTCGACGCGTCGGTGGCGGTGCCGGGGGATCCCGCAGGCGAGCTGCTGGTCGCCGACGTCCCGGGAGGATTCGTCCCGGTCGAGCGCGGCTTCCGGTACTTCGCCGAACCGCGCGACTCGGCGCTCCCGACGGCCGGGTACACGGCCGAGACCCGGGCGGTCGACGGCGGCAGCGAGGTTCGGATCACCGCGACCACGCTGCTGCGCGACCTGACGCTGCTCGTCGACAAGGCGGATCCCGACGCGGTCACCGAGCAGGGGCTCGTCACGCTCCTGCCCGGCGAGACGGCGGTGTTCCGCCTGCGTCACCGCGCCGACCTGGACCCGCAGCTGCTGACGGATCCGCGCGTGGTGCGCACCGCGAACGAGCTGGTGGCGCGATGAGCGCCGGCCTCGGCGTGCTGGAGCCGTACGTGGCCGGCATGACCTGGGGGTGGACCGGCGTGCGCGGCACGTGGGCGACGCCCGAGGCGGCCGACTCGATGCGGCTCATGGCCGAGCAGGGCGTGAACTGGACGGCGATCGCCTACGCGGTCGAACAGGAGACCGCGCAGTCGCTGACCATGCCGTGGGATCAGGCCCCCACGGTCACCGAAGACGAGATCGTCTGGGCGATCCGGGAGGCGAAGGCGCATGGGCTGAAGGTGTGCCTGAAGCCGGTCGTCAACGTCAGCGACGGCACCTGGCGCGCCTACATCGGCTTCTTCGACTGGGACGTGCCCGGCGAGCCGAGCTGGGGCCAGTGGTTCGCCGCGTACACGGAGTTCATCCTGCACGCCGCCCGGATCGCCGAGGCCGAGGGGTGCGAGATGCTCTGCGTCGGCTGCGAGATGGTGCGCGCCGACTCCCGCGAGGCCGAGTGGCGCGCGCTCGTCGCGGCCGTGCGCGAGGTGTACTCCGGCGTCGTCGCGTACAACTGCGACAAGTACCAGGAGGACCACGTCACCTGGTGGGACGCGGTGGACGTCATCACGTCGAGCGGGTATTACCCGATCGACGGCTGGGACGCCGAGCTCGACCGCATCGAGCGAGTGGTGCAGCAGCACGACAAGCCGTTCCTCTTCATGGAAGCCGGCTGCCCGTCACGCGAGGGATCGCCCGACAAGCCGAACGACTGGAACCTGCCGGGCGGGCCGTCCGGCGCCGCGCAGCTGCGCTACTACCGGGGCATGGTCGACGCCTGCGACAGGCGCGAGTGGATGCGCGGGTTCATGCTGTGGGACTGGCCGCCGCTGCTGTATCCGCTCGCGGAGGCCGGCACGAACGACGACTACTGCCCCTACGGCAAGCCCGCCGCCGAGTTCCTTCGCGAGACCTACCTCGCGAAGACCCGCTGACGTCACTGGTCCCGGGATCCGGACCCGGTCCGGGATCCGGATCCTGAGCCGCCCACCCCGTCTCTGATCCGCGGGTCCTGAGCTGCTCGCGCCCTCGTCCGGGAGATGGATTTCGTCGCTCCCCGGATCCGCAGAGCAGCGAAATCCATCCCTCCGTGTGCTGACGCGGCCCGGGGGATGGAAAACGCCGCTCGCCGGGCCTCCGCAGCAGCGAAATCCATCTCTCCGGGACCGAGACCCCGTTCCGACCGCGACCGTGAACGAAGGCCGCACCGAGATCTCCGCCATCGCCGTCCGCTGACACTCCCACGGATCCCGCTCGACGGACCCCATCAGAAAGGCGCATCCGCGCATGAGCATCCCCTCCTCCGACGTCGTCGATGGCGCCCTCGTGGTCCCCCGCGCGGGCTCCGTGCTCGCGATCGACGCGGGCCAGAGCAGCATCAAGGTCCGCCATTCCACCGGGGGAGGGACCTCAGACTGGAGCATCTCCGGAATCCGCACGGACATCCCGTTGATGCCACAGCTCGCGGCCGTGCTCTCGGAGGCGCAACGGCGCGGCCACACAGCGCTGGAGGTCGGGATCGGCGTCTCCGGACTCACCGGGGCCGCGACGAATGCGGAAGAACTGATGGGGGTCGCCGGCTCCTGGGGAGCACGCTCGCTGAGCATCGCGCACGATTCGATCACCGCGTTCCTGGGAGCGCTCGGCGACAGCCGGGGCGCGGTGGTCGCGGTCGGCACCGGCGTGGTGACGTTGGCTGTGGGGCGCACGGAGATCGCCCGAGTCGACGGCTGGGGGCATCTTCTCGGAGACGCGGGCAGCGGCTTCTGGATCGGCCGCGCGGCTCTGGATGCCGTACTGCGCGCGAACGACGGACGAGGGCCAGCCACCGTTCTCACCGAGGCGGTGCGTGCTGATTTCCCCGTGCTGGACGACGCCTACATCGAGTTGCAGGCGGATGAGGATCGGGTGCGCCGGGTGGCAGCGTACGCGCGTGCCGTGGCCGATGCGGCGGCAGCGGGCGACGAGGTCGCGGTTGCCGTCTCGGTCGCGGCAGCCGACGAGCTCGCACATTCGGTGGTGAGCGCGTTGCGCACTGTGGGCGAGGTGGGGGCGGGCGATCGTGGCACCGCTGACGCCGCGCCCCCTGGACATGGAGTGCCTGTGCGCGCGATCGGCGGCGCGCTGGGATCCGCCGTGCTCGCCGACGCTTTCCGGGAGGCGATGCGTCGTCGGCTTCCCGGCGCGGATGTCCGCGTCGGCCGCGCTGACCCGCTTGATGGCGCAGCGCTCCTCCCTTCTGTGGCGAGTGAGAGCCCGCTGCGCACTCGGGTGGCCCGCATCACGATCTCACGCGGGGACGGAACGCGATAACGGGAAGCGACGCCGGTGTTTCGCGGGAGTCTCCGCAATGTTCGGACAGCGACTCGCGCTGCGTACGGATGCGGGGTGCGCGGAGATCACCGCCCACCCCGCATCCGCCGCCGGAGATCACTGGGCCGGAAGCACGTGCTCCCCGCTGCGGTCGGTCGCGAGCGACAGCGACGAGATGTACTGCTTCTCGCCGTTCGGGCCCGGTATTGCCGACGCGATCATGTCCGGCCGCTCGAAGGAGATGCCGGTGGCGACGTCGAGCAGCTTCTCCGCGCTCGGGTTGCCGTCCGCGTCGAGCAGGGGCAGGTCGATGCCGTCGTCCGTGCGGCGCAGGTAGTAACGGCCGCGAGTGAGGATCGCCATGACCGGGGTCGCGACGAACGCGATCAGCACGGCGAACACGGGCGAGAACGGCTGCACGGCCGCTCCGAACACCCCGAAGAACATGGCGATGGAGATGCCGCCGCTCAGCAGCAGGGAGACGATCCCGACCGGGTTCCAGGCGTAGAGCATGCCGCGGCGGAATTCGGGCTGCTTCGGCGAGAGCTTCAGGACGTACTTGTTGATCGCGATGTCGGTCGCGACCGTGACGATCCACGCCATGCCGAGGTTTGCGTAGAACCCGAGCACGGTGTTGAGGAAGGCGAACATGTTGGCCTCCATCAGCACGAGCGCGATGGCCACGTTCACGACGACGAAGACCACGCGTCCGGGATAGCTCTTCGTGATGCGGGTGTATGCGTTCGTCCACGCGAGCGATCCGGAGTACGCGTTCGTGACGTTGATCTTGATCTGCGAGATCACCACGAGCACCACGGCGAGCGTCATGGCCAGCCATCCGGGCACCATCTGCTGGTAGATGCCGAGGAACTGGTGCACCGGCTCGTTCGCGCTCGCAGACGCCTGCGGATCCAGCGTCGAGATCAGGTAGACCGCGAGGAACAGTCCCACCGCCTGCTTGATCGCGCCGAACACGACCCATCCCGGGCCGGCGATGATCACAGCGGCCCACCAGCGGCGCCGGTTCGCGGAGGTCTTCGGCGGCATGAACCGGAGGTAGTCGATCTGCTCGGCGATCTGCCCGATCAGCGACAGGCACACGCCGGCGGCGAGCATGACGGACGAGAAGGACACGGATCCGTCACCCTGGCCGCGGAACGAGAAGAACTCGCCGACCGAGGACGGGTGCGTGATCACCAGGTAGGCGAAGGGCAGCACCATGAGCACCAGCCACAGCGGCGTCGTCCACACCTGCAGTTTGGACAGCACCTTCATGCCGTAGATCACCAGCGGGATCACCATGACGGTGGACACGAAGTAGCCCGCCCACAGCGGGATCCCGAGGCCGAGTTGAAGCCCCTGCGCCATGATCGAGCCCTCGAGGGCGAAGAAGATGAAGGTGAAGGTCGCGAAGATCACGTTCGTGATGACGGATCCGTAGTATCCGAAACCGGATCCGCGGGTGATGAGGTCGAGATCGAGGTTGTAGCGCGCGGCGTAGTACGCGAGCGGGATGCCGGTCACGAAGATCACCACGGCGGCGACGGCGATGCCCAGCAGCGCGTTGACGGTGCCGTGCGTGATGCCGATGTTGGCGCCGATCGAGAAGTCGGCGAGGTAGGCGATTCCGCCCAGTGCGCTGGTCGCGACGACGCCGGGCGCCCATTTGCGGTAGCTGCGCGGCGCGAAGCGCAGTGTGTAGTCTTCGAGGCTCTCCTTGGTCGCGGCGCGCGCATCGGTCGTCTCATCGACGGCGGCCGTCGTTGTGGGGCCGGCGTCCTCGGGGCGGGTCATTTCGATGGTCATGCGGATCCGTTCGTCGGGGGATGGACACGGAGCGAGCGGTGCAGGTGAGCCCGCGCCGCTCGTGGGGCCATCCTGTTCCCCCGGGAGCCGCCGACGATGTCAGCCGTGTTGCGATCCTGTTAAGTCCCGTTCCGGGAGCTCCGACTTCAGATGCCTCCGTCGATCGACCGGGGGAAGTCGGTCGGGTTCTCCGGGACCATGACCTGGGTGTCGACGTTCAGGCTCTCGCCCTGGAAGAACCTCTTCGATCGGGGGAACAGGTACCAGGCGAACATCAGCACGAGTCCGAGCGCGAGCGAGCCGATGCCGACGACGAAGGTGCCGCCGACGCCGAACAGCACCGAGTTGCCGTAGTCGACGTCCCACATGTCGATCGCCGACTGCACGAACGCGGCCGCGAGCATGAGCCCGCCGAGCAGGGGGAACAGCCCCTTGAAGAAGAAGCTGCGCGGCGAGGTCAGGATGTCCCGGCGGAAGTACCAGACGCAGGCGAAGCCGGTGATCGCGTAGTAGAACGCGATGGCCAGGCCGAGCGAGAGGATCGAGTCCTGCAGGATGTTGTCGCTGATCAGCGTCATGCCGACGTAGTACGCGATCGCGACGACGCCCATGATGATCGTCGAGAACGACGGGGTCTTGTAGACCGGATGCACCTCCTTGAACCTTGCGGGAAGAGCGCGATAGACGCCCATCGCGAGCGTTCCCCGGGCGGTCGGCAGGATGGTGGTCTGCGTGGACGAGATCGCCGAGATGATGACGGCGACCACCAGCACCCAGCCGAACGGGCCCAGCAGCCCGTCCTTGATGGCGAGGAAGAAGTCATCCGCGTGCTCCGCGTTGCCGAGACCGGTTCCGGTCTTGCCGAGACCCGCGTACATCATGGCGGCGATCGTCACCGCGACATAGGTGAAGAGCAGGATGACGCACGTCAGCAGCGCGGCACGGCCGGGGATGCGCTTCGGATCCTTCGTCTCCTCATTCAGAGCCAGGCAGGCGTCCCATCCCCAGTAGATGAAGAGTGCGAGGAGGATCGCCTCGGTGAATCCCGACCAGGAAGTGAAGGCGAACGGGTTCATCCACTCCCAGGAGAAGTCGATCGCGTGCGGAGCGTTTCCGCTGGCGATCTGCCAGAAGACGGCGACGATGAAGACGACGAGTGCGAGGTACTGGATGCCGAGCAGCACGTTCTGGATGCGTTCGCCGATCTCGACGCCGCGCCAGCTGACCCAGGTCATCGCGGCGATGAAGACGACCGCGGCGAGGATGACACGCCAGTCGCTGTTCTCGAGATCGAAGCCGATCAAGGACCAGAAGTACACGGAGGCGATCTGCGCGAGGTTGGCGAGGACGACCATGCCGGCGACGGCGACGCCCCAGCCGCCCATCCAGCCCACCCACGGACCGAACGCCTTGGTGGCCCAGGTGAAGGTCGTGCCGCAGTCGGGAACCGCGTTGTTCAGCTCCCGATACGCGAAGGCGATCAGCAGCATCGGCACGAAGGCGAGCACGAAAGCGATGGGCGCCTGGGCTCCGACCGCGATGACCACCCATCCGAGGGAGGCGACGAGGGAGTACACCGGTGCCGTAGACGCCAGGCCGATGACAGTCGAGCCCCAGAGGCCCAGCGTTCCGGCCGCCAGTCCCTTGCCTTCGGGGCGTTCCAGCTGGATGGGTGTTGTTGACATGAACAGAACCGTATGCGGGATGCGGTTTCGAGTCAATATCCGCACAAAAACAACGAATTACGTATCTGCTACGGGCATATCACGATGAAATTCGCACGCTTCTGGAATTTCGACGGAGGCGGCGCCGGAGGTGCGGACGGGTCGCCGGTCGGATCCCTGCAAGCTGGCCGGCCCGGAGCGCGCTCGCCATGTTGCACCGCGGACTTCCGCCGGAAATCCCCGCGAAATGCGCGGGTGGAAAGGTCCAGTCATGGAAACGTCCTTCGCCGGCTACTGGAGCCGACAGACCGCGGGATCCCGATCCGGTTCGCCCTGGGATGAGATGTTCGACGCGCGCGATGCGGGCGCGGAACTCGCCGCCAGAGATCCGTACCGATCCATCCATCGTGCGCTCCGCGACATGTCGGCGGACGATCTCCAAGGGCGGGTCGAGGCGCTCGCCGGGGCGTATCTGTCACAGGGCGTGACCTTCGACTTCGCCGGGGAGGAGCGTCCGTTCCCGCTCGACGTCGTACCCCGGGTGATCGCGTCCGACGAGTGGCGCGAGGTGGATCTCGGCGTCGCGCAGCGGGTGCGGGCACTGGAGGCGTTTCTCGCAGACGTGTACGGCGCACGCCGGTGCGTCACCGACGGCGTGGTGCCGGCGCCGCTGATCGCCTCCTCGAGCCACTTCCATCGGCAGGCGGCGGGGATCGTGGCCGCGAACGGAGTGCGGATCCAGGTCGCCGGGATCGATGTCATCCGGGACGAGTCGGGCGGGTGGCGCGTGCTGGAGGACAACGTCCGGGTGCCGAGCGGGGTGAGCTATGTGCTCGCCAACCGGCGGGCGCTCGCGCAGATGGTGCCGGAGATGTTCGCGGACATGCGCGTGCTGCCCGTGGTCGACTATCCGAACCGCCTGCTCGGCGCCTTGCGCGCATCGGCTCCGTCGGCCGCCGACGATCCGACGGTCGTGGTGCTCACCCCGGGCGTGTTCAACTCGGCGTATTACGAGCACACGCTGCTGGCGCGGCTGATGGGTGTCGAGCTGGTGGAGGGCCGCGATCTGTTCTGCTCCGGCGGGCGGGTCTGGATGCACACCACCACCGGCCCGCGCCGGGTCGACGTGATCTACCGCCGCGTCGATGACGAGTATCTGGATCCGCAGCAGTTCCGCCCCGACTCGATGCTGGGTGCGGCCGGGATCCTGAACGCAGCCCGGCTCGGCAACGTCACGATCGCGAACGCGGTGGGCAACGGCGTCGCCGACGACAAGCTCGTCTACACCTACGTGCCCGACCTGATCCGCTACTACCTCTCCGAGGAACCGATCCTGGCGAACGTCGACACCTGGCGGCTGGAGGATCCTGGCGCCCTCGAAGAGGTGCTCGACCGGCTGGACGAACTGGTCGTGAAGCCCGTCGACGGCTCCGGCGGAAAGGGTCTGATCATGGGTCCCGCCGCGTCGCGTGCGGAGCTCGACGCGGCGCGGAAGACGCTCGCCGCCGATCCGCGAGGGTGGATCGCGCAACCGGTCGTGCAGCTGTCGACGATCCCCACGCTCGTGGACGATGGCTTCCGGCCCCGGCACTCCGACCTGCGACCGTTCGCGGTCAACGACGGCGAAGACATCTGGGTGCTGCCGGGCGGCCTCACCCGGGTGGCGCTCCCGGAGGGGCAGCTCGTCGTGAACTCGAGCCAGGGCGGCGGCTCGAAGGACACCTGGGTGCTGGAGGATCCCGCGACGCCGCGGGCCTCGGCGACGATCCGCGCTGCCCGGGTCGCGGCGCCGTCCGCCGCCGGGCTCTCCGGTGCAGCGGTGCTGCCGCTGCCCGTTCCGCCGCTCGACGATCCCCAGCAGCAGCAGCAGCAGCAGCAACAACAACAGCAACAGCGACCGCGGCAGGAGGAGGCATCATGCTGAGCCGGATCGCCGAGGCGCTGTTCTGGATCGGACGGTACGTGGAACGCGCCGACGGCACCGCTCGCATCCTCGACGTGCACCTGCAGCTGCTGCTCGAAGATCCGTGGGCCGACGAGGAGTCGGTGTGCCGCACCGTGCTCTCCGTCATGGGCATGCCGGATGCGGCCGGGGGCAATCCGCGTCGCGGTGACGCGCTCCGCGCGCTCGCGACGGATCGGACCAGGGCCATCTCCGTCGCGCATTCGCTGTCCTCCGCCCGTGAGAACGCCCGCCGCGCCCGCGAGGTGATCTCCCAGGACCTCTGGGAGGTGTTGAACACCACCAACGCCCGGCTACCGCTGCGCGTCGACTTCGAGCGGTCCCACTCCTTCTTCCAGTGGGTGCGCGAGCGCGCGGCGTTGACCTATGGCGTCGCCGAGACGTCGATGAGCCGTGATGAGGCCTGGTACTTCTTTGTGCTCGGGCGTGCGCTGGAGGCCGCCGACATGACCGCGCGGCTGCTGGTCTCCGCCGCGCGCACCGACGGCGGGGGTGCGATCAACTGGATGACCCTGCTGCGCAGCTGCGATGCGTACGACGCCCATCTGCGGGTGCATCGGTCCATGCCGACCGCGACCTCGGCGACGGAGTTCCTCCTGGTCGACCGGCATTTCCCGCGCTCGGTGCTGTCGAGCGTGATTCGCGCCGAGGAGAGCCTGCAGCGCATCGGACAGAGTTCGCCGCTGCTGCCACCCGACGCCGTGGGACGGGCGATCGGACGCCTCCGATCGGATCTGGAGTACCGCCCGGTGGCGGATCTCGTGCTCGTACTGGAGAGCAGCATGCATCACGTGCAGGAGAGCGTCTCCACGATCAGCAACGCCGTGCAGGACCAGTACTTCCCATCGATCGCCGCCCCCGTCTGGACCGAGGAGACGCTATGACCAGGCTCAGGATCGTGCACCGCACCGGCTTCCAGTACGCCTCGCCGGCGACGGCTTCGTACAACGAGGCCCGCATGCTGCCGCGCACGCAGGATCGCCAGCTCGTGCTGCAGGCCCGTGTCGAGACCCAGCCGGCGACGCATCCGAACACCTACAACGACCACTGGGGGACCCCGGTGACGGCCTTCGAGGTGCTCACCCCGCACGAGGAGCTCTCCGTCGTGGCGACGAGCGTCGTCGAAACGCGGACGGTTCCCGCCCGGGGCCGCGAGATCGGCTGGGCGCAGATCGCACACGCCGCGGCGACATCGCTCGATGTCTCGGAGATGCTGATCCAGACGCACGCCACCGAGCCGGACGAGCAGATGCGCGAACTCGCGGAGCAGGCCCGCGCCTCGCACGACGGCATCGATGACGCGGCGACGGCCATCTGCCGGATCGTCGGCGCGGCGATGACCTATCGCCGCGGCGTGACGGGCGTGAACTCGACGGCCCGCGACGCTTGGCCAGCACGCGCAGGGGTCTGCCAGGACATCGCGCATGTGACGCTCGGAATGCTCCGTGCCGCAGGCATCCCCTCCCGGTACGTTTCGGGCTATCTGCATCCGGACGCGGATCCGAAGGTGGGGGAGACCGTCGTGGGCGAGTCGCATGCCTGGGTGGAGTGGTTCTCGGGTCGGTGGTGCGGGTACGACCCGACCAACCTCGTCGAGATCGGCCCTTCGCATGTGTTCGTGGGTGTCGGTCGCGACTATTCCGACATCGCCCCCCTCCGCGGGGTCTATGCCGGATCCGGCGCGTCGGAGCTGTTCGTCTCGGTCGACATCACACGTCTGGAGTGATGCGGCTGTCGTGACCTGACGGACTACGCCCCGGGCGTCTTCGGACGCTCGGGGCGGAGTCGTCTGCGGGCGGATCCGATCTGCCGCGCGAGAATGACCTCGGCCCTCCCGGGAACATCATCCGGGAGGGCCGAGGTCTGGGGTGCCGCGTCAGCCGTCGGAACGCAGCGCCTCGGTCGCCTGGCGGTGCGCCACCACAGGGTGCTTCCCGGTGAAGCCCTCGCGTTCACGTGCCGCGGCGAGGATCCCCTTGCGGGCGGCGAACCATCCCACGATGAGTGCCGGGATGATCACGATGAGGGAGAGCAGCACCCAGCGGCCCACCTCGGAGAAGCCCATGGTCACGAGCACGAAGACCAGGAAAGCGAGGGTGAGGTAGCCGGTGTAGGGAGCGCCGAACATCCGGAACGACGTTCGCTGCAGCACGCCCTTCTTGGTCAGCGAGTGGAACTTGAGCTGGCACAGGATGATGGTGGCCCAGCCCCCGATGATGCCGAGCGCGGAGACCTCGAGCACGATCTCGAATGCCTGCGAGGGCCACAGCGCGTTGATCCCGACGCCGGCGAACGTGATGATGGCGGTGAGTAGGATGCCGCCGTAGGGGACGCCGTTGCGGCTCATTCGGGCGGTGAAGCGGGGGGCGGATCCGTTGACGGACATGGAGCGCAGGATGCGGCCGGTGGAGTAGAGGCCGGCGTTGAGGCTGGAGAGGGCGGCGGTGAGGACGACGAAGTTCATGACGGAGCCGGCCACGGCGCCGGTGT